>FLNY01001944.1_pt1 | contig 55342 bp, 35 predicted proteins | sample 1140381 | NCBI WGS metagenome assembly FLNY01 (sample SAMEA3878172, study PRJEB12797) | bioreactor metagenome | biome: Moose rumen | place: Sweden | collected 2011-10
GTCGTCAAAGGTGGCGTTCAGAGCAGCGTTAACCTTAGTACTTTAAATCCGGAGATTCCGCCACACGTATATCGTCCACAATATGAACGTCGGTATTACAGCTACTACGATGACGAGATAGAGAGCGAATATGCAGGAACATATGCCCACGATGTTGAGCATCTTGACGATGATTTTATTAACGACGCACTTGACGGCGAGCCTGAGGCATATTGGAACATTGATTAAAGTCTTTCAAACTCTCGATTATATTATCACCTACTTAACATGGAAACGAAAGAATATTCTCGACTAAATCAATGTCTGATATGTCGCAACGATTATGAGAGTTGCCCACACTATGAGCACGAGCCCGGCAATCCGTGCGTATACTACGCGCTGCCGATTGACAACAGTCAATTCATGGGACACTTTTTCTCAACCGTGGGACGCATAAGACGCTTGGAATACACAATCACAGCAATTATCGCTCATGTGCTTTGGATCGTTTTTCTCTGTGGCATCATGCTGCTATATGTGAGTTACACGCATCGCGGTTGGCAAGACATCGACTTCGGCATTAATCTGATACTCAGTTGCATCGCGGCATTACCGGCAGGAGCGCTGTTGGTTGTTGCAGGCATCAAACGATGCCACGACTTGGGCGTTAATAATTGGTACGCATGGATACCTGCAATCTCATTGATCGCCGTCAATGTACCGTTTCTGGGCTTCTTCTGGATCATCTCGATAGTTTATCTCGTGTTTCAAAAAGGCGAAGAAGGCATCAATAAGCACGGTTCCGAACCCGGCAGACCCTATCGCGAGCAACTGCGCGAGGCACAAGGCTGAAGGATAATTCGGTTGACACGGATTTTAAATACATCAACCGGCTAGCGGCACATTGGGGAGATAACATATAACTCAACAAGATAGGCAAGGACCGGGCTAGCGCAGAGTCAGCAGGGAAAATGCCATCACGGACGCTTGTATCTTTTAGGCGTATAGACACCGGTCTTGTGCAACCCACGTCAGTCCATACGAGAGAGTACGATTGAAGACGAAATCTATTGCCGAAGAGGTGACAGGTCTCGCCTTCTTTTTTCTTGTTGTTGAAGGGGTAGTTGCCTATCCGGCAAGTTTCCTTTATTTGAACAAGTGGTCGAGATCGATGGCTTTTACACCGAGGCGTTCGGCGTAACTGTTGCGGGCGAGTCCCGCTGATATAATGAAAGTGGGGATCAATCCGCCCTTGTGGTTAGTGCACTGCCGGAATCGCTGCATTCGGTTCAGGAACTTATCGTACTCCTCTTTGTCAATGGCATAGAGCGTCTCGCTGTATTTGGCTTCACACACGTTGGTCATGTTGTCGGCACGATCTATAACGATATCAATTTGAGCATTACCTTGCTCAGCGTTCCTGTCCGGTTCATCGGTCGCCCGCCACGATGTAAGGCTGCGCCCGCTGGTAGTCAGCCTCGGTGATGCCCTCCACGCGGTTTGTGTCAAAGAAGAATTCGTCTATCTGTGCCATATACTCATTACTCTGTTTGCGAGGTTCCTACTGGTGAATGAAAAACAGGGCGAATCATTGCCACAGCGGTTCGTTCTCCCACCCACGAGGGAAGCCCATTGCATTTGTGTCTATAGATGGATAGGCAGACAGCAACGCATCAATCTTTGCCTTCATGTCGTTGTTCGGCGAAATGATATTCAAGAAATATTTGATGATACAGAGACTGAAATAGGCTTTCTTCTGGTTGACAGGAATTGTTATCCAAGGACGCGCCATACGTCGCTGAGTCAAAACCCTCAGAGCAAATGTACGGTTCCATACGCGAGCGTGATGACCGCAGTTGTTTCTGGCAACAGTGATAATCGTCATCCATGAGTTAAATACTGGCACTCCCAGGGAGAACTCTTGTGCTATCTTTTTTCGAATCTGGTTGCTCCTGATGTTATCGTATATCCTTGTCAGTACACCCAAAGGAAGTATTTCGGCCAACATCCAAGAAGGTGGATATGGGTCAGAATAAGCGTTACGGAAATGCTCAATGAAATCTTCACGCGACTTAGCCAGTTCCACATCTATGAGCTGCTTTGTCTTCGTAAAGGTGCTGTTATCATAGAAGCACGTCGGGTCGGTCATCCAAAAGGGATTCCCAGTTTCACGGCTCGTTATGTTGACAATGGCACTACGGACGGCTATCTCAATCTTCTCAATCTCGTTGAACATCAGCAGGCGAAGATGCCTGTCGAAGCGATACATGTCCAAAGCTTGATTGAAAGTAGCTCCTGGTTTGAAAAAATGATTCTCCTTCGGTGTTGTCAAAAGAGGATAGAGATAAGCACTGAATCTGTAATAACCGATATGACGGAGATAGTTCTCCGTACGTGCCACATTCTCAACGTGGAGTCCACGAGATTGCAACAATGTCACCAGTTGAGCTGGTGATGAGTATGTCTTTGTATAATGTGCCATAATAAAAAAAACGACCCGCCGATTTAAGCATTGTAAAGAGGCTTGGCGGGTTCTCGTGGTGCAAAGGTACTGCTTTTATTTTGAATAGCCAAACTTTTTTGAAGAAAAAGAATAAAAGCAGCCTAAGAAATCCCCTTTTCACCTCAAAGTGTTACCTCTTCCTTTCTTTTCCCTACCTTTTGAATTAATATGAACCAAAGATTACCTGTCTGGCGACACATAAACATTACATAATCCGTTCACGCTCGGCAACACAAAAGCAAGTCTTATTATTGCTCTCGCTTAATCACGGATTTAGTACGATTGGCAATCCACTTTTCGTATTCTTAGTTGACTTTGAATTATTAACCGCCATTGAATCCCAGAGGCTTAGAACGTCCGGGATACACGGCGGTACAAATGCTCCCATTTTTGATGCTTTATCTTCTCTCTATTGACTGGCAAAAAATAGAACATCAAATTCTTTGGGAAATCGAACCAGTGAAAAAACTCGGAACTTTTAAATCTCTTTATTTGCATATCACATAATAATGTCATATTTTTGCAAATATCAATCCTAACTAATCCTAAAAACAAAGAACTATGAAAAAAATAATCCTCATCATTCTTGCCGTCATTTGTACTCAGTATGACGCACAGGCACAGGACGATTACTACATGCGTCAGGCAAACAACTATATGCGCGATGCTGAGTATTATAACAAGAAGGCAGATAGCTACCTTCGCGATATGGATTACTACAACAAGAAAGCCCAAGGCTATCTGCGCGAGGTGGATTACTACTCCCGTCACAACAATCCCGACAAAGTGAAGACATATAACCGATGGGCACAGGAAGCCACCGAAAAAGCTCAGATGTATATGCGTTGGTCACAAAACGAGCGCGAAAAGGCGCAGCAACGCATGAAATGGGCTCAAGACGCAATGGAAAAGGCAAGGAGAAGATGAACCACCGTCAAGAAACCATTTCACAGTTCTAAGTTTCTCTTTAGCAGCATCATTTGCATTATCGAATAACTGATCACTGTTTTAGTGAATCGGCTTCAAAGGAACTGGGAAACATGGCATCTGACCATCCATAAAGTCCTTATGGCTCTTCCATAGCAAAGCTGTTTTTACGTTCCGTTTAAAACTTCACGCTCGGCAGATTGAAAACGAGTTTTCCCATGTGCCATGTGTTTTTTTAATTATTGACTCATGGAGTTCATAAAAGCCAAGGCTTTCCATATTCAAGCCTTGGCCATTATCATAATCCTCCATGTTTTCATAAACTTTCCTGAAGGATGTCGATCACTTCGTCTCGTGTTAGTTTCTTGTAACCGCCGCCTAACAGGAATGTGCCATCAGCAATTTTGCTGAACATGTCGGTTGTCACTCCCAAGTCGCGGAGATTCATAACCAAGCCAATTTCTTTCATCCACAGTTCCATTGCTTTCAGTCCTTCATCGGCAATCTGCTCATCAGTCTTACCGTCTGTCACAACATTCCATACATTTCTTGCGAAACGAACGAACTTGTGCAATCCAGCTTCCTTCACATGATTGTAATAAGCAAGCGACACCGCTGCAAGCGTCATGCCGTGAGTGGCATCAGTGATGGCTCCTACTGCCTGCCCAATCATGTGAACCTCCCAGTCGGTTGTCTTGCCCATTTTCAGCAGTGTGTTCAGTGCCCATGTGGCTGTCCACATTATGTTAGAACGTGCCTCATAGTCACGAGGATTTTCCACTGCAATCAGTGAACTGTGGATAAGTGAACGCATCAAGCCCTCTGCTATATAGTCTGTGGTATTGTCATCTTCATCGCTGAAATACTGCTCCATGATATGGCTCATGATGTCGAAGAAGCCTGCCACCATCTGATATTGTGGAACAGTGAAAGTAAATTCAGGATTGAGGATAGTGAATTTAGGAAACACCTCCGGACCAAAGACCTTACCTATCTTCAATCCTGCCTTGTGATTGGTTATCACGCTTCCTCCATTCATCTCAGATCCGGTTCCCACCATGGTTAGTATTGATGCCACAGGAATGATTTTGCACGTAGGGTCTTCCATTCTGAGATAATACTTCTGCCACGGGTCTTCTTCACACCAAGCAGACACACTCACACCCTTGGCATAGTCGATGGTGGAGCCTCCACCAACTGCAAGAATCAAGTCCACGTCGTTTTCCTTTGCCATCTTGGCTCCTTCATAAAGTTTTTCCAGAGTTGGGTTTGGCATCACGCCAGGGTCTTCCACTACCTTTTTTCCCACTTTTCTGAGTATGTCAACCACAGAGTCGTATATTCCATTGCGTTTGATGGAACCACCTCCATATGTCAACATCACAGTTGGACCATATCCGTTTAGTTCGTCGGCTAGATAATTCAATGAATCCCTACCAAAATAAAGTTTGGTGGGATTGTAATATACAAAATTCCCTTTCATAATATTTTAAAATAAAGTTACTAATCATGCGAATTTAATGAAAATTGAACTATTATCCAAAAATTTCTTCAATAGTAATTGTAAATATCGGGATAATATCGGGATAATTATTTCTTCAGAAGATTTTGTGTCTATTATTTTGTCAATTCTAAAATAATCATTACCTTTGCAACCGCAAAACCAAATTTGCATGCCCAGATGGCGGAATTGGTAGACGCGTTGGTCTCAAACACCAATGCCGCAAGGCGTGCCGGTTCGACCCCGGCTCTGGGTACTGATTGGGGAGAAGGTTCAAATCTTCTCCCCAAAACTTTTTTGGTTCTCGTAACTCCTTGGTTTGCTGATAGATGAGGTCAAGCACTTTGTTGTAGCCTGTGGTTCGATAATTTTATACTACTGAAGAACTATTTCAGTACTCCAAGCTGTTCATGTCGAGCAGGAAGTCCAACAAGCCCATTATTAGGATTCCTTTGTCATTGCGCCATGGTTTGATGTCACTCCTTACTATAATAATCTTTTTGAAAGAATCGCCCACATTGCGCAGACTGCGGGTTTCTTGCTCTTCTTTTTCTTTATCAGGGATAGCAAGTGCAGATTGGATATAGTAGCGTTGGTTTCCCTGATTGACAACAAAGTCGATTTCCAAATGCACCCGTTGCTGACGGCCGTCCCTGTCTCGGGTTCTTATCTCCACGTCTCCCACATCCACATTATAGCCTCTCATGCGAAGTTCGTTGTAGATAAGGTTCTCCATGATGTGTGCTTCTTCTTGTTGGCGAAAATTGATAATGGCATTTCGGATGCCAATATCCTCAAAGTAGTATTTAGCGAGTGTACCGATATACTTGCGTCCTTTCACATCGTAACGGTCGGCTTTTTGCAAGAGAAAAGCCTCTTGCATGTATTTTATATAGTTGCCAACCGTCTGATGGTGAATGTCTGTATTCTTGGAACTCTTAAACGTATTGGAAATTTTATTTGGGTTACAGGGTGCTCCTATCGTGGATGCCATCACTTGTGCAAGTTCAATAAAATCGGTCTGATTAATGATATTATGACGTTCTATGATATCTATCATATACACACTTTCAAAAAGATTTTTCAGGTAAGCCACCTTCTTCTGCTCTGTATCCATTGACAGGATGATAGGCAACCCTCCAAAAGTGGAGTATTCTTTCCATGCGTCATATTTTGACCCGTCAAATGCTGCGAAGAATTCAGCAAAGGACAACGGGTAGAGGCGTATTTCATCACCACGTCCCCGGAACTCGGTTATGATATCAGATGAAAGGAAACGGGAATTACTTCCTGTCACATAGACATCGACATTCTTTATATGTAACAAACTGTTTAGAACGCCTTCGAAATGTTCTGTCAACTGAATCTCGTCAAGAAGAACGTAATACATTTCCTTGTCTGTGATGTGCGACTTAATGGCTTTCAGCAACTCCTGTGGTTGATGCAGGTGTTCATTTTCCAAGTCATCCAATGCGAACTCAATGATGTGACTTTCATCTATGCCATTACTTGTAAGGTGCTGATGGAACAATTCGAATAGCAGAAAAGACTTTCCGCATCGGCGAATCCCCGTGACGATTTTGATGAGTCGGTTATGCTTCCCTGCAATCAATCTATCAAGATAAAAATTCCTTTGTATAATCATTTTGTTATCAATTTTTGTCACTTGTGCCAACTTTTGTCAACTTTGTTAATGCAAAGGTAAGGCAAAATGATTAAATCTCCAAAATCAAATTATCAAAAAGTGACGCATGTGCCACTTTTTGATTGTAATTCGTTTTTTTTCATTTGTCTGCTGTCATCATGCAAGGTTGTGAGGCAGTATCGGTTTCGTGGAGTCAGGAATCCAACGCCTTAGTTCCCCAATCTTATCCAAGTCCTCTAAAAATTGGTTCGAGAACAGAACGGCAGTGGGTACTTAGAACACCTTGTAAGTTATTGATTTACAAGGTGCTTTCTTTTTCTGAAGTGTTAAAAAGGTGTTAATTTTGAATATATAACATAAAGTTGGTGACTATCCCTGAAAAACGTTGTCACATTTGAGAAAATTCAAATTAATATTCAGAAGACATATTCGGCTCAATATCAGCAAACTTCAGAGCCGGCTTTTACCGGATGTTCCAAGGTTGTGATGGAGAGAGAGCCGTCGAAGTCTTCTGCAGAAAGGATCATGCCTTCGCTCACGAGTCCGCTTTTAAATTCACGTGGAGCCAAGTTGGCTATGAAAAGCACTTGCTTTCCGACCAGTTGTTCCGGCTCGTAGAATTTTGCTATTCCACTTACGATAGTACGTTTTTCCAGTCCGTCGTCAATAAGGAATTTGAGAAGTTTGTTCATTTTCTTAACCTTCTCACATTCAAGTACCGTGCCAACGCGTATGTCGAGTTTTTGGAAATCTTCGAATGAAATGGTTGGTTTTATAGGAGTAGCTTTTGCAGCTGCGGCTGCATTCGCTTTCTTGACCGCCTCCAATTTGTCTTTCTGAAGTTTTATGACGTCGTCCTCTATCTTTTCAAAAAGCAGCGACGGTTTATTCAACTGTTTTCCAGAAGGCAAAATATCCGTTTTGCCGAGTTGGTTCCAACTGAAGTCGTCAAGGCATATCATATCACGCAGTTTTTTTGAAGAGAACGGCAAGAACGGCTCAAAGGCTATCGCAAGATTTGCCGTCAGTTGAAGAGATATGTATATGATTGTCTTCACTCGCTCTGGATTGTTCTTCACTACTTTCCAAGGCTCCTCGTCTGCAATGTATTTGTTTCCGATTCTTGCCAGGTTCATGGCTTCTTTCTGAGCATCACGGAACTTGAAATTGTCGAGGAGTTTCTCAACATCCAGCTTCACATTCTTGAATTCCTCAAGAGTAGCCTTGTCGTTGTCGGTTAGTTCCCCACATTCAGGCACGATTCCGTTGTAGTATTTTTGTGTGAGTTGCAAGGCTCGATTCACGAAATTGCCAAATACAGCCACCAATTCGTTGTTGTTGCGTGCCTGGAAGTCATCCCATGTGAAATCGTTGTCTTTCGTCTCTGGCGCGTTGGCGGTGAGTACATAGCGTAGGACATCCTGCTTGCCTGGCATTTCCTCCAGATATTCGTTTAGCCAAACCGCATAGTTTCGGCTTGTTGAAATCTTGTCGCCTTCAAGGTTCAGGAATTCGTTCGACGGCACATTGTCGGGCAAGTTATATTCTCCATGTGCCTTCAACATGGAAGGAAAAACTATGCAATGGAACACGATATTGTCCTTTCCTATGAAATGGATGAGGCGTGATTCCGGGTCTTGCCACCATTTCTGCCAAGTACCCCATTTGTCGGACTGTGCATCGCAGAGTTCCTTTGTGTTTGATATATATCCAATTGGTGCATCAAACCACACATAGAGAACCTTTCCTTCCGCACCCTCAACAGGCACTGGTATTCCCCAGTCGAGGTCGCGTGTCACGGCACGTGGTTTCAAGCCTGTATCAAGCCACGACTTACACTGTCCATACACATTCGGACGCCATTCCTTATGGTCGTTCAATATCCAGTTTTCAAGCCATTGCTGATAATGGTCGAGTGGAAGATACCAATGCTTGGTGCTTTTCTTCACAAGCGGATTTCCCGAAACGGCATTATAAGGACGAATCAGTTCCTCGGGTGAAAGGGTCGCTCCACATTGCTCGCACTGGTCACCATAAGCGTCGAGGTTATGGCAACGAGGGCATTCGCCCCTTATGTTACGGTCGGTCAAGAACTGTCGCTCTTTCTCGTCGTAGAATTGTTCGCTCTCCATCTCCACGAACTTGCCTTCATCATATAATTTTCGAAAGAAGTCGGATGCGAACTGATGATGCACCTTTGAAGTGGTACGGCTGTACACGTCGAATGAAATGCCGAAATCCTCAAATGATTTCTTTATTATATTATGGTAGCGGTCGACCACATCCTGTGGACTACATCCCTCTTTCTTCGCACGAATGGTGACAGGCACTCCATGCTCGTCACTACCCCCTACAAACATCACTTCCTCACCTTTTAGCCTCAAATATCTTGCATATATGTCGGCTGGCACATATACTCCTGCCAAATGCCCTATGTGAACCGGTCCGTTAGCGTAAGGCAAAGCAGATGTTATCAATGTCCTTTTAAAATTCTTTTCCATAATCTTTAGTTTACTTAGTTTTTGCAAAGTTAATAATTTTAATTCATAAATCATATTTATTCAAACACTATCCTATACGTAAATTTCATGAAATAATCACTTGTTTCATGTTCTTGGGGGAAATCCCTATCACGTATAGGGGAAAAAAACGTCTCTTTTAGGATTTCTCCCTTATTTATTTGTTTTGGTTGCCCTATCTTTGCACCAGAAAAAGAATCACAACAGATTATTAACAATTAAAAAACATACATCATGAAAACTTTAAGAACACTCTTCGCATCAATGGCACTTTTAGTTGCAACGGCTACTGTCAATGCACAGCCAATGACATACGAGGCAATGCGTCAGAACGCCCGATTCCTGACCGACCGCATGGCATATACTCTCGGGTTGAGCGCCGACCTGTTAGACGACCTCTATTATATCAACTATGACTATATATCTGGAGTGAACGATTATCTCGACGATGTGGCTTTGGGATATCGCTATGATGACTACAATGCAGTGTTGCTTGCACGCGACCTCGCACTTCAGGCACTACTCACTCCATACCAATGGTCACGCATCATGGCGATCGACTACTTCTATCGTCCAATTTCATTCTACAGTCACAGGTGGCGTTTCGGAATCTACCTGTATGACACTTATCGTCACTATTACTTCAGAGAGCCATGGGGATGGCATCGCTACTATGGAGGCCATTTCTTCGGCGGTATGCACCCGGGACACGGACACGGAGCTCATTTCACTCCCGGACATTTTGGAGAACATGGACGCAACGGAAATTTCGACCGTCCAGGCGGACAAGGCAATCGCTCAGGCAATAACCGTGGCGGACAAGGAGGAAACTCTCCAAGAGGCGGACAAGGGGGAAACAACGGGAATATAGGTGGTGGCAACAATGGCGGTGGAAACCACGGAGGAAACAATGGGAATATAGGTGGTGGCAACAATGGCGGTGGAAACGACGGAGGGAATAACGGCAGTCATTTGTCTCGCCCAAGTGGACGCAATTCAAACACCGTATCACGTCCAACCACCAGCCCTTCCAACTCCAATTCCAGCATTGCCCGTCCAAGCACACCAGGCAGCTACAGCAGGCCATCAAGCAGCTCAAGCTACAGCCGTCCAAGTTCTTCAAGCAGCTACAGCAGGCCATCAAACAGCTCAAGCTACAGCCGTCCAAGCTCTTCAAGCAGCTACAGCAGGCCATCAAGCAGTTCAAGCTACAGCCGTCCAAGCTCTTCAAGCAGCTACAGCAGGCCATCAAGCAGCTCAAGCTACAGCCGTCCAAGCTCTTCAAGCAGCTACAGCAGGCCATCAAGCAGCTCAAGCTACAGTCGTTCAAACTCTTCAAGCAGTCCAAGCAGATCGTCAAGCAGCTCAAGCTACAGTCGTTCAAGCTCTTCAAGCAGTTTCGGTAGTAGCCGTTCAGGCGGTGGTAGCTTTGGAGGCGGACGTTCCGGAGGCGGCAGCTTCGGAGGTGGACGCGGAGGTGGCAGACGATAAACCTCTGACAACAACAAGATAAATTGACATCTCAAAAAGTTGTCTCCCTATACAAAAAAACAGATTGAAACCTATTCCTAACTAATAAAACAACAGCACACCTATTTCTTAACTATATAATTTCTTTCAAAGGTAGTTAGCAAATCTAAGGAGTTAGATTATTTTGGATAACTATTTTACTCTCTTTCTACATATTTTAATTTATTGGTTCTCGGCAACCCTTCATCGTGATGATGAGGGGTTGTATTTTTTTAGGCTATATTTTGTATGATTGACAGAAATCACTAACTTTGCTGAAAACAAATTGACGACTATGATAAACCAAAGAATTCAATTACTGCGCGAATGGATGCGCAAGCAAGGTGTCGAAGCATTCATCACTCCCAGTACAGATCCTCATAGCGGAGAATATGTGCCCGACTATTGGAAAGGCCGCGAATGGATTTCGGGATTCACCGGTTCAGCCGGCACAGCGGTAGTAACAGTTGACAAGGCATTGCTATGGACGGACAACCGCTATTTCCTTCAAGCCGACAAGCAACTGGCTGGTTCAGATTTTCAACTGATGAAAATAGGGCTTGAAGAAACTCCATCTATAGAACAATGGCTCAATGCTCACCTGTCGAGAGGCATGAAAGTTGGCATAGACGGATGGTGCTACACCATAAACGATTTCAATAATCTCAAGCAAACACTGGAATGCAACGGGATAGAAGTGGTTGCTCTGAGCGACCCATACGACGAAATATGGGAAGACCGTCCAAAAGTACCAACAAATCCCATAGAAATCCACCCAATTGAATATGCCGGCGAAACAGCCAAGAGCAAAATCAGCCGCATAAGGGAATACGTTCATTCTAAAGAAGCCGATTCTGTCGTAATTTCCATGCTCGACGAAGTGGCATGGACACTAAATTTACGTGGTACTGACGTGCAGTGCAATCCCGTGTTCGTAAGCTATCTCATAATCACTCCAAACGATGCCATCCTCTTTGTCAATCCAGACAAGACCGACCAGGAACTGGAAAATTATCTAAAAACCCAGGAGGTGGACATAATGAGATACGACGATATTGAGACATTTCTGAATGGATTAACCGGAAAAATTCTGCTTCAAGCCGACAAGACAAACATCACCATCCTCCAATCCATTACGAAAGGGCATGCTGTGTTTGACGTTTGTCCGGTGACAAACATGAAGATAATGAAGAACGAGACGGAAATTCGAGGTTACCACTCCGCAATGCAGAAAGATGGCATCGCCATGGTGAAATGGATGCGCTGGGCACTCGAGGTCATACCGAAAGGAGGTCAGACCGAGTTGTCGTTGGAACACAAACTGACATCTTTGAGAGGCGAACAGCCACTATTTAGAGGCATCAGTTTCGACAGCATCATGGGTTATGCCGCACATGGAGCGATAGTACATTATGAACCCACTCCAGAAACCGACATCCCCGTTCACGACCACGGGCTACTTCTTATCGACTCGGGAGGACAGTATCTCGACGGCACGACCGACATAACACGCACCATACCTTTAGGCAACCTCACCTACGAAGAACGTCGCGACTACACACTCGTTCTTCGCGGATTCATCAATCTCGCCAGAGTTGTGTTTCCAAGAGGGACCTATGGTTCACAACTTGACGTGCTTGCACGCGAGCCTATGTGGAAATATGGGATCAACTATCTTCACGGCACGGGTCATGGCGTCGGTTCATACCTCAATGTTCACGAAGGCCCACATCAGTTCAGGATGAACTATATGCCTACCCCGCTCGTTCCAAACATGACCATAACCGACGAGCCTGGAATCTATATCGAAGGTAGCCACGGAGTAAGGCATGAAAACACGATGCTAGTGGTAAATGCACGATTGAAGGAAAACCATGAAGACAACATGTCTCTGCCAAATGATGAGGGTCCTGGCGACAAAGCACAAGGCAAGACTTTCGGTCCATACTATCAGTTCGAGCAACTGACCCTTTGCCCTATCTTGACCAAGGTCATGACAGAAAATGGCTCTAAAGGTGATCCTGTGATTATCAAGGAGATGATGGATGAAGAAGAAATAAGATGGTTCAATCAATATCAGCAGATGGTTTACGAACGTTTGTCGCCACATCTGGAACCGGACGAGGCTGAATGGCTCCGTGAAGCGACCCTGCCAATCTAATCTACATCAGCAGGCAAGGACACTTCCCCATCGAAAACGAATTCCGCGCCACCAGTCATATATATCTGATTGTCTGCGGTTCGCCATTCCACATGGATGACACCACCATCCATGTGGATTTCATATTTCCTGAACCCAAGTCCCTTTAGCGAAGCAGCCACGGCTGAAGCACACGCTCCAGTGCCACAAGCCATTGTGATGCCACTTCCACGTTCCCACACTCTGACTCGCAACTTGCCATTGCCTTCATCCCTCACGAAATCAATGTTGCAACGCTGCGGAAAAGAAGGGTGAAATTCCAATTCTCCACCAAGTTTGTCAACATCATCAACGTCGTCGGTAAACACCACGTAATGAGGGCAACCCATCGACACAAAGACCCCTTCAGGCAAGCCTTCTGCCGGAACAAAGAAACGTTCATCGTTCATTACCGGCTCTCCCATATCTACCGTCACGCTTTCCACACAATCGTTTTTCAAATGCAGATGAAGCACTTTTATTCCCGACAAGGTATAAAGGCGAATCTTCGTCTTCTTGGTCAAACCACGTTCAAAGAGATATTTGCCAACACATCTTGAAGCATTGCCGCACATCTCTCCTTCAGAGCCGTCGGCATTGAACATTCGCATTGAAAAGTCTGCATCCGGCACAGGTGATGTCCCGATCAGGACAAGGCCATCACCGCCTATTCCCTTATGGCGGTCGCTCAGTGTCGCAGCCACTTTCGATGGATTTGGGACGTTATATGATAATGTATTGACATATATATAATCATTACCAGCCCCATGCATCTTCGTAAACTTTATCGTTTCTCCCATATCATATATTTTTTTGCAAATCTAAATAAATACGGCAAAAGATGGAAACTTTTTTTTATATAGTTTCCTACAAAATGACGAAAACTTACAATCTATAACTTAAATCGGTCATTTTGGATAAAGGCACATGAAAAAAGGGATGCGAAAAACGCATCCCTTTAAAACTGGAGATATATGTCTGTCAGATCATTTCACGAGAATCTTACGGCTTGTGCCGTCGCTCATGCGCAGTATGTTGATGCCAGGCTGTGGAGTTTCGATACGCATACCGCTTAGGTTATAGATTCCAACTACTGAAACCTTTCCGCCATCAGCATTAGGATTCAGTTTGATGTCTTCAACACCAGTAGTCTGGTCAACAGACAGTCCAAGATAGTAAAGATTCCATGCACCTACCACTTCATAATCGTTAGCGAATGTCTCGTCCTTCTTCAGACCGATACGAACCTTACCATCCGCAGGAACTTCAAATTGCAAAGAGTTGAGATATTTGCCCTTTGCAAACCATGCCACAGTAGGAGTTGTTCCGTCAGGAGCGTGCAAGCCATTATCGTAGGTGTAGCAATTCACATCGTATGTTTCAGTGTCGGCATCATCAATCAGGTTCTTAACCTTGGTTTCCTCACGTCCTTTTGATGTCTCGGTGTAGAGAGTGGTGAGTTTTGTGTCAACTCCACTTTCGATGCGGTCGTACTCTTCATTATAGTATCCAGCACGATAATATGTATGTACTGTCACCTCATAAAGACCTGCAGGAAGTCCTTCGATATCCTGATAGAGATGGAACGGAGCACGGTTGTAACTTACAGAATACTGCTTGTAACCATTCATGGATGTAGTAGTCCATCCTTCGATTGTACCAGCATCCTTGCTTCCACGGCTAGGATCGAATGTAGGGTTCACGATGAGGCTAGAGCGGTCGTCACCGAGATAATAGAGTTCCCAAGCTCCAACAACCTCATAGTCGTTAGCAAAGGTTTCCTTCTTGCTCAAGCCGATGCGTGCCTTGCCATCATCGCCTACGTAGAACTCAAGTTCGTTGAGATACTTGCCCTTTGCGAACCAAGCCACTGTAGGAGTAGTTCCGTCAGGAGCATGCAAGCCATTGTCATAGGTGTAGCAATTCACGTCGAATGTTTCGGCATCGGCATCGTCGATCAGGTTCTTAACCTTAGTTTGCACCTTACCGGTAGAAGTCTCGGCATAGAGGGTGGTTAGTTTAGTATCGATTCCGCTTTCAATACGTTCAACTTCTTCATTATAGTAACCGGCACGATAGTAAGTATGAACCTTAACAAGATATTTTCCCTTTGGCAGACCTTCGAGGTCTTGGTAGAGTTCAAACGGTGCGCGGTTGTAACTTACAGAATACTGCTTGTAGCCGTTCATCGATGTAGTAGTCCATCCTTCGATTGTACCAGCGTCCTTGCTTCCACGGCTAGGATCGAATGTTGGGTTCACAATGAGGCTTGTGCGGTCGTTGTCGCCAAGATATGTAAGAGTCCATGCTCCTACCACTTCATAGTCGTTAGCATAAGTTTCTGTCTTGCTCAATCCAATTCTTACCTTACCGTCATCTCCTACGTAAAAGTCAACATAGTTGAGATACTTGCCCTTTGCGAACCAAGCCACTGTAGGAGTAGTTCCGTCAGGAGCGTGCAAGCCATTGTCATAGGTGTAGCAATTCACGTCGAATGTCTCGGCATCTGCGTCCTCAATCAAGTTCTTAACCTTCTTTTCAACCTTGCTTGTTGCAGTTTGTGCATAAAGAGTAGTGAGATGCGTCTCTTCACCATTAGCAATGCGGTCAGCCTCTTCATTATAGTATCCGGCACGATAATATGTGTGTACCGTCACTCTGTAACGTCCCTTAGGAAGTCCCTGAAGATCTTGATAGAGTTCAAACGGAGCACGGTTGTAGCTTACAGAATACTGCTTATAGCCGTTCATTGATGTGGTAGTCCATCCTTCGATTGTACCAGCGTCCTTGCTTCCTCGGCTAGGATCGAATGTAGGGTTGACAATCAGGCTGGTCATATCCTGAACGTCTTCTGTAGTCTCTCCAATCTTTATGGCAACTGCCATTTCTGATACTTCGGTAGCCTTTTCTGTGGCTGCTTCGTTGTCGTACGTGCCGTTGTTGTAGCCTTCTGTTACCTCTTCAAACAATGAAGAAGCCTCACCAATCTTAGATGAAGAAGGATTCTGGTCAATTGCTTCGGCAAGCGTATTGAGAGCCAGATTAAGAGATGTGTAAGAATCAGTACATTCCTCTACTGCAGCCATGGCGTTCTTAAGGTCAACGAGAGCATCATATACATTGTCGTCAGAAGCGCTATTAGCAGCTTCGATGGCAGCGCTGAGTGCACTTAGTTCATCTTGTCCACACTTGTTGGAAAGCAATTCTTCTGCTTTTGGCATTGAGGCTGCAAGCACATCCTTCGTCACTTCTACATTCTTGGCCCTGAAAGTAAGATGGAAGTCGGACCAAGCACCCCAACAACCTTCATAACGCACATTTGTACGAACACCTATACGCATCTTGCCATCGGTGACAATTCCATATACTTTCTGCTGATAACGACCAGCCTTGAAAGCTTCAGCCGCACCGTTAACATCGTTTGGTACGTAAGTGCCGTCGTCAAGAGAATAATCGGAACTATAAGATTGCTCTTTCGCCGCACCTGATTCGATAGAGTTCATTTTTGCTTCATCTCCATTCATATAAACGTATGCACGGAAATTACCGTATTCACTTGCACCATAGTTTGCAGGACGATAGAAATCATTTAGGGTAAGTTCGTAAAGACCGTTCTGAAGTCCTTCTAAATCTTGATACACATTGAATACAATGGAATAAGCTTGTGCGAGCTTGTAGTCGTCTGGTCCCAATGGCCATTCAGGAAGTCCCACCTTTGTCCAAACGCCGTCCTCCTTGAAATGAGGATTCAAGATCAGGTTGGTTACGTCGTCACCATCCCTCATACTGTTTGCCACGGCATTGTTCCTCAAGCTAACCATAAAGTCGATCTCTTTCAGGATTGTCGAACTGTCGAGTGTTCCGTTTTGGAGGAAATAAGCGGCACTTCCGTTTAGATACAGCTCATTAGGTTCTATATCGTCGGCTTCCATGTAGTCAATGAGTATGTCCATGTCATCACCGGCATAGGTTGATCCATATTCATTGATGAAATCTTCCACTTCCATGTATTTTTCATAGAACTGTGCATATGCGTCACAACTGGTCTTCTTTGCCTTCAATGCGGCCATATAAGCAGGATAAGCAGTCTTCATAGCCTCAACATCAGTTGCATCATTGAGCGCATTCTTGGCCATGTCGTAGGTGTCGGCAACAGATTTCTGGCAGAAATCGAAGAATTCCGGTTCATTTGCAAGTGTTTGTTCTTTTAGCAATGTCAAAGCGTCGTCGCCAGATCCAACAAAATAGAGGCCTGCATTATCAAGTCCCACCCAGTTTGGACCTTTCACCTGAACATCGAGACCCACCTTTAGACTACCTTCACTTACGAATGTAACCACTTCATACGACTGATTAATATCGATTTGAGTTGAGTTAACCAATGTCTGTGCGTCGCCGGCAAACAAATATGTACCACCTGTCTCGTTTGCGAATGCCAAAGCATTAAAACGGTAAACACCGGTAGGAAGGTCTGTTGCAGTTACAGATATCGTTCCGGTGCCAAATGCAGAACCGTTCCAGTTTTCATAGTGATTCCCAGTCTGGCTGTAGTTTGCTGCCGCATTGCCGTTTGAAGCCTGTTTGTTTTGTGCTGAAATAGTTGAAGTCCAACCCTTAACGTCACCGTCTGTGAAATCTGTTCCGAATCCACGGATAGCAAGCATCTCTACAGGATTATCCACGGAAGCCTGGTTCTCTTTTGCCATCTGAATTGCGTTGGCAAGTGCATCAGCCTGGCTGTTAAGAGTTTCCTCGGAAGACGACAGGTCTGCGTATGCGCCTTCTGCCGCTGAAATGATGAGGACGTCAACACCTGCCATACCTTTTGCCTCTTCAATGAGTTCACCAAGCTTCACAGCTGCAAGATACTGCTTTTTGGCGGTTATGTATTTTGTGTAATTTTCCGGCGTTACGAAATACCATCTTAGAAGTCCGTCTTTCTCGTCATTCGTATCAATCAGATACAGACGGGTATCGGATGTATCGTTTTTCGCCCCAAGATAAACTTCCTCATAACCACCTTCTTCTTTGAAATCGGAGTTTTGGTCAGAAAGACCGATTAAAAATGTTGAGTCATCTTGTTTGACGAATACGAAACTCTTGTCATTGGTACCATCTATAGCCTGGTCAATCCAAATGTTGTTAACATCCGTTATATAAAGATACAATGAATTGCCGGCATTCCATCCGTCTTCTATGTAACACTGGATTAGATAGGATTTTCCGTCAAATTCACCTTTGCGGTTATCCTCCTTTACATATACCTTATAACCACGGACTGTATCATAACTTGCCCTGGTAAGGTACTCGTTTGCACCAAGGTAGAATCCATCGGCATCAGCATTATACAGATAACATTCTGTATCTGCTGTCAATGGCATCATTGCGGGGGCTTCCGGTTTAACCCAGCCTTGTGCAAAAGTCCCTATGCTGAAAAGCATGGAACAAAGAAATAAAGTAAATTTCTTTTTCATAGATTAAAATTAGTAATTATTAATATGGTTAGTTATAAAAAAATATATATGTGTCTTTAACTAGAAAATAACATTAGGTTTAACTTTCAAATATACAACAATTTTAATAATTCAACAAAAATAAATATTTGTTTTTACCTGTTTTCTTCCATTTTGCTCATTTCTTGTTCTCTTTTGCAACATTTTATGAGAAAAAATAGTAAATACATTTCAATTATTGATGTTTGATTATTATATTTGTCTAATAATTTTAATGCACTATATGTAATGGAAAAATTCAAAGAAATAATAAATGGAGAAAAAATAACATTGGTTGATTTTTTCGCAACTTGGTGTGGCCCTTGCAAAGTCATGCATCCCATACTCGAACAACTAAAAGATGAAATGGGTGACAACATCAGAATCATAAAAATTGATGTAGATAAAAACGAAAGTATTTCCAGAACCTATCAAATACAGTCAGTTCCCACACTTATTTTGTTTAAAAAAGGAAACATTTTGTGGCGTCAAAGTGGAACCATTTCCCTAAACCAACTGAAAAGCGTCATAAACAACCAAAACAATTAAGGGAACTACCATAAATTAGTTTTTATTATCTCACCGGTGCTCTATTGCCACACAAATTGTCAACTCCTCAAAAGTTTTACAAGACATAATAAAAAGTAGCTAATAATGTTTGCCGTCGGAGATACAATCCGACTTAGTACCAATATTTGCTACTTTTTGCAATATATAATAATTTTATATCACCAAAATTTTTTAACTATTCATTATTCATTATTCATTTATTTTAATTACCTTTGCAAGGAATTTGGTAACGAAGCATTGAAAATGCCATGTGTAAGGGAATCAGGTGAAAAACCTGAGCTGTTCCTGCAGCTGTAATCCATATTTTATGGCATGTTCCAACAATTAGCTTTAGGTTGTGTTTAGACTATTTCTGAGCAGATTTGTCCGCAATCACGTAGCAGCGTAGCAAGCTATGGTTATAGGGATTAAGGATAAAGGTGCCAAAAAGAGACAATCACAAGCAAAGATAATTCATCAGGATTACTAATTTTTAGAACATGTCTTATGTGAATCAACAAAAAGTCACTGTTTCGACTTGAAGAAATGGGAAGGCGTTGATTCAATGGAAAGCCAGAAGACCTGCCATTTCTGTAATAAGAATAACTCGCTCCCAGGATAGGGGCTGTTAATTTATGAACCCAAGACGAATTGTTTTATCAGCACTTTTTGCTGTTGCACATATCGTTATCATCAATGCACAAGCGTTGACTGACTCCATTCCCGAAGTCGTGATAACTGGAACCGGAACAGAACATCTGCTCCGAGATGTGCCTGTTCAAACAGAAGTAATATCAAAAAAGATGCTTGAAGCCTACGGTGCCAAATCCATTGAAGATATATTGGGAGGCCTCACTGCCTCGTTCGCTTTCAACGAGGGTGACATGGGAAGTCAGATGCAACTCAACGGATTGGGAAACAACTATATACTTATCCTTGTCGATGGAAAGCGGATACACGGAGACGTAGGAGGAGAGAACGACCTTGGACTGATTGACCCACATAACATAGAACGAATAGAGATAGTGAAAGGAGCATCATCTGCTCTTTATGGAAGCGATGCCATGGCTGGGGTTATAAACATCATAACCAAGAAGCACAAAGAAGGCATATTTATAGAAAATGCAACAAGATACGGGTCATACAATGACATAAGACAACACAACACACTGGGATTATCCACCAACAAATGGAGAAGTATAACCAATTTCCAATTACAGCATTCCGACGGATGGCAGAACACTTCTGTTGAACACACACCCTCATCTGCCACCCCCGTAACCGACTCCAGGAGCAAAACCGTCAACAAATACACAAACTGGCAACTGGCAGAGCAAATAACATTCAATCCCACCGAATACTTGGAATTCTATGCCAACGGCTCCATTTACAGGAAAGAAATTAATCGCCCTAAAGGAAAATACCCCAAATACGATGCGAAGACTTTCGACCTCAGATATTTCAATGCATCTGCAGCAGTAGGAGGAAAATGGAAACTGGGAGGGGGCGATTACCTGACACTGGATGTTGACTGGAACAAACACTCATATTACCACGACTTCACATCTACCACTCTAGCAGAAGGATTTGACGCTGACGGCACTTTCATTCTCGACTTTCCATATTTCAAAGGTCAAAGCCTATTGCAAAGCGACCAGCAGCGTTTGATATCCCATCTGAAAGGCGTGTTCTATCTACCTTACGAGCAAAGGCTTAGCGCAGGATTTGAATACAGATATGATTATCTGAAAGCTCCGACAAGCATCGAAGGCAAGACAGCCGACGACAACACCGGCGCATTGTATGTTCAAGATGAATGGTCGCCACTCGAATGGTTGCAAATGACTGGAGGGTTACGACTTATCAACAACCAGGCATTCGGATGGAGGCTTACGCCCAAACTGTCGTCTATGCTAAGTTTCGGGGATTTCCGTCTTAGGGCCTCATGGAGCCAGGGGTTCAAGACCCCTACACTGAAAGAGCAAAACTACAAATACATACGTGAGATGAGTTCCATCATCATGTATCTGGGGAACAAAGACTTGGAAGCACAAAAGTCCAACTATTTTTCAATTGGAGGTGAATATACAATAGGTGGGTTTAATTTTTCAGCAACAGGCTATTACAACAATCTCGACGACATGATTACCCTCGTGACGGTACCAAAATCTGAAGCCCCCGCCGAATATGTCGCACAATATGGTGAGATGCTCAACAAAGTGAGACGTTATCAAAACATGGAAGATGCCAGAACCTGTGGCGTGGACCTAAACATAAGATTCACATCGGGTGACTGGACAGCAGGATTGGGGTATAGTTACCTCGACACAAAAGCCCATGTATATGATGCCGACCACGACAAGCTCAACAAGGTAATTATCGATGGTATGGCATATCACAAAGGCAATGTATTCGCCACATGGAGCCACAGATTCTCACCTTCCTACAAGCTGGGAGTGGGCATATACGGAAGAATGTCGAGCAAACGCTATTATCAGATAGATGGAAATGGAAAGGGATGGAACATATGGCGTGTCAACACGACTCACGATTTGGGGCACTCAAAAAAAATGGTTTACAAACTCGAGGCTGGGGTTGACAACATATTCAACTATATAGACAAGACTCCACATGGATTGCATCTCGGCACAACCACCCCAGGCACAACGATTTACGCAAAATTTACAATCACATTCCATCAAGGAAAGAAAATAAATATTTTTAATAAATCTTTTAACACACAAAACAAAGAAGAAAATGAAGAAAATTAAATTCTTGACGATTGCCATGATGGCAATCATGGCTACTGCCACATTTGTGGCATGTAGTGATGATGATAACGAGTCATCCAACATGGAACGTTATCAGAATGAAGTTGACAAAGCCGTAAAAAAACAAAAGAAGAACGACAAGGCTATTCTCCTCGTGGCTTTCGGTGCAACTTGGCAGCAGGCATACGATGCGTTCGACCTCACCCGTGACGAATATGCGAAGGAATTCAGCGACTACGACGTTTACCTTTCTTTCTCGTCCGCCATCTGCATCAACCGTGCAAGAGCAGCCGAGAACACAGCCGCACGCGACTTCTACGAGCCTAAGTATTGGCTTGAAGCATTCGGTCGTGTACAATACGAAGAAATTATCGTTCAGTCCATGCAAGTCATCCCTGGTGAAGAATACGGACGCGTGGTTAGCGCAGTGAAGGATTTCGCAAACAACTCTAACGGCGACATCGATGATACATATCTTTCCAAGGTGACAATCAAGATTGGTCTGCCTCTGATGGCTACAGAAGGTGATGCAAAGATTCTTGCTACCGAACTCAACAAAAACTTCAGCGAATATGCAGGCAAGGGAGCCATGTTGTTCATGGGACATGGTAACCCCGACGAATACGACACATACAAGGCCAACGTTCGTTACACACAGCTTGAAAACTATCTCCAAACCATCAACCCCAATTATTTCGTTGGAACAGTTGACATGAAGGAAAACTTCAAGACGCAGGTTAGAGACAGAATGATTGCCCATGGCATAACAAGCGGAAAGGTGTATTGCGCTCCTTTGATGTCTATTGCAGGTGACCACGCCCACAATGATATGGCAGGCGACGACGACGCATGGGATGAAGCAAAGGGCGACTATGAAGTTAACGAAGAAGGCGAAGTGGAGGACACAAGCTGGAAATGCTATTTCGGCAACAAAGGTTACGACATCGACCCTGTGGCATTTACCGACAACGGGGAGGGACTCGTAAAAGGGTTGCTGGAATACAAGAATATCCGCAACCTATACATCAACCACACAGCAAACGCAGAAGTAGTTGACTACTATCACTCCATGTTCCCGGAAGAGTAATAATAACATCGAGCGACAGGCAATCTTTACCAGGTAGTTCCATAAATTGGTATTTGTTTCTCTCTTGGATGCTCTATTTCAATTCGACGCTTTACGTTTATTAGCGACATCTTTGTCCTTTTGCCTTGAACCATAGCTCGCCATGCTTCTACGGCTGCAAGAACAAATCTACTCGCTAATAAACTGTAAATCGTCTGAAGCTAATTTAAAGAACTACCCTACTAACAAAAAGCCGGATTCATCCGGATTAACCAGAAAACACATTTAACATTTACACACTACAGAGGATAGGACTGGCGGAAATCATAGATCCAGTCCTATTCTTGACATTTTTTGAACTATGAGAAAAATCCTTCTTGTCACATCACTGCTGCTTGCCATGTCATGTGGGAAACAGAAAGAAAACAACCAATCTGCCGACGAATATTTCCAGATGACCGACTCCGTCTTGGAACATGCCGATGAATTCAGTGATACGATTACAATCAAGTATGCGAAAGGGCTTCAAGTAGGTTATGAACAAGACGGCATTCATGTGAAAATAAACAACCCCGATCCCCAAGCCACCCATTCCAAGCCTGAAGAAATCATTATAAGACAACCATCTAAACGTTTTATATGCACCACGGCACTTCAACTTGGAAATTTCGAGGTGCTCGGTCTGGAAGACATGATAGTAGGCATGAATTCACTTAAGAATCTGTTCTCACCCAAGATGAAGGAACAAATGAAGAACGGACAGACAGTAAAAATAGGGAAAGAAGGTAATTTCGACTTGGAAGCGGTGATTGCGTCAAAGCCTGATTATATTTTCGTGTCAGCCTCAAAACATGGTGGTTTTGAGGTCCTCAAAGAATGCGACATACCCATCATATCGCACCATGGATATAAGGAGACCGACCCACTTGGACAGGCTGAATGGGTGAAACTTATAGGACTATTGACCGGTGAGACAAAGAGAGCAAATGCCGTTTTCGACAACATAGAGAAAAAATATCTCAAGCTAAAGGAAGAGACAGCATCGATGATTTCATCCAAGAAAGAAGAACGACCTACAGTCATAAGTGGAAGACAAATAAGGGATGGTTGGTATATAGTTGGTGGAAAAAGTTATATGGCACAAATATTCAAAGATGCCGGTGCTGACTATGTAATGAGTGACAATCCAGATTCAGGCGGCACAACCCTCGACTTCGAATCCGTATATGCCAAGGGCATAAATGCCGACTTCTGGCAAACCGACGGTTCTTTCGATGGTGAATATACTCTCCAGACACTAGCGGCAGAAGACGAAAGATACACCACCATGGATGCTTACAAAAACAAGAAGGTTATTTTCTGCAACCTCTCTGAAACACCTTACAGAGAGTTAGCCAGCGTACAGCCCCATCTGCTACTAGCCGATTTCGTCAAGGCATTCCATCAAGAACTGCTTCCAAACTATCAACCAAGATATTATAAATTAATAAAGTAAAAACCAAAATAAACCCGGATACACCTATATAAGCCACAAAAATCATGAAAAAAACAACAATTACCCTGTTAATCCTATCAACCATAGTGTTGCCCACATTTGCACAAACCGATTCAGTCAACTATGCGACCCTTAACCCTGTAGTTATAACAGCAACAGGTACTTATCATAAAGCTGCAAACTCACCACTGGCGGTTAGAGTGTTGTCGGCAAAAGAACTGAAAGACGCACAGGTAACCAACGTTCAGGAAGCGCTCACACGCCTTACAACCAACATCACCCTTCACACTAACGGAATGGGTACATTCGTGAATTTCAATGGTGTGAGCGATGATTATATAGTCATTATGGTTAACGGCAAACGTGTAAGTGGCGACGACAGGTGGGAACGGATGAGCGTCAACAACATAAAACGCATTGAAATCTATAGCGGTGCAGCCAGCGCACTTTATGGAAGCGATGCCATAGCAGGTGTAATCAATATCATAACAGAAGAAATAAAGGATGGAGTAGATGCATCTGCCTACACACAGATAAGAAGTAAAGGCAGAAGAGACGATGAAATTAATCTAGACATAAACGCTGGAAAACTCTCTAGTTTCACATCCTACAGTCACCATCAAGCAGACAACTGGCAAGTGAACAAATACCAACTCTTCCAAGAAGGTGAAACCGAGGTGCCGAAACTGACCGGAAGACCCATGTCAACGGGATTCCACAGCAACAATATTTCTGAAAAACTGGAATGGAAATTCAATGACCAATGGTCGGCATATATAAAAGGAGATTTCTACGATAACCTTACAGACCGCCCACAAAACGCCACTTACTTCACGCAGAAGAAACAGACTGACGGCACATATTCATATAGTCAGAAATCGGCTTATACCTACGACATATATCATAAATCCTATTCCTATGGTGGAGGGATAAGATGGAATCCAAATGCCAACACCCATATCTACCTAGATGTCTATAGCGACAACTTCGTGTCGAAATACAAATATTGGCAAACAGCAGAGAAAGAAGAGTATGACGAGACACGTAAAAGAACACACTACGTAAACGAAACTCTAAGAGGCATCTTCCGACTGGCAGATTGGAACAAACTGTCGGCAGGCATGGAACTCGTGCAAGAAAGCCTTAACAGTCAAAGCGACAACATTGATTTTGAAACCACAAACACATACAACCTTTTCGCCCAAGACGAAATCAGCATAATGAAAGGGTTGGATGCTATCGCAGGACTTAGGTACACATATAACGACAATTTCGGAAGCAATTTCACACCCAACATCGGATTGTTCTACCACATAGGCGGATTCAGGTTTAGGGCTAGTTACGCCGGTGGATACCGAACCCCCACCCTTTCTCAAATGTATGCCACCGACCAAGCAAAAACCACAGCGAGATACACTCTCAACAACACATCGCTTGACCCGGAGAAGAACAATTTCTGGAACATCAACGCTGAATACAGCAATGCATTTGTGAGTTTAAGCGTCAGTGGATTCATTAACAAAATCCGCGACATGATCAACTACAGGACAATGTCGCAGGAAGAAATCGAAGCGAGCACCAAACTATCCGCAATTCAAGCAGAAGGATGGACGACAATACGTCAGCGCGACAATATCGACAAAGCGACACTCAAAGGAATCAGTGCAAACGTGAAGTTCATTCTACCGGCAGGCTTTTCACTGGGTGCCGGCTACACCTTCACCGACTCTGAAGCGGAGACCTTGTCACTCAACACATCAACAAAAACTTACGAAATAAAAAAAACTCCTGTTGACAAATCCGTCAAACATGTCGGCAATGTGAACGCTTCGTGGGACAAGACATGGGGAAACTATCATATCAACGTTTGTCTGAATGGACACATACAGAGCAAGAGATACAGTAGTACATACGGCTATGCGCCACATACCTCGCAATGGAACCTGACAACCAGACATTCCATCACCTTCGACCAATTCATTCTAGAACCAGGAATAGGAATAGAGAACATATTCAATAAAAAAGACACATCCTACTGGAATTCCAACTTCTCTACCATCAATCCCGGTAGAACTTTATTTGTCAGTCTGGCACTGAGATTCAGAAAATAATCGTATTTTTGCACAGATTAATAATTTTCATATTCAAATCTCATTTAAATGACGATATATGTTGCAGGCATAGGCCCAGGCTCTGAAAAAGACATCACTCCCGCTGTAATTGAAGCAATTAAGGAGAGCGATGTGGTGGTGGGTTATAAATATTATTTCCAGTTTATAACAAAATATCTCAAGCCTGACGCCGAATGTGTTGACACAGGAATGAAGAAAGAACGTGATCGGGCATTACAAGCATTTGAATTGGCCGAAGAAGGCAAGACCGTATGCGTCATATCAAGTGGAGATGCCGGAATCTATGGAATGTCTCCGCTCATATATGAAATGAAAAGCGAACGCCACTCTGACATTCAAATAATCTGCATTCCCGGCATCAGCGCTTTCCAGAAAGCGGCCTCCATTCTAGGAGCCCCTATGGGTCATGATTTTTGCGTCATCAGCCTGAGCGACCTCATGACTCCTTGGCAAACGATAGAGAAACGCATCATCGCCGCCGCAACAGGAGATTTCATAACTGCAATTTATAATCCCAAAAGCAACGGACGCTATTGGCAATTATATCGTCTTAAAGAACTTTTCTTGAAATACCGCAAGCCATATACGATAGTAGGATATGTTCGACAGGCAGGACGCGAAGAACAGAAGGCTACCATAACTACAATGGAAGAGTTTGATCCCGAGGAAATAGACATGTTCACAATTGTAATAATCGGCAATAGCCAGTCGTACAATTGGGACGGAAGTTTCATAACGCCAAGGGGATATTACAGGGAAGATGTTCCACAGACCGAGAAGATAGGACAGTCCATCATGATTCGTTCTTTCAATACAATAAAAGGGGAACTCAGGAATCCGGACATACCTATTTGGAAACTATGGCCTATGCTTCATGCCATACACACTACCGCTGACTTCGACATGGAACGATTGTTGTGGATGGACGATAAAGCCACAGAATTGTTGTTCAAGAAGATTGAGGATGGTTGTCTGACAACCATTGTTACCGACGTCACAATGGCAGCAAGTGGAATTAGAAAGGGTGCGATTGAAAGGCTGGGAATAAAAGTTGTATGCTATATCAACGATCCACGCGGGACAGAGTTGGCAAGAGAATTGAACATAACCCGAGCTCAGGCTGGCATACGACTTGCCGCAGAAGAATATCCCGACGCACTCTATGTTTTCGGAAATGCGCCAACAGCATTGCTGGAACTCTGCGACCTGACAAGAAAAGGGAAATGCCGACCTGCTGGGATCATCGGAGCCCCAGTAGGATTCGTAAATGTCAGAGAAAGCAAACACGCTGCAAAGCCATTAAAAGACATCCCTAAAATCATCATAGACGGAAGAAAGGGCGGAAGCAACCTGGCCGCCACTCTTGTCAACAGCATCCTAACCTATGATGACGCAAAAAAACTCAAACCAGGAAGAGATCTCTGATAATAACAATCAAGCATCAACTAACTAATATGACTACTTGCACCATCATTGGTATCAGCGACAGCCGAAGACAATGGTTTCCACCAGATGTCTTGAACATCATTCAAACGGGCAGAGTATTTTCAGGAGGGCAAAGGCATCACGAAATCATGAAGCCATTACTTCCCCAAACCCATGAATGGATTGACATTACAGTGCCTATAAGCAAAGTGTTTGATGCTTACAGATTATACGACGATATCGTGATATTTGCATCTGGCGACCCTCTGTTCTTTGGATTTGCTGTTACAGTGAAGCGTGAATGTCCCGACTGCAAGATGAGAGTCATCCCCTATTTCAATTCCCTGCAGATGCTGGCTCACAAGCTCAATCTCCCTTACCACGACATGAGCATCGTCTCACTCACTGGCAGAACATGGAAAAAATTCGACGAAGCACTTATAAAGGGAGAACCTCTCATTGGATGTCTCACCGACCGCGACAAGACTCCAGAAAGAATATGGGAGAGAATGGTGGATTATGGCTACAGCAACTACCAGATGATCGTTGCGGAAAAGTTGGGAAATGAAGAGGAAGAACGGATAGGGATGTATAAAGAAGGAACTCATTACGACACCCCGAACTGCCTTATGCTCAAGAAAGTCAGTGAACGTCCCATTCCTTTTGGACTACCCGACGACCAATTCGAGTTGCTCGATGGCAGAGAAAAAATGATAACCAAATGGCCTATCCGTCTTGCCACCTTAGCCGTTCTCGAACTCCAAGACAAAACTTCATTCTGGGATATTGGATTTTGTACCGGGAGCATAAGCATCGAAGCGAAACTTAGGTTTCCGCACCTTGATATAACCGCATTCGAGATCAGAAAAGAAGGGGAACGGCTTATGAACATCAATTCCCGACGGTTTGGCACACCAGGGATAGAGACAGTCATTGCTGATTTCTGCAAAGCAGACATCAGCAATCTCATACCGCCCGATGCCGTTTTCATTGGCGGACATGGGGGCAAACTGAAAGACATTTTCACTAAAGCCAAGAATGTGTTGAGGCCGGAAGGTTGCATTGTGTTCAATTCAGTATGTGAAGACAGCAAGAACCTGTTCATGGAAGCTGCAAAGGAAAATGAAATGACTTGTGAAGCTTGTCAAACCATTCAGACCAATGGCAACAACCCAATTACCATCTTAAAAGCCTATAATACCCAAGACTCATCCCCACACATTTAAAATTCAGCACTCAGTAGCGAAACTACAGATGTTTCCTACAAAAAATAATTAAATTCCATAAATGATTAAATTTGAATACATAAACGAAACAGGACAAAATCTTGCCAAAGCCATAGAAAACGAAAACCTGCAATTCGACGGCGAAGCAGTAGTGTTCATAGGCACCCTAGGCATATGCGTAAGAAAAATAAAAGAACTAATAAACGACAAATATACCGATCCGGCTGTAGTATGTATAGATTCGACAGGAAGATATGTCATTCCTGTGTTGAGTGGGCATATCGGTGGAGCCAATGATTTGGCCAAGCAAATTGCCAGAGTGACAGGAGGTCAAGCGATCATCACCACTCAAAGCGACAACAACGGACTTTGGGCTCTTGACACATTGGCAAAAGACTATGGATGGAATCTTGGAAAGCAAAAGCGCCTTGCCATGAACAAGGCAATTGCAACATTCGTAAACGGCAAGCCAACGGCGCTTATCCTCGAATGTGAGGACGAAGGGACAAAAGCCATGGAAAACACTTGTCCTAAACACGTAAAGATATTCAATTCGTATAACGACTACAAGGCATACGTCAGGAGGAAAAGGAAGAATTTTGAACTCATCATTACCGTATCTCCAAAGATATACCCAAACGAGGGGATTCCCATGCTTCAGTATTTTCCACCTTGCCTGCACCTAGGCATGGGATGCCAGAAAATGGCTCCAACAGAGATTGCATATCAGATACTCGAAGACATAAAGATGGCAGGATATGCCAAAGAATCAATTATCAGCATCAACACCATTGAACTCAAGAAAGACGAACCGTCTCTGAAAGAGTTGAAAGAACAGATGCCTTGGGCTGAAATAAAAATATATAGTGCAAAACAACTGGCAAAAATCAAGATTCCCAATCCGAGCGACAAAGTATTCGCAGTGACTGGTTGCTATGGTGTGGCAGAATCAGCCGCCAAAGCCCACGACACACATTCCATTCTTGTCGTGGAGAAACAAAAAGGGAGCCTAAACGTAGATGGTAAGATTTGCCATTACACATACGCAATAGCACAAGACAAGGCAACTGCTCCAAAAGGACACATAGAAATAGTTGGCGCTGGTCCTGGCGACCCAGATCTCGTGAGCGTACGAGGACGCAAATTTCTCGAAAATGCCGATCTCATACTCTATGCCGGCAGTCTCGTACCGAAAGAACTGACTTATTGTGCAAAACCCGGTGCGGTGGTAAGGAGCAGCGCATCGCTCAACCTGGAGGAACAGTTCGAGTTGATGAAACGATTCTACGACAAAGGTAAATTAGTGGTACGTCTTCACACAGGCGATCCATGCATCTATGGAGCAATACAGGAACAAATGGCGTTTTTCGACGAACATGGAATGGACTACCACATTACGCCGGGCATCAGCAGCTTCCTGGCTGCGGCCGCCGAACTGAAAAGCCAATTCACCATCCCCGAACGTTGCCAGACCATCATTCTTACAAGAGGAGAAGGGCGTACCTCGATGCCAGAAAAAGAAAAACTCCATTTCCTGGCACAACATCAAAGCACTATGTGCATATTTCTATCCGCATCACTTGCACAGCAAGTGCAAGACGAACTGATTGAAGGAGGTTACTCTCCCGACACTCCAGTTGCCGCCTGCTACAAACTAACTTGGAAAGACCAAAAAATATATAGGGGCAAATTGAAAGATCTCTCAAAAATAATCGGCGACAACAACCTGACACTCACGACAATGATTGTCGTGGGTGAAGCTATCGACAATCGTGTGGGGCTTAGCAAACTATACGATTCACATTTCACACATCTTTTTCGAGAAGCAAAGAAGGAATAAATTCTTTTTAGTATGATTCTAATCTTCGGAGGCACCACTGAAGGACGCACGGCGATAGACGTGTGCGAACAAGCAGGAAAGCCATTCTTCTACTCCACTAAAAGCGACACACAAATAGTGGAGATGAAAAACGGCATACGACTTGTTGGCGCAATGACATCCGAAGACATAAAACGATTCTGCAAGGAAAACCATGTGAAATGTGTGGTCGATGCAGCACATCCATTTGCGGAACACCTACACAAATCCATCTTTGATGCACAACTGCCAATAATAAGGTTTGAAAGGCAAATCGACAAGCAAATCGAAGGAGTGGTTTATTGCAAAGGATTTGAGGAAGCGGTGGAAATACTCATACAAAACGACATAAAATGCCTGTTGGCTTTGAGCGGAGTAAACACCATTTCCAAGTTGAAAGGCTATTGGAGCGAACACGAGACATTTTTCAGAATACTCCATCGTGACGAAAGTGTCGATATTGCTGACAAGAACTGTTTTCCTGAAGACCATCTGATTTATTATGACGATGCACTCAACCTGCCTTCCTTAAATCAGGAGATAGAACTGATGAAGCAAATAGGTTGCGATGCCATCATTACTAAAGCAAGTGGCAAAAACGGAGGTTTTCATGAAAAAGTAATGGCGGCAAAAGAATTGGGATTAAAAATTTTCGTCGTAGAACCTCCAGTTTACTGTAGCAACGAAAACATCACTATCGTAAATGGCAAACATGGACTACGAAAAGCAATAGAACAATCCCTGCCCGATTTCTTCCCCCTGAAGACAGGATTCTCCACTGGTGCCTGCGCCACAGCAGCAACGAAAGCGGCATTAATGTCACTGTTGAACAGAGATTGTCCAAAGGAAGTTGCATTTGCCCTACCAGATGGAGAGATAATGTATGTTCCTGTTGAAGCAGAAAAGGATGGCACGGCATCAGTAATAAAAGATTTCAGTGACGATCCAGACGTTACCAAAGGATGCAAAATAACGTCCAAAGTAGAATTCAACGGCAGTCACGACATACGATTCCTACAGGGTGAAGGAGTAGGTACAGTCACACTGCCTGGTTTGGGTATTCCAGTTGGCGAACCGGCAATCAATCCCACTCCACGAGAAATGATAATTAATGAAATTCGTGCACTTACAGATAGTGGTTGCGACATAACCATATCGGTGGAAAACGGCAAAGAAATAGCAAAAAGCACATTTAACGAAAAAGTAGGTGTAGTCAACGGAATCAGCATCATAGGAACAAGCGGGATAGTTTCTCCCCTTAGTAATGAGGCGTTTATAGAAAGCATAGGAAAGGAATTGGAGGTGGCGAGAGCCATAGGTTGCCAAATCATAGGACTGGCATCCGGAAAGAATGGCGAAAAAGCTCTTAAATCCGAGAACCCAGGAATCAGGGTAGTCCACTATGGCAATTTTATTGGAGAGACTCTAAAAAAAGCCTACAAACTGGGGTTCTCTGAAGTTCATCTTGGGATCATGATAGGCAAGGCCGTAAAATTGGCTGAGGGACACCTTGACACACACTCCCACAAAGTTCAGATGAACAAGAATTTCCTAAAGCAGGTGGCAGGCGATGACGCAGACAAAATCGATAAAATCACTATGGCGCGTGAACTATGGCAGATAATGCCAAAATCATTTTTCGATACCATTTCACATCTTTGTTACAACAATTGTAGGACTGCATATCCCGAAGGTGACCTTCAGATTCATCTGATAGAATAATGAAAAGAAGATAAAGAGAATGAATCATTTATTTAAATTCCTACCAATCACATCAACTCCAAAACAAACAATCAATGACAAAAATCCTTAATAACAAAACCCTGATGATAATGCTTGTTTTGAGCATACCTCTTTTCACGATTCTCAACCTGGTGATGGGGTCGGTTTCCATTCCTGTGGCTGACGTGTTCTCCATCATATTCGGGAAAGGGGGTGAGTCGGAAGTGTGGACCAACATAGTGATGAACACACGTCTGCCTCAAACGCTCACAGCCATTGCCTGCGGAGCAGGGCTCTCTGTGGCTGGTTTGGAAATGCAGACCGTATTCCACAACCCTTTGGCAGGTCCATCAGTCATGGGCATCTCCAGTGCCGCCAGCCTAGGAGTGGCATTCGTCGTTTTACTCAGTGGGAGTATCGGTGGAAGCCTAATGACCCATTTCGGCTTTTTCGGAAATACGGCATTGACAATTGCTGCAATCACAGGTGCAATGCTAGTAATGATGTTAATTGTATTTCTCTCTCAGAAAGTAAGTGGCAATGCCACATTACTCATAGCTGGAGTGTTAATAGGATATATCGCCACGGCTATCATCGGAGTGTTGAAATATTTCTCAAGCGAAGAGGAAATCAGGGCATACGTTATATGGGGGCTAGGCAGTTTTGCGAGAGTTACAGGAGGTCAAGTGTATGTGTTCGTCGGCCTTATGGCAGTAATATTGCCTTTCACCATACTGCTTGCCAAGCCTCTCAATATGCTTTTGCTTGGTGAACAATATGCCCAAAACTTGGGATTAAACTTAAAAAAAGCCAGAATGCTCATAATCAGCACTGCAGGAATTCTCACAGCGATAGTCACCGCCTATTGTGGCCCTATCATGTTCATAGGATTGGCAGTGCCACATATAGCACGAGGACTGTTCCGTACGGAAGACCACAAAATCCTTTTGCCTGCCACCTTGTTCTGCGGTGCATCTCTCGCTCTCGTTTGCAACCTCATAGCACGACTGCCTGGATTTGAGGGGGCTTTGCCAATCAACTCCGTCACAGCACTCATTGGAGCCCCAGTTGCACTCACCATTCTACTCAAAAGAAATAAATAGTTGACAAGTTGGTTGTAGGACAATCAACATGAGCGCTAAATTATTGTTGATTTTTAATTTTTAATTATATGACTTCTTTCCTCATAGGAGCTACGACATCAAACAGTGGCAAGACGACAATAACGATGGGATTACTCAGGGCTTTGAGCAACAGAGGGCTCATAGTACAACCTTACAAATGCGGTCCCGACTATATAGACACCATGTTTCACAAACAGGCTTCAGGGAGAAAATCCATAAACCTCGACACATTCATGTCATCCACTTGCCACATAAAGGAGCTGTTCGAACTATATTCAGTAGGGGCTGACATTCGTATTGTGGAAGGAGTGATGGGGCTATACGACGGATACGACACATGGCAAGGAAGCAGTGCTGAAATAGCAATGCTGTTAGACATTCCAGTAATATTAGCCATCAATGCCAAATCGGTGGCATACAGCGTGGCTCCCCTCATTCATGGTTTTCACAAATTTATTCCACCTAAAACCCCACAGATTCCAAGCCCACAACCATTGAATGTTGCCGGAGTGATTTTTAACCAGGTAGCATCAGAAACACATTATCAGCATCTCCGTAAGGCATGTGAGGACGGAGGAGTCGTTTGCCTTGGGTATTTGCCACATAATCCACAACTGACCGTACCAAGCAGACATTTGGGACTCACAATCACTGAAAAAGAAAACATGGAATCATTCATCAATCTCGCCGCCCAGGAAGCAGGCAAACACATCAACATAGACAAACTATTAGAACTGCTACAAAGATGAAGATACTAATAGCACAAGACGAAGCGTTCAATTTTGTATATCACACCAATATCGATGCCCTAAAGGCAATAGGAACAGTGGATTTTTTTTCGCCTCTCATCGACAAAGTCCTGCCTCCATGCGATTTGCTTTATCTGCCTGGAGGATATCCGGAATTATTTGCCCAACAATTATCCGAGAACTCATCCATGCTTCATTCCATAAAGAATTATTCAGAAAAAGGCGGTAGGGTATTTGCCGAATGCGGGGGATTCATGTATCTCTGCAACGCTGTAGATGACAAGCAGATGTGTGGAGTGTTGCCACTGCAAGCCACGATGAACAACCCACGTCTTCATTTAGGCTACCGACAAGCAGAATGGAATGGCATGGTCATGAAAGGTCATGAGTTTCATTACTCATCGGTAGTGGAACACTCATCGAATATCGACATGAAAGTTCTTCACATACAAACGACAGCAAGCGGAAAACCCATAGACACACCCATCTATCTCTATAAAAACGTGATAGCCGGCTACACTCATTGGTATTGGGCACATCTTCAACCCAAAACCATCCTACAAACACTTTTCCAACTTAAACAGGATTAAGGCTGCACAACCTTTTACTACCAGTAAACAAGCTGAATTTCATTTTATATTTCGATTTGTGAAAAGAAACAAAAAAAACATAAACATATAACCGCTATAAAATAAAATCGCTATATTTGCATAATTCAACAAGAATAAACTGCCTAATCCATTTTGTATGAAAAATAGAGGATTGTTAATTATATTTTTGTCAGGGGTTGCTTCCATGGCAAATTCACAACATTTCAACGACCCCAATAATGGTGGGCTCTACTTAGAGGAAGCGACCAAACTAAACGCAGAAGAATACTACTATGGTTCAGAGAATCTCATAAACGACAATGACGATGCAACAGAACTGGTGAACGATTATTTTCTGAACACACCAGGCACTATTGACCGAATTGAACATTGGCAAAGACACAACCCTGTCCATCCATTCCACAACCGCCTTCTGATGATGGAGGCCAACCTGCTGGTTAAAGGCCAAAACTATTCAGACGCCTTGCTCATTTACGACGACATGGACAGCGAGACTTTCAACAACCTTCCGGAAAAAGAACAGACAGAAGCAAAGCTTTATGGTGCGATAGCATATATAAAGACTGGAAATATCGACCGTGCACAATTGATGCTTCATGAGATACGCGACAGTAAAACACACCAGAACGACATTTATTACTATACAGGATATATTCATTATGTGAAGGGAGAATACGACGAAGCCACCAATCTTTTCATGGCGGTGAGGGATTCTTATGAATACCACAACAGGGCACCAGTTTATATTGCTGACTGCTATGTCAACACAAACAAGCCCGACTTGGCTCTAAATACCATAAGGACTTGGCAACAAGCCTATGGAGAGGGAAGTGAGATGTATGGCGAGTCAAAACGCATAGAAGGCGAAGCATTATATGGACTTGGCAATTATAAAGAAGCGGAGAGCAACCTCCATGCATATCTGAATTCAACTGACAACCCGACCCGCACATCACTCTACAAACTGGGTATCAGTCAATACTACAACAAAAATTATGCCGAAGCGGCAAAGATGCTTAGCAAGAGTGCTGGTACAGCCAACGACGCAATGGCACAGAACGCATGGCTTCATGCCGGGAAATCATATATCTCATCAGGCAGCCAGCGACAAGCCGGAATCGCATTTCAACAAGCGTCTAAAATGGATGCTGACAAGAAGATACAGGAAGAAGCAGCATATAATTACGCCATGACTCTACACAGCGGAGCCAACATGGGGTTTGGACAATCTGTCATTGCATTCGAAGAGTTCCTAAACAAATATCCAAATTCAAAATACTCTACAAGCATAAGCCAACATCTTACTGAAGTGTATTTCACCACAAAAAACTATCCGGCGGCACTGGCATCCATCAACAAAATATACAATCCTTCGCCTGAAATAATATCAGCGAAACAAAAAGTACTGTATAATCTCGGAACCGCCAGTTTTGCGGAAGGCGACTATAAATCCGCAAAGAACTATATGGCTCAGAGCAATGCCACCAAGCAGAACCATGAGGCCATATTCTGGAAAGGCGAATCGGAATATCGTTTGGGAGAGTTAAACAATGCGGCATCGGATTACGCCACTTATCTTAAACACGGAACCAACAAAAGCAATAGGGCATTGGCATATTACGGTCTGGGTTACATGGCTTTCAACAAGAAAAAATACTCCAATGCCTTGACGTATTTCAACAATTACATCAATGAAACCAACGGAATTTCAGGATACAGCCAAAAATCGGTCAAGGCTGATGTCCTGAACAGGATTGGCGACTGTCTCTTCACGCAACGAAAATACGACAATGCATACGAATCATATCAGAATGCCCTTTCAACCGACAAATCCAGCGGAGACTACTCCCTACTCCAAATGTCGGTAATCAGCGGGCTCAAGGGCGACAATTCCAAGAAAGTCGCACTGTTGACTCAATTAGACAACCTATACACCAACTCTCCATATGCCGATCAGGCATTGTACGAGAAGGGGCGTGCTTACGTTCTCAGCAACGACTATCAAAACGCATTGTCAACATTCAACACGCTGGTGAACAAGTTTCCAAAAAGCACAAATGCCCGACGAGGATTAAATGAAATAGGAATGATATATCAAGAGATGGGAGAGACCGACAAAGCCATCAGACAATATGAATCCATCATAAACAAATACCCTAATACAGAAGAATCCACCGCTGCTCTTGAAAGCCTAAAACAAATATATAACGCTCAAGGCAAAGTGAATGAATATGCAGCCATAGCACAACGGGCAGGTGTAAGTCTGTCGCCAGAGGAACTTGACGAAATGACTGAGAATGCAGCCATCATAGCACTTGCCGACAACGACTATGCGAAAGCCTACGAGCATTATCTTCAACTTCAATATCAGACGCTGTCGGAAGATGTTCGAACAAGAGCCTTGGAGGGAGCTTTCGAGTGTGCATCTAAAAACAACGACACGGAAGCGTGCACAAAGATTTCATCACTTATTCTGGAAGGCAACAGCAAGGTGGCTCCGGAAAAAGTTCTTCAAGCACGACTCATAAGGGCAAAGAACAACATGGCAACGGGCAACACCGCAGTTGCCATAGCCGACTACAATATCCTCTCAGCAGACTCCATGACCGTATATGGCGCCCAAGGAACCATTGAACTGGCACAATACTATCTTGACACTAAGAATTATGAACAGGCAGAACAAATTCTTGACAAATTCATTGACTCCGGAACAGCACATACATATTGGCTTGCCAGAGCATTTGTGCTTATCTCCGATGTATATGCCGAAACCGACCGAAAAATCGAGGCACGGGAATATCTGCTTTCACTTAAAGCAAACTATAACCAAAACGAAGAAATAAATGGCATGATAGCCGAGAGGTTGGCTAAATTATAGACATTCACATGAGACTATAAAGACCAAGAAAGATCCCAAAAGACAAACTGCATATATGAAAAAGATCATATCAACTTTTTTGACAACTATCATATCGACAGTTGCGTTTGCTCAGATGGACAATGTGGTGGAAGTGGAAACTACATTTACTCCAACAGTTCAGAACGCAAAGAAAATAGACGTGTTGCCACAGGCCGAAACAACATCAATTCCTCACTATAATGTGGAATATTCACTTGCCCCCACGCCCTCTGGCCAATTCGTATTCCAGCCCACCGAAGCGACGATGAGCGATGTGGCAACAAAGGGTGCTCCAAAGGGTTTCTTGACTCTCGCCGGGGGAAACAACTGCAACATCCTGACACGTGGAGCATACGGAATGAACCTATCGACAAAGAGTTCCATCGATTTCGACTTTGGCTTAAGAGGACATATAGGAGATGCAGATATATACAAAGCGGAAGACAAGACATGGAGACAGCGTTTCTACACGTCCAGGGCTCTGGTGAAATTCCAGCATCGTCTTTCATCTGAATCTTCATTGATTATTCGTGCTGACGGAGAAAGTCAAGTATATAACAACCAACATAAGAAAGGTTCAAATGATTTCGATAAACAGCACAATTGGATTGGTGCGTTAGAGCTGAAGGTAACTCCTTATACAACTGGCATATTAAGCGTTGGAGGATATGTAAGAGGCAAAATGTTTACACGTCGCAACTTGCTCTCACCTACAACATGGGAAACAGGCGACGACAGATATGACCTGACAGAAAATAAATGGGAACTGGGGCTTACGACCGACTTGGCAATCAACGAAAACATAAAAGCCGGAGTGGATTTGGATTATCAAACTGCCGGATGGAATAAGGGAGACTACTCTTCAATTTATGCGTTTGACATAGTACCACACCTCACTATCGACAACGAAAAAACATATCTCCGACTTGGAGCACGTCTTACATTTGAAAACAGCACCGAACTGGAATACACACTTGCCGAGAACAAGACAAAAAAGAAATTCAAGGTTGCTCCTGATGTTTACGCATCTTTACATATAAGCCCAAAAGTTGACATTTTTGGCGAAGCAACAGGAGGAATGGTGATGAACGACTTCTTCCAGATGCAGTCGCTGACTCCATATTGGCAATTGCCATATGTCCAATTGCCTTCAGCCTACAACAACATTTGCGCCAAAGTGGGTTTCAAATGGAATGTGTTGGGAGGATTGTTTGCGAAGATATATGCTGGCTACGACGACACCAAAAACCGTGCCGAACTGACTTTGCCGGAAGGGAGACTCTACCAAAACAGAGTGATGACCATTGACGGAAGCCTCATTCACGTCAATCTGGAAGCGACATATCTCTACAAAGACATTATTAACGTAGCATTCAAAGGACGATTCAATGGATGGAGCATAAATGAGAATAACGGCTATTTCAAGGACAATGCCGTTTGGCGTCCTACGGTTGAAGCCTCAGCCAATGCCACATTCCAACCGTTCAGTGGATTGAGATTTGGAGTAGATTACCAATTTGCTTCGTTTGCCGACGATTCAGCATTGCCATACAAACGACCTACTACATCGGATTTGGGAGCATCAGTATCCTACAAGTTGCCATTCGACAATTTAAGAAACAATTTTACGATATACTGCAAACTTGACAACTTGCTTAACCAGAAATACGACTGGTATTATGGTCAAAAGACCATAGGCACAAGTATTCTTGCAGGATTCGCAATTGACTTTTAATTAACTCATTAATAATCTGATTTAAGAAAATTAATTTATCATGAAAAAAATTGTGCTTTTATTTGCAACATTGATGCTAACAACGACTATGAACGCACACAAGTATGCTGTAGGTCCCACTAATCCAATAACCCCAAAAGTTGAAAAGACAAACGCACGTTATGCCATTTCCGGACGTCTTAACGGCGACTATGTGGAATTTGACATTTGGACTGACGCATACGGAAATGCTTCTGGTTCTTTTTATAACTATACCATGAATACAGGTTGGGGAGTCAGTGGCAAAATGTATCAGAACCGTTTCAGTTTTGTTGGCAAGAAATGGCATTTCAACGCTTCGCGTGTAAGAAACACGAACCAATTCTCTGGTAAATGCACTCAAGGAAGGGTTTCTTATGTGATGTACCTAACTGTAAATAGAGTGGGATAAACCTTATAGTTTATGAAAAGAATTATCTAGGTTATGTTTATCGCTACAGAATAAGATAATATCCATATATGGGTCCAAAAGTACTATCGCCCTATTAAAACATAAAAGCCAACCAAAATCGCACAGACAAGAATGTATTGATTTTGGTTGGCTTTAAACGTAAATTCCGGCAACAGGAATTTATGGACGGTCGGATTCTTGAGTTCCAAAATCCGACGGCTGTGGTCCCATTTGCAATTCAAGCGTTCCACCACTCATTATATCCTCATACATAATAAAAGAATGGGTATGAGGTTGACCGTTCAGAAGAGCTGATTGCACGTATATATTTTGGTCGCTTACGTCTTTTGCCTTTATAATGAACGACTTTCCGTTTCCGATATTCACCTCTGCCTCTGGAAACAGTGGAGAACCAATCACATACTTGCCACCAGCCGGTTCCACTTGATAGAATCCAAGAGCCGACAAGATATACCATGCCGACATCTGTCCCACATCTTCATTGCCACTCAATCCATCAGGGTCGTTTCGATAAAGTTCATTCATGGTTTGCCGGATGAGTTTTGCTCCCTTCCATGGTTTGCCCACATAATTATACATGTAAAGAACATGATGGCTAGGCTCGTTGCCATGAGCATACTGACCGATGAACCCTGAAATGTCTGGTGGCACATCTTCACCCATGTCGCCCTCTACGATGAAAAGAGAGTCTAACTTCTCGACGAATCGTTCTTCACTTGGGAACAATGAGACTAATCCATGTACATCATGAGGAACCAACCACGTGTATTGCCAGGCATTTCCTTCAGTATAGTCACGATTGGCCGGGGCTGTATGGAACGGATTAAATGGTTCGCGAAAACGGCCCTTACTATCAAGCCCTCGCATAAAGAGACTGTTTTTGTCAAAATAATAGCGATAACCCCGTGCCCGTTGATCAAACAGTTCTTGATCGTTCTTACGATTCATTTTTTCTGCCACCCTCGCCACACACCAGTCGGCCAAGGCATATTCCAATCCTCGACCAACCGTCTCGTTGTCGGCAAATAAATCGCAAGGGATATATCCATATTGTTTCAGCAACGACAAGCCACGTTCGTCGAGCAAAGCGGAAGCCCTCATGGCTTCAAATGCGTCATCATTTTGTTTTGTAAGTCCTTTCAACACCAAGTCTGCCATTACGGGTATGCCTGGATTTCCAACCATGCAGTTTGTTTCACAACCCATCAAATGCCATACGGGCAGTTTGCCTTGCTCCCTCCATATATTGAGCATGGTGGTGGCAATATCTTCTTGCATATCGGGATGTATGATGGTCATCAGCGGATGTGCGGCTCGATAAGTATCCCATAGGGAGAATGTCGTGTAGTTCGTGAAATCGCCCTTATGTATCAGCCTGTCGCTACCGCGATAATTGCCGTCCACATCGCAGAACACCGACGGAGCAATCATGGTGTGATAGAGAGCCGTATAGAAGATTGTACGTTCATCATCCGTACCACCCTTGATTCTTATCTTATTCAATTGTTTCTCCCATTTTGTCTCAGCTTCAGCCAATACCTTTGAGAAATTCCAACCCTTTTGCTCCGTCTTCAGGTTTTCCTTGGCTCCATCAATGCTTACGGCAGAAACTCCCACTTTTATCAACAACGGCTGCTCACCGGCTCCATAATGGAACACCTTCACCGTGTCGCCCTCCTCAGAGAATACTTCCACAGGTTTGGAGAACTCTGCCACGAAATAAACTGTCTGATAATTTGCCCAGCCTTCCGATATCCTGTATCCAGACACAACTGTTGGACTTTCCTGCTGAATATTGCATTCCAACACCTTGTCCCAACCTATGCCACTGCGTAGGTTAAGTCTCAAGAACCCTTCTTTTGCATCAGCCGGAAGAGTGTAACGATGTAATCCGGTGCGTTCAGTCGCAGTCATCTCAGCACGAATGCCATTGTCGAGCATCACAGAATAATACCCAGGTGACACGTGTTCTGCCTTATGCGAATATTCAACCATTTGTTGCTCCGGCTTGAGCACAGGGAGCATCAACACATCTCCCAAGTCCCCAATTCCCGTTCCGCTCAAGTGCAACTGGGCGAAACCCACGATTGTGGAATCGCTATAGTGATATCCGGAAGTCCAATCCCATCCGGATGTGCTTTGCGAAGGTCCTATCTGAACAAAACCAAACGGTACGTTGGCACCCAGAAACACATGCCCATGACCACCAGTACCGATAAACGGATTCACAAGCCGTGTCAGTTCACACTGAACGGAAGAATATGCAGAGCGACTTTTGGTTTGCAAACGAACTAATACAGGATAGTGGTCGGAAGGCAATCTACGTTTATTGTCCCAATATGTGTTGGTCAACACCCCATATCGTTCCACCTCAAAGGAAGGGGAAACCATCACATGGTCAATCCTGCTATCGGTCTTTTGCTCCTGATTGTAGTCATTGTATGTGCCGTTTTCGGCAAATCGCAATCGCGATTGTTCGTAGGAATCATTCAACAATCCAGAATGAGTGAAGATTGAATAAATCTCATCATGCTGGTCAACATTGAAATCACCCGTAAGCACCACAGGCGTCGATTCTCCTGCCATCATCCTGATACTGTCCACAACCATTTTTGCCGACTCACGTCTTGCTGTAGTCCCTACGTGATCCATGTGCAAATTGAAAAAATAGAAACGGAATCCCGTACAACAATCTTCAAATTCTCCCCATGTGCAAATCCGATTGCAGGCGGCATCCCATCCCCTGCCTGGTTTCTTGGGTGTTTGGGAAAGCCAGAAATGCCCTTTATTCAGAAGGCGGAGTTTACCCTTGTCATAGAAAATAGGTGAATATTCGCCCTTTTGCTCGCCGTCATCACGTCCCACACCTAAATAGTCATATCCATCCAGCCGTTCCAACATATCATGAAGCTGAGCATCCAACACCTCTTGAGCACCGAAAACATCCGGATGTTCAAAGTTCAGTTGATCGCATACCACAGGGCAACGTTTTGTCCACCCATTGCCGTCTTTGGTATCATAATCGTTTTGGTAACGAATGTTATATGTTCCCACATATAAGGATTGTGCCGCCAATGCCATCGAAAGCACACTGGCTGACAAAAACAGAGAAATTCGTTTCATTTTCATAGTGATAGATTATTTAATGGACACAAATAAAGATGACTAATCGTTCTTCTGTCCACTCTTCTTTTTGATGGGTTCGCAAGTGAGGTTACAACCGAGTTTCTTGAATATCTTACGATCCACTTCACTCAACATGACCGTGCTATGAACTTGGCAGCCACGAAGTTTTGGCAATTGTTTCAGGGCAAGGCTACAATTTTCATCATGTTGTGAAAGCACAGAAATTGCAATTAGCACCTCATCGGTATGAAGACGAGGATTCGAGCCTCCGAGATATTCAGTTTTGGTCTTCTGTATGGGCTCAATCATGCTTTGAGGGATCAGTTTTATGCTATGGTCGATTCCGGCAAGATGTTTTGTAGCATTCAACAACAATGCCGCACTACATCCAAGCAATGGACTTGAATGTGCGATGATGATGGTGCCGTCATCCAATTCAAGAGCAGCTGAAGTATGCCCACTACGTTCTTTCAACTCGTTAGCCGCAACGGTCACCTTGCGGTCTTTGGTACTGATTCCAGCCTGATTGAACAGTAGTTGTATCTTACTGATTTCGTTCTCATTACAAGCCCCATCGACCAATTTGTTTGTGGCATCAAAATATCTGCGTATGATTTCATCTTTTGAAGCCTTGCAACACACTTCATCGTCGGATATGCAGAACCCAACCATGTTTACTCCCATATCTGTAGGTGACTTGTAAGGACTCTCACCATAAATTCCTTCAAACAACGCTTTCAGCACCGGGAATATCTCAATGTCACGATTATAATTCACAGCAACCTTACCGTATGTTTCGAGATGGAAAGGGTCAATCATATTTACATCGTTCAAATCAGCAGTAGCAGCCTCATATGCAATGTTGACAGGATGTTTCAGAGGCAAACTCCAAACTGGGAATGTCTCGAACTTGGCATATCCGGCATGAACCCCTCTTTGGTTCTCCTGATAGAGTTGGCTGAGGCAAACTGCCATCTTTCCACTTCCTGGGCCAGGGGCGGTAACCACCACCAACGGACGTTCAGTCTCAACATAATCATTCTTTCCAAATCCATCATCTGAAGCAATGCGGGACACATTATGAGGATAACCTTCAATAAGATAATGGATATATGATTTGATTCCCATTCTTTCTAGCCTATGACGGAACGTGTCGGCTGACCGTTGACCATCGTAATGGGTTATGACAACCGAGCCAACCAAAAAGCCACGGGCAATGAATTCTTCACGCAGCCGCAGGACATCCTCATCGTAGGTGATGCCAAGGTCGGCACGTATCTTGTTTTGCTCTATGTCTTCAGCGCTTATGACAATAATTATCTCCAGCGTGTCGGTCAATTGCTTAAGCATGTGCAACTTGCTGTCGGGCTTGAAACCGGGCAACACTCGCGACGCATGGTGGTCGTCGAAGAGTTTGCCTCCCATTTCCAGATAGAGCTTCCCATCAAAATGGGATATTCTTTTGCGTATGTTTTCAGACTGGATCTGAAGATATCTTTCGTTGTCAAAACCTTGTTTCATTGCTTATTGAGATTTTATTGTCATTTTTGTTATCTATAATTATACATCCATGCATGACTTGCGGTCAATCATCAACTGGTTTCGAAGTTCCTCGATAGAGTCAAAACGTCGTTCTGGCCTGATGTATCTCAAAAAAGAGGTTCGAAGAGTTTGTCCATATAGGTCATCATTGAAATCCAATATATGCACTTCGACAGTTCGGTCACTACCATTGTCTAAAGTAGGACGTTTGCCTATGTTCAGCATACCTTTGAACTCTTTACCATCTTCGGTTGTCACCATTACGCAGTAAACTCCATTGGCAGGTATCAGTTTATTGTTTTCAACCTGCAAGTTGGCTGTGGGAAACCCTATTGACTTACCTATATGATGGCCGTTCACTACCCTACCCTCCATAGCATAGTTGTAGCCAAGGCAACTGTTAGCAGAATGTATCGCCCCTTCAAGCAAAGAGCTACGTATTGAAGAGGATGAAACAGAAAGGACAGTCCCGTCATTGTTTATTTCTAACGATTGATATCGACGGACGGTAATGCCAGCATCCCTGCCCAAGGACTCATAATCAAGTTCTTCGCCATCGATTTGTTTGCCAAAACGATGGTCATAGCCCATCACTAGGGTGTCAACTCCCAGACGAGTCTTAAGAATGTCTTTCATGAATTCTTCTGCAGTCAGATTCGACAAACCTATAGTAAAAGGAATGAGAACAACAATGTCAATTCCCGTCTCATGCAAAAGTTGGATTTTCTCTTTTGGAGTAGTAAGTAATGGTAGTTTTATTGAGGGATTCAGTACGTTTGAAGGCGAATCTGGGAATGTAATGACCAATGAACCGGCACCCCGTCGTCTGGCCTCACGTCTCACGTAATCAAGCAAATAGCGGTGACCGCAATGCACACCATCAAAAAAGCCAATGGTGGCAACGTAAGGTTCTCGAACACCTTTACTTGTATTTACGTTTTTGAATATTTGCATTTCCAATATGCAAAGTTAGTATAAAATTCTGATAAAACGTTATCGAAATGTGGTAATAAGCACAAAATCGAAATAAATTTGGTTTTGTCAGTGGATTAAATTAAATTTGCAAATTAATCTTAATTAGGAATAATGTGCACATTTCTGAAATGATTCACATGTATATGTTCCTAACAAACTGAAAATGTCTGAAAACAACAATATAAATCTTACCCTTCTGGAGAACATCAACAATCCTGACGATTTAAAGAAACTGGATTTGGACAAGTTGCCACAGGTGTGTGACGAGCTTCGCAAGGACATAATAAAGGAATTGTCCACCAACCCTGGACATTTGGCATCCAGTCTTTGTGTCGTGGAACTGACCGTGGCCCTGCATTACGTATTCAACACGCCCAACGACAGGATTGTGTGGGATGTAGGGCATCAGGCTTACGGACACAAAATCTTGACCGGACGAAGGAAAAAGTTCTGCACAAACCGCAAATTGGGTGGTCTGCGCCCATTCCCTTTCCCTGACGAAAGCCCCTACGACACCTTCTGTTGCGGTCATGCAAGCAATTCCATAAGCGCGGCTCTTGGAATGGCTGTGGCATCACATTTTCATGGCGAAGACAGGAAAGTAGTGGCCGTGATTGGAGACGGAGCGATGAGCGGGGGATTGGCATTCGAAGGTCTGAACAACACGTCGTCCACGCCCAACAATATGCTCATCATCCTCAACGACAACAACATGTCGATCGACAAGAGTGTGGGTGGGATGCGCAAATACTTGCTCAACCTCACTACCAACACCACATACAACAACTTGAGATACAAGATATCAAACCGTCTCACCAAATGGGGATTGCTAAGTGAGAAACGCAAAAAGGGCATCATTAGGTTCAACAACAGTCTCAAATCGTTAATTAGCCGGCAACAGAACATATTCGAAGGTCTTGACCTAAGATATTTCGGTCCAATCGACGGCCACGACGTGAAAGAACTGGTAAGGATCCTAAACACCATAAAAGATATGTCGGGACCAAAACTCTTGCATATCCACACCATAAAAGGCAAAGGCTACGAACCGGCTGAAAAAGATGCTAGGATATGGCATGCTCCAGGCAGATTCAATGAAGAGACAGGTGAAAGGCAAGAGACGAAACCCCAAAGCCCATGTCCGCCAAAATTCCAAGATGTCTTCGGCCATACATTGCTTGAGTTGGCAGAGAGAAACGACAAGATCGTAGGCATCACTCCTGCTATGCCTACTGGCTGTTCCATGAACATAATGATGGAAAAAATGCCGAATCGCGTTTTCGACGTTGGCATAGCAGAAGGACATGCCGTGACTTTCTCTGGCGGATTGTCTAAAGACGGAATGATGCCGTTCTGCAATATATATTCCTCGTTTATGCAACGAGCCTACGACAATATCATACACGATGCAGCCATCATGAATCTCAACATGGTCCTATGCCTTGATCGTGCCGGGCTTGTAGGTGAAGACGGAGCCACCCACCATGGTGCTTTCGACCTGGCATTTCTGCGTCCTATTCCAAACCTAACAATCGCATCTCCCTATAACGAAAAGGAATTGCGGAAGATGATGTACACAGCACAACTACCTGATAAAGGCACTTTCGTAATTCGCTACCCTCGTGGAAGAGGCACGGAAGTCGATTGGCGTTGCGATTTTGAAGAGATAAAGGTTGGTAGAGGCAGAAAGTTGTCTGCGGGCAACGACATCGCTGTTTTGACACTTGGTCCTATAGGCAAAGAAGCAGAGAAGGCAATAGCAAAGGCAGAGATAGAAAATGGCTTGTCGATTGCTCACTATGACATGCGATTCCTGAAACCTATAGACGAATCGATTTTGGATGAAGTGGGACAGAAATTCAAGAAAGTGGTAACCATCGAGGATGGTGTGCTTAAAGGCGGATTTGGAAGTGCTGTGCTGGAATACATGAGCGACCATGGTTACAACCCGGTCATCAAACGTATCGGAATACCCGACCATTTCATCGAACATGGAACAGTGGCACAACTACGAGAACTGATTGGCATGAATGCTGAAGGTATATATAAAACAATTATCGACCTATGAAAACAATCATTGCAGGCGCAGGAGCCGTAGGTACACACCTGGCCCGTATGTTGTCAACGGAAAACATCAACGTAATCCTTGTTGACGCTGATGAGGACAGACTGAGCAAGGTGAACAGCGACCTCGACATAATGACATTGTGCATTGAGCCCACATCAATTGAAGGTCTTGCAAATGCGGGAGTTTCGTCAGCCGACCTTTTCATCGCCGTAACACCCGATGAAAGTGAGAATATCAGTTGTTGCGTGATTGCCAAGCAAATGGGAGCCAAGCGGACTGTTGCCCGAATCGACAACTATGAATACATGAAGCCCAAGAACCAGAAGATGTTTGAGGGAATGGGAATCTCATCGCTCATTTATCCAGAGTGGCTTGCTGCAAAGGAGATAGCAGATTCGTGCAAATATTCATGGGCACGTCAGATATGGGAATTTGGAGAACACGGCGACCTTATCATGGTTAGCGTGAAAATACATGACAGTTATTTCAACTTGAATTCTTTTGAGGATGATGGTGGTGATGATGAAAACGACCAAAAGGTTCTGATAGGACACACCCTAAGAGATATCGGCATGAGAAACGGGCACCGTTTTCATGTTGTTGCAATAAAACGCAACGGAGAGACCATCCACCCATACGGTGACATTAAAATCGAGCCACAAGACTTGGTGTTCATAATGACGACACGCGAAAACATCAACTTGATAGCCGAGGTGGCAGGCAAGAAGGGTTATCCCACCGTGAAACATGCCTTGATAATAGGTGGAGGCAAATTGTCAGTCAGGGCAGATTGGGCAATGCCATCCAGCATAGACCTCAAAATAGTGGAGCCAAATCTTGAACGTTGCGAGAAGCTGGGTTCGTTGCTGAAATCCGGCACAATGGTTATTAATGGTGAGGGTCACGACATGGATTTGCTCAACGATGAAGGGCTTGGGTATTTAGACGCATTCATCGCTCTTACAGAAAACGACGAGGAGAACATCCTTGCCTGTGTAGCGGCAAGAAGGAGAGGCATCAGGAAGACAATAGCACAAGTGGAAAATCTGGACTACCTCGACATGGCAGAATCGCTTGATGTGGGTATAATCATCAACAAGAAAATCATTGCAGCAAGCCATATATACCAGATGTTACTCAAATCAAGCGTTGACAACGTGAAAATGCTGACTGTGGCTGAAGCCGATGTTGCCGAGTTTGTGGTAAACAAAGGGTCTAGGGTTACCAGAGACATGGTGATGAATCTCGGACTTCCAAGAGGTGTGAATATTGGCGGTATGTTCCGCGGAGGCAAAGGCTATCTGGTTTCCGGACAAACCCAATTACAAGAAGGCGACAAAGTAGTGGTTTTCTGTATTGCAGGAACTCTCAAACGCCTTGACAAATTCTTCAGATAAAAATCACAATGTCGAATTGGAAATTGATAATAAAGGTTATAGGCATCCTGCTTTTCATTGAAGCCGGGATCATGGCAATTTGTTTCTTCGTTGGCATGTATTATGAAGAACGAGCCATGTATTCATTCCTGTGGCCTATCTTGATTGCAACAGCCATAGGAGCCGCAAATCAATATGTGGGCAAAGATGCAGGCTCAAACATGAGCAGACGAGACGGTTACTTGATTGTCACCATTATATGGTTGATTTTCTCATTTATCGGCATGTTGCCATTCCTTTTCAGTGGTGTAGCACCCGATATGGCAAGCGCCTTTTTCGAGACCATGTCAGGATTCACGTCCACCGGGGCAACCATCATCGACAACTGTGATGCACAACCTCACTGCATACTCATTTGGAGAAGTATTTCCCAATGGATTGGAGGTATTGGCATCATTTTCTTCACAGTGGCAATTTTGCCTGCTTTCGGAGTAGGAGAAGTGAAACTTTTCGCAGCCGAAAGCACGGGGCCTTTGAGAAATAAGGTGCATCCAAGAATCAGCATAACCGCAAAATGGATTGGCTCGGTTTATATCATGCTTACAACCCTGTGCATTGTATCGCTTCTCTTGTGCGGAATGGAGGTGTTCGATGCCGTGAACTATTCAATGGTAATTACAGGAACTGGCGGTTATGGCACTCATAGCGCACTACTGCATGAAGTGTACAACTCTGCCACGATGGAATATGTCATGACATTTTTCATGATTATGTCGGGCATTAACTACACTCTCATATATTACACCATACTTCGCGGAAAGGTGAAACAGTTCTTCCGTGATTCCGAACTGAAATGTTTCCTGTTCATTTTCGTAACTGCCGCTGTAGTATGCACCATCGGGCTGATGGCATACAGGATTTCATATAGCGGAATCGACACATCTACATTTTCCGCTTTCATGAACCAATTGGAATTGTCGTTTAGGGAAGCCTTGTTCACCGTTGTATCGCTCCAAACGACGACCGGACTTGCCACGTGCGACTATACTACTTGGCCCGTTGCGCTCATGCCGATATTGCTGTTCGTCATGTTTGCAGGCGCTTGTTCCGGAAGTACCAGTGGAGGTTTCAAATGTGCAAGATGGTCAATTATATATAAAGTGACTCGCAATGAATTCAAGCGGATACTGCATCCAAGAGCGGTGCTTCCTGTGAAATACAACGGGCAGGTGCTTAACACTCAAGTAATCCGTACATTGTTCGGCTTTGTGGCTCTTTTCGTGGGATGTCTGTTTGGAGGAGCGTTCATCCTTGCCTTGTTCGGAATTGACCCGAACCATCAAGATGCGTTGAACCAGGGATTCGACTATTATGAGGCATTGGGAATAACCATGTCGTCGCTTTCTAATGTTGGACCTGGCATGGGCTATTATGGACCCACACACTCTTGGGCAATACTCTCTCCTGTAGCCAAATATGTGTGCTCATTCCTAATGCTGGTAGGACGTCTCGAAATTTTTCCTGTTCTGATTATCCTGACAAAGGGATTCTGGAAAAAAACCTAATGTCACCGATTGAAAAGTGTACCAGCAAACAATCCAAGTCCAAAATTAAACCTTCAATTTAACTGTTCTTTATGCTTTTGTCAAGAAACTTTTTGCCACACTCATTTGGAAAACTTTTTGCAACGTTTGCGTTTTCTATTTTATCCTTAACAAACATAATTGCCTACGACCGACTAGGGATAAACAACTTGGATGACGACTTCAAGGACACTTGTAGTGTGGCATATAAAAGTATAGACATTGACAAAACAGACGACTCTTTGGCAGTTGCAATCTATAATCCCGACAATGCGACTGTGCCATCCCCACAAACATATAGCGACACATTGTGGACAAATCCCATTTCAGGAAACAAGGTTCACATCCAAAGGTTAAGTGGCGTTGACACTCTGGTTGTGAAGAAGAAAAGCGTAGCCATTCCGATTGTCGAAGCGCTTGGTATCAATTTCGGAGTATGGGCCTACGACCATTTCCTTTTCGACAAGAATTGGGCTAACATCAATGGCAAGACAATCAAGCACAATCTCAAAAGCTCATGGATTCTCGACACAGACAGTTACTCAGGCAACCAATTCTCCCACCCATTCCATGGCAGCATCTTCTACAATTCGGCGAGATACCATGGGCAGACGTATTATGCATCGGCACTCTATCCCCTTATAGGTAGTTGCGTATGGGAATATTTCTGCGAAACAAACGAACCGTCATACAACGATTTCCTGTCCACAGGATTCGGAGGCGGCATCATCGGTGAATCCACATACAGGCTTTCCGATGTCATATTCGACAACTCCAAACGTGGAGCGGAACGTTTCTTCAGGGAAATCATTGCAACAATCCTTAATCCGTCAAGAGGTGTCCACCGCCTGTTCACAGGACAGATGTGGAGAGTAAGCCCCGACAGAGGCAAGATGGTTGAACCGGAGCCATTCTCTGTCAACGTTGAGTTGGGGGGGCGATTCATGACAGAAATGCGTCACAAGAATCGACACAAGGACATTGGATATGTGGGAGTTGCTCTAGACTATGGAGAGCATTCCGACAAAAAAAGCCATCACAAGCCATTCGATTTTTTCCAAATGCGCGCAACGCTCAATCTATCTTCTGACGATCCCACCTTCAGCGACTTATACATAAAGGGGCGAATTGCAACCAAACAAATGAAGTCCGAAAACGACTGGCATTTCGATCTGGCATTATATCAAGTTTACAAATACATCGACAATTATGGTGAAAACGGGAAGTCGCAAAGACTTCAACGTCCGGGTGATTTTCCACTTATCAACGAGGCCTGCAGTTTCGGAGGCGGTCTGTATATGGAGAAGACAGGATGCAACACATCATTCAGCAACGACTTTCTTATCGACGCTATTCCTTTCGGAGGCACAACTGCCGACCATTTCATGCCCAGACGCTACAACTTTGCATCCGGATTCAGCGTAAACAACGACATGAGATTTTGCCTGAACAAAAAAATGATTGTGGGAGACGAATTCTATTTTGCTCGACTTTACGTCTGGAAAGGCTCTGCTGTTGGCGACCCTACAGACCGCAACAAATGGTTTTGGGGCGACAAAGGCAACAACTCGGTATTTCTCAATAAAGCCTATGTCTTCATCAATCTGCCTTATAACCTGAAACTACATGCGGAACACCAACTCTATTACCGCCGAACCAACTACGAAGCATATCCTAAGGTACATGCAAAAAGCCAGGAAATTAGAGTCGGACTGGTCTATAGCTTATAGGCTTAAATATAAATATAATTCCAAAATATTTTCCAAAGAACTTTTTTTCATTTTTTTTGCACAGAAGAAAAAAGAATGTATATTTGCAGTTGACTCAACCACCCCATTAGGGTTTTATGAGTTATCTTTTCGGTAAAGGACGTTTATATCAGTTGTTCTTCAAAGAAGAAAGATAATGACGTGTGAGCATAAAAATGAATAGCTTTATTGAAAGAAAAGAGAATGGACATAAATGAATTGAATAGAAGAGTAAAAAATGGAGAGTCTTTCATTCTTGCTAGTGATGGACAATTCCTTGGTAGATTGTGTTTAAACATATATAATCCTGAGTCAGTTTCTAATATTTATGGGCTATATGGAAATCCATATTCATCAGTATCTATAAATAATAAATATTCGATGTATGGAAGTCCATATTCTTCATTGAGTCCTTTTAATCCTTATACAACAACTCCTCCATCTATATACTTAAGAGGGATGAAAGTTGGGGTGTTATCCATCAATAACTTTTTAATGGGCAGCGTAGATCCGAGACAAATTCAAGAATGGATGAGGTTTAACGGTTTATTTTAGTGAACATGGAATTAATAGAATATGTCAAACTCTTCACGGCTTTCATTGTGTCAATAGGGGGCGCAAGTGTTGTTGTTGCCCTTGCAAAATGGTTTGGTGGCTTTTTGTCAAACCGATTATTGGACTTCATACAATAACAAGCATGAGCGTGAATTAGAGACGTTAAAAAATAAATATGCGAACGAATTGGAAAAGACAAAAGCAGAATTGGAAAAGACAAAATTACTATTTGCTAGATATTCAGAAAAACAGTTTGATTTATATAACGATTTGTGGAAAGTATTGCTCTACACTAAACAGCAAGCCGATATGTTATGGGAAAAAGCAGAACCTTCACAAATTCCAGCCTTCAGTGAGCAAATAAGACTTACTCGAAATGCGATTAATGAGAACCTTTTATTAATTGAGGATGAGCATTATAAGAAGTTGATAAAATTGATAGGCCAATTTGAGCAATTTCAATTCGGTAAACAGAAATTGATAGATATTAGGGCACAAAGAGATGAAAATATGGCTTCTCAAATCACAAAAAGAGAAGCCAGAGAGACAATCAATTAGAATAGAAAGACAAAGGATAATTATGACAATTTAATTATGGATATTGGCAAATCATTCAGAACCCAGATTAAGGGCTAGTAATTATGTATTAACCTACTGAATTAACAACGAAAATATCATATTTGACAGACAATAAACGTTATATTTATAGTCGAATTAACAAACGTACAAAGTATGACAGAGAAACAGACAAAGGAATTTAAGAGCATTAAGAAGATACGCTCTGGCGACAAAGGGTTCAAGGATCTTTCCGTAACTTGTGTGGCTTTGGCAAACGCACAGGGTGGTACAATATACGTAGGCATAGAGGACGAGACTAAAGACCCACTGCCAAATCAGATTGTCGAAGATGAAGAAATCAACGATACCATATCTCGGCTGAGGAGTCTGTGTTTCAATGTGAGTATTGCAGCATCTGAACGACTAATCCATCAGAATGGTGCTCAATACTTTGAGGTGTATGTGGCTCCATCGTTGAAATCTATTGCAACCACTTCTGATGGCAAGATATACATGCGAGTAGGTGATAAATGTGAGCCTGTAAGAAACGAGGATCTGCAAAGATTGTCCATAGAGAAAGGTGCATATCAGTGGGAACTACTGCTGACAAGGACTAAGTTAGAGGATATACCGAATGAGAATGTTGCAAGATTTGCTGATGACATCCGCCATTCCGACCGTGTGAAAAGTCATGTGAAGCAGATGTCGGACATAGAGATCATTGAACATTACAATCTCATGGATAACGGCACGATGACCAACCTTGGTGTACTATGGCTTGGCACCGCAAAACAACGGGGACGAATATCATTCCCCATATCTGTGCAATATATTGTATATGACCAACTGGAGCACAAGGTAAGAAAGATTGAGTGGCATGACAATCAATATAACCCAAAGGAACTTCTGCTTGAAATAGAGAAGGAAGCCATTGAACTCGAATATTCGTATGAGTTCCCCGATGGCTTGTTCCGAAAAACTATCAGACATTACCATCCAAAGGTGATAAGAGAGTTGCTACTTAATGCTTTCGCTCATAAGAGTTTCACGATTTCTAGCGATATAATGATTTGTGTATATCCTGATAGACTGGAAATTTCGAATCCTGGTGGTCTGCCTCTTGGTGTTACAGTCGATAATCTGCTACATCAGCGCCACCGCAGGAATCCTTATCTCATTGCTATTATGAGTGACCTCGGACTGATGGAGGGGGAAGGATCAGGCTATGACCTCATCTATGAGCTGAACTCAATGGAAGGCAAACATCCACCAATACCTGAATCTTCTTTCAATGAATTCAAAGTGACACAATATTCTGAAATACAGAATACAGACATTCTGCCTATTCTGGATTATACCTTGAAGAACTATGAGCTAACTCAAAAGGGATATATCACCTTCGGTGCAATAGCAAACGAGACGAAGATGCAGGCAACCAAATTGTCTGCATATCTCCAACTTTCTGACGAGGAACGCCTAAGAAGTTATATTGACCCATTGCTTAATCTCGGACTTATCAATAAGCGTGGTACGGGAAAGGGAACTACTTATTTCATTAATCCGAAACTGATTGCCAATTCTAAGGCCAATGTCAAAACTTCGCTAAAGAATATTGAGCCATACGCTCTGAAAGCATTGATTATTGAAGACTTGAAAATGCATCCTCAAAGCTTAATGTCTGAGATAGCCGGAAGACTTCCTGATGTTGAGCTGACAGACTTGCGAAACACTGTATATAAGATGG
>FLNY01004659.1_pt1 | contig 55262 bp, 40 predicted proteins | sample 1140381 | NCBI WGS metagenome assembly FLNY01 (sample SAMEA3878172, study PRJEB12797) | bioreactor metagenome | biome: Moose rumen | place: Sweden | collected 2011-10
ATAGACAACAAAAAAGGCAGCTTATGCTGCCTTTTTTGTTGTCAGGAAACCCGCGCTGAGGCCTCAAGGAAGGTAGACTGGACGTATGCTCAGGCCAAGATAACGGGGTATGACATATCCCAAGTCGACTTCCGAATCTTCCATGTCGAGGAATGCCGCGTACTGAGGCTGTGAGGAGGACATGACGGATGTCCAATAGTACCCGAAGCCTGTAAATAAAGTTGTGGCCTGATATCCTCCGGCCAACGGGAGGAACAAGGTGTTGCCGTTGTTTACGCTGGTGAACAGGCACCCGGACACACCCTTCTGCGTGGTAAAGCTCCAGGTGCAGTTGGATGTGTTGCATAGCTCGCTGAAGTCCGCGTATGTAGGCGTATACCAGCCGTCGCCAAGCGCCACGGTAGCGGCGTCGTCTTCGGGGTCGAGGACGGTTTTATTGTCGACGGTACCGTTTGCGGAAAGGGTGTTGTACTTGGTGAGGGAAGTCTCGGAGCCATTGCACCATTTGTAGTTGCTCCATGAATAGCTGCTCTTGGGAGAGGTCTCGCCCCAGGCGTAATAGTTTCCATATTCTTCGGACGAAGAGGCTCCAAGGTTGCATTCTGCCCAGAGAAGTCCGGAGGGAAGTCCCAAATCTACCAGCCCGGAGGGGAGGGTCGCGGAAACCTCGTCCCAGTCTGTAAGTTCACTGTAGCCGTCGCCGTCCTTGAATATCCTGTAGACGCCCTCTTTCATGAGCTTGCCTTCCGGGTCGTCACCTTTTTCGACCATGACGAAAGCGTAGTTGAAGTTCTTGATTCCGCCTTCGATTGCTATGCCCGAAATGACCACTGCGGTTTTTGTGCTGATACCTCCGGATGCGCCGACGGTGTTGAAGAATGCCGTAAAGTAGTTGCCGCTGCCGCTCACGAAAGCCCCCTCTCCTATGTTATAATCCGTACCTGATACACTTGCCTCCTCCAAATCCACGGTGTTGTCCTTCATGTCAAAATTGCTGAAACGGACCTTGTAGTCGCTGATTATGCGTCCGGGAGCAAAGCCACCCTGATTGGTCTCATAGTCTTCGCAGTAGACGGTCTCATATGGATGTATAAGGTAGCTCAGGTCGAGCTTCGGGGGGTCGACGCCTGTATACAACGGCATGTATTCCACTATGTGTGCCTGGATTTCTTCAGGGACGACGTCGTCGAGGCGCTCGTCGCGGTATGCCTCGACAGGAATCACAGTGCCGTCCATGAGCACGAAGGTCAGGATGCCGTTGCCGTAGGTCACGCTTCTGAAGAACTGGGTGCAGTCGCAGCCGGCCTTGATGGGAGAACCGTTCCCGTCGAGGATGTAGGTGTATGTGGCTCCGCCGTCATAGCTGATTACCCAGTAGCCGCTCTGGACGCTCAGCTTGGGAGTGACGCCGTCAGTGCCGTCTTTGCCGTCTTTGCCGTTCGTACCGTCCTTGCCGTCCTTGCCGTCTTTGCCGTTCGTACCGTCCTTGCCGTCTTTGCCGTCCTTGCCGGATACGGGGACTTTGTTTCCCGAATCGTCGGTGAGCCAGGTTGTATTGCCGTCTACGGTCAAAGTCCAGTAATAGATGCCACCGGATTCGGCAATTCCTATGACGGGTGCGCTGCTGCCCGAAGAGGATCCTGATGTTATTTTGTAGTTTGAGCCGTCGGAGAAGGCGATGTAAAATCCCCCCTCGATGGGCACGACCCCTGTAATGGACAGTTGGTTGTTGAGCACATTGACTATGGCGCTCAAGGAATTCAGATCGGTATTGGCCTTGTCGACGGCCGCCTCGACTATGGTCAGCCTGTCATCGAGTTCGTTGAGCTTGTCCCATATGGCGGAGTCGTCGAATTTAGTACATCCTGCGACAAGCAGGGAAACAGTCGGCAGGATCATGCCTGCGACTTTGAAAAAGGTGGTTCTGGCTGTCATTGTCATATTGGTTGTTGTGTTGTCAGATGTTGATGTCTTCGAGTTCTTCCTCGCTGCGGAGGTTGGCCATGATGAAGCCCTGGCGCTCGACGGTGTTCTGGCCCATGTAGAAGTCCATGATGTCGGCGATCGACTCTTCGTCGGCGAGGGAGACCGGGTCGAGGCGCATGCCGTCGCCGATGAAGTCGGAGAACTCGTCGGGGCTGATTTCTCCGAGGCCCTTGAAGCGGGTGATTTCGACCCCGGTCTTGAGGGCCTTGACGGCCTTTTCCTTTTCGTCGGAGGAGTAGCAGTAGCGGTTCTCCTTCTTGTTGCGGACCCTGAACAGGGGGGTCTGGAGGATGTGGACGTGGCCGCGGCGGATGAGGTCGGGGTAGTACTTCATGAAGAAGGTGAGGACGAGCATGCGGATGTGCATGCCGTCGTCATCGGCATCGGTGGCTACGATGATGTTGTTGTAGCGGAGGTTGTCGAGGTCGTCCTCGACGCCGAGGGCGTTGACCAGGAGATTGAGCTCTTCGTTCTCGGCGACTTTCTTGCGGCTCTCCTTGTAGCAGTTCATGGGCTTGCCGAGGAGGGAGAAGACGGCCTGGTAGGAGGCGTTGCGGGCGCGGGTGATGGTGCCGCTCGCGGAGTCGCCCTCGGTGATGAAGATGCTGGACTTCTCGATGTTTTCCTGGGTCTTTTCGGTGACCTTGTCGTTGAAGTGGAAGCGGCAGTCGCGGAGCTTCTTGTTGTAGATGTTGGTCTTCTTGTTGCGCTCGCGGGTCTTTTTCTGGATGCCGGAAATCTCGATGCGTTCCTGCTGGGAGGCCTTGATCTTCTCTTCTATGACGGGGACGATGTCCTTGTGGATGCGGAGGTAATTGTCGAGGTTCTTGGCGACGAAGTCGTTGACGAAGCTGCGTATCGTGGGGCCGATGTCGGTGTGGAGGGTGCCGTCCTTGTCGCGAATCTGCTTCTCCCACATGTAATTGGAGCCGAGCTTGGTCTTGGTCTGGCCTTCGAAGTTGGGCTCCTGGATCTGGATGCTTATGGCGCCCACGATGCCCTGGCGGCAGTCGGCGGGCTCGTAGTTTTTCTTGAAGAAGTCTTTGAGGGTCTTGGCAATGGCTTCGCGGTAGGCGGCGAGGTGGGTGCCGCCGTCACGGGTGTTCTGGCCGTTGACGAAGGAGGAGATGTTTTCGCCGTAGGCGTTGCCGTGGCTGAGGACTATCTCGATGTCCTCGCCCTCGAGGTGGATGGGCGGATAGAGGGGCTCCTCGCTGAGGTTCTCGTTGACGAGGTCGAGAAGGCCGTTCTCGGACCTGAATGAGGTGCCGTTGAGCGTGAGGGTGAGGCCCTTCTTGAGGTAGGAGTAGTTCTTGACCATGGTTTCGACGAAATCCATGTTGTATCGGAACTCTCCGAACATCATGCGGTCGGGGAAGAAACGCACGAGGGTGCCGTCCTTTTCTTTGGTTTCGCCTTTGCCGCTGCCGGTGAGGGCGCCGCGCTCGAAGGAGGCCCAGGAGCATTCGCCGTCGCGGTGGGAGCAGACGTAGAAACGTTCGCTCAGGGCGTTGACGGCCTTGGTGCCGACACCGTTGAGGCCGACGGATTTCTTGAAGGCCTTGTCGTCGAACTTGCCGCCGGTATTGAGGACGCTGACGGCCTTGATGACGGAGTCGAGCGGAATGCCGCGGCCGTAGTCGCGGACGGTCACCTCGTTGTCTTCGATGGTTATCTGGACCTGTTTGCCGTAGCCCATCGCGTATTCGTCGATGGAATTGTCAACCACTTCCTTGAGGAGGACGTAGATGCCGTCGCCCTGGTTGCTGCCGTTGCCGAGGCGCCCGATGTACATGCCCGGGCGCATCCGGATGTGTTCGACGCCTTCGAGGGTGATTATGTTGTCGTCGGTATATTTGATCTGCTCTGCCATATCCTGCAAATATACGAAAAATTTCCTACAGCCGCTTCACGCGCTGGACTTGTTTGAGCGCGCCGAGCTGCGAAATTATCTTGTCGAGCTCGAGGTTTGAAGGGACGAGGAGCTTCATGGTGATTTCGGAGGTACCGTTGCGGCGGTTCTCGCCGACGTTGAAGGAACGGATCGAGGCCCGGAACTGGGCGACTACGTCCATGATGGCGCTCAGCACGGAGGTTTCGCTCTCGGAGCTTATCTGGAGCGTTGCGAGGAAGCTGCCGGCCGCCGCCGTATCCTGCCAGATGACTTTCTGGATGCGGTAGGGGTAGCGTTCCATGAGGCGGGCCGCGTTGGGGCAGGAAATCCTGTGTATCTTGATGCCGGCGCTGCGGGTGACGAAGCCGAAGACGTCGTCGCCGAAAACCGGGTTGCAGCAGGCAGCCATCTTGTAGTCGAGGCCCTTGACGTTGCGGGCGCTCAGGACGAGTATGTCCTCGCCGGACGCGCTGTAAGGAAGGGCCTTTTCCCTGTGCTCGGGGGCCGGGACCTCTTCGCGGGGGGTGGCCGCGGCCTTTTCCAGGATGAAGGCCTTGATGTCGTTGACGTCGAGCTCGCCGCTTGCGATGGCCGCCATGAAGGGCATGACCGAGCGGTAGCCGCGCGACTTGAGGAACTCCGCCTGCATGGAGTCGGTCAGCTCGAGCTTCCAGTTCTTGAGGCGGCGCTCCAGGATTTCGCGGCCTTCGGTGGCCTTCTTGCGCTCGGCGGCGTCGAGTTCGACCTTGATCTTGCTGCGGGCCTTGCTGGTGACGACCCAGGAGAGCCAGTCGCGGTTCGGACGCTGGTTCTTGCTGGTGAGTATCTCAACGGTGTCGCCGGTCTTGAGCTTCTCCTTTATCTGGACGGCCTTGCCGTTGACCAGGCCGCCGCTGCAGCGGGAACCCAGGCCCGAGTGGATGCTGAAGGCGAAGTCGAGCACGGAGGAGCCCGCCTTGAGCATGCGCAGCTCGCCGGTGGGGGTGAAGACGAAAATCTCGTCCTCGGGAGGGGCCGGAAGTTCCTCCGGGGAGGCGTCGTAGGGGTGCTCCAGGGCGTCGCGCACGCTTTGCAGCCAGGCCTTGGTGGACTCCTCCTGACGTATGCCTTTGTAGGCCCAGTGGGCTGCGGGACCCTTTTCGGCCACATCGTCCATGCGGGTGGTGCGTATCTGGACTTCGAGGTAATATCCGTTCTTGTTCCTGACAGTTATGTGGAGGCTCTCGTAGCCGCTGGGACGCGGGGTGGTGATCCAGTCGCGAAGGCGCCGGGTGTCGGACTCGTACTCCTCGGTGACGTAGGAGAACACCTGCCAGCAGAGGTCCTTTTCGGTGGTCCTGTCGGGAGGGCAGTCGATGATGAAGCGTATGGCGAAGACGTCGTACACGCCTTCGAAGGGGACTTTCTGGACCTGCATCTTGCGCCAGATGGACCAGGCGCTCTTGGTGCGCACCTTGAGCGTGTACTTGATGCCGGCGGCCGAGAGCTTCTTCTTGAGGGGTTCGATGAATTCGAGGGTGAGGCGCTCGCGGTCCTTTTCGGTGGCCTTGAGCTTGTTGGTTATGGCCCGGTACTGCTCGGGCTCCATGTGGCGGAGGTATATGTTGCCCAGCTCGGAGTTGATGTTGTACAGGCCAAGCTGATGGGCGAGGGGCATGTAGAGCATCTGGGTTTCGAGCAGCTTCTGGTCGCGGGACATTTTGGGAAACATGTCGAGGCTGCGCATCACCTCCAGCCGGTCGGCTATCTTGATGACGCTGACACGCGGGTCGGAGGAATACTGGACTATGAGGCGCCGGTAGTTTTCGGCCTCCAGCCTTGTGTCCTTGGGCTTGATCGTGGATATCTTGTTGAGGCCGTCCACCATCAGCCGTACTTCCTGCGGGAAGGGGCCCATGTCGGGGACGGCGCCGCTGCGGGAGGCCTCGTGGAGGTAGACGGCCGCGGCACAGCTGTCGGGGAGGCCTATCTCCTGAGTGACTATCCTGGCCACGCCGTCCGCATGCCCGATGAAGGGGGTACCGTCGTACCGCGTGAGGCCTTCCAGGGCCCCGGCGGCAATCTGTCTCGCTTGTGCGGAAAGAACGTTGTCCATATCTGCAAAATTAGTAAAATATTGCTAACTTTGAACGCTTATGAAGTTTGAACTGGAATCGCCGTACAAGCCAGCGGGCGACCAGCCGCAGGCAATCGACGCCCTGTGCGGGGCGCTTCGCGAAGGCGTGCCCGACATCACCCTTCTCGGCGTCACCGGATCCGGCAAGACCTTCACGATGGCGGGCGTCATCGAGCGCCTCCAGCGGCCCGCGCTGGTCCTGAGCCACAACAAGACTCTCGCGGCCCAGCTGTACGGCGAATTCAAATCCTTCTTCCCCCACAATGCCGTCGAGTACTTCGTCTCCTACTACGACTACTACCAGCCCGAGGCCTACATCCCCACCACCGACACCTATATTGAGAAGGACCTGAGCATCAACGACCAGATCGAGAAGCTCCGCCTGAGCGCAGCCTCGGCCCTGATGAGCGGCAGGCGCGACGTCATAGTCGTATCCAGCGTGAGCTGCCTCTACGGCATAGGCAACCCCGAGGACTTCCACTCCCAGACCATAGAAGTGGTGAAGGGCGAGCGCCGCACGCTCACAGGCCTGCTCTACAAGCTGGTCGACGCCCTCTACAACCGCACCGAGACCGACTTCAAGCGCGGCACCTTCCGCGTACACGGCGACACGATCGACGTGTTCCTGGGCGGCGCCGACGAGGCGGTGCGCATCGAATTCTTCGGCGACGAGGTCGACGGCCTGAGCCTGATAGACCCGGTTACCGGAGCGCATATAGAGGAGCTGGAGCGCGTAAGCATCTGCCCCGCCAACAACTTCGTCACCACCCGCGAGAGGTCGATTGCCGCCGTGAGCGCCATCCAGGACGACCTTGTCAGGCAAATAGAATGGTTCGAGAAGCAGGACCGCGGCCTGGAGGCCAAGCGCCTGAAGCAGCGTGTCGAGTACGACCTCGAAATGATAAAGGAAATGGGCTACTGCCCCGGAATCGAGAACTATTCCCGCTATTTCGACGGCCGGCGCGAAGGCGAGCGTCCCTTCTGCCTGCTCGACTACTTCCCCAAGGATTTCATCACCTTCGTCGACGAGAGCCACGTCACCCTGCCCCAGGTGCGCGCCATGTACGGAGGCGACCATTCCCGCAAGAGCGTGCTGGTCGAATACGGCTTCCGCCTGCCCGCCGCAGCCGACAACAGGCCCCTCAAATTCGATGAGTTCGAGGCGCTTACAGGGCAGAAGGTATATGTGAGCGCCACCCCCGCCGACTACGAGCTCGAGAAGTCGGGCGGCCTCGTGGTGGAGCAGGTGGTACGTCCCACCGGCCTGCTCGACCCGCCCATCGAGGTCCGCCCCATCGAAGGGCAGGTCGACGACCTCGTCGAGGAGATACGCAAGCGTGCCGAGGCCGACGAGCGCGTCCTCGTCACCACCCTCACCAAGCGCATGGCGGAGGAGCTTGACGAGTACCTCAGGCGCATCGGCATACGCGTTCGCTACATCCATTCCGACGTCGACACCACCGAGCGCGTAGAGATAATCGAAGACTTCAAGAACGGCCTGTTCGACGTGCTCGTCGGCGTCAACCTCCTGCGCGAGGGGCTCGACATCCCGGCCGTCTCGCTCGTCGCCATCCTCGATGCCGACAAGGAGGGTTTCCTGCGCACCGGGCGGGCGCTCACCCAGACCGCCGGCCGCGCCGCCCGCAATGTCAACGGCCTGGTAATCATGTACGCAGACCACGTCACGCCTTCGATGGAGCAGACCATACGGGAGACCGAGCGCCGCCGCTCGCGCCAGATAGCCTACAACAAACAGCACGGCATAACGCCCACGCAGGTGGCCACCAAGGTCAACGCCCTCGCCGGTGAGCTGGGCGGCGCCAAGCCCGTAGCCGGGCGCCTTGCCGGCGGCACCACCGGCCGCGTCTCGGCCGCCAACTCCTACGATTCACCAGTCTACATCCCCAACCCGTCCGACTACGGGCGCGGCTCGGTGGTGGTGGGCTTCGGCCACGACGCCGTCCGCGACAGGGGCGCCGCCTACGAAGAAGGCTTCATCCGCGCCGACCTTGCCGCAGTGCTGCAGGATCCCGTGATCCGCTCCATGTCCCGCTCCCAGATAGAGAAGATGATCTCCGACGACCGCGACCGCATGAAGAAATCCGCCGCCGACCTGGACTTCACCGCCGCAGCCCGCTACCGCGACGAAATGTGGGCCCTCCAGCAGTACCTCAAAGTCTGGAAAGACCGGTAGGCACGGCGGAGCGGTACTCAACATCCCATGGAACGATGCGGGTGGGGAATTCCGTTATGCGGAGGGTAGTGCAGCCGTACGGGATGAGTTCGATGGCGACGGGCTTGCCGGCGTCGTAGCCGTCCTCGGTCCAGAAGGCCACGGCGGAGGGCTCCGTCCAATGGGGAAGCTCCCTGGCGGGGACAGTGATGCTCACAGGGGCCGTATCCACGCTCCAGGGATAGGCGGCAATCGTTTCGCTGAGCTTACCGGAAGCCGCATCCGCGCTCCGGGCAACGGGACCGGACAGATTCACGCTGCACTGCGAAGGCTCGAAGCTGTCGCGCATGATGCAGTAATTCCAGGGCGAGGGGGAGGTGACCTCCCAGGCACCGGGACCGTACCAGCCGCCGGGCAAATCCTTCCAGGTCCAGTTCTCCTTCATCCTGAGGGCATAGACAAGGGGACCGCGAACGATGGTCCAGGCCCTGTCGTACCATTCCTCGACTTCGGTCTCCATGGGGAAAACCAGGCGGATTTCGTCGTTCCTGCGCCATTCGCGCTGCAGGCAGATTATGCCGTTCTCCGAAGCTGCCTCAATCTCCTGCGAATTGACAAAGACCCTGGGCGCGCCGCACCATCCGGGCACGCGGAAGCGAAGGGGGAAAGATGCCTTCCTGTCGCGGCAGCGGGGCATGCCTATGGTGAAGCGGACCTCGTCGCGGAAAGGATAGGCGGTGTCTTCAGTGAGCGTGATCTCGGTGCCGCCCGCCACCTTGGCGTTCACCTCGCAGGGAGCGTACACGAGCGCCGCAAGGCCACCGTCGGGCGTGGCATACCACAGGTTGCGGGTAAACTTCGGCCAGCCCTGATGCATGTTGGAAAGGCAGCAGGGGTAGCCGTTCAGCGTACCGAAAACGGTGTCGGTGCCGTCGTGGGGCGTAGAGAACGGGCCCCAGCCAAGCGTGCAGGACACCTGGTTGGCCTGCTGGTAGTACTGCTTGGCGGTGAAGGTATCGTTGACCTGGGCCGGAAGGGCGTTGAACGCCACTCTCTCAAGGCAGTCGGCCCAGGCAGGGTCGCCGGTGATGCGGAGCATTTCCTCGGCCGAAAACATCATCTCGACGGCAGTGCAAAGCTCGCTGCCGCGAGTGGGCTCGCCGGAATGCAGCTGCTCGTCCCCCGCCCAAAGGCCGGTGGGCAGGCCTACGGTACCGCGGATGGCCGCAAGGGCCTTGAGAGGGGCCTCGAGGTCGGAAGAACTGTGCGAATACTGCCACCACACCACAGGAGCCTTGAACCCCTGGGCCAGATTGACGCAGTGGACGCTGTATGGGGCATGGAAGATGGCGCCGTCCCGGAAAAGGGACGTCCAGTCGGTGGTCTGGGAATGGAGGAGCTCTCCCAGGCGGAGCAGATACTCCTGGCCGGTGATGTTGTAGAGCCAGTAGACTACGGCAAGGTTGTCGGCGCCGCGCCAGCGGCCCCAGTCGGTCCAGTGGTCGAGGGGCGTCGCGGCAAGGGTTTCGAGCTGGTATGAGAAATAGGCCGAAAGGCACTCGATGGCGCGGGCGTCGCCGGTGGCCTCATAATACTGCTGGAGTATCTTGAGAGCCACCATCCGGGGCCACCAGTCCTGGGAGCCTCCGCGCTGGAGCCCGTAGACGAAAGGATTGTCGCGGGCAGGACCGATGCGGCCGTCCCGTCCCCGGGAGGCGAGAATGGCCTCGACCCACACGAGGGCCTTGTCGACAAGGGTCTGGTCGCCCAGGATGAAGGCAAGGGGCAGCAGGCCGTCTATCCAGTACGGCCCGCGTTCCCAGGCGTCGCCATCGCCGCCGAGCCAGGCATTGGAGGGCCCCATAACCGCCGGATACACCTCGTCGAGATGGCCGGTGAGGCCGGAGGCCTGGCGGAGAAGCTGCTCGCGAAGCCATCCGGAAGGCCGGACCGAGCCCAGGGGCAGCAGTGCATAAGGACTTTCTTCCAGAGGAGCGCGGTTGAAGACCTGGGCCTTCATGGAGCCGGGAAGGAGCATTGCCAGCAAAAGCAATGAAATAACAGTTCGTTTACCCATCAGTGCAAAAATAATAATTTTATTTGTTGCGGATAACAAAATATTTCATAATTTTGCACCACAGTACACCACAGATAACGCGCCCCACTATATGAAAGCAACCGGAAAATGGTACAAATGGGAGGTTCTCGCCCTGCTGTGGGTGGCCTATCTCCTCAACCAGGGAGACCGTCAGGTCTTCAATTCTGTTCTGCCTCTCATCCGCGACAGCCTTTCGCTCACAGACACCTCCGTGAGCCTCATCGCCGTTTTCTTCAACCTTTTCTATGCCGCCATGGTCCCCATAGGAGGTTGGGTGGGCGACCGCTTCAGCCGCAAATGGGTCACGACCCTGAGCATCCTTTTCTGGAGCGTCGCCACCATGTTCACCGGCCTTGCAAACGGCGTCTTCCTCCTCATCCTCACCCGTTCCATGGCCACGGGCGGCGGCGAGGCATTCTTCGGGCCGGCCAACTACTCTCTCCTTGGTCAGTACCACACCGACACCCGCGCCCGCGCCATGTCCATACACCAGACTTCCTATTACGTGGGAGTCATCCTCGCCGGATGGCTCGCCGGCTACATCGGCGACCACCTCGGATGGCAGTACGCCTTCTACATCTTCGGCGGCGCAGGAGTCGTCTGGGCCCTTGTCATGGCCCTGCGCCTCAAGGACCTGCCCCACGAAGGCGCCGGCGGAGGCGGAGGGAAAGCGGGACGCAAAGTTTCCATATGGGACGGCTTCAGGACCGTCTTCACCACGCCCACCGCCATCATGGTCACGATAGGCTTTTGCGGTTTCATCTTCGTCATAACAGGCTACATGACCTGGGTGCCCACCTTCCTCCAGGAAAACTTCGGCCAGAACGGAGCCCAGGCCGGCCTCAACTCCATGCTCTGGACCTACGTGGCAGCATTTGCAGGCGTCCTTCTCGCCGGCACCCTGTCCGACCGCCAGGCCGCCAGAGACCCCCGCAAGCGCATGATGATCCAGGGCGCCGGCCTCATCCTCGGCGCAGTGTTCCTCCCCTTCATGGGCAGCGCCCGCAGCCTGTGGGTGCTCTACCTGTGCTTTGCCGGATGGGGCTTTTTCAGGGCCTTCTTCGACGCCAACATCTACGCCGCCCTCTACGACGTGACCCCCGCACACCTCCATGCCTCATGCTCCAGCGCAATGATAATGACCGGGTTCGCGGTCGGAGCCACCGCCCCCTACATCCTCGCCCTCATCAAGGAAGCCACCGGCAGCCTCAACGCCACCTTCCCAATCCTGGGGGCCATCTGGCTCGTATGCGGAGCCGCCTGCCTGTGGGTGAGCATAAGACACTACAACAAAGACCACATGAAAATACAACACGGCAATGAAAGCCAAAGATAAACTCCGAAAACCCAAAGCGGGCCTGCTGCTCATCGCATCCCCCCGCTTCAAGTCTCTCAGCGGCCCCAGGCGCGGCACCTACGGCGAGCGCAAGGAACAGGCCGTCCGCGAAATAAAGGCCACCCTGGACTTCCTCGACCTCGCCGACCCGGGCATCATCTACGAAAGGGAGGACGCAGTCCGGGCGATGGACCTCTTCTACAACGAAAAGGTCGATTTCGTCTATGCCGAGTTCCTCTCGTGGAGCGAAGATTTCGCCTGGATACGCTTCCTGCGCGACTGTCCGCCCATGCCCATCCTCTTCTGCAACGTAGCCAAGCCCCGCATGAGCTTCGAGACCACCCTCGACGAGGACGACTTCGTAGACTACCTGTGCGCAGGCACCCTGGTGGGCTCACTGGAGGGCTCAGGCAGCGTAAGGCGCATTCCCCGCGAGGGCGTCACCACCGTGCTCGGCACCCGCGAAGAAATCACCTCCAGGGTGCGCATATTCGCCCAGGCCGCCCGCACCCGCTCCATCCTCAGGCAGTCGACCGTCGGCCTCATGGCCAACATGAACGAAGCCATGTGGAGCACCTACATCGACAATTACGCCCTCTTCTCCAGAATAGGCCCCGAGATACGCTACCTCCCCTACAGCGACTACGGCACCGAGATAGAGGCCCTCACCCCCGAGGAAATCAAGGCCTTCGCCGATTCCCTGACCCGCAGGTACAAGATGATGGACGACGTCGAACCAGACAAGTTCATCGGCTGCGTCAAGGCCACCCTTGCCATCGAGAAGCTTGCCCGCCGGAATGACATCGACTGCTACGTCTACAACGACATCGACCAGGCAACCTTCCGCACGGCAGGCTGCCGCGCAGGGTTCTACCCCCAGTGGTTCAACGACAACGTCAGCGTCCTTGTACCCGAGGCCGACATAGGCGCCGGCCTTGCAACATACATCCTCAAGCTCATCAGCGGCAGGAACGTCAACTTCATCGAACCATTCCACATCGAGGACGACTGGGGCACCTTCGCCGGAGGGCACGCCGGCCCCAACGACCACAACGACCCCGCCTGGCAGGACAACGTGGTCATAGCCCGCGACGTTCGCTTCGCCAAGACGGCATGGAAACATGCCGGCGCCCCGTTCGCATGGTACCGCATCAGCCCCGGCATGAAGACCGTCACCGGCCTGTTCGAGGAAGGCGGCCGCTTCAAGCTTGTCGCCTTCATGGCAGAAAGCCTTTCCGAAAAAGACACGCCCCAGAGCGCACGCAAGCACCTCCTCGCCACCTACTCCCACACTATCTTCAGGCCCGAAGTCCCCGTGAAGGAACTCTTCGAGAGGCTGCTCCGGATAGGTGTCACCCAGCACTATGCCATAGCCGACGGTGACTGGCGCCCCCAGCTCGAAGCGCTTGCCTCGATGATGGGATTCGATTATTACGACATAAGGTAGCCCGCCATGTCATTCATGTACAACCCCTACCCGTTTCACGACCCCAAGCCCGTGAACCGGCCTGAGCTCCCGGACAAGACCGTCGGAGCCATAGTTTCCGGAGGCACGCCCAATGTCGCCCGGCACTTCATATCCTCGCTCGCCGCCATGGCCCGCCGCGAAGGCGTCATCGTTGCCCTGGACGGCTACACCACCGCCAGCTGGGATCTCTTCATCAACCTGATGGCCCGTGAGTGCGAACTTGCCGGCCTCGGGTTCGAAGATATCGACTTCGATGCCGCCACCCTCAAGAGCGGCAGCGAAATAGACGCCATAATCGACCCTCTGCTCATCTGGGACACGTCCATCGACCCCACGCTCCTGTACGGCAAGGTCTGGCACGGCGGCTATGCCGGCCTCACCGACAGTCTCAAGGCAGAGGCCTTCAGGGAGGCTCTCCCCCTCAGGAAGGCCCCCGGCAAGATAGTGGCCGTCTACGGATACGGCTGCCTCGCCGGGGAATTCCGCCGGCTCTACGACGTCAAGTGCTTCTTCGACGTCACTCCCATGAACTCCATGCTCCGCATCAGGGCAGGCGAATACTCCAACCTCGGAAAAAATCACGCCGGCATCATCAACCGCACCATCAGGCGATGCTACTACTGCGACTTCGAAAACGCCGTGCAACTACGCAAGGAGCTGTTTGACGCCGACGCCCTCGACTGGTATTTCCTCGACAACGACCGCTCCGCACTGCAGATGATGCCCTACAGCGTCTTTGCCGACATCTGCGCCCGGCTGGCGGAATACCCCTTCCGCGCCAAGCCATGCTACCTCGAAGGCGTATGGGGAGGCTCCTACATGAAGGAGCGGCGCCACCTCCCCGAGGCCATGCGCAATGCCGCATGGGTCTTCGACTTCATCCCGATGGAAGTGAGCGTACTCGTGGAGGCGGGGCCCCACAAGCTCGACATCAACTTCTGCTCCTTCGTCCACAAGGAGGGCGTACGGCTCATGGGCGAGGGATGCGTCAAGAAGTACAAGGGCTATTTTCCCATACGCTTCAACTGGGACGACAGCTACCACTCCACCGGCAACATGAGCATCCAGTGCCACTCCGGAGGCGAATTCAACGTCCTCAACTACAACGAGTTCGGCCGTCAGGACGAAAGCTACTACGTAGTTGTCACTGGCCACGGCGCAAAAACCTTCATCGGATTCAGGGACGACGCCGACATCACCGCCTTCTTCAGGGAGATTGAAGCGGCCGACAAGGAGCACAAGCCCTGCGACTACATGAAATACGTCAGCTACGAAGAGTCCAGGCCGGGCCTGCAGGTAATGCTCCCCGCCGGCACTATCCACTCCAGCGGCCGCAACCAGGTCATCCTCGAGATAGGCTCCCTCACCATCGGCTCCTACACCTATAAGATGTACGATTACCTGCGGCTCGATTTCGACGGCAGGCAGCGTCCCATCCACACCCGCCTCGGAGAGCTCAACGTCAACCTGGAGCGCCGCCACTCCGTCATCCACGACCCCTCAAGCAGGGATTACATAGTCCAGCAGCCCCGTCTCGCCGCGAGCGGAGAGGGCTGGGAGGAATACATCCTGGGCGAGAATCCCCAGATGTATATCTCCCTGCGCCGCCTGGAGTTCCAGACGCGTTGCGAGCAGGACACCCGCGGCGAAAAGTTCCACGTCCTCACCCTCGTCGACGGCGACCACATCCGCATCCGCAGCGCGGAGCATCCCGAACGCAGCTTCGACCTCGATTTCATGGAGATTGCGTGCGTGCCCGCGTCGATGGGCCGATACGTCATCGAAAACCTGGGCAAAGAGCCCATCCAAGTACACAAAACCTGCCTCAGGGATGGATATGAAAACGATCCTGCTTGACATCGGCGGCACCTACATCAAGCGCTCCGACGGCCGCCAGTTCCCCGCCCTGTCATCCGGGAGCCGGGGCGAAGTGGCAGACGCCCTCCGCAAGGCCATCGGCCCGCTTGCAGGAGTGGACGGCATAGGCGTAGCCGTCCCCGGGCCCTTCGATTTCAGGAACGGCATTTTCCTCATGAGACACAAATATGCTTCCGTGTACGGCGAAAGCTTCCGCGCCCTCGCCAAGGTGCCGGACAGCATTCCCGTCAAGTTCCACCACGACGTCAACACCCTGCTGCTCGGCGCCATGAAGATGCTTGGCCTGGAGGGCGACGACGTCGCCATCGTAACCCTCGGTACCGGCCTTGGCTTCGGTCATGCCGTGTCCGGGCAGGTCCAGTACTCTCCGGGCGGTTCCCCCGCCGTCAGCCTCTGGAACCGCCCCCTTCCCGACGGCGGCATCCTCGAGGACGAACTCTCTGCCGGAGGCATCTGCAGAGCCTATTCGCGGGCGTCCGGCAGGAAATGCCGCAGCGCCCTTTCCGTCTCCCGCATGGCCTACGCAGGCAATCCCGAAGCCCTCAAGGTGTATAAGGACCTGGGGGCCCGTCTGGGCGGTGTAATCAAAGGGCTCTCCTGCGAGCTCAGCATTCAGACGCTGCTGCTTGGCGGGCAGATATCCGGTTCCATGAGCCTCATGGAAACTCCCCTCAGGGATGCCCTCCCCGGCATACGCATAATGCAAGCCCCCGAAAACGCAGTCTTCGAGGGGCTCAAGAGCCTGTTTTAAACTATTGTCCAAATGCTTAGAACACTTCACAGAAAAGCCCTGGCGCTGCTGGCCGCAGCGGGAGCCTTCCTGGCGCCGTCCCTGCCGGGACGGGCGCAGACCCGCGAAATCCGCGGGCAGGTTCTCGACGAGGCCGACCAGGGAATTCCCGGCGCCTACGTCCAGTTCAAGGGCGAAACGCGTGGCGCCATGACCGACCTCGACGGCCGGTTCTCGCTCGGCGTCAAAAAAGGCGACGTGCTCGTGGTCTCCTTTCTCGGCTACGCCGACGAAGAAGTCCGCATCGCCGACCAGAAAGAACTGCTCATCAAGATGGTTCCCCAGGCCAACGAGCTCGAGGGCGTCGTCAAGGTGGCATACGGCACTCAGCGCAAGGCCAGCGTCATCGGCTCCATCACCACCGTCGACGCCCAGCAGCTCAAGGCTCCCATGGGCACCCTGTCCACCGGTCTTGCAGGCAAGCTTGCCGGCGTGGTCGCCGTACAGCACACCGGCGAGCCAGGATCGAGCGCCGAGTTCTGGATTCGCGGCGTCAACACCTTCGGCGCCAACGCCTATCCCCTCATCCTCGTCGACGGAGTCGAGCGCTCGATGGACCTCGTGGACGTCGAGGACATAGAGTCCTTCTCAATCCTCAAGGACGCCACAGCCACGGCCCTCTACGGAGTGCGCGGCGCCAACGGCATAGTGCTCATCACCACCCGCCGCGGCGCAGAGTCCCGTCCCAAGGTGAGCGTCAAGCTCGAATCGGGCATCACGTCCCCGACACGCCTGCCCGAAATGGCGAGCGCCGGGCAGTTCATCGACTACCTCAACGCCATGCAGCCGGGGACCATCGACGACTACGCCCGCAGCATGTACCTGTCGGGCGCCGACCCCGACCTCTACCCCAACGTGGACTGGATACACGAGATATTCAAGGAGCAGGCCTCGACCCGGAAGGCCAGCGTAAACGTCACCGGCGGCACAAGGAACGTCCGTTACTACGCAGGCGGATCCTATTATTTCGAGGACGGCATCTTCAATGTCGACCAGAACGACAGGTACAACTCACAGATGAACTACCGCCGCTTCAGCTTCCGCACCAACGTCGACATCAACATCACCCCGTCCACCACCCTCGGCATGGACCTCAGCACCCAGTTCACCCGAAAGAACCAGCCGGGCACGAGCCTGTCCGACATCTACAGCCATGTGATGCAGATTACCCCCATAGGTTTCCCCAAGGTGTTCTCGGACGGCACTCTCTCCAACCCCGAGATAGGCGCCAACCCCTACAACATGATAAACAACATGGGCTACGCCACCACCGACACCCAGAACGCCCAGAGCACGGTCGCCCTCAAGCAGGACTTCTCGGAAATAATCACCGAGGGCCTGTCCGCCAAGCTCCAGGTGTCGTGGGACGCCCGCACCGCATCGTCCGTGACCAACGGCATCCTGCCCAGGGTCTACTACAAGGCCTGGGACGACGAGGCCGGCGACTACGTCTATGTCGCCCAGAACAATACGGCCGGATACATCAACGTGAGCAATTCCTCCCAGAGCGGATACACCATCCTCAACGTGGAGGCATCGGCCAACTACGAGCGCAGCTTCGGGAGCGCGCACCGCGTGAGCGGCATGTTCCTCTATTACCTGCGCAACCGCGACAACACCCATCCCGGCTACGACTACTGGGAAACCTTCCCCCGCAAGAGCATGGGCATAGCAGGCAGGGCCACCTACTCGTTCAAGGACCGCTACTTCACCGAATTCAATTTCGGCTACAACGGCAGCGAGAACTTCTCCCCCGGCCACCGCTTCGGTTTCTTCCCCTCCGCAGCGCTGGGCTGGATAATTTCAAACGAGTCCTTCTGGGAGCCCCTGCGCGATGCCGTAAGTCTCTTCAAGATAAAGGGTTCCATAGGCAAAGTGGGCAACGATCAGATAGGCGGAGGCCGTCGCTTCGGCTACAACACGACTATGGATACGACCGGCATCACCGGCTTCTCCTGGGGTGAAACGCAGTCGAGCTATGTGGCCGGCGTAGCCACGGGCGAGATAGGCAATCCCGACATAGTCTGGGAAGAGGCCCTCAAGCGCAACGCCGGTTTCGAGCTCAACCTGTGGCGCGACCACTTCAAGTTCCAGTTCGACTACTTCAACGACTGCCGCAGCGGCATCTTCATCGAGCGCAAGTCGCTTCCGAGTGCCGTCGGCCTGCGCAAGACCCAGTACACCAACATAGGCGAGATGCAGAACGCCGGCTTCGACCTGTCTGCCCAGTTCGACTGGCTGTTCACAAACGGCCTGTCTCTGTCGGCCCGGGGCAACTACACCTTCAACCGCAACAGGCGCATCTACGACGACATGCCCAGCCAGATATGGCCCTACCAGAACACCGCAGGCTTTGCCAACGGCCAGCAGCGGGGCCTCATTGCCGAGGGCATCTTCATGACCCAGGAAGAAATCGACAACTGGCCCAGCCAGTACGGGCGCACCCTGGTGCCCGGCGACATCAAGTACCGCGACATCAACGGCGACAACATAGTCAACGACTTCGACAAAGTCGCCATAGGCTACACCTCCATCCCCGAAATCAACTACGGTTTCGGTCTCAGCCTGGGCTGGAAGGGCATCGACGCCAGCGTCTTCTTTTCTGGCATGGCCCACGTGACCCGAATCATCGGAGGCTACAACCTCTATGGCGGCGCAGCCACAAACGTCCTCATCCAGGGCCAGATTTTTGCCGACGTGGCCCGTAAAAGCTGGAGCGTGACCCACGACCCGGATGCCGAGTACCCCCGCTTCTCGGTCGAAACGCCCGCCAACAACCAGATAGCCTCGACTTTCTGGCAGAAGGACATGAGTTTCCTCAGGCTCAAGAACGCGGAGCTCGGTTACACCCTGCCCAAGAAATGGGTCAGGAAGGCCGGACTCGGCACCGTACGCATATACCTGCAGGGCGTCAACCTGCTCACCTTCTCCTCCTTCAAGCTCTGGGACCCCGAGCTTGAATCCTCCTACGGCAACGTCTACCCGCTCACCCGCAACGTGAGCCTCGGGCTCAACCTCAACTTCTGATCAAGGCAGCCATGAAAAAGATATACAGACTGTTGACTGTCGCAGCCCTCTGCGCTCTTGCAGCAGGGTGCGACTCCTTCTTCGACATCAACCTCAAGGACCAGGCGACGCTCGAGGACACCATGAGCCGTTCGGCAACCGTAAAACGCTACCTGGCCCACCTGTACGCCTATATCCCCCGCGACGAAAACCCCCGCGACTACGAGGGCGGCGTGGTGCTCCGCAGCGACGAGAGCCTCAACGCCAAGTCCCAGTACGAGACCTACTGGTACAAAGTCCGCCGCGGCGAATACGGCTCCGACAACACCACCGGCGAGAGCAGCGCCAACTTCTGGAAGCGCTACTACGTGGCCATCAACGAATGCACCACCTTCCTCGACAACGTCGACCTCGACAAGGAAGACTCCGAAGAGCTCGTACGCCAGATGAAGGGCGAAGCGAGGTTCCTTCGCGCCTACTACTATTTTGTCCTGCTCCGCCACTACGGACCCGTCATAATCTGGGGCGACCAGGCGGCCGACCAGAACGTCGACGCCTCCACGCTCGACCGCAACACCGTCGACGAGAACTTCTCGTTCATCACTGCGGAACTCGACAAGGCGCTCGAAGACCTGCATCCCGAGATAAACGACGAAGGGCTCGGGCTGAGCCTGGCGGCCAACAAGGGACGCGTCACCACGGGAGCCGCACTCGCCCTCAAGGCCCGCGTGCTGCTCTATGCCGCATCGCCCTTGTACAACGGGCAGAACGGCACCGGCATCTATGACGGCCTCGAGAACATACGCGGCGAGAGGCTATTCCCCGCTTATGACGCCTCCAAATGGGACGAGGCCGCCAAGGCCGCCAAAGCCGTGATAGACCTGGGCCGCTACTCCCTCGCCACCGAGAACGACCCCGCCAAAACCGCCTTCCAGAACGCCGCGGCCTCCTACCAGGACACATGGTTCAAGGGCTGGGCCACCAATCCCGAGACCATCTGGGGCTGGTGGTACAGGGCATGGGGCGACGAATCCCTGGGCTCGGGCTGCGACATAGCCTATGCCGCGCCCGCAGGCGGCAAGATAGCCATCGCAGGTTATTCGCTCAACTCCCCTTCCCTCAAGCTGGTCGACGCCTATCCCATGTGGGACAACGGCCGCTACCCCGTGCTCGGATATGAGCGCACGGCCGGCATGCCCGACTACTCCAGGCCCATAGTCGACCCCGTGTGCAAGGACGCCGGCTACGAAGTCGACGGCTGGGTCGACAATTACCAGCAGACCATCGACGTCGACCCTTCCTGGGCCAAGCCGTTCAAGGCCCACGCCACCACGGTGGGAAGGGATGCCCGCTATTATGCCAACTTTGTCCCCAACGGATTCTGGTGGCCTTCTTCCACCACCTACAGCGGCGGACCTGTACGCTTCACCTGCTACAACTCCCCCGAAGCCACCTCGCCCTACTCGGCGACTGACGCCTGCAACCGCGTGGGCTATGTGTGGCGCCGTCTCTACAAGGCCGACAACCCCCTGAGGGACCTTGCGGCCGACTACCAGAGCATGCGCTACATCTATCCCGCCTTCAGGCTCGCCGAGGTGTACCTCAGCTATGCCGAGGCCAGCAACGAACGTCCCGTCCGGCAAGCTGCCGAGGCCGTGCGCCATGTCGACCTGGTACGTGCCCGAAGCGGCCTGTGCGGCCTTGCGGAGGCCTACCCCGAGATTGACTTCGAAGACGCCGACGGCAGCTACTCCGTGGGCGAAGTCACCCGCACCGGCAAGGAGTGGCTGCGCTGGATGATACTCCAGGAAAAGATGTGCGAATTCGCGTTCGAGGGTCAGCGCCACTACGACGCCATGAGGCGCATGCTCGCACTCGACGAGTACAACACCGAAAACTGGACCCTCCACGTGACCGCCGACAATTACGAAGACTCTTACAAGAGGGTCAGCGACGACTATATCGGCGGGCGCTCCGTCTTCGCCGCCCGCGACTACCTGTTCCCGCTGGGAAGCGCCCAGAGGGCAGAGATGACCAATTTCACCCAAAATCCCGGATGGTAGCATGAAAAGGACATTCTTATTCGCACTCAGCCTTGCGCTGCTTGCCGCATGCATGAAAGACGACCGCGAGAATTTCATGGTTCCCGATTCGTTCGGCATAACGTCACGATCCTCCCTTGTCCAGGCGTCCGTCCACAAGGGTTCCTGCACCGTCGGCATAGCCAAGAACGGCAAAGGGCGCTCGGCCGCACAGGTGCAGATTGCAGCCTCGGGCGCCGGCGCCGCCTCGGCACTGGAGGCCTACAACGCCGCCAACAGGACATCCTTCACGGCCCTTCCCGAATCGGCCTTCTCCCTTTCCGCCTCCAGCCTTTCGTACGAAGTGTCCGACGTCGTCAAGACCGTCGACGTGAGCTGGGACCCCGAGCAGATGGCCTCCCTGGTCGATGACGGCAAGGACCTGGTCATCCCCGTATGCATAAGTTCCGGCGACCTGGATGTCAATTCCGCATCCAGCTTCGTACTCATACAGCCCCTGCGCACCTCGGTCGCCCTGAGCCAGACAGCAATCAACCGTTCGGCCTCGAAACGCAACACCGAGGCCGACGCAAGCGGCCGGCAGCCCGTGCTCCGGGAGACCGTTACCCTCGACCTCGAGAGCAGCAACGCCATCAAGGGAGCGGTAATGGAGTTCCCCGTTCTCATCGACAATTCGCTCATCCCTGCCTGGAACAAAGAGAACGAAGCCGCAGCGCAGCCCGCTCCGGAGGGCCTCGTGAGCCTCGCCGACCCTTCTGTAACCATCCCCGAAGGCGGCAAAAGCGCCTCTTTCAGGGTAACGATAGACAAGAGCGTCCTGCTTGACGGCGACGGCAAGCTGCAGGAGTTCCCCGACTACCTGGCGCCCGTACGCATAGACGTACAGTCCATGAAGGCCACCCTTGACGGCGAGCCCTTCGAGCTCAAGGGCCTGGGCTACGGCAACCTGACCGCCTACATCTGCATCCGCTACCAGAAGTCGTCCGGCGGAGTGAGCATAACCCGCGAATGGGGCCGTTTCTCCTCCGAAGAAGACTCCTGGAGCGCCTATATTCCCGATTTCACCGCAGGCTCCGAGCGCAACGTGGCCATCGACGACGAGTGGATCTACCTCGCCGAGACCAACACCAAAAAGCACGTATGGGCCATCAGCATCGCAGATCCCGGCGTGTACAAGGCCCTTCCGGTGGGGACGGTCAAGGATGACGGAATCTTCAGCGTCAGCTGCCCCCGCATCATACCCAATACCGACTCCTCCGTCAACGGCGGCCGCGACGTGCTCGCCGTATGCAACATGAAGGAGGGCGACCCCACCCTGTACATCTACGACAAGGGCACGGCGGAAGACCCGTCGGTGCTGAACCTCACCACCTGGGCGTCCCGCCGTCTGGGCGACACCTTCACCACATGGGGGAGCCTTCAGGACGGCCTGCTGATGTTCAAGGACTTCAACACCGACGAAGGCACCGTCACCTTCAGGATGAGCGGCAAGACCGACGGCACCCTTTACCTCGTCGGGCGCGTGGTCGCTCCGCCTGCCACCGGGGCCGGCGCCTACTTCCCCTTCCCCGACAACATCAACGCAGGCGTCTGCTCCACCCGCGGCGGCGACAAGGCATGGCTCTGCAGAACCTCGCAGGACCTCCTGAACCTCGCCGGCGCCGACAAGTCCCCCGAGCTCACGCTCCTGAGCGGCTACTATGCCGACACCGCATTCCGCTTCTTCGAGTACGACGGCAAGCGTTTCGTGGCCTACACCCGCCAGGTCAATTCCCGTGACGGCAGGCTCATAGTCCTGCAGGGGTCGGCAGAAGAGTCCTGGGAGGCCATCCTCGACAGGCGCACCGTCATCTACCAGGCCGCCATCCAGGAGAATGCCGAAAACCAGGAAGAATACGGGGTGAGCCCGCTGAGTTCCGGCAACAGCGGCATGGACCTCGACGCGCGGGAAATCGGCGGAAATGTGTATATTGCAGTCGTCAAACAGAACGTAGGCCTGTCCCTGTTCAAAATGACCCTCGACTGATGAAGAAACTGTTCCTGTTCGGGCTGCTGCCCCTGCTGCTGTCCTGCGGGCCGAGAGCCCAGGGCAACGTCGTGGCCCCCGCCATACGCATCGAGACCGACGCCGTAACAACCACGCGCGCCGTCTTCAAGCTGAGCACCATCAACGCTGTGAGCGTCAGCTACGGGTATTCCGCCACGGGAGAGCCTTCGCTCGAAGAAACCCTCGAAACCGGCGGCACCCTTTCCATGCACCTTGAGCTCACGCTCGAAGGCCTGCTGCCCGGCACCGACTACACCCTCAGCGCGCAGGGCACGGGGCCCGAAGGCGAAAAGGGCTCCGTGACATCGGTAAAATTCAGCACCACAGCCCTTTCTCCCGACATGTACACCTGGGAAAAAAGCCGCACCGGCGTGCCCGTGTTTGCCGACATGTCGCTCATCACGCTCGGAAGGCACAACCCCGCCCCCCCCGTCTGGACCGCGGAGCGCTTTGCCTCCCACGTGCAGTACACGGACGGCGACGGCAACGCCTGCTGGCTCTTCGACAGCTTCCTGTGCCTCGACAGCTACGATCCCGTCCGCGGCCTCTCCTACACCCTCACCAACGGCAAGCCCTCGTCGGTCAAAGCCTCATGGGAAGACCTGCTTGACCTGTGGCTCGGAGCCGGCGGAGCCATATCCGGACTCGACGAAGCCGTCGGCAGGGCCGCCGCATCCCTGGGCGCTCCCCCCTCGCCCCGTTACGTCATAATGGCTCTCCCCGACCCGGTGATGTTCAGCAACTTCGCAGACAAGACCTCCTCCACCGTCTACTGGGGCGAGCTCGACGGCCGCAGCCTCGATTTCTCCCGGCCCGAAGACCAGGAGGCCGCCTACCGCTGGTACATGGACGAATGCCGCCGCCGCTTCGACGCCCTCCGCCTGGGCAGCGTGGAGCTGGCCGGCTTCTACGTCCTGAGCGAGGAACTTCACCTTTCTCCCGAATATTACGCCTCTCTCGGCCTCAGCGCCACCGAAACCGAGACCTTCAACAGCCGCTACAAGCACTGGGAAGAGATAGTCCCCCGGGCCGCCGCCTATGCCCATTCCCTCAACGAGGGGCTATGGTGGATACCCTATAACCTTGCGCCCGGATACAGGGTGTGGAAAGAACTCGGCTTCGACCTTGCCTTCATGCAGCCCAACTACTACTGGGACAACAACGGCGTGAGCCATCCTCTCGACAAGACCGCTTCCGCCATAAAACGCTACCGCATGGGCATCGAGATCGAATTCGAGTACTCCCTCGTGGCTTCCGTGATGTCCGACGGCCGCCCCGGGCCCGACGGCAGCGGCAACATGGTCTTCTACCTCAAGGACGTGCCCATGCTGCGCGACCGCGTGCGCGAATATATGCAGGCATGGCGTGACACAGGGCTCTACGGAGTGCTTCCTGTGGCCGTATACTCCGGCACCGACGCCTGGCACCAGCTCGCCACCTCCACCGACCCCGGCGACATCCAAATGTTCCGGGAGTTGTGTTCTTTCCTTGTCGGCAGCCCTCTCAAAGCCAGATAATCGCATGAAACAGTTTTCCCGAACTGCCTTTGTCCTGCTGCTTGCCGCGGCGTCCGCCTGCCGAGGAGTCCCCGGGCCCGCAGAGCCCCGCGAGACCTTTGCCAACTGCGCCGCCATAGTGCAGCCGGAGATAACGATTGCAGTCGACTGCGACAGCGGCGCCCTGACTTTTCTCTCCGACAGCCCCCAAGGCCACAACTACGCCGGCGGCGGCGGACTCTGGCGCATGTACTACAACACCCACGGGCAGAAGGAAATAGAGCTTCGCGCATCAGACTTCACTCCTTCGGTCAGGCAGGAAGGCGACACCATAAGGATAGAGTACGGCTCTCTGGGCGACAGGGCCTTCGGGCTGAGCCTCGCCATATGGGCGGAGGACGGAAAGGCACGTTTTGCAGCGAGAGTCCGCAACGACGAGCCCCACACCATCATCCGCGAGCTCCAGTATCCCCTGATAGCCGACCTGCATCTCCCCGAAGGCTACAAGCTGCTCACAACCCACACCGGCGGCCAGATATTCGATGATCCCGTGGGCAAAATCGCCAATGTGGACACACGGGCGCTGTACATGACTCCCGCCCAGAAGTTCCGCCAGTACGACCTCCAATACCCCAGGAACGCCGCGTCCAACTGCTTCGCCTTCGCAGGAGACGAAGACGGGCTGTACCTGGGATCCCACGACCCTTCCTTCCAGCAGACCTGGCACGGCCTGAGAGCCTATCCCGAAGGCTCCACAGGCCACGTCACCTCCGACTTCAACCGCCTTGAGGCGGGATTCTACCGCTATCCCAACGCTGTCTGCGGCACCACCTGGAGCAACAGCGCAAGCGTCGTCGCCCCATACAAGGGCGACTGGACGCAGACCTGCCGCATCTACCGCGCCTGGGCCGACACATGGTGGCACCATGAGGCCGTGCCCCGGTGGGTTCTTGACATGACCGGATGGCAGCGTATCATTTTCAAGCACCAGTACGGCGAATACCTGCGCAGCTACACGGACTTGCCCGGCCGCATCGCAGAAGCGGGCCGGTCGGTCGGCTGCGACGCCGTCCTCGCCTTCGGCTGGTGGAAGGAGGGCATGGACAACGGGTACCCGGATTACTCTCCGGACGACACCCAGGGCGGCGACGCCGCCTGGAAGCGCGCCATCACCGAATACCGCGACGGCGGCGGCCGCCTGCTCCTCTATTTCAACGGACGCCTCATCGACGTGGAAAGCGAGTTCTACCGCAGCGGCGGAGGCTCCCGCGTCGCAAACAGAGACAACACCGGCCGCGAATTCACCGAACACTACAAGTTCACCGGAGAGGGCACCACCCTTGGTTACTACGACTCACGCACCTTCGTCGTAGCCGACATGAGCAAGCGGCAGTGGCGCGACATGCTCCTCGCCTGGGCCGACAGGGCCGTCGCCCTCGAAGCCGACGCCGTCTTCTACGACCAGCTCGGCGCGGCCGAGGAGTTCCCGTCCTGGGATACCGGCGGCGAATTCCCCGTCCAGGACATCTTCACCGGCCGCTACAAGGCCGAGGCCCTGAAGGAGATACGCGACCACGTCAAGGCCGGCAATCCCGAATTCGCCCTCGGCACCGAATGGCTCTCCGACTGCACCAGCCAGTTCTGCGACTTCGTGCACATAGTCGAATTCACCGCCCTTCCCGAGAGCTTTCCCGAATGGTTCCGCTATACCTTCCCCGAGGTGGTATGGAGCGACAGGTGCGTCCGCGACGACAACGACGTCCCGCGCCGCGTGGGCAACACCCTCCTGAAGGGCCTGCGCAACGACATCGAAGTCTTCCGCTGCCGCGGCCTGATAGACGAAACGCCCGTCTACCGGGACTATCTGTCACAGGTCAACGCCATACGCCACGAATTCCCCGACCTGCTCCTCGAAGGCCGCTACACCGCAACGGACGGCTTCTCCTGCAGCAATCCCGGCATCACGGCCCGCAGCTACACCGCCGGCGAGCGCATGGCCGTAGTCGCCGCCAACACCGGCGAGGGCCGCTGCAAAGGGAAAGTCTCGGTCCCGGGATACAAGCTTACAGCCAGCCGCACCCTTGGCGGCGCAAGCGTTAGCGGGCAGAGCATGAACCTGCCCTCATACGGCATAGCCGTCCTCATTTTCGAACGCACATGATGATACTCGCCCTGCTCCTCCAGGCCATGCTCGGCCTCATTCCCGCTCCCGTGGAATACACCCCGGGCGAAGGCGTATGCACCTCCGGCAGGGTCGGTACCGTGAAGTGCCGGTCCTCTTTCCGCAAGGCTGCCGCCTCCCTGGAAGACTTCCAGCGCCAGGAGGCATACAGGCTCACCATAACCCCCTCGGGCGCAAGCATAGAGGCCCTTACCAAGGAGGGTGAGTTCCGGGCCCGCACCACCCTGGAGCAGCTGCGCGCCTCCGGCGACGCCCTTCCCTGCTGCACCATATTCGACTATCCCAGGTTCCGCCACCGCGGCCTGATGATAGACGAGTCCAGAAGTTTCAAGGGCCCGGAATTTCTCAAGAAGCAGATGGACGCAATGGCCCTCCTCAAGCTCAACGTCCTCCACCTCCACCTCAATGACTCCGCCGGCTGGCGCATCGAATCACCCTCGTATCCGGCACTCACCGAAAAAGCTTCCTGGCGCCTTGGAGCTTGCTATTTCGATTGGCTGCACGGCGGATGCAGGTTCAGCACCGGCGACAATCCGGCCGCATACGGGGGATTTTACACCCGGGAACAGCTCCGCGACCTGGTGAGCTATGCAGCCGCCCGCCACATCACCGTCATCCCCGAGATAGAGATGCCCGGCCACAGCATGGAAGTGGGCCACGCATGCCCCGAGGTGATTTGCACCGGCCCCGGAGGCGAGCCATGCACCGGCTCCGCCGACCTCTGCCCCGGATCCGAAGAGACCTTCCGCCTGCTCGAGAGCGTACTCGGCGAAGTCATGGAGATATTCCCTTCGCCCATCATCCATATCGGTGGCGACGAAGCCTCCATGAAGACCTGGCACAACTGCCCGAAGTGCCTCCGACGCATGCAGGAAGAAGGGCTTACCGATCCCGGTGAGCTCCAGGGCTACATGGTACGCAGGATTCACGGTTTCATCGCCGGCCGCGGACGCCGCATCGAGGGCTGGGACGAGATACTCGACACAGGCGTACCCGCCGATGCCGTCATCCAGAGCTGGCGGGGCAACGCTGGCGGCATCAAGGCCTCGGCGGCAGGGCACGACGTGGTCATGTCCCCCAACACCCACTGCTATTTCGACTACTACCAGGACCTCATCCGCAAGGAGCCCCGTGCATGCGGCGAGCTTGTCTCGCTCCGCTTCTGCTACGGCTACGAGCCCGTGTGCGAAGGCATGGACGCCTCCCATGTGCTCGGAGTGCAGGCCAACCTGTGGTGCGAATACATCCCCACTCCCTCGCATGCCGAATACATGCTGTACCCGCGCCTGCTCGCCCTCGCCGAGACCGCCTGGACGCCCGCGGCCGCAAAGGAATGGCACGGCTTCCGCAAACGCGCCCGCGCCATGCAGGATGTACTCCGCGCGCGCGGCTACAACACTTTCGACCTCGATACCGAATCCGACCTTGCCCGTTCGGGCCTCCAGCGTTACCCCGACAAACACCCACTCCCATGACAATCAGACTCGACTCCCAGGGACAGAGCTCCTTTTACAAGTCTCTTGTGAACCAGATAGATACGGCCATCCACGACGGAACCATCCGCCCGGGTGAAATGCTCCCGTCCATGAACGGGCTGGCCGCCAGCCTGGGCATCTCGCGCGAGACGGTCAAGAAAGCCTACGGCATACTCACAAAAAGGGGCCTCATAGTCCCCCGCCACGGAAAGGGCTTCTACGCCGCCGACATGGCCAAGAGCTCCAGGCCGCAGGTCCTTGTCATCTTCGACAAGTTGTCGGTCTACAAGCAACCTCTGTTCAACGCTTTCTCGGAACGTCTGGGCGACGAGGCGGAGATAACCATCCTCACCCACAACCAGAGCGTCGGGCTGCTCAGGTACTACCTCGACGAGAACCTCGACCGCTTTGACTACTACGTCGTGATGCCCCACTTCCCCCTGGACGCCGCCACCCAGGAAAGCGCCATAAAGCAGATTTCCCGCATCCCCAACCGCAAACTCATCATGCTCGACCACCTGCAGCCGGGCTACAACGGAAATTTCGGCGCCGTCTACCAGAATTTCGAGGAAGACATCTATACCGGCCTGTCCCAGGCCCGAGACTATCCCTGGCGCGGGAGCAGGCTGCGGGTCATCACCCTCCCCGCCTCCCTCTACGGAGGGTTCATCCGCAAGGGCATAGAACGTTTCGCGAAGGAAAACGGCATACGGGTGGAATTCCTCTGCGAAGCCCCGGACGAGATTCTCGCCGGCGACACCTTCCTCGTGCTCAATTCCCAACTGGACACAGGCTTAGTGGCGCTTGCCCGCAAGATAGCCGCCGCCGGCCTTGCCACAGGCTCCGACGTACGCATCATTTCCTACAACGAATCCGACATGAACGAACTCATCCTGGGAGGCCTCACGACAGTTTCGACCGATTTCCGCAAAATGGGGCAGCTGGCTGCCGAAATGATTCTCTCGCGCCGCCTGGAAAAGATCCACAATCCTTTCGGAATGAACCGCAGACACACATTCTGACATGGAACGCTACATTCAGCCGCGGACGGAGCTCCTGCCCCTGCAGCATGGCGACGCGCTTCTCTCGGAGAGCCTCACAGGAGAAAGCTACGATGACACTGTTGTCTATGAAGGATTTTAAAGCACTCCTGCTTGCGCTCGCCCTGAGCGGCGCCTGCGCCCGGGAACTGCCCGACACCGCAGCCCCCGCCCTCATGAGTTTCCGCGCCTTCCCGGAAGCAGCCACCCGCACTTCGCTCGGGGAAGGCTGGTCCGTCCTCTGGAGCGCTTCCGACGCCGTTTCCCTGTTCGAGGATACGGAATCGGCCGGCACCACCTTCACAGTCTCGTCCACGCAGGATGGCGGAACCGTCGCCACCTTCTCAGGCCTCACGCCCCAAAGCGCAGGGGGGTACCTTTTCGCCCTTTATCCCGCGTCGGCATCGGCCCGCCTTACCGACGCCTCAGGCACAGTCTCCGCCGAAATACCCACCTTCCAGGCCGGAGCGGAGGGAAGTTTCGACCCCCGTGCCGCCATAGCCCTTGCCAAGGTCGGCACCGGGGGTGCGGCCGACGGAGACATTCTTCATTTCAAGAACGCGGGGGCGCTGCTTTTCTTCACCGTGCCCGGCAACTACATCACCCGCGTGAAGATAGAAAGCCGCGACGGCAGCATCGCCATGACCGGGCCCGCAAGCATCAGCTACAACGGCGGAGCGCCCGCGGCCGTTCCCTGCGACGGAGCAAAGAGTTACGTGGAGGTGAGCGTCCCCGAGAAATCGATGGGCAAGCGCTACTGCGCCGTGGTCTACCCCGGCAGCTACAGCGCAGGCTTCCGCGTCAGCTTCTACACCTCGGTCAACTACTACAACCGTTACACCTCTTCCATGCCGCTGGAACTGCCCCGCAACGGCAACGTCCTCCTCATCGACAAGAACTGGGGGCAGAACGACGACAGGGCCACCGCCACCGAAAGCGGCCATGAAACTCCCGAAGCCCGGGAGGTGGAGCTGAGCATCCGGAGCGCCGTGAGCAACTACTACAACTTCACCGTCAATTACACGCTCGAAGGGCTTGGATCTGCCGCCGCCGAACACGGACTCATCTATAGCTTCACCGAGTCCGAGCCCACCTGCGGCTCCGTGGGGCAGGAAGGAAAGCTTCCGGGGCCCCTCATCCCGTCCACGCCCACGGCGAGCCTTACCCAATGCATCCCCAACTCAATCCTTCAGCCCGGGCGGGAGTGTCACCTGCGCGCATACTGCTACGACAGCACTTCGGGCGCTTATGCTTACAGTCCCGTCTTCACGCTGACCCTGCCCGCCCAGCCCGAGGGAAGCAGCATAGTCAGCTCCGGGCTGGACTCCCCTGCCGAGGGCATTTCACTCTTCTCGTTTACGGCCGACGGCAGCTACAGCGGCTTCTGTGCCAAGGCCTCCTGCGGCAGCGGTTCGGGGGTGCGGCTCGGGGTCAACAATGCCCCGATGGGCAAAGCCTCAGCAGTGTCGATGGCCTCACAGCTCCAGTCGTCCGGCGCCCTCGTGCTCGTGAACGGGCAGATTTTCGGCTCCCAGGGCAACATCGGACTCGCGTGGACGGGAGGAGAGCTGCGCTACAACAATTACTCCTCCGACGGCATCGAGAACTGCCGCTGCTACGGCAACTCCTACAGCGGCTGGCAGCCTGTCACGCGTGCAATCCTCGGCACCGGCTCCGACGGCACGCCGGGTGCTTTCTGGTGCTCCCTGATTGGCGGCAAGGCATATTTCTTCGACCGTCCCATACCTGCCGGGACTGCCGGAAGCTCCGCTTACGCCCAGGTTACGGCATCCTCGGGTCCCGGCCCCGCACTGGAATGGGCGCCGCAGGAGGCCCTGTCCACCGGGCCCATGCTGCTCTACGGGGGCAAGGTCTGCGTCTCGGAAGACAAGATCGAGACCGGAGTCTACTGGACCAACTACGAGCTATGGGACACCTCGTCGGGCGGCATCTACGGCTCATCGCGCCAGCGCACTGCCATAGGATACGATTCAGACAGCGGCGAGGTATATCTGGTTGCCGTAACCTCATCCGTAACCCTCACGCGCCTGGCCCTGATAATGAAGGGTCTGGGATGCGACTTCGCCATGAATCTCGACGGCGGCGGCTCCACCCAGATGGAAGTTGCCATCACAGGCCCTCTCACATCCAATTCCAGGGCGGTCAAATCTACAGTCGGATTCTTTGCAAGATAGTTTGATATTTCGTTGGAAATTCGTAAATTTGCAAACGCGCACCACACTACACCACAGTCAATCTTACCAATCTTTTATAGTATGAAAAAAATCAGGACACTAACCACCCTCGCAATGGCAGCCCTTGTGCTTGCAGCATGCGACCAGGCCCGCGAAGTCGAAAGAGTCACCATTCCGGGCAAGCAGATTACAGTCAGCGCCACGCGCGACGCCTCCACCAGAAGTTCCCTCGAGGTCACCGCAGACGCCTCCGGTGCTCCTTCCTACACCGTACTTTGGGACGCTCCCGACCAGATTTATGTCAGCTATGCAGGCTCCGAGCCCGGCATTTTCAAGTCCGACAACACCACCCGTGCCACCGAGGCCGACTTCACCGGTCACCTCAACGACCCCGTCGGCGATGACACCGTCCTCTATGGCATCTACCCTGCCGAAAGCGGCAACTCCGTGTCCGCAGACGGCATGTTCTCCATCGTCTACCATTCCGAGCAGACTGCAGTCGAAGGATCCTTCGACGCTTCGGCCTTCCCCGCCGTGGCAGTTTCCGGAGCCGGATCCACAAACCTCCAGTTCTACAACGTCTGCGGCCTTCTCGTCCTCTCCGTAGAATACGACGACGTCACCAAGATTTCTGTCGAGTCACTTTCATCAGACCCCGCTTCTTTAGATACCGAACCCCACATTCCCGGCGGCACACTGTCCGTGTCCCTGGACGACACCGACGGCCCCGTCATCAAGGACTGCACCGAGGTCCTTGAGACCATAAGCTTCCTGCCCCCCAGCGGTGAAGAATACTTCACGTCCGGCAAGGCCTACTACCTTCCCGTCCCTCCCTGCACCCTTCCCAACGGCGTCAACTTCATGGTCACAAGGTCCGGAACAGATTATCCCTTCATCATCCGTAGCGAGGTCAGCGTAGGCCGTTCCAAAGTTCACGAAGTACCCGCCTTCTCCGGAATAGCCGTCCCGTCAGAAAAGACTCCCTCCCTCGAACTTGTCTGGGCTCTCGAGTCAGACGATACCGCCCTCTGGACCGGCCAGATTACCTCTGTCTCCGTCACCCACCCCGACGGCTACGGCATGGTCCGTTCCATCGCAATGGACGATGATTACATCTACCTTCCCAAGTCTTCCGCATATGCCAACATAGCGGCAGTCAGCATCGCAGATCCCACAGTCCAGACCAAGGCCGACATCAGCACCATAACCGGAGGCGGCACTTTCGCCACCAGCTGCGCCCGCATGATCAAGAACACCGACGCCTCGGTCAACGGCGGCAAGGACATCCTTCTTGTCAGCAACCTGACAGAGGCCACCAGTTCTACAGCGCTCACAGTCTATGCCTATACCAACGGCATCACCGCCGCCCCCGTAGTACTCTGCAAATTTGCCTGGGACTCCGCCAACGAAACGGAAGACTGGCGCCGCTACGGCGACCGCTTCTTCGTGACCGGCACATGGCAGGAAGGCAAACTCTACTTCCCTTCTTTCAACCCGGGCAAGAGCGTCATTCTCTCGGTTGCTAACGGAGAGCGCACCGGAGTCACCCAGATTTGGGCCGGTGATTACAGCCCCTCCGGCATCAAGAACATCGTGGTCTACCCCGGCAGTGACAATATTCTTCTTCACAATGCAAGTTTTGCAAACATTGTCACCCCTTCCGGCGGATTCTATAACGGCTGGAACGAATACAGTCTTTATCAGGAAGCAGCTTTTTACAAAGGGGTCTGGGGGGTCAACTTCTTCTCCTTCGACGGAGCAGATTATATTGCCGATACCCTTTTGAGTGATGAACCTTACGCTTGTGTGGAAGTCTACCCGGACAAAGGCTCCCTTGAAGATTCCGGGGACGACGATTCTGAAGGATACACTTCATCTGATCTTAATCCCGGAACCGATTCAAGCTTTGCCGACTGCTGTGTCCGCGTAATAGACGGCGTTCCCTACATCGCCGCCATGGTACAGAACGGCGGACTCTATCTGTACAAACTCACGCTTGCCTTGAGCGACGTCCTCCCGCTTGGCGATGACGTCGTCAAAACAAAAGCCGGTTCCGCTCCTGCAAGCCGCCACCACAGATAACTCCTTGATCAATCCCACATTCCCCTAGCGGCGCCCGTGCGCGGGCGCCGCTTTTTAAGAAACTTATGACAACTTCTGCCAAGAGCAAAGCCGAATACCGCACTCCCGCCATGGAATGCGGCCAGGCGGAGCCTGCCATCCTATGCGACAGCCTCGTCGACTCCGACCTGCCAGATATCACCGAAGACGATTGGACCCTGTAAATGCAAGCAAGATGAAAAGAATACTGAATCCGGTCATCCCGGTGCTTGCGGCCATTTGTCTGTCGGCCTGCACCAAGGAAAGCGCCCCCACATCTGAGGGGACAGAAATCATCATCACCGCCACCGGCCCGGGATCCATGAGCCGCACCGCCATACAGTCCGACGGCACGAGCGTCTGGTGGAGTCCGGGCGACAGGATAAGCGTCTTTTACGGCGCCGGCTCCACTCCCGCCACCTTCACAGGCCAGAATGCTTCCGCTGCCGCCACCGCCACCTTCAAGGGCACTCTCAACGCCGACGAGAGCCTCGGCCTTGACTTCTACGGCATTTACCCCGTCGATGAGTCAAACGCCGTGAGTTCCGACGGCCTTTTCACTCTCAGGCTCAAGGACTCCCAGACCGCCCTCAGCGGCACCTTCGCCCCCGACCTCTTCCCCGTCGTAGCGGTTTCCGGTTCGCGTGAGCTCACTTTCCTCAACGTGGCCGGCGGAATCAAGTTCAGCGTCGCAGATGAGGGCATAGAGCAGATAGAATTCCGCAGCAACGGCGGCGAGCCCCTCGCGGGCATTGCCACAATAGAGGCAGATGCCGGCGCGACTTCCGTAAAATCCGTCAGCTCGGCCTCTCCGGCAGTCAGCGTATCTGCTCCCGCAGGAGGATTTGTCCCCGGCGAGAACTACTATGCGGTCCTGCTTCCGGGCATCCTGAGTTCCGGCATCACAATCACGCTCAAGAGCGCTTCCGGTTCCGGCGAGATAGTGTCCGACAAGGCCTACACGGTGCGTCCCGGCGTTTTCGGGCGCGTTGGAGAGCTCAAGGCCCCCGCAGGGTCAAAAGGGCCTGTAGTGCGCGTCTGGGGCAAGTATACCACCTCCGATGCCGTTTGGAACGAATACCTTGGCGCTGCCCCGGCTTCAGACCGCAACGTCACCCTGGACGATGACTGCATCTATATAGCCGAGGCCAACAAGACCAGGAACCTCTGGGCCATCAACCTCTCCGACGGCAGTCTCCGCGGCAGGCTTCCCGCCACCACGGTCAAGGAAGAAGGCACCTTCTACCTTTCCTGCGCCAGGGTCATCAACCTTGACGGGCAGCCCATCGTGACCGCCTGCAACATGACCGAAGACGCCTCCGCCGTACCCGTATACTTCTACGTCTGGGAAAACGGCACCGATTCCGAACCCACCTGCGTCAAGCTCGACTGGGGCGCAAGCCGTCTCGGCGACACTTACACTTACTGGGGAGCCTCCGCCACCAATTCGGTCGACGGCAAGGGTCTGAGCCGGGGCCTGCTGTACTTCGGCGGCATGTTCACCGGCGACGGAATCCGCATCTGGCACAACGAATGGAAAAAGGGCTCCCTCCCCTCGGACCCCAAGGTCCAGGTGCGCTACGGTTTCGACAACGGCTACACCTGCGCCGGCGCCTTCTTCCCGTACCCCGGAAGCAAGGATTCCGGCATCTGGGCCCCCAGAGACCCTTCCACCCCTTCTGTCTACGCCCGGGCCAAAGCCAAGGACGCCGCAGCCGGCATACCCGACCTCTGGACCGCCGAGGGCAACCAGCTCGCAAATACGGTCTGCACGCCCATCGAGAGCGGATACTACAAGGGCGTCGCCGCCTACCAGTTCTTCGACTTCGGCGGCAAGCGCTACATCGCATACGCCAAGCAGGTTTCCGACAGGGACGGCCGCGTGATTGTCATGCAGGGCGACACCACCGACTCCTGGGAGGACATCATGACCGAACACAACGTCATCTACCAGGCCTCCATGCAGGACGACGTGGAATTCTTCGATGGCGACTACCACCCCGAGATGGAAATCGAGAGCATCGGCCTCTCCAACAACCTCGGCATGGACCTCTCCATACGCGTCATGTCCGACTGCGTCTACATCGCCTGCGTCAAGCAGGGCATAGGCCTGAGCCTCTTCAAGCTTAGCGCAAATTAAATTCTCGAGTGGTCGGCTTCGGGCCGGCCACTCTCTTTTCTTATGAGACACCGAACCGCCATTGCCTGTGCACTCCTGGTCCTGACGGCGTGCAGCACTCCGGCCGGGAAGGCCGCCCGCGACCTCGCCGGCCGCGTCGCCCCCGGATACCGCATAGAATTCCGCCAGATTACCGCGGCCACGGACAGTTTCTGTTTCAGGACCTCCGGAAAGCACCTTCTCATAGAAGGCAGCAGCACCAGGGCCATGACGGCAGGGCTCGGCAAGTACCTGCGCGACTGTTGCGGCGCCGACATTTCGTGGTATGCGCACAGTCCCATAGTGCTCCCGGCAAGGATGCCCCTTCCTGAGCAGGCAGTGAGCGGCAGGGCTCTGGTACCTGAGTGTTTCTTCCTGAACTACTGCACCTTCGGCTACGAGATGCCATGGTGGCAGTGGGATGACTGGGAGCGGTTCATCGACTGGATGGCACTCTGCGGGGTCAACCTCCCGCTCGCCATCACCGGCCAGGAGGCCGTCTGGCAGGAAGTCTGGCGCTCGATGGGCCTTTCCGATGAGCAGATACGCGCCTGGTTCACGGGGCCTGCGCACCTGCCCTGGCACCGCATGTGCAACATCGACGGCGTAGACGGTCCCCTGCCCCAGGGCTGGACAGACGCCCAGGAAGCCCTCCAGAAGCGCATTCTCGCCCGCGAGCGGGAACTGGGAATGACTCCGGTGATGCCGGCGTTCGCAGGCCACGTCCCCCGCGGGCTCAAGGAGCTCCACCCCGGCGCCGACATCACTTCCGTGAGCGGATGGGGCGGATTCGGGCCCGAACACATGCCCTGTTTCCTCTCGCCGCAGGACTCTCTCTACGCTGTCATACAGAGAGAATTCATAGTGGCTCAGGAGCGCCGCTACGGCACATCTCACGCCTACGGCTTCGATCTCTTCAACGAAGTGGATCCCCCGTCCTGGGATCCGGCTACGCTCGCAGCCTACGGAGCCTGCGCTTATGGCAGCCTCGCGGCGGCAGACCCCGAAGCCCGCTGGATACAGATGGGATGGATGTTCTACTACGACCGCGCCCACTGGACCCGCGAAAACGTCGAGGCCTATCTCGGCGCCATTCCCCGCGGCCGCGTGACGCTCCTCGACTACTACACCGAGAACATTCCCGTCTGGACGCTCACCGACAGTTTCTTCGGGCAGGACTGGATATTCTGCTACCTGGGCAACTTCGGTGGCAACACCCGCCTCTCGGGGCCTTTCCACCGCGAGAGCGGACGCATCACCGAGGCTCTCGGGGAGGGCGGCGCCTCCGGGATTGGCTGCACCCTTGAGGCTTTCGGCATCAACAGGTGGCTCTACGAATACGTACTGGAGCGCGCCTGGAGCGGGTTTGAGGGTGATTCGCTGTGGCTGTCGCGGCTTGAACGGCGCCGTCACAGTCCTGCCGGATTCTGGCATGAGATGGCCGACAGCATTTATGTGCGGGGTTCCTTCTCGGAAGGCGTTCTCATCTGCGGACGCCCCTGCCTCGAAGGGGACGTGAGCCGAAGGGTCATCCACGCCACCCCGTACTCCGAGGACGTGCTGATCCGGGCATGGAAACGCCTCCTTGACAACCCGTCTGATTCTCCGGCCTGGAAGGAGGATGCAGTCGCCATAGGCTGCCAGGTCCTCGGCAACCGCTTTGCTTCGCTGCGGGACACGCTGGCCGCAGCCTATGCCGCCCGGGACCTTGAGGCCGCACGTGCCGCCTGCACACGGATGCGCGAGGTCCTCTCCCACACCGAAAGGCTGGCCGCCTGCCTGCCGCAGTTCAGGCTCGACCGCTGGCTGGAGGGCGCCTGCGCCTTCGCCCTGAGTCCCGAAGAGGAGTATTACTACCGCCACAACGCCTGGCACCTCATTACCACCTGGGGCGGCAGGCTCAACGACTATGCCTCCCGCCTCTGGAGCGGGCTTGTCGGCAGCTACTACGCTCCGCGCTGGGAAATGTTCATGGATGAGATTTTCTCCTGCCTGCAGGACGGCCGCGCCTTCGACCAGGCAGCCTTCGAGCGGCGCTGCTCCCTCTTCGAGGACTCCCTGGTCCTCGAAGCCCCCATGCTCCTTGACCTCCCCCCCTCCGACCCGCTCACGGCCTGCCTCTCCGCAGCCGCTTGCCTGTAGTCCCCTGCCCTTCCGGGCCAGTCCAAAAAAACCGGCCTCCGCAACTGGAGACCGGCTTTTGGTATGAGATTGGACAGGTTATGCCTCTTCGGCCACGACGTTGAGCTTGACGTCTGCGAAGACGCCCTTGTAGCACTTGACGCGGGCTTCGAACTCGCCGAGTTCCTTGATTTCGGGGACCTCGATGTTCTTGCGGTCGACCTCGAAACCGAGTTCTGCGAGGGCGGCGGCCACCTGGGCGGTGGTGACGGAGCCGTAGAGACGGCCGCTTTCACCGACCTTGACGGGGACGTTGAGGGTCTTGGCGCCGAGCTGGGCGGCCTTGGCCTGTGCCTCCGCTATGTTCTTGGCCTCTTTGTGGGCGCGCTGGCGGACGGTTTCCTCATGCTGCTTGATGGCGGAGGGAGTGCCTACTGCCGCAAATCCCTGGGGAACCAGATAATTGAGAGCGTATCCGGTCTTAACTTCCACGATCTCACCGGCGTCGCCGAGAGAGGGGACATCTTTCTTGAGTATGATCTTCATGGCGCTTCAATTATTTAAGGAGGTCGGTGACATAAGGAAGCAGAGCAAGCGAACGGGCCCTCTTGATGGCCTTGGCGACCTTGCGCTGGAACTTGAGGGAAGTACCGGTGATGCGGCGGGGAAGAATCTTGCCCTGCTCGTTGAGGAACTTCTTGAGGAATTCGGGATCTTTGTAATCCACGTACTTGATGCCTGCCTTCTTGAAGCGGCAGTACTTTTTCTTGCGAACCTCTACGGTAGGAGGGTTCAGGTAACGGATTTCGTTGTTCTCGGCCATGGCTTATTCCTCCACTTCTTCGGGTTCAACTTCGGCGGAAGGTTCTGCGGGAACTTCCTGTGCTGCGGGAGCTGCGGCCTTGCCGGAGCGCACCTGGCGGCGATGCTCTGCATAGGCGACGGCGTCTTTGTCCAGAGCCACGGTGAGGAAGCGGATGATGCGCTCGTCACGGTGATACTGGGTCTCGAGAGTACTGACGAACTGAGGGTCCGCCTTGAATTGGATCAGGTAGTAAAAACCTGAGGTCTTGTGCTGGATCGGGTACGCGAGCTGCTTGAGCCCCCAATCCTCCTGGTACAACACCTCGCCGCCGTTGTCGGCGATGAGCTTGGTGTACTTGGCAACCGCTTCCTTCATCTGGGTGTCAGACAAAACGGGAGTTGCAATGAAAACGGTTTCGTACTGTTTAATCATATTGTTTTACTTAAGTCCCAAAAATGGGGACGCAAAGATAGTCAAACTTTTGACAAATACCAAGTTTTTCTTAAATTTGCCCTCCCATGGATTATTTTGAAGCCCTCAGCAAGGATTACCGGTTCAAGGAAGGATTCCACACGTGCATCAACTGCGGCACCTGCGCCGCCATATGCCCCGCCGCCGAATTCTACCGCTACGACCCCCGCAAGATAGTCTCCACGGTCCAGTCCCGCGACAACCAGGAGATAGAGCGCCTCCTCAAGAGCGACACCATCTGGTACTGCGGCGAGTGCATGAGCTGCGTCACCCGCTGCCCCCGCAAGAACGGCGCCGGCCTCGTCATCATGGCCCTCCGCGACCTCAGCATCCGTCTGGGCTTCTTCACCGAATCCGAAAAGGGCCGCCAGATCTACCCCCTCGCCAAGGCCCTCAACGGCAACGTCCTCAACTACGGCTACTGCGTCCATCCCGCCACCTTCGCGTTCGAGGACCACCCCGAATCCGGCCCCGTCTTCGAATGGGCGCTGGCGCACAAGGAGTCCGTCTATGGCCGCCTCGGGGCCAACTACATGGGTGAAGGCCCAGGTGCCCTGCGCCGCATCCCCCGGGAAGACCTCGACGAACTCAAGGCCATCTACGACGTCACCGGCGGCACTGAGCGCCTCGAACTTGTCGAAAAGTATTCCGCCCAAAAGGCCCGCCAGATGGGCATGACCATGCAGGAATACACCGAATACACCTTTTCACACTGCTCCCCGGGGCATTTCAACGACGAATGATCTACAACGGCAAACAGCAGATCTGGTCCGAATACCAGAAGGAGATACCGTCCGACGGGTGGTTTTACGTACGCAGCTGCATACGCCAGAGCTTTTTTCCCGCCTCCGAAAAGTACTTCCTCGCCATATGCCGCGACCTTCTGGGCCACGACATATACGAAACGCCCCACCACACCACCTGCGGCGGCATAGCCTACCACTCCGACACCATCCCCCAGGAAACGGCCATGACCATAGTCGCCCGCCAGTTCTCCCTCATGAAGGAGGCGGGCTACAAGAACCTGGTCACCTCCTGCATCACCTCCTTCGGCAACTACACCGAGATACTCGAGACCTGGCGCGAATACCCGGAGCTCGAGGCCCGCATCCGGGAGAATCTCTGGCGTGCCTGCCGCCGCGAATTCGACAAGCCGGAGCATGTCGCCCACGCCAGCGACCTCGTCTATAAATTCCGCGCCGAGATAGCCGAAAAGGCCCGATTCCGCCTCGTCTCCCGCCAGACCGGCAGGCCCCTCAGGATAGTGGAACACATAGGCTGCCACTACTCCAAGATGTTCCCCCACAAGGGCATAGGCGGCGCCGAATACCCCTGCGTGCTCAGCGGCATGGCCGAATCCTGGGGCGGCGAAGTCATCGATTATCCCGAACGGCGTCACTGCTGCGGCTTCGGCTTCCGCCAGTACCTCGTCAAGGCCAACCGCGGTTACAGCATGTCCAACACCCACAAGAAGTTCGAGTCCATGGAGCCCTACATGCCCGACGCCATCATCACCAACTGCCCCGGCTGTCCCTATTTCCTCGACCGCTGGCAGTACGTGATAGCCGAGCAGACCGGCAAGACCTATGGCGGCGGCGGTTTCGGCATCCCCGTGTTCACCTACGAGGAGCTTGCGGGCCTCGTCCTTGGCTACGACCCCTGGGACCTCGGCCTCCAGCTTCACCAGGTCGCGGTGGAGCCCTTCCTCGACAAGATCGGCATCCCATACGACCCCGGGGCCAAGTACGAAGGCCTCGACAAGGAAGACATAATGCGTCCGGGCCTTCCCGCGGTCCTCAAATGTTTCTGAGCACATGGCACACAATACAGTAGTGATAATAGGCGGCGGAATCGCCGGAATGGAGGCCGCAGGACGGCTTCTCAGCCTCGGTTACGAGCCCGTGGTGGTAGAAAAATCAGACCGCCTCGGCGGCCATGTGGCCCGGTGGCACCGCCTCTTTCCCGACATGGCCGGGGCCCCCGGACTCATCGACACCCTCGACCGCAGCCTTGACGGCGCACGGGTCTGCCTCAAGACCCAGGTCTCATCCATGAATCCGCTTGCCGGCGGCTACAACGTCATGCTCTCCGACGGCACGTCCGTCAGCTGCCGGGCGGTACTCATCAGCACGGGCTTCAGCCTCTTCAATGCCGCCCGCAAGGAGGAATACGGCTATGGCGTTTACGACCACGTGATTACCAACGCCGACCTCGAGGCCTGGTTCAACACCGGAGCCGACCCGCGCGTCCCGCTCAACCCTTCCGCCGTGGCGTTCGTGCACTGCGTCGGCTCACGCGACCTCAAGGCCGGCAACACCCAGTGCTCGAAGGTCTGCTGCATGACGGCCGTCAAGCAGGCTACCGAACTCAGCGAGCGTTTCCCCGCAGCCCGCATATACTGCTTCTACATGGACCTCCGCCTCTTCGGCAAGAAATACGAGGACTTCTACATCGGCGCCCAGAGGGACCACGGCATCCATTTCATCCGGGGCCGCGTCTCCGAGGTGAGCGAAGACATCGGCGGCCGCGTGATAGTCAAGGCCGAGGACACGCTCGCCGGCCGGCCCGTCAAGGTCGGCGTCGACCTGCTCGTCCTCATGTCGGGCATGCTCTGCAATCCCGACACAGCGTCGCTTGCGGCTATGGTGCGCACCGGGGTCGATTCCGACGGCTTCCTGCGCAGCCGCGACAACATCAGCGGCATCAACCGTTCGAGCCGTCCGGGCATCTTCTTCGCAGGAGCCTGCACCGGAGCCAAGACCGTACCCGAAACCCTCGCCGAGGCCCGTGCCGCCGCCCTCGAAATCCACCAATACCTCAGCGGCAATGACTGATTTCGGATTCGGCCTCTCCAGGAGCTCCGTCATCGACCTCGACAAGACAGACCTCGAGCTCTACCACAGGCTCGAGAGCATCGAGCCCGACGTCCGCATCTGCATGGCCTGCGGCTCCTGCAGCTCCACCTGCACCGCCGCCCCCTGGAACGGCATGAGCCTGAGGAAGGTCATCCTTGACCTCGGACGCGGTCTCGACCCCTCCGACATGCTGCGAGGCTGCATGCTCTGCGGCAAGTGTACGATGGTCTGCCCCAGAGGCATCAACACCAGGCACCTGCTGCTCAGCTTGTGCCGCATATACGGTACCGGGCAATGAGAGAGAGGTTCGCAACAGGTTTCGATCCGTTCGTCCTGCCCTTTCTGGCCGGGATGATTTTCGTCCTGGGCTACTGCCTGTACGGGATTGTCCGCATCGTGCTGCAGCTCCCCAGGGAGGACCGCCGGCGCTTCGCCCTTTCGCTCATCACTCCCAAGACAGCCCTCAGGAATATCAGGGACATCTTCGCCAACTGCCTGTTGCACGTCAAGCTGTGGCGCCGCAACAAGCTCCTTGGCTTCATGCACTCCAGCATCGCCTTCGGCTGGTTCATGCTCATAGTGCTCGGGCATCTGGAGGTGATGATTTTCTGCCCCGACCGCATACGGCTGTTCTATTACCCCATATTCTTCAATTACTTCGTCGCCGAGAACGAGTCCACCATAGGAGGCGCGGTGCTGTTCTTCCTGATGGATTTCTTCCTGCTCGTCGTGCTTACGGGAATCGTGCTTGCGATGATAAAGCGCCTGCGGTCCCGGCTCTTCGGCATGCGGCGCACCACCAGGCCGAGTTTCCTGGACAGGGTGGGACTCTATTCGCTGTGGGCCATTTTCCCGCTGCGCCTTCTTGCAGAGAGCTTTACGGCCCACATCAGCGGCGGTTCATTCCTTACCGTCCCTGCCAACTGGGTATTCCGCCAGTTCCTTGGCAACGACCTCAACATGCTCCCTACCTGGTGGGCCTACAGCATTGCGCTGGGCATTTTCATGACGGTCCTGCCCTTCACCCGCTACATGCACATTCCCGCCGAGATGATGCTGATCCCCATGCGCAACGCCGGCCTGCGCATACGCCACCCGCGAAAGGGCTTCGCGCGCCTCGAAGTGCTCAGCTGCCCCGGGTGCGGAGTGTGCATAGACGCCTGCCCGATGAGCGTGCGCCGGGCCAATCTCAAGGACTGCACCGTCTACCTGAACCGCCAGATAAGGCGCGGCAACGAGAAGCGGATAGAGGAGATAAGCGACAAGTGCCTGCTGTGCGGCAAGTGCGAGGCGGTGTGCCAGGTGGGAGTGGAGGGCCCGGCGCTGCGCATCGCCCAGCGGTCCTCGAGGCGCTACGGCATCACGCCCGACTACAGCTCATTTGCCCCGGCGCCGCCCCGGAACGCCTCCGTGCTGTATTTCTCGGGCTGCATGACCAGGCTCACGCCTTCCATAGGCAAGGCGGTGACGTCCCTCATGCACAAGGCGGGGGTGGACTTCGAGTGGATGGACCGCGAAGAGGGGCTCTGCTGCGGCAGGCCGCTCTTCACTGCGGGCCGCACGGAGGAGGCCATGCAGCTTGTCCGCAAGAACGAGGATCTCATCCTCGCAAGCGGCGCCGGAACCCTCGTGCTGAGCTGCCCGATCTGCTACAAGATATTCAGGGAGAGCTACAATCTGCCGGGGGTCTCGGTCGTGCACTACGCCGATTACTTCTCGTCCCTTCTGGACGGGGGACGCCTTGCGCTGGAGCGCGGCGACATCTGCTACGCCTACCACGACCCCTGTGAGCTTGGCCGCGGCTGCGGTATCTACGACGTGCCCAGACGGCTCGTGGGCCGCGCCTCAGGCGTTGCCGACGCCCCGGCCTGCAGGGAGGAGAGCATCTGCTGCGGCGGGTCTCTCGGCAGCCTTACGCTCGGCTTCGCCCAGCGCGAAGCCATGACCCGCAAGGCCCTCGAAAACCTCTATGCCAGCAGGGCCGACGCTATCGCCACTGCCTGCCCCCTCTGCCTCGCCACCCTCTCCCGCTACTCCGACCGTCCCGTCCGCGATCTCGCCGAAATCCTCGACGCCAGCGCCCGCTGACACACCGGCCGGATTTATTTTGCATCTCTGTCCTCAAAATCCCTGTGATTTGAGTACGGAGGTGAGCAAAAAAAGCCGGTCTCCAGTTGTGGAGGCCGGCTTTTTTGGCGTTGCGCTAATAACCTATTTTTCGGGGATGTTTACGAGCACCTGCTTGAGGAACTCCCAGACCTTGGGGACCGAAGGGATGTAGGCCCTTTCGTCGGGAGAATGGGGACTGAGGAGGGTCGGGCCCATGGAGACCATGTCCCAGTGGGGGTATGCCCCGGCGAGTATGCCGCACTCGAGGCCGGCGTGGATTGCCATCACGGCGGGCTCCTTGCCGTAGAGGTCCTTGTAGACTTTCTTCATGACGGCGAGAATCTCGGACGAGGCGTTGGGGGCCCAGCCGCTGTAGCCGCCGGTGAACTTGACGCTTATGCCGGCGAGCTCGAAGACCGCCTGCATGCGGCGGGCCAGGGCGGCCTTGGCGGAATCGACCGACGAACGCATGAGGCATTTGAGGGTGAAGCGGCCCTTGTAAATCTCGACCATCGCGAGGTTGTTGGAGGTCTCGACCATGCCGGGCATGGAGTCGCTCATGCGCTCCACGCCGTCGGGGCATGCGAGTATGCAGCGGACGAAACGCACGGCTGCATCTTCGGCGACGTACTTGCACTCATCGGGATCGCAGGTCTCGCCCTCGGGGCATACGTAGGGCTCGAATATGACGGTGAGGCCGGGATCTGTCGCGGCGAATTCGGCCTTGAGGGCGTTGGCGATGCGGGTGACTGCCCTCTTGGCGCCGGTGATGCCCTTCTTGGGAACGTACAGGGTAGCGAAGGCCTCGCGGGGGATGGCGTTGCGGAGCGAGCCGCCTTCGAGGTCGATGAGCTTGACGCCATGCTTCTCGAGCAGGGGCAGCAGAAGCCTGGCGATCAGGCGGTTGGCATTGGCCCTGCAGAGGATGATGTCCATGCCGGAGTGGCCGCCCTGGCAACCCTTTACCGCAAGCTGCCAGCACTCGTAGCCGCGCTTGGGCTCGTTCTTGCGGCGGTAGCGGGCGGAGGCGGTGGCGTCGAGGCCGCCGGCACAGCCGATGTAGAGTTCGCCTTCGGTCTCGGAGTCGATGTTGATGAGGATGTCGCCCTTGAGAATGCCGGGCTTGAGGAGATTGGCTCCGGTCATGCCGGTTTCTTCATCGTAGGTGACAAGGATCTCGATGGGGCCGTGCTTGACTGTGGGGTCGTCGACCACGGCCATGGCGAGGGCGACGCCCAGGCCGTCATCGGCACCGAGGGTGGTGCCGCGGGCGCGGAGCCAGTCGCCGTCGACCCAGGTCTCGATGGGGTCGGTGAGAAAATCGTGCTTGACATCGGCATTCTTTTGGGGAACCATGTCCATGTGGCCCTGAAGGACCACGGTCTTGAGGTTCTCGTAGCCGGGGGTGGCGGGCACGCGCATGATGACGTTGCCGGTTTCGTCGGCAAAGGCCTCGACGCCGCGCTCTGCGGCCCAGTCGAGCAAGAACTTACGGACGATTTCCTCGTGCTTGGAAGGACGGGGGCAGCGGGTAAGGGCATAGAAGTTATCCCATACCACGGAAGGTTGTAAATCTTTAATTGTCATAGTGTTATTATGTATTAATTTAAGTTTCGCAAATGCGAAACTACCTATTTTAGAGCCCGTAGGGCGTTGGCAAGTCCCTTCCCTCGGGGAAGGGATTTAGGGATGGGGTAACGTGGATAGAAGAAATGTGCGTGAGGGGAAGTTTCGCAAGCCAGCACAATCCTTTGAAGCATATATAGTTCATGCTTGCGAAACTTGAGATGTGTTAAGGACTTTCCATCTGCGATGTGACCACAGGTAGTTCCAGGGCTGGGCCTCGAGGTCGGAGGCGAGGAGGTCGTAGAAACGCTGCATGATGGCGGCGGAGCCCAGGGCCGAGGCGTCGGGGCACATCGGAACATATTTGTATACATAGCCTCCGCCTTCCTTCTCCTGTACGCTGAGGTAGCAGACGGCCATGCCCAGCTTGCAGGCGAGGTCGGCCGCGCCTTTCATGGTGAGGGTGTCCTGGTTCATGAAATTGACGTGCAGGTGATTCTTTGCGGGGAAATAGGGGTACTGGTCGATGATGAAGTTGTAGACCTTCTTCTCGCTCCTGCGCTCGAGGGCGTAACGCAGGACGTTCCGGGCCTCGACGTAGCCCTCGAAGGAGGCGGGATCCTTCATGGGGCCCAGGCGGCAGGTGCGCATCACGGAGTCCCAGAGGGCGCTCGACTGCCGGAGGTAGACGATAACGACGTTGGAGGCGTCGAAGAGGGTGTTGTCGCCGAGGTAGGTCTCGAAGCCGCCGTAGAGCTCCCAGTTGCCCTCGTGCGACATGAGGACCATGACGCCGGGCGAAGACTCGTAAAGGGCCCCGAGTTCATCCAGGCCCTCGAATCTCACGATGCCGGAGCGGCGCAGCCTGCGGGAATTGCTGCCGCTGAACCATACAGTCTCGGCGATGATGCGCCCCAGGTGAAGGTAAAACCCGTGGCTGAGCCGCTTGAGCTCGGAATAATCCTTGTCGGGAAAACTGCGGGCGAGGTTGGCTGTCACCTCGGACCGGCGGTAGCGGAGGATCTTCTCGGCAAACCAGGCCACGGCCCGCGAAAGCGCATAATGCACCTTGAGCGGCAACTGCGCGAACAGGCGCATGAGGAACACTACGAGGGCTTTTGCAACTTTCATTGATGCAAAATTAAAAATTTTCTTGAAGATTAGCGGGATTATGCCTATTTTTGAGAAATAAAACTAACCAATCATGTTCAAAGGACAACCCAAAGGCCTCTTTGCCCTCGCCCTCGCCAACACCGGCGAGCGCTTCGGCTACTACACCATGCTGGCCATCTTCATGCTCTTCCTTCAAGCCAAGTTCGGCTGGGAGCAGGCCATAGCCAGTCAGGTTTATTCAATTTTCCTCGCACTTGTTTACTTCATGCCCGTCATCGGCGGCATACTCGCAGACAAGATAGGCTACGGCAAATGCGTCGTCACCGGCATCTGCATCATGTTCGCCGGCTATGTGGCCCTCTCCATCCCCACGGGAGCCAACACCCTGGGCGTGGTACTGATGATCGGAGCCCTTCTGCTCATTTCCATCGGAACGGGCCTCTTCAAAGGCAACCTCCAGGTCCTGGTCGGCAACCTGTACGACGATCCCAAGTACTCCGCCAAGCGCGATTCCGCTTTCTCGCTTTTCTACATGGCGATTAACATAGGCGCAATGTTCGCTCCCTCCGCAGCGACCGCCATCACCAACCTCTTCATGGGCAAGGCCGGTCTCATCTACAAGGCCGACATTCCCGCCCTTGCACACCAGGCCCTCGGCGGCACCATCACCCCCGAATTCTCGGCCAAGCTTTCCAGCCTCCAGGCCCTGATGCCCGACGCCTCCGTCCAGGCCATGGATACCACAACGTTCAGCAGCTACTACATCCAGCACCTGTCCACCGCCTACAACATGGGCTTCGCCGTCGCCTGCCTGTCCCTGATCGTGTCGATAATCATCTACTTCGCCTGCCGCAGCTGGTTCAAGCACGCCGACGTCAACGCCAAGCAGGCCGCCGCAGCCCAGGCTCCAGTCGCCGAGCTCACCCCCAAGCAGACCAAAGACCGCATCACCGCCCTCGTCATGGTGTTCGCCGTCGTCATCTTCTTCTGGATGGCATTCCACCAGAACGGCCAGTCCCTGACCTGGTTCGCCCGCGACTACACCCAGGCATTCGCCTCCGGTCCCGTCAGGCTGGGCTTCAACATCTGGATCCTCGCCCTTATCGCCGCAAGCATCTACACCCTGTTCGGCATCTTCCAGAGCGAGTCCAAGAAGAGCAAGATCATCTGCGGAGTCGTCACCGCGCTCCTGTGGGGCGGAGCATTCTGGATTTATTCCGGCATGCCCAATCCCCTGGAAATCCAGCCCCAGCTCTTCCAGCAGTTCAATCCCTTCTACGTAGTGTTCCTGACCCCCATCTCGATGGCAATCTTCAGCGCGCTCGCCAAGAAGGGCAAGGAGCCTTCAGCCCCCGTCAAGATCGGCCTCGGCATGTTCGTCGCCGCCCTCGGATACCTCATAATGATTGTGGCATCCCTGGGCCAGCAGTCCCCCGCTCAGCTCGCCGGCACGGTATCCCCCGACCCCGTGGTCCCCATGTACCTCATTTCCACGTACCTGGTCCTCACCTTCGCCGAGCTTCTGCTCTCCCCCATGGGCATCTCCTTCGTCTCCAAGGTCGCTCCTCCCAAGCTCAAGGGTCTCATGATGGGCCTCTGGTTCGCATCCACCGCCGTGGGCAACTACCTCAGCTCCATCCCCGGCCTCCTCTGGAAGGCCGTCCCCCTCTGGGCCAACTGGGCAATACTCATGGGCCTGTGCGTAATCGCCGGCGTCATCATGTTCTCCATGATGAAGAAAATCAACGCCGCCACCGCCGAATAACAAAACATCCCTGTCATGACCTCCCAAACCGCAGAACTTCTCATCCAGTGGGCCGAAGAGTACAACCAGCCCCGCTACTTCGAGGAAGACCCCATAGCCTTCCCCCGGGAATTCCTGCGCCGGGGGGCAAGCCTCCAGGACATAGAAATCAGCGCCGTCTTCGCCTCCCACCTCGCGTGGGGGCGGAGGGCCATGATCAGGCGCGACTGTGAGCGCCTCATGGACGAAATGGAATGGCGCCCCTACGACTACGTCATGGCAGGCTCATACCGCAACGACGAAACCTCGCTCCACCGCACGGTCAAGTGGAGCGAGGCCGCCGGTATCTGCGGCCGCCTCAGGGAGTGGTACACCTGGCACGACACCCTCGAGGACCTCTCGGCCAAGGAAATCCGTTCCATCATCTTCCGCCGCAAGGACGACCCCAAGGCCCCCGACAAGAAAATAAACCTCATGCGCCGCTGGCTCGTACGGGACGACGGGCTCGTCGACCTCGGCGTCTGGAAGCACACCAGCCCCTCGTCCCTCATCATCCCCCTCGACGTCCACGTCTACGCCGAGGCCGCCGCCCTCGGCCTCACCAGGCGCCGCTCCAGGGACATGCGCACCGCCGAAGAAATCACCGATGCCTTCCGCGCCCTCTGGCCCGACGACCCCGTCAAGGGCGACTTCGCCCTCTTCGGCTACGGCGTCACCCACTCCCTCTGATGCCCCGGCTCTTCATACTCTGCGGCTGCAACGGGGCCGGCAAGACCACCGCGTCCTACAGCATGCTCCCCGAGCTCCTCGACTGCAGCGAGTTCGTCAACTCCGACGAATTCGCCAAGAGCCTCTCCCCCTTCGACCCGTCCGTGGCATCCATCTCGGCGAGCCGCTTCATGCTGCTGCGCATCCAGTACCTGCTGGCCCAGAGGGCCGATTTCAGCGTCGAGACCACCCTCGCCACCCGCACCATGGTGAGCATCTTCAAGGAGGCCCGCAGCCTCGGATACACCATCATCATCCTCTACCTCTGGGTCCAGTCGCCCGACATCGCCATCAAGCGCGTGCGCGACAGGGTCGAACACGGCGGCCACAACATCCCCGAGGACGTACTGAGGCGCCGCTACCGCATGGGCATCAAATACCTGTTCAACACTTACATGCCGCTGTGCGACCGCTGGATCATCATGGACAACACCAGCACCCGCCTGGCCCTGATTGCCGAGGGCAGCAGCGGACGCCTTGTAATCAAGGACGAAGACAAATTCGGCAAGATACGCTCGATTGCACTCGATGAACAATAACACTTTCGGCATCACCGTCCCCCAGATGCAGACCCTCGTCAAGGAAGGGCTCAAAGGCGGCGACTGGTGCGACCTCTACTTCGAGCAGACGGTCTATGGCGACCTCCTGCTCCGCGACGGCCAGGTGGCCTCAGGCGGCTTCCATCTCGACTACGGCTGCGGCATCCGCACCCTCGCCGGCGAGAAGACCGGCTACGCCTACAGCGAATCCACCGACATGCCCTCCCTGCTTGCCGCCGCCCGCGCCGCCGCATCCATCTGCGGCAAGCCCGGCAGCATGCGCATCGGCACGCCGGCGCCGGTCCCTCCGCAGTATTACCCCATGAAAGAAAGCTGGGAAGGCGCCGACCGCAAGGTCCTCGCCCGCTGGCTCGAAAGGCTCGAACAGGCCATACGCAGCCGCGAACCCCGTACCGGCAAGGTCATCGCCATGCTGTCCTGGTCTACCGACGAAGTCATGATGTACAACTCGCTCGGCGAGCTTACCTGCGACCTGCGTCCCCTCGGCAACATCAGCGTCACCGTCATCTTCTTCCAGAACGGCAAGACCGAGCAGCGCAACGTCTCCCGGAGCTTCCGCGCCGGCGTCGAAATGTTCGACGACGCCCTCCTGGAGGCCCTTGCCGCCGAGGCCGTCAAGGATCTCGACGACAGCTTCGCAGCCCGCCGTCCCAAAGGCGGCCAGATGCCCATAGTCATGGCCGCCGGCGCCTCCGGAATCCTGCTCCACGAGGCCATGGGGCACGCCTTCGAGGCCGACTTCAACCGCAAGGGCCAGTCGATTTTCTGCGACATGATGGGCAAGCGCGTAGCCAGGCCCGGCATCAACATCATCGACGACGGCACCATCCCCGGCAACCGCGGCTCCATACGCTACGACGATGAGGGCGTCCCCGGACAGAAGACCTGCATGGTCACCGACGGCATCCTCACCTCCTACCTCCACGACCGCATCAGCGCCGCCTTCTACGGAGTCGCCCCCACCGGCAACGGCCGCAGGGAGTCGTTCCGTTACAACCCCATCCCCCGCATGCGCGCCACCTACATGGAGAGCGGCACCGACGGCACCCTGCAGGACCTCATAGCCTCCGTCCGCAAAGGCATCTACGTCGACAAGTTCGCCAACGGCGAGGTCCGCATAGGCGAGGGAGACTTCACTTTCTACGTCAACCGCGGCTACCTCATCGAAAACGGCCGCCTGACCATGCCCGTCAAGGACATCAACATCATAGGCAACGGTCCCCGCGCCCTTGCGGACATAGCCGCGGTGGCCGGCGACGCCACCATCGACAACGGCACCTGGACCTGCGGCAAGGAGCAGAGCGCAGCCGTGAGCTGCGGCATCCCCAGCGTGCTCATCAACAACTTAACCGTAGGAGGAGAATGATTACCGACGAAGAATTGCTGCTCTGCCGCGAAGCCCTGCAGTACTCCCTTGACAACGGTGCCGATGCAGCCCGCATCACCCTCACCAAGAGCACCGAAAACATAATCGCCACGCTCGACGGAGCCCCCGACCGCGTGACCCGCTGCGGCGACAGGTCCATGAACATCGCCCTCTTTGCCGACGGCCGCTTCGGCAGCTTCTCAATCAACAAGCTCGATTCCGATACCCTGCGGCGCTTCATCCTCGACGCCATAGGCACCGTGCGCCTCCTCGCTCCCGACCCCTTCCGCCGTCTGCCGTCCCCCGAACGCTGCTGCCGCAGTGCCTCCGGCGGGCGCGAAACGGGCATTTTCGACCCTTCGTGGAGCGAAGTCAAGCCCGATGAAAGGGTCGCCCGGGCACTTGGCGCCGCATGGTGGGGCCGAGCCCCGGAAGGAGTCCGGCTCATAAGCGAAGAAGGCGAATACTCCGACTCGGAGTACGACACCTTCCTTGTCGACAGCCAGGGCCTCGAATGCCGCCACACCGAAACCTCCTTCGACTACGGCGTCGAAGTCACCGTCCAGGACGCCGACGGCAACAAGTACAGCGACTACTGGTGGACGGCTTCGCCCTTCCAGGCCAGCTTCGACCCTTCGGAGTGCGGTCTCAAGGCCATCAGGCGGGCATGCGCGCAGATAGGCTCCGCCCCCGCTCCCGGCGGCCGATTCAGGATGGTAGTCGGCTCCGAGGTGGCCTCGCGGCTCGTCACTCCCCTTCTCAACGCCCTCAACGCCTATTCCATCCAGCAGGGCAACTCCTTCCTTGCAGGCACGCTCGGCTCCGCCGTCTTCCACAAGGGGCTCACCATCTTCGACGAGCCCTTCCGCCCCGGCGAGAGCGGATCCAAACTCTTCGACTCCGAGGGCGTGGCCTGCGCGAATGCCCCCGTCATCGAAGGCGGCGTCATAAAACGCTACAGCGTCAACACTTACATGGCAGGCAAAATGGGCATAGCCCCCACCGTGGAGGACGTCCTGCGCGCCCGCCTGGCCCCCTGGCCCGAGCCCGGCCTCGACCGCGCCGCCCTCATGAAGATGTGCTGCAGCGGCATCCTTGTCACCGACTTCAACGGCGGCAACTGCAACATGGCCACAGGCGACTTCTCATACGGCATATCGGGCCAGCTGTTCGAGAACGGCACGCCCGTAAGGCCCGTGAGCGAAATGCTCATCACAGGCAACTTCCTCGAGCTCTGGAAAGGCCTTGTCGCCGCCGGCGAGGACTACCGCACCTGCGACTCGAAGCTCATCCCCTCCCTCGCCTTCGAAGCTGTGGATTTCAGCGGATAATCGCGAAAAAATTTGCAGAATCAAAATTCTTCACTATATTTGCACTCCAATCCGGTGGGTTCGTATAACGGTTAGTACTCGAGATTCTCAATCTCGCAATAGGAGTTCGATTCTCCTACCCACTACAAAGCTTGGCCCCGCGGCCAAGTTTTTTGTTGATACCGCATTATTTTTACAATTATTTTGTTAAATTTGCGCCCGCATTTAAAACCATAGTTTCATGAAACAAGGAATCCATCCCGAAACCTACCGACTTGTAGCTTTCAAGGATATGTCAAACGAAGATGTATTCATCACCCGCAGCTGCGCCACCTCCAAGGAGACCATCACCATCGAGGGTGTCGAATATCCTCTTGTGAAGCTTGAGATTTCCAACACTTCTCACCCCTTCTACACCGGCAAGATGAAGATCGTCGATACCGCCGGCCGTGTTGACCAGTTCTACCAGCGTTACAAGTCCCGCAGGAAATAATCCCTGCGACCCCATAGGTTGGAACAGCCCCGAAGCGATGGCTTCGGGGCTGTTTTCTTTTCTATTTGCTTCCAATTTATTATATTTGGGCGTTTTGCAGCAAGCTTGTATGAAAATAAAGCTCCCCTACCCGCCCCCGGCGGCGGAAGAACTCCGCGCGTGCCCCCTTTCGGTGCTCGCCCAGAGCTTCAATCCCGACAGTTCAACCGAATACCTCGACGAAGATTATGGCGGACTTCTGTAAAAGCATCCTGCCCGCCATGCTTCTGGCGCTGGCCCTCAGTTCCTGCTCAAGGGACCTTGCCGAAGTGGCTCCCACGGCCTCTCCGTCCCCCTATGTATTCTCCCTCGCCAATCCGGGGACCCGCACCATGCTGGAGTCCGACGGGCGCGGCAGCTTCGGCGCCTGGGAGAGCGGCGACCGCATCGGCACCTTCGTAGCCGCAGGAGCGTCCCTCGACGGGAGTGCCGCCGACGTCACTCCCGGCACACCCTCCACCTTCACCCTCTACCGCAGCGCCGGCTTCGAGGGCGGAGAGCTGCTCTATGCCTATTATCCCTACAGCGCCGGCAGCACGGACCCGCACTCCGTGGAATTCAGCATTCCGGCCTCCCAGAGCCAGTCGGGCACAGAGTTCGACTTCGACGCCATGCCCCTTGCGAGCGTGCCTGTGGTCGTGGGCGCCGCCGCGCCGGGAGGCGACTGCCCCATAGCCGAGGTCGCCTTCCTGAACCTCGCTTCGATGGCCCGCTTCCGCATCTTCTCCACCAATTCCTCCTATGCCTCCGAGACCGTCACCTCAGTGAGCTTCAGCAGCTCCACTGCCCTCGCGGGCTCCTTCAGCATGGACATTACCGCCATCGACCCCGCCGACGCCTCCTCGCTAGAGCTCTCCGGCTACGCCACCAAGGAGGTGACGACCTCCGTCAGCGGTTCCCCCGCCACCGGCACCTCCCTCGAAACGGCGCTTTCGGTCTTCATGGTCCTCGCCCCCGGCACCTACACCGGCACCGTCACCGTCGTTACCGACAAGGCCGAATACGTCTACACGGTAAGCACGCCGCAGACCTTGGTCCGCTCGGTCATACGGGGTCTCGGAATCGACCTCGGCACCTGCACGAACCGTACTTCCACCCAGCCCGCGCAGCCCGTCACCGTCACCAAGACCATCGCCCAGATGATTGCCCTCTCGGGTTACACGGCCACCAACGGCCAAAAGTACGAGGTCCTCAAGATGGACGACGTCATCACGGTCGAGACCAGCGGCTACAACAACTGCGGCAATTACTACAGCTCCGGAAGCAACTGGCGCATCTATTCCGCCGACTACGGCAACATCAAGATAAAGGCCGCTCCCGGCTACGAACTCCGCAGCGTCTCGCTCGTCTACACCAAACAGGCGGGCAGCGGCGGCAACTATCCCGACTTCGACGGCCCCGCCAGCGGCACTGCCCAGGCGGTCTCGGGCTGCAGCGTCACCTACCATGTATCCGGCTCGCCCGGCCACCTGCGCATCACCAGGTTCACAGTCACCTACATCGCATCCTCCTTCACCCCGTCCAGGGCCTATCTCGACTGCTACGAAGTACCGGCGATCGACATCACCGTCTCCTGCACCGGCAACGAAACCTTCGGCGACGACGAGGGCACCGGCATCTGGCACGGATTCGACCTGCCCAACACCGGGCTTCGCGCCATCACGCACACGTATCTCGAAAACGGCGGCAAGGTGCGCAACTACACCACTCTCATAGACAAGGAGAAGCGCTGTCCCCTCTGGTCGGCCTATCCCATGCACGGCACCGCCTACGCCGACAACGACATCGGCCGATCCGGCAGTTTCAACGTCAAGACCAGCTTCGACCCCGCAATTCCGGCGTCGTGGCAGTCGGCCGGCTCCACCGACGGAGGTTCGGGGAGCTATTCCCGCGGGCACCTGTGCGCATCCGAGGACAGGCAGTCGACCTACGCCGCCAACTGCCAGACCTTCTACTACACCAACCAGGCTCCCCAGTGGCAGAGCAGTTTCAACAGCGGCGTCTGGAGCAGCCTCGAGAGCGCAGTCCAGAAAAAGGCCGCCTCGCTCACCGCCCGCGACACCCTGTACGTGGTTTCGGGCACACTGTACGAAGACGACAACTGGGGCGACAGCAACGGCCTGTCGAGCGGCACTACCGACGGCCTCGTAGCGCGCCCGAGCCACTTCTACAAGCTCCTGATGCTCTGCAGTTTCGATGAATCAGGCACCATGACCGCCGCTCGCGGTGCAGCCTACCTCTACACCAATGCCGCCCACTCCGGAGTCTACTATTACAATGCCGCGTTCAAGACGACCATAGACGCCATCGAGGCGCGTACAGGCTTCGACTTCTTCCCGCGGGTGCCCTCGTCGCTGCAGGCAAGCGCCGAGAGTTCGTTCTACAGTATCCTGTAGAGGCGAGTTGTTACTTTTCTTTGAACGTACGACAGTGCCTGTCAGGCACCGGCTCCCTTAACCCCC
>FLNY01004821.1_pt1 | contig 55247 bp, 49 predicted proteins | sample 1140381 | NCBI WGS metagenome assembly FLNY01 (sample SAMEA3878172, study PRJEB12797) | bioreactor metagenome | biome: Moose rumen | place: Sweden | collected 2011-10
AGAGGGATGGAAGATTGAAAAACTAACAAAACTTGTTGAAATTAAATATGGAAAAGATCATTCAAAATTAGATGATGGAAATATTCCCGTATATGGTTCAGGTGGAATAATGAGATACTGTAATAAAGCTTTATATGATAAAGAAACAGTTTTGATTCCACGAAAGGGTTCTTTAAATAACATCATGTATGCAAATAAACCTCTTTGGACTGTTGATACAATGTTCTATTCCGTAATGTTACGAAAAAATATTGCAAAATATCTCTATTATGTTTTGTCAAAAATTGATATGGAATCATTTAATGCAGGTGCAGCTTTACCAAGTATGACAACAGAGATACTTTCCCACTTCAAGATTATTGTTCCAGATAATGAAATACTTGAATCATTTGATAAAAAGATAGCGTTGATTTTTACACAGATAGATAATCTACAACAACAAATCACCAACCTAACCCAACAGCGCGATCTGTTGTTACCACGCCTCATGAGCGGCAAACTGGAGGTATTGAAATGATTAGCTCTTGGTTTAATGAAAATAATATTTACTCTTCTAAAACGCGAAATTATTTTAAGGAAGTAATAAGTTCATATAATAATGAGAATTTTCGTTCTGCGATTGTTATGCTTTATTCTACAGTTATTTCTGATTTAATAATAAAACTGCAAGACTTAAGAGATTCTGATGGAGATAAAAAGGCTCAAACAATTCTTTCGCAAATTGAATCAAAACGTATTCAGAAATCTAGTAACGGAACGCAATATGACTCTAGTTGGGAACGAGAAATTGTCGATAAGATTGCAAAAGAAACAGATTTAATTGAATCTCATATCAAAATTAAATTAGATCATTTGCATGACATTAGAAATCTTTGTGCGCATCCTGCCTTGAGTTCTGAATATGAACTCTACCAGCCAAGTAAGGAAGAAACCGTTGCATTTATAAAAGAATTGTATCAGGAAGTATTAGTCAAGCCTCCTTATTACATTGGTAGCGTATTCGATAAATTGACAGATGATTTAGTCATTCAAAAACAAAATTTTCATGATGATTATGATACTCTGAAATTTTATCTTGAAAAACGATATTTCAATAGAATGTCAGATAAAATGTTCTTAATGATTTTCAAAAAATTATGGAAATTCATTTTTATGAAAGACGAGGATCAACAATGTATTGATAACAGAGATATTAACTTAAAATGTATCAGAGTTATGCTCAATTTAAGAAAAGATTTACTTTTCAAAGAAATAAAGGGTGATGAATCTTACAGTGATTTTTCACCTAATCCTGAAAAATGTGATTTACTAATTGATTTATTTATAAGTATTCCAAAATTATATGAACAATTTGCACCTTTATTAAGAGAGACTTTTGAAACAATGTTGCCAGATTTGCCTGCAAGAAAAGGTGTTTTATCATGGTATATTCACAAAGATTTCTATGAGTATTATACATGGTTAATAAATGATGAGGCAATTAATGGCGAAAAAGGTTATTCACGACCTATTGTTGATGATTTAAGTATGTATTTTAGTGATAATGGAATGGAAATAGAGTGGATAGATTATTCCATTCTGCATTTTTCTAAAAGTGGTTCTTTTGATTCTGCAGATTCTCGTTTCAATTTATTTATCCTTCCAATTCTTAATAAAATAAGCAAAGATCAATTAGTTATATTAATGAATGGAATAAATGATAATTTCCAAGTTTATAGACGAAGTAGAAGCTGGTCGGATAATACAAAAATTGTGAATGAAACCTCAAAGAGATTTAATTTGGATGATTCATTTTTCTCCGATTATCAAAATTTCAGGTATAACAAAGATATTGATGAGGATGATTTCTAATGGCTAAAAAGATATTATCAGATGAAGCTATTAATACCTTTAAGATGATTTATTAAATCGTAAGAGCTTTGTCGAGAATCTTTCTTCTTCTCTACTTTCATGGAATGATAAGAAATCATTAGTAATTGGACTTTTCGGAAAATGGGGTTCTGGCAAAACATCTATTATAAATCTGTTAGAGAAACAGTTGTCTTCCGAAAAAGAAAAAAAATCATCAAAAGATAAGAAGAAATCTCCAATCGTAATTAATTTTAATCCTTGGGGATATTCTGAAACAGAAGATTTATTAGAACCATTTATACGACAGATTCAAGCAACATTAAAAGGACCTGATAAGATAAAAGGCTTTGGAAAGAAATTAGAGTTATATTTGAATTTAATCAAATTAACACCTACAAAACAATCTATGCTTTCTTTTTGGTCAGCAATAACTATGGTTTTATCTTTTGTAGGAATAAGTTTGCCGCAATTGTTTCCAAATCTTTGCAATGAAATAAAAAAAATTTCAAAATGGATATCACCAATAACACTTATAGTTTCCTTTATAATTATTGTATGCAATATCGTTCTCTCCATTATTAAAATTCGTAATGAAAACCTAGACGAATCTGTTTCAAAAATCAAAAAAGACATAGGAAATATTTTAGAAAAAGAAAATAGAAAACTAATCATCATTATGGATGATATAGACAGATTATCATCACAAGAAATAAAGCAACTTTTCAGAATTGTTCGTTCTAATGCTGATTTTCCAAACACAATATACCTGCTTTCCTTTGATAGAGAAATTGTCGAAAAGAGTTTGGATATTCAAAATAGAATTGATGGTAGAGAATACTTGGAAAAGATTATTAATATTGAATATGACTTGCCTTCAATTCCATCATCTACATTAAGCAGAATTTTGATGGACGAATTAAAAAATATTGCACAGAATTTTACTGAAGAACAGAATTCGATTTTTGGAATAGAAAATACAAAATGGGCTTATGTATATAATTCGATAATTTCAAATCTTACAACTATTCGTGAAATCAAAAGATATGTAAATGCAGTTAAATTCAAATTGTCACAGTATATTAATAAAGGCGTTTTAGAAATCAATCTTATAGATTTTCTAGCTATTGAGTTTATTCGTTTGAAATTCCCAGAGTATTATGATTTTATCAGAGAAAATAAACTATGGTTTATTACTTCTAAAGAAAGTCTAGAATATAAGATTCCAAACAAAAAAGAAAGATATGACAAATGGTTTTCTGAAAGTTTTAATGAATCATATACAGAAAATGATAAAGATTGTTTAGATTGCATTTTAGCTCAAATCTTTCCAGCTATTAGATATTGTTCAAAAGATGTATCTAGTATTCTGGCGCCAACTTCGTATTATAATAATGATAAATATTGTTCCATTGCTTCAGAAAAATATTTTGATGTGTATTTTAATCATGTGCCAGGCATTCCTAAGAATGATTGTTCAAACTATGATGTACAGTTAATTAAATCATTATCTGATAATTATGATGAACTAATTAAAATCTTTAGGAAATACATCAGCGACGGAAAAGCTTTGTCTTTATTAAAATTATTGGAAAGTAATTCTCTGTCAGGTTCATTTATTGAGGAAAAGAATTTTATCCCATATTTTTCAGCTTTATTTGATGTTGCAGAAGACCTGCCTGATGGAAATGAGTTCTGGGGGTTTGGTAGTGATACAACTGTTTTTAGAATTTATTATTTCTTAATAAAAGAAAAGAGTAAGGAGCAGAATTCAGAATTGTTGAAAAAACTTCTTACTGCTACAAAAGATATCTATATGTTTATTCATATACTTTATAATGATAAACACTGTATCGAAAAACAAAACTTACATCAAATGATTACAACTGAAGAAGCATATAGAGAATTAAATTTCATGCTAATTCAAAAAATAAAAGATAATCAAGATTCATTAATGGATAGTAGGTTTTATACTAGAATTTGTTTTTATTGGAATACTCAAGACTCTGAATCTTTTCAAACATATGCAATTAATAAAATGAAATCAGATGATGATTTCTTATCTGTTATTGATAAAATGGTTTATATAGCTAAATCTAGTACAGGAAATCAGGTTTTTGAAAATACAAGATTTAATTATGATACTTTAAAATTATTTTGTAATTTAGAAGAAGCAAAAGATAGAATAGAATCAATAATTAATGTGAATGAAGAATTATATAAAAGTCATAAAAAAGGATGTGATCTTTTTATTAGATTTTATGACTATCGAGATAATGACTTTATACCACCAATAATAGAGTAAGGATTTTTACATTTCGCAAAATTAAAAAATGATTGATTTTGCGAAATAGAACTCATGAAACAAGGGAAAATAGGGGAAATTAGAGGAATATTTCCCCTATTTTCCTTGTCAACACGACGAACCTATGTTATAGTTAAACTATGATTGAAGATCCACCAAAATCAGATTTTAATCCTGAAGCAGCTGTTTCTCTAATAATCAATCCCGAGTATCGAAGCTATTTCAGAAAGGTAGACGAAAACTATTACTATTGGGATAAAGTAAAATATATTGCTCCAAAAGGAATAGATCCAAAAGATTTTTGGGCTGCAATTAAATTATCTCGTATGTCTAGCGTAGTTTCGTTTGGGAAATATATTTTCAAATACAAGATAAATGATTTTATGCAGAAATACCTTCACGATTTTGATATGAACTTTGGAGGTACTTTATCTTCTGATAATCTAATAACTGAAAAAACAAAACAGTATTATTTGCTTAGTTCAATCATGGAAGAGGCAATTGCATCCAGCCAGATGGAAGGTGCATCGACAACGAGAAAGGTTGCAAAAGAAATGCTTCGCAAACAAAAGAAACCTAAAGATCCAAGTCAGCAAATGATACTGAATAATTATAAAACAATTCGCTTTTTATCTGAGAATAAGAATGAACCTTTGTCTAAAGAATTGTTGTTGGAAATACATAGACGCATTACAGAGAAAACTTTAGAAAATCCTTCAGAAGAGGGAAGATTTAGAAATAACAATGATATAGTTGTCGCAAATAATATAACTGGAGAAGTTGCACATAATCCTCCAGATTATAATGAAATTGAAGATGTTTTAAATGATTTGTGCGATTTTGCAAATAAAGATGAAATTTTCATACATCCAATTATAAAAGCAATAATTATTCATTTTATAATTTCTTTTCTACATCCGTTTACTGATGGAAATGGCAGAACAGCTCGTTCTCTGTTTTATTGGTATATGCTAAAAAAAGGATATTGGCTTACAGAGTTTCTTTCTATTTCAAGAATTATATATGCTTCAAAAGATAAATATGAGAAAGTCTTTTTGTATACAGAGCATGACGATTTTGATTTAGGATATTTTATCAATTACAATCTTGTAGTACTGAATAAAGCGTTTATAGAGTTGACTAAGTATCTTGAACGAAAATCTAAAGAGCAAGCTGCTTTGTTTGAGTTTAAGACAATAATCGGTATCAATGAACGACAGGCTCAAATCATTAAAATTGCAACTGAAAAACCAAGTACAATATTTATCAGTAAAGACTTGCAGACAGAATTGGGAGTTTCAGTTAAGACGATTAGATCAGATTTAGAAGGACTTGTTCAAATGGGATTATTAAAAACTTATCCGTTAAATCAGCGTCTTGTTGGATATCTTAGAGCAGAAGATTTTGAAGATAAAATAAGGGAAATTAGAGGAAATTAGAGGAAAATTTCCCCAAATTTTATCTTCATGCACAAAATATAAAAAATATTGTGCACATCTTGACAATATGCACAAACAGGCGGAAAATAGAGTTAATGACTAAACTTCCGTATAATATTGATTTTGACGATGTTCAGATTCTCAAAGCCCTTAATAACGCCAATCATAAGTTGGGCCAGCTTAATGGGGCAATAAATCTGTTACCAAATCCTTATGTTATTTTTAATGCCATTACATTGGGCGAAGCTAAGGAGTCTTCAGAAATAGAAAATATTGTTACTACTTTTGACGAAATCTTTAAGGAAATGTCTTATTCAAAAACAAACCCTGCATCAAAGGAAGTTTTAAATTATCGCCAGGCAATGCTCAAAGGCTACAATCTTGTAAAAGAAAACGGATTTTTGAGCGTAAATCATATAATTCAAATTCACCACATTGTTGAACCGGAAGCAGGAGATTTACGAAAGCTTCCTGGTACAGTGATTATGAATACAAAGACTGGTGAAACACTGCACACTCCGCCACAGAATTATGAAGAAATTTCTGACTATCTTACAAATCTTGAAAAATATATAAACATCAAAGATCTGGAAGATACTGATGCAATTTTAAAAATGGCGGTAATTCATTTTCAGTTTGAATCCATTCATCCATTTTATGACGGCAACGGTCGAACTGGCCGCATGATAAACATTCTATATTTAACTCTTGCAAAAAAACTTGATATTCCGATTTTGTATTTAAGTAAATATATAAACCAGAATCGCCAAAAATATTATGAATTATTGAATGCAACACAACAGGATTTGTCAAAGATAAAGGACTTTATTCTATTCATGATTCAGGGAATTTATGAAATGTCAGATTTTACTCTTAACTTTATAAATTCCTTTATGAAAACAATGAACGATGCATCTAGCCTGATAAAAGAACGATGCCCCAAAATTTTTTCACAGGAACTTGTTGAACATTTGTTTTTTGATTTTTATACCAAAAATGAATTTCTTTGCGAAAAGCTTGGTATCACCAGGAACACTTCGAGCAAATATCTGCACGAACTGACAGAAGCCGGAATTCTTATTGAAGAAAAAGTTGGCAAAACAAAATTATATAAAAATGCATTCTTGTACAATTTGATCAGGTTATGGTAGGAGTAGCAGTTTATGGCAAATTACATTACCGAAGATGACATTGAAGTTTCTCTTATAAATATTCTTAAAAGTGATGAGCTGAATTATGATTTTATTCAGTGTGATTCAAATCCAAATCTTAAAGAACAACCTGATGCAACAAACCGAACTTCAAAGAAACAATGTGTTTTGCCGGAAATTGTAAAAAAAGCTCTCTACAAGATAAATCCGGATATTCCTTCTGAAAACATAGATTCTGTAATCCGCGAATTGTGCCGCGACTTTACCGGCAGCGACATGGTAAAAACCAATTACGATAATTACAATTTAATCCGCAATGGCCGAAAAGTTGAGTTCAAGCAAAATGGCAAACAGACTTTTGATTTTATTAAACTCATTGATTTTGAAAATCCCGAAAACAATATTTTTACTGCCGTTTCGCAGATGTGGATTCAGGGACAATATTACTGGCGCAGACCTGATGTAATAATTTTTGTAAACGGATTGCCTGTTGTTTTTGTGGAACTTAAAAATGCTATTATTAAAATAGAAGAAGCCTTTAATAAGAATCTTACTGATTACAAAAAAGATATTCCAAACCTGTTTGCCTTTAATCAGATTTGTGTTTTGAGTAACGGTCTTGAAACTCGCCTTGGTGCCTGGAATGCAGATTTTGAGTTTTTCTTTGAATGGTTAAAAGTAGAAAGCGAAAATGAAAAACCAAACCGCAAAGACATTAAAGCACGCGGTGTTTCCATAGAATATTTTGCACGCGGTCTTTGTAAAAAAGAACACTTAATTGATTACATTGAAAACTTTATTTTGTTCCAGAATCAAAAAGTCAAAATTATTGCAAAGAACCATCAGTTCCTTGGTGTAAATAATCTTATGCGCAATGTTGAACGCCGGGAAGAGCTTAAAGGAAAACTTGGTGTCTTCTGGCATACTCAGGGTTCCGGAAAATCTTATTCTATGGTTTTCTTTGCAAGAAAGTGCGCCCGCAAATTAAAAGGCAATTTCACTTTCTTTATTGTTACAGACAGAACAGACCTTGATACTCAGATTTACAAAAACTTTGTACGCACAGAAGTTATCGGGAACAAAGAAGAATGTCAGCCAAAAAACTCGGAACAGCTTCGTGAATATCTTAAGAGCAACAAGAAATTCATTTTCTCTATGATTCATAAATTCCGTTATGACAAGGGAAAGAAATATCCGGTTCTTAGTGAGCGTAATGATATTTTTGTTTTGATTGATGAAGCACATCGTACCCAGTACAAAGACCTTGCGGAAAACATGCACACTGCTTTGCCGAATGCAAACTTTATAGCCTTTACAGGAACTCCGCTGCTTGGTTCAAAACGTCTTACAAATCAGTGGTTTGGAGATTATGTTTCTGAATACAATTTTGCTCAGTCGGTAGAAGATGGTTCTACGGTTCCTTTGTTCTACAGCCGCCGTGTGCCTGAAGTCGGTCTTACAAATAACTTCCTTGATGATGATATTGTAGACATTATTGAAGATGAAAATCTTAATGAAGAAGAAATCAAAAAGCTGGAAGATTCCGGCAGCAAGATAATTGAAGTTCTTAAGCGCGATGAACGCCTTGATAAAATTGCTCAAGATATTGCTCATCATTTCCCTCGACGAGGCTTCCTTGGAAAAGGAATGGTTGTTTCTGTAGATAAGTTTACCGCTGTAAAAATGTACGACAAGGTTCAGCACTATTGGGAAGAAGAAAAGAAACAGCTTATAAAAGACAGAAATAGTGCTGCCACAAAAGAAGAGCGCGATGAAATTACTGCCCGCCTGGATTACATGAACAATGTAGAAATGGCGGTAATAATTTCCGAAGATGCGGATGAAGAAAAGAAGTTTGCCGAACAGGGATTAAACATAAAACCTCACCGTGACAAGATGAATAAGATTGTTGACGGAGTAGATATTGAAGACCGCTTCAAAGATAAGAATGATCCGTTACAGCTTGTTTTTGTTTGTGCAATGTGGCTTACAGGTTTTGATGTTCCAAATCTTTCTACGCTCTATCTTGATAAGCCTATGAAAGGCCATACTCTCATGCAGGCAATTGCACGAGCAAACCGTGTTTATCCGGGTAAAACAAGCGGTATCATTGTCGATTATGTAAATGTCTTTAAGTATATGCAGCAGGCCCTTACCGATTATGCAACCGGTGATGACGGCGATGAATTCCCTGCAAAAGATATTGAATATCTTCTTGAGTTGATTGGACAAAGTATTGATGAAGCAGACGAATTTTTAAGCGAACTTAATATCAGCCTTGATGAAATAAATAAACTTCCCGGAGATTTAGAAAAACTTGAAGCCTTGCGAAATGCTCTGGAAATCATTTATCAGAAAGATGAAGGAAAAGAAAAGTTCCGCGTTATTACAAACACAATGCTTAATCTTTACGAAGCTAGCAAACCTGAGATTTTTGAGATGGGCTGGCAGAATGAAAAGTTCAAGCCATTAAAATATCTGAATGATTTGATGAATAACAATGTTGATGATGAAAAGTTAGACCGTGCAAAAGCCAGAATGCAGGCATTGCTTGATACATCAGTCAGTTCAGAAAAGCCGGAAGATACCAGCGATCCGAACGGTAAAAAATCATCTAACTATCTTATTCACGAATTTAAAGTCATAGATCTTTCTAAAGTTGATGTAGAAGAACTTCGTAAAGAAATACATAAAGCACAGTACAAAGCCATTGAAATTGATGATATGAAAGAGTTCATCCAGAAGATGCTGCAGATTATGATTAACAAAAATACAACCCGTATATCTTTCAGTGAACGCTTCAAAAACATCATTGACCAATACAATGCTGGTGGCAGTGAAAACGAAGATTATTACGAACAACTCTTACAGCTTATCGAAGACATGAAAAACGAAGATAAGCGTGCTGAAACTGAAGGCCTTACCGAAGAAGAACTGGAAATGTTTGACCTTCTTATAAAAGGACGAAAGCTCACAAAAGACGAAGAACAGAAAGTAAAGCTTGCAGCAAAGAATCTCTACAAAAAACTTACAGAGGAAAAGCAAAATCTTTTTGTTGTAGACTGGTACAAAGACGAACAGGCCTCAACAACAGTAAAAGATGCAATAATTTCTTCTCTTGATGCCGACTTACCACAGAGCTTTGATAAAGAAGCCTTTGATTCAAAAATCAATCTGCTGCTGAATCATTTCGTTGATATGTCGGTGCAGCATTACGGCTGGTTAGGAGATGCGGCGTAAGCAGCTACACTCGAAGTAAAGATTTTGAACTGCATTTGGAAAAATTAGAGGAAATTAAGGGAAATCAGGGGAAATTTCCCCCTATTTTCTTTCCCCTTTACATCTCCGTCGCTCTTTTATAATTCTCCTTCATGCTCTTAACGCTTGCGTTGAATTTTGCCTTTTCTTCATCGGTAAGCTTCAGCTCAATCACTTCGGCCACGCCCTCATTATTCAGGCGGCATGGAACGCTGGCAAAAACATCGCGGTATCCGTACTGCCCGGTCAAAAGGGTCGAAACCGGCAGAATCCTGTTTTCATCTCCAAAAATCGCCTTGACCACATTGGCGATGCTGGCTCCGATTCCGAATTCCGTGCTTCCTTTTCCGCCAAGGATAATCCAGCCGGCTTTTTTTGCCCGCAAGGCAATTTCTTCAAGGTCAAGTTTCTCAAACCGTTCCGGCTGCTCTTTTATCAGCTCTAAAAGGGGCTTTCCCGCCACCGTCACAAGGCTCCATGGCACGAACTGAGTCTCCCCGTGCTCGCTCAAAGCATAAGCCTGAATTGATTTCTGGTCGTAGCCGGTTGCCTCGCTGATTGCACGGCGGACACGGGCTGAATCCAGAGTTGTGCTCGTTGAAAGAATGCGTTTTGGAGACCAGCCGAGTTTTTCCTGCAGGTAATGGGCCACCACATCTGCCGGATTTGAAATGTTTATGATGATTCCGTCAAAGCCGCTTGCCTTGATTTTAGGCACAATGTCCTTCAAAATCTCAACCGTTGCCCCCAAAGTCTGCTGGCGGTCGTTCTGGCCAGCCTTCATGTCGGGCAAAGGACCTGCCGCCACAATCAAAATGTCCGCGTCGCCAATGTCTGTATAGTCGCCGGCATAGACCTTCACATGGCGGTCAAGATATGTGGAAGAATCAAACAAATCCAAAGCCTGAGCCACGGCCTTTTCCCTGTCCACATCGATATAAACGATTTCCTCTGCCAGTCCTTGCGAAATCAAAGCATAGCCGCCATGACTTCCCACATGCCCCGCCCCGATTATTGCGATTTTCCGCCGGTTCAAACTCATTTTCTTGCCCCTGTTTTCCTAGTAAGTAAGTAGGTTTATTTAATGCAATTGTTATACAGCCTTTTTACCTAGTCTGTCAATGGGTAGGGAGCGTAAAAAAAACAGTCCAGTGGACTGTTTTTAGCGAGTCTCGTTCGAAGCTATGCTTCGAGCGCGGAAGGGAGCCGTTCCGAAGGAAAAAACTCACGAGGTGAGTTTTTAGGCGAGTCTCGACGAAATCTGTGATTTCGGCGCGGAAGGGAGCGTAAAAAACTCTTCCAGAATATCCTTGATGAAATTATATCTTCGGGCATAGGAATTATCCACATGAATTAAATCAAATCCATGATTTTTGCAAATCTGTTTTTTCTTTTCATCCCGTGCAATTACTTTTGGATTATTGTGGTGCTCTGGCCCGTCAAGTTCTATCGCAAGAACGGCTTCTTCTTTTCCACGGAAACCTTTTTTATAAATCACGAAATCAAGGCTTCCCTTATAGAAAAATTCGCAATCAGCTTTATTTTTGTCGAAGAGATGGGAAAGCTGAACTTCTCTTTTCACGAGAAATTTTGAATTTTCGTTAAGCAGTGTCGAAAGAGCGTGGTTCAATGTTGTCAAAAAAGTGTCTTCCGTTTCTGTGCTGTAGGGTTTTATTCCCAATGCGCGGGAAGAATTTTCCCTCGAAGAAACTTTGTAATCTCCATTCCTGCGAACATAATTTGCAAGCTCGTACAAATCGTCCTGCTCATTCGTTTTATGAAGGCGTTCCAGCTGCTTTGTGCTTGAAAGAATCACAAGCTTGTCTTTTGCCCGCGAGACTGCAACATTCAGAAGTTCCTTGTTGTTTTTCAGCCAGTCATATGTTTTGGGATAAGTCTTGTCTGTAAGGGCAAGCGAAAACAAAATCTCATCTTTTTCATCTCCCTGAAAAGCGTGTACCGTTCCGCAACTTACACAATTTTCCAAGCCTTTTTCCTTCAGTTTGTAGTCAATCAAATCTTTCTGGTTCTTAAAGGGCGTTATGATTCCGATTTTTTTGTCAGAATGATTTATCACATACTGGACGATTTTATCCGCCTCTTCTGGGGCTGTGTTTTTTATGTTTGATGAATTATCCGCGATGTCACAAAAAACAAGTGGTCTTTCATACATTGCCTTTGATTTTATGTTAAGCTGATTGTTGTAGTATTTTTTGTTGTTGAATTCGATTATTTCTTTTGCGCATCGGTAATGGTTGTGGAGAAGGGTTTCCTGGCTTACGGCATCATTTGCGAGGAATGTCTTGTAAATTGAGTTTTTTATATAGTCATAGCTTTCATTAACATCGTATTTTGCTTTCAGCTCTTCGTTTATATTTTTATCCAGAGTAATAACAGGATTCAGTTGCTGCGGATCCCCGACAAGCATAAGAGATTTTCCGCGGATAATCGGAACCAAAGATACTGCGGTGTTGCACTGGCTTGCCTCATCAATAATCGTCATGTCAAAATATGTTTTGGCTTCGCCGATTTTTTGGGCTGAAATGCAGGTCGCACAAAAAACAGGGAAGACATTTTTCATTTTTTCCACATTTTCAGGATTAGAAAAATATTTATTGAAGGCTGTCGCTTGCTTTCCTTCATCCTGAATGTGCAGGATTTCCATAAAATCCTTGTATTCGGGATTAAAAAGTCTTTTCAAGAATTTGACGGAAGTAAAATTCAAAAACTGCATCAGTCTGTCATAATCAAAATCAACAAGGGAAAGGGCGTCTTCATCTGTGATTTTTCCGATTTGCGAAAGCTGTTTTTTAATTTCAGAAGCCTGCTGTCCTTCAAGATTCAGCCGCAGGTTCATGTTCTCATTTTTTGAAAGCATTGACTCAATCAAATCTTGTCGTTCTTTCAAGTCAATCAGCTTTTCATGTTTTTGCAAAAGCTCCGTAAGTTGTTTTGTCCGTTCAATTTGTGACTGTCTGTTTTGATTCAGCACATCTTCATATACATTTAATTTTTCAATCCGTGCAAGAAGTTCTTTCACATATTTGCAAGTCGCGGGAATCACTTTGTTGCTTCCGATTCTGAGAATAGGAAATGGAATGGTGTAATTTCTGTATTTCAGCGATGTAAGTTTCTCGAAAACTCCGTCAATCGGGTGGTTGTTATAGGAAGAAAAGAGAACTGTCTTTGAATTGAAGAAAGCCGTTACTATCGTATTTATTATTGTGCTTGTTTTTCCGGTTCCAGGCGGTCCCTGAATGTATGCCACAGGATAATTCATCGCATTGTGAATGGCAAGGAGCTGGTCAAGATTGACTTTCTTATCAATAATGGCAATAGGAAGGATTTCATCATTCGGTTTCACGGAACGAAGCTCCCCAAAAAATGCCTGAATAGGAACTGACACCTCATTTTTAGCGTACATTTCTGTAATTGCTTCATATTCTTTATCAAGATTTACATTTATGTCTCGCTGAATACAAAGAAAATAAGGCCTGTCATCAACGGCAAAATTTTTCCGGTTCCTTATATTCTCAGTAATTGTGTCTTTTATCACTTCTGCATTCTGTTCAAAATCATCAAGAAGAAAAAAATCGTCATTATCAAGAAAATTCTGAATGCTGAGTTTTGATTTTTTCTCCTGAGAATCATCCACACAAAATTCCGCACAGGTTTTTACTTTATTTCCTGCGATTAATGTCTTTTTTTCAACATCAAGTCGGACTTCACGGTAAGCAAGTACATAAAGCCCCTTACCGGTATGAATACTGAGAACATTCAAGGCAATTTGCAAAATGTTCCCATTGTTTTTGTCTTTTGAAGTTTCTGCCCGTTTTTTAAAGCTGTTCACAAAATGCTTGAACTGCTCGTCATCAAGGGAATACATTCGGTTTGTTATTTTTGATGAGTCAAGTTTGTTTACCAGCTCATATTCAGTGTTCAGTTTTGGAAGGTCTGCAAGTTTGTTGCAATCTGAAAGATAATTGAGCGTTTTTAGATTCGCAATGTCCGAAAACAATGAATCGTATTTTTGAGGAAAAGAATCAATATTCTCGATAAGTTCGGCGTTTGTTCTGTAATAAGTTCCTTCCATTAAGTGAGAAGAAAGGATTTTATCGATATAAACGGTAAGACCTTTTGTAGTGAATTCCCCGATATGCAAGCCTGTAACTTCAAGGCTTTTATTTTCAAGATTTATATCATGAATCGCAATCCAATATTTTTTCCGTTCTAAGTCCCTGTTTTGATATTCAATGAGCAGCCATTTGCCTTCATGGATTGAGCGGAAGATGTCTCGTGCGATGGTGGTCATAGAAATTTGTTCCTTGGGTTATACTGTTGCTTGAGTTTAGGCAAGTTTTCAATCTAATTATACCATGCTTTTTAGTTGAAATCACGAACCTTTTTTCTGAACAATTGTTGAGCCATCTGCTTTTACAAAAAATTTTGCTGAACCTGATTCGGTGAGTTTTGAATCGCTTGCATGGGCGTGCATAGCTTCAAGGATACAATGTTCTGTGTAATACAAATAATATCCACAGATTTTATAAGGAAAATATTTAGGCATCGGCTTTCTCCATGTATTCCGAGTCTTTTTTCCAGATATTCTGCACTATGACCTGTTCAATTTCGTCCATGTTTGTTTCAAGAAGTTTTCCGTTTTCAGAAATAACCATTGCACGATTCGGCTTCCGTAAATTCAAAATGCTTATATTTCCATCTTTTCTTGTGAATGCATAATTATTGATTATCATATCTGCATTTTCTGCGATTTCTTCAATTTGCTTTTCACTCATATCGTACCTCCACATTTTGAATTTTGCTCAAAAAAGATTCCGAGTCCATGTATAGATTTTCCAGAATTGGCTGCAGGTCGATATAATCCTCATGCTCAGCTTTTGATTTGTTTTTTGCCATAACGACGAGATAGCCCTTATCCCATTTTTTGACTTTCGTGTAGCGCTCAAGATTTTTTGAAGTCAAAAATGTCAGGGTCGTACCGTTAAAAGAGAATGTTGAATATTCGTTCTTACTGCTTAAAAAAGCCGTTGAGGAAGCCTGCATAAAAACAGATTAACACAAATATGAAAATTTGCCAATTAATTGGAAGAAGTGTGGAGTGAGGATTTTAAGGGGCTTGGCCCCTTAGGAGAGAGGGTGCACTTTTCTGCGCTGACTTCCGTGTCATCGCAAAAAGTGGCCGAGTTTTGTAACCAAAACTCGCTCGTCATCACGCCACATCCTTGTGGCGATGATTCTGTTAACTGTGGAATGATGGGGGAGACTTTCCCCTTTCCCTAGTGCCGATTCCTCTTGATAATCCTGTTTCCCCCAAGCTGAATCAAATTAACCACAATCACGAGAACCACAATGGTAAGCCAGGTCACGTCCAGCTGATTTCGGTCGTGTCCGTACATAATTGCGTAGTTTCCCAAGCCTCCGGCTCCGACGGCACCCGCCATGGCAGTCAGGCCAATCAGGCTCACCGTGGTTATCGTCGTTCCCCGTACAATCGGGCCAACGCTTTCCTTCAGATACACGCGGAAAATAATGTCGAGCGGACTCAATCCCATGCTTTCGGCAGCTTCAATGAGACCATCATCGACTTCGGCAAGGGCGGTCTCAATCTGACGGCTGAAAAAAGGCACCGTTCCGAAAATCAAGGGCACAATGGCTCCCCGCACCCCAATGGCCGTTCCCATAATCAAGCGGCTCAGAGGCATTACACCGGTCAGCAAAATAATGAAGGGAATCGAGCGGAAAAGGTTAATCAGCTTGTCAAAAATCTGATAAACCGGCCTGTTCTCTAAGATAGCGCCTTTTTTTGTCACGGTAATGGTAATTCCAATCAGGAGTCCCAGCACAAAACTAATCGCCCCCGACCAAAGTGTCATGATAAAAGTTTCCAGAAGCCCGTTAAAAAATCTCTCCGGGTGTTTTGCCACATTGGGCAGAATCGTCTCAATAAAATCAAGCATTTTTTTCCTCCAAAAATTATAGAGAGGGGGAAAGCCTTCCCCCTGGGTTCAGCCCGCAAACGGTCTTCACCACCCCCCCATCTACAGGGGCTACGCCCCCGTACCCCCAAAGTATTAGACGCGGATAAACACAGATAAACGCAGATATATGTGAAAAAAAATCCGCGTTAATCTGCGTCAAAATTACTCCGTCCCTGTCTTTAGCACCTCAACCCCGACATCCATAGCCGCGATGTGCTTCAGCGCACGGTCTATCGTTGCCGCTTCGCCGCTGATGATTGCGACTGTTCCGCCGATGGGGGCGTCCTGCACGATTTCAATCTCAGCAAAGATGATGTTTATCGTCACCTCATAAAGCCTTGAAATTGCCGAAATCAGCGGCTCGGAAACATTCTTCTTTATATAAGTGAATCGCACCAGCTTTTCGTCCTTTTCCAGGCGAACCACTGGCGAATCTTCTGCAATCAGCTCCTCCACTTTTGAAAGATTTGAAGTGGAGCGGATGAATCGCTTGGTCACTTCGTCCTGGGGATTTGCGAAGATTGAGAAAACATCGCCCTGCTCTACGATTCGGCCTTTTTCCATGACAGCAACCTTGTCACAGATTTCCTTTATTACTTCCATCTGGTGCGTGATAATCACAATCGTAAGCCCCAGCTGCTCTTTGAGTTTTTTCAGCAGTTTCAGGATTGATTTCGTGGTCGTTGGGTCAAGCGCACTCGTTGCCTCGTCACACAAAAGGATGTCAGGTTCGTTGGCAAGAGCGCGGGCAATGGCCACACGCTGCTTCTGTCCGCCCGAAAGCTGGCTTGGGAAATTCGCCGCCTTATCGTCGATTTCCACCAGCTTCAAAAGAGAATGGACTTTTTCTGAAATCTCGCTCTTTGTAAGCCCGCTCCGTTTGAGTGGAAAAGCCACATTGTCAAAAACATTGCGGCTTTTCATCAAGTTGAAGTGCTGGAAAATCATGCCGATTTTTTTCCTCTCCTCCCGAAGCTCTTTCTGGCTCAAAGCGAGAAAATCTTTTCCTTTAATTGTGACGCTTCCCGAAGTGGGGCGGCCCAAAAGGTTTATCGTCCTTACCAGAGTTGACTTTCCCGCCCCGGAAAAGCCTATGATTCCGAAGATGTCGCCCTTCTCTACCGTCACAGAAGCATTTTCAACGGCATTGAAAGTCTTTCCGTCCTGAACGAAAGTTTTCGTGATGTCTTTTAGTTCAATGATTGTGTTGTCGCTCATAGTCACCCCTTTGGGAGCATTTTATTAAAACCTATTAAATTAGTAGGTTTTAATAAGTGACATTCTATTGATAAATACCTATCTAGTCAATAGGCGAAAAATTCGCAAAAGATTGTAGAGGCAAGCCAATTAAGGCTAAAAAGATTTTTCCTGCATATTTGCCGATTTCTTCTGCATTTCTGCAATTATTTGCGAATTAAAAATATGCGAATATACTCCTGCACACGGGGAAATACCTCGAGGTTGCAAGGAGTATTTATGAAAAAAATGTTAAATGTTATCGCTGTATCTTTTCTTATCGGAAGCGTATTCAGTTCATGTGCATCCGTAGAAAAAGCAGAGCCTAAAAAAGTTGATGCGCCGGTCACAGTTTCATTTCCTTCACAGGATGGACTTCCTGTAACGGCAGATATGTACATGCCGTATGGAAATGATGCGCCTTTAATCCTTTTGTGCCATCGGGCCAACTGGTCACGAGGAGAATATCTTGAAATCGCACCAAAACTTAATCTTCTCGGATTCAACGCAGTCGCAATTGACCAGCGTTCTGGAAAAACAAAGAACAATGTTGATAATGCGACAAAACTTGCTGCCGAAAGTGCCGGAAAGGGAACTACCTATCTTGATGCCGTTCAAGATATTCAGAGTGCAATTGATTTTGCTTCAAAACTTTCAGAAAAGAAAATTATTCTTTGGGGCTCATCATATTCTTCAAGCCTCGGTTTTACACTGGTAAAGTCTAATTCAGATAAAATTGCTGCATATCTTGCATTCTCACCGGGAGAATATTTTGCAGACCTTGGAAAAGCTGCTGACTGGATTGCAACTGAAGCAAAAGATGTGAAAGTTCCGGTATTCGTTACTTCCCGTCCGTCAGAAAAGAAAGATGCACAGCCGATTTTTGATGCAATCGCTCAGAGCGACAAGACCTATTTCGTGCCTGAAACAGACAGCAAGCACGGTTCTCAGGCTCTCTACGAAGCAACCGAAGGAAATGCCGCAAGCTGGAAAGCAGTTGAGGCCTTCCTTGCAAGATTCTCAAAATAAAAAATAATTTTTCCCGCAGTTAGGTTCCCTCCTTAACTTACTGCGGGTTTTATGTTTTAATTGAACCATAGGGAAAGGCGATGGAGTATTCAACGACAGCAATCAATTCATCTAAACTTCGGATTGAGCCGGTGTATGTCACCGCTGAGTTTACAGGCTCGCAAATTGAAGAAAAAATTGGCGACAGGTTCAGAATCATTCTTTTTACGGAAGGGAATTTTTCTTCGGAGATAAACGAACGGATTGTTCAGATAATCTCGCCATCTGTTCTTTGTTTGAGCGAAAAAGACTCCATAAAAATTCCGCCGGAAGTGCAGGACGGAATAAAATGCCGGATTTTTCTTTTTAATCCCCGATTTTTAAATAAAAAACTTGATTTTGAAAACATACGCCAGCGTGGGATGGATGCTGAAAGCGAAGTCATCGAAAACAGGATGATTTTGAAGGCCTTTGTAAACAGCAGTACGCTGAACTATGTGCGTTTTATCAATCCTGAAGACAGGCAGCACATCCTTGAACTGATGGACAAGGCTCAGTTTCAGCTCGAAAAACAAGATTCTGGGTGGTGGCCCTGCAAGACACGCTCTTTTCTGACAGAAATTCTTTTTTTCCTGGCACAGTTGTTTGAGCTCAGGCAGGACGAAAACAAAGCCGTGAATGTAACGGCTGTTTCTTCGTTTTTAAAGCCTGTTCTCGATTATCTTGCCCGCTCTTACGATAAAAAAATTACTCTTTCATCGCTGTGCAGTCAGTTTGGAACAAACAGGACTGACTTTAACCGCCGTTTTAAGGAAGAGACGGGGATGACAGTCATTCAGTATCTTATTGATCTTCGACTGACCATTGCATGTTCCCTTCTCAAAGATACTGACCTTCCAGTAGAGCGCATTGCAGAGCAAACCGGATTCGCTGATTCGACTCATCTTGAAAGACTTTTTAAACAGAAATATCAGAAAACCCCTGGTGAAGTCCGGGCAGAATAGTCGTATCTGATAATGTGTGTGGGGTACGGGGGCGCAGCCCCTGTAGAGGGGGTAGGCGAAAATGCGGCGGTTGAGCGTAGCCGAAACCAGAGCATTGTAGCCGAGGGGGAGACTTCCCCCCTTCAAAACAAATTATTTACAAGAGATTTCAGTACTCAGCTTTTTCTCGAAGTCGTACAAGCTGGTAAATTGCGGCACCTAAAAAAGTAGAGATAAGGCGGTCAAGAAGGCTAATGGGAATTCGGGAAAAAATACAGGAAATCCAGAGTCCGAAATGCTGCCCAAGAAAGGACACTACAAAATTATTGACAGGATTAAGATAGGCCTGGTCATCAAAGAAAAACCTTCGAAGAACTTCGATTGAACCTCCGATAACGCTTGAGGCAAAGGCTGTTACAAGTGAAATCAAAATAAGATAAAGGATGGTAATTGTCTTTGAAAGATAAAAACTCCTGATTTTCCAGAAAAAAAACCATGTAAAAAAAACTATAGCTGCTCCGCACAAGGAGTACAGACTCTCCCAGGGATAAAAAGAATTCCCGTAAAAAAGCATGATAAAGAAAACCCGGAACATATTGTAGCTGAGTCCGACAATAAGTCCGGGGATTAAGCCTGCATAAAATACGATGAATACCGTGCCGATTGTATCCATAAAAAGAGGAATATGAAGTGTATCGCTTATGAGAAAAATCCCAAGCAGATTGATGATTTGAGCGATAACAGAGAAAAAAATGATGCGGGAAAGGGGCCTTGTCTTGTTCATAGTTTTGCTACTCGTGATGAATTAAAATGTATGAAAAGTATATCACAAAGTCCAAAGTATTTCTATTTTGATTGGCTGAAAAGCCAGACTCCATGTGTACATGTGGCTTCCACCAGCTATGACATTGAAGCGGATGTCAGCGTCTTTTTTGAGAGATTATTGGAAGATGAAAAATAATTGTCAACTTTAAAGTTTTAAATATAGTTTACAATTAAAAAATTTTTCGCTAAACTGTCTGTGTTTTAGAGGTACATGACAATGAATTTATGCGAACTTTCTTCAAAAATCATATCAGGCTACCGTCTTTCACGGAATGACGACCTTTCCTTTTTCAAGGACTGCAATCTTAGTGAACTGACGGCTTGTGCAGACAAAATCCGCGAGCATTTTAGAGGTAAAAACGTTGACCTTTGCACCATTATTAATGCCAGAAGCGGCCGATGCGGTGAAAACTGCAAATTCTGTGCCCAGAGTGCCCACAATCACACAGGCTGCGAAGAGTACAGCTTTTTGGACGAGGAGAAAATCTTTCAGGCCGCAAAGGCCAATCAGGATGAAGGCGTTAACCGTTTTGCAATAGTCACAGCAGGAAAGGCACTTTCAGGCGAAGATTTTGACAAGGCAATCCACGCATTCGAGAGGATGAACAAAGAGCTTTCTATTAATCTCTGTACTTCAATGGGTTTCATAACCCGCGAGCAGTTCAAACGCCTGCGTAAGGCCGGAGTCACAAGCTATCATCACAATATCGAAACATCGCGCCGTAACTTTCCCAACATTTGTACGAGCCACACTTACGATATGAAAATCCAGACTATCAAAATTGCCCAGGAAGAAGGATTCTGTGTCTGCTCAGGCGGAATCATCGGCATGGGAGAAACTTTTGAAGACAGGCTGGACATGGCACTTTCCCTTTCAGAACTAAAAGTCCGCTCAATTCCAATCAACGCCCTCATGGCAATTCCCGGAACTCCATTTGAAAAAAACACGCCTCTCACCGAAGAAGAAATCTTACGCACAATCGCAATGTTCCGCTTCATTAATCCCGAGGCAAATATCCGCCTGGCAGCCGGCCGAAAACTCCTTTCAGAAAACGGAAAGAAAGCCTTTGAATCAGGCTGCAGCGCGACAATCACAGGCAACATGCTCACCACAAGCGGAAGCACCATCAAGGGCGACATAAAAATGCTTTCTGAAATGGGCCGAAGCGTCAAAGCCGTAAAAGGGAGCACCTGCGACTCCTGCGACTGCGATTCCAATGACTTCGACTGCGGTTGTGAAACTGACTGTTGTGATTCAACTTGCTGCGACAGCTGTCAGAGTGCTTAGGAGAAAAAAAAGGACAAAAGCTTCATTCGCTTTTGTCCTTTTTTTTATAAGATGAAATTTCCGTAATTTTTTTCAAAGTCTGGATAGTGATTGTTGTGTTCCACAAAGTAAGTCCACATATCCTTGTAGATTTTCTCTTCTTTGTTTTCTTCGATTACTTGTTTTAAGGCATCCGCATATACTGAAATATCATAAAATTCTTCAATATCACGGCCGTTTTCTACAAATTTGATTCTTTTCATTGTGTCGTAAACATCGCTTACGCCATTAAAATTCGGGTCAGGATTGTAAGAAATGCCTCCGTTTGTTTTTGGATCGAGTACATATTTTCTGACGAAATCTTCATCAAATTTTTCTTTTCCTAAGGCTGAAATGACTTCATCAGGATTTTCCTTATAAATCTTATATGCAAGGATTTCAGCTTTAAGGAACCTGACAAAGGATTCCCTGTCGCTGCGGAACTTTTCTCCATTTGCAGTCAGGCGGCAGCAAACATAATCCGGCTGAAGGTCATTGAGGTAAAAAAGTTTTACAAGTCCCATGTTTTCCGCTGTGTCAAAATATGTGCGGCTGATGTGTGTTACGTCTACGGTACCCTTTGCCGCTTCATATCCAGTAGGTTGTCCTTTTTCTCCTCTGTTTTTTGAAATTGATTTGTTATGTTCGGAATCCAGAAATTCGTTGATGTCGTATAATTTCATGTAAACCATTTTGAACCTCCGTATTACCTACTGATATACTATGTTTATATCAAAATCGTAAAATCGTGAAAAATATAAAATTTCTATGGGAGGTATCAGGAAAAATATTAGCTTGCAAAGTGAGGTAATTTTCTAAAAGAAAAAAGGCGCATTTGAAAAATCAAAATGCGCCTTCAGTTTAAGTTTTTTTATCAGTAGTGATTATACATATCTTCGATGAAGGTAATGCAACCACGAATTCCAATATGGGACTTATTCAATGTCTTTTTATCAAGACAAGGCGCCGAAACATTCACAAAGAAAGTTCCGACTTTTTTAGCAAGAGGCTTTTCATAACTGCTTCCTAGTACAACAGTGAGTCGTTCTTTATATTTGAGCGCAATTTGCTCGATATTATGATTATCATCCTCAAAATAGATGTCTACATTTTCGTTATACTCAAGCGCACGAACCTCATCTTCTATCACAGCTTTTTTATTGTCTGGAACGGTATCTGTAAAAATGACGGCAAGCGGTATGTGTCCATAATCATTTACAAGAAAACGCAGCGCTCCCAAAGCAACGGTTGTTTCTCCGACAAGAATAAATCGATGTCTCTCAAAATCCCCCATAAGAGAATCAAAGTATTGATATGCATATTTTTCTTCGTCTGCAATCGCCTTTTCAACCTGATTTTTATCAATTCCAAGTTTATCACCAACTTTTCGTAAAAAATCAGCAACAGCAGTCGGACCTACCGGCCAGCCATTGTATTCAAGCGTCTCGATTCCAAATGCAGTCTTATAATACGCATCGATATTCTTGCCAATCCACGGTGAAAGATTTATGTTGAGTGCCGCATTTCCAGAATTCTTCAGCTGTTGAATTCCGTCTTGTTCGATGAAAAATGTATTCACTTTTACACCAATTTTACTCAGAATTCTGGCGATTTCTTCAAGATCACCCCGCAAAGTAAAATCAGTGCTAGGTACCTGACCGTACAAATTTACGAGCAAAGGATCCCGTTCCGTTTTTTTTGCAAGTGTTTGTATCAGTTTGAGCAATGCAAGTTGATATCCGTAGTATGTATCACCCCTAAATCCACCTGAATCAATAGTCACGACAGGATATGGAGCATCCTTGAACTCACTGACTATACTCTCAACATCATCACCGTTTATGCTCATGGAACATCCTGTCAGGACAGCATATATATCGCCGTCCATAACATCCAGACTTCCCTGTATTGTCTCACGAAGCCGCTGTGTTCCTCCGAAAACGACTTCCTTTTCATAACAGTTTGAACTGGGAAGTCCGTGATATCCGCCCAAATAATACAAATTCGTCATGTTTGCAGCTTGAAGACTACATCCAGCACTGGCATGAATTATCGGAATTGCCCTGTAAATATTTCCGACGACATCAATAGCTCCGTTAAGCGAACAGAATTCTCTCGGTCGCTCAATACAATGTTTCATATAAGTACCCCTTCTCTACTCTTCTGGAAATTCGACATATTTAAACGCATCTTCTTCAAACCAGCTGTCTCGGTATGGAAGGCGTGTATGCTTTGAAAGCTTTCTGTTGAAATTATTGTTGGAAAGCGCATCTGATATTTTTCTTCCCAAATACAATGCTCCGCGATATCCGAAAGTAAATCTTTTCGGGTCAAGGATATGTGTTGTATTGATGCCAAGACGGGATGTCCAGATTGAAAGCCCGATGAAAATATCAGGATTGTATTTTTTGACAAGATTTACCTGCTGATACGGCTGAATTTCTGCTACATTGATTAAAAATCCGGAGCCATGAAGTTCTTCAATGAGTTTAAAGTCATCGATGTAAGCATCCTCATAATACGGTGTGTGCATTGCAAGAAGTTTCATACCATAGTCACCGATTATTGTTGCCGCAGCAAAACCTCGGCCTGTTCCAGCCGTTATGAATGCTTTCAGACCCTGAGTTTTCTTTTTTATCTCGTTAATCTCATCCATGACGGCTGCGCGTTCCCTTGCTATGAATTCCTCAGCCTCCTTTTCTTTTCCAGCAATTTTTGCAATCGAACGCAACCAAAGGTCAGTGCTTCTGGTTCCAACCGGCATACATGTTTTGGCGAACGGTATTCCGTATTTTTCCTTGAGGAAGCGCATATAATCATCAGCATAAATCTGACAAACCGAAATATTGTATTCAGCTGCAGGAATGTTCATAATATCCTGATAAGTCGCATTATACGGCATGACATTTGCATCGAGGCCGATAGCCTTAAGCATTCTTTTCATCTCAAGCTGATCTGCATAACTTACAGTATGAGGTGTGAATAAATTGATAAGTCCCTTTTTTTTCGGCGGACGCGCCAACCGAATGACATAGTTTTGAATCGTAGCAAGTGCGAGGTCATATCCTGTGGCATGATTTTTTGCTTTGAAACCCTCACAATGAACGGGAGCAAACAAGATTCCTTCCGACTTATATTTCTTCTCCATTTTTTCTGCGACTGCGTCTATGTCATCACCGATAATTGCGGCGGCACAGCTTGAAAGAATAAATACGATTTTCGGATGGTGTCTTGCAACAGCTTCATCAATCGTCTCTTTAAGCCTGGTTTCTCCACCTAGAATGACTTCTTTTTCACCTAATGCCGTAGAAATGATGCGGCTTTCTTTAGCATCAGCTTGTCCCATGTGATGTTTATAGACATTAAGCCGCTCTATTCCACGGAGCGCACCACATGCAGCACAACCAAGCGGTGAATGAACGACCATTACCGTATCTTGCAGACTTAAAAGTACATTTACGCTGTTATATTGCAGACACTGAATGCCCTGCGCAAACTTTCTGTGCGCGTTTTTAAGACATTTTTTTTCTATTTTTCCTTTTATTTCTTCGTATGTTCCAACAGTCGCATCAACAAAACCAGGATGCGTGTCACGAATAGTCTCAGGAATCTGTTTCTCAACCATTTTTTTTACCTCTTCTTATCTTGTCCCACGCTATGTCAGATTGTAGAACTATATGTTGAGCTGAAGTTAGGGTATTTATTGTTATTTTTAACGAAGAATGACCACATATCCTTGTAGAAAGGATCGTTAGGATTTTCTGCAATGACTTCCTTGAGAACCTCAGCATACAGTTCAATATTGAAGAATTCATTTAAAGGTCTTCCGTTCTCGATGTAGCCGGAATTCTGTAAAATTGTATAAACGCCAAGCGTTCCGTTGTAGTTAGGGTCTGGATTGAAGTTTATTTCCTGATTAGTCTTAGTATTGTACAGATAATCATAAGTCCATTCCTCAGTCTGTCCGATAGCCGAAGAAAAGATTGAAACAGCCAGTTTTTCGTCTGTTTTGTAAGTTTTATAGGCAAGGATTTCACCTTTAACAAGAATCTTGAATGCCTCTCTGTCCTCTTCAAGGCGTTTTGTATTAACGGATTGACGACAACAGACATAGTTAGGTTTCAATTTTGTCAGAGGGAACAAATATTCAACTCCAAGAGATTTTGCGACCTCAACATAAGAACTTGATGTTGTACCTACATCAATAAGGCCCTTTCGAAGTGCGGCAACTGTAGTTTCGTCTCCGTCATAATATTTGAACTCGACATCTTTTTCCAAATCGAATCCATAATCCTCACTCAGAGCACTTTTGATAATCATATCCGGAATTGCATATAGCTTAAGACCGATTTTTGCACCTTTCCAGTCATTGACATTTCTCAGTTTATCAACAACTTCTTTGCGTGCAAGAACAGCCTTTCCACCAGAAACCGAACCTGCAAGGATTGTAATATTAGCTCCCTGTCCGCCCTCTGCCAGCGGTGGAACAAGGTACAAATACTGTCCGTCCATTTTACCAATACTGACGGCCTCTGTAGCACCAGCTCTTTCAACACCAGTGAACTGAAGTTCAAGTCCATTATCCGCATAAAAATTGTTTGCTTTTGAAATCAAAATGAGCGGATTTCCTGCCGTTTCAGAAACTGACCTTGCAAGATTCAGCGTATATTTAACGCTTGCCGTTTTTTTTGAACATGCCGTTGCAAACAAAACGGCAATTCCTGCGGAGAGTGTGAACAACACTTTTTTTACTGATTTTTTCATAAATGCTCCTTATTTTTTTTAGGGTTTCCCCTATAATTTAAATTTTTAATAATTCCACTTTATGAATCGCTTTTTTGCCGCATCAATAATAAGATTCAACAATGTAACAACGATTCCAATAAAGATAATTCCGGCAATAGCCTTTGTATAATTCGCAAAGTTTAGTGCCAGACGAACAAAATATCCCATGCCGCTGTTCGCGCCAAGCATTTCTGCAACCGTAAGCGTCATAAGCGAAGAAGAAAGATGAATCGGAAGGCTGTTTATAATGCGGGGCAAATTGAACGGAATTATAATTCTGAACAAAATAACTGGAGTTGAAAGATTGAGTACACGGGCAGAATTTATGATGCGCTCCTCAACAAAAGCTGTATTATTGATTGAGCCCATAAATGTACTCCAGAAATTACTGAGAAAAATAACGAACAAAGAAGCAAGCTTGAAGTTCGGCATAATCAATACTATGTACGGTGTATAAATAAGCGCAGGAACCGTTGAAACAGCCTTGGCAATCGGATATATCGTACTTGCAAGCCTTTTGTTCCAGCCGACCAATGTACCTAGAATTACAGCAGCAACCATAGCGACAGACATTCCGACAAAAATCAAAAACATAGAATTAAAAAATCCCAAAAGAACTGTCTTCCAGTCCTGAATGAACACATTAAACACATTTTCAGGAGCAGGAATGAACACATAAGGCAGCAGATTTAGACGAGAGATACACAGTTCCCAAACAAGCAGGACCCCAAAGATAAATGCGTAAACATCAAGTACAGAACATCTTTTCCGAGGATTTTGAAGTTTGATTAAAAAAACAATCTCCACGAGGGCAAGAACAACAATAAATGCAAAAGCACTCTTAAGTCCAATACGCATCTCTGTTGCATATTTACTCGGCAACAAAAAACAAAGCAATGTCGCAATAAAAAGCAGATTCGGCAAATTGAAAAGAACTGATTTGATTGACCATTTTTCTGCTATTCTGTTAGTGCTCATATATTTGCCCCCTCATCATAAATTAATTCAAGACTATCATTGTAAAAAAGTCTCAGCAGCTTCTGATATAATTCTTTATACTCGGGACTTTCCTTTACCAACGGATGAGAATGAGGTCTCGGCAGATTGATATCTACTATTGAATAAATCTGCTTTGGAATCATAAATACGATTCTGTCCGCAAGCAGAACGGCTTCATTCAAGTCATGGGTTACAAATACGACGGTCTTTTTTTTCTCTTCCTCGCCCCAAAGTTTGAGAATAAGCCCCTGCAAATTATCTCGAATCTTGGTATCCAAAGCACCGAAAGGTTCATCCATCAAAAGAATCTCAGGGTTACACGCCATCGCACGGGCAATTGCAACACACTGCTGCATACCGCCTGAAAGTTCACCCGGCAACTTATCTTCAAAAGCAGTCAAATCAACACGGCTCAAAAAAGTACGCGCAATGTCAAAAGATTCCCTTTTGGTAATCTTTGTTGTTTTTCTCGAATTTTCACGCACGGCAAAAGCAACATTTTCCAATGCGGTCATCCACGGAAAAAGTGAATAGCTTTGAAAAACTACGGCCCTTTCAACACCAGGACCAGTAACTTCCTGTCCGTTTATTTTTACACTGCCGGAAGTCGGAAGATTCAGACCTTCCAAAACAGAAAGCAAAGTACTTTTACCGCATCCGCTGGAACCGACAATACAGATGAATTCACCGCGGTTTATCGTCAGGTTGATATTCCGCAACGCTTCGTAAGTCGTGTTCTCAGATTTATAAGACAAAGAAAGATTTTTTATCTCTATGACTGCATCGCCCATCTTTTACCTCTTTTACAACATCTTTATGAATCAATAATATGCATAAAATGTCGTGAGAGTATTGTGTTCAAATATTTGACAATAAGTAACATCCAACGCCATCATTTCTAAAAACTCGTGAACCTTTTCCTGAATCTTTTTTTCTAAATCACTTAACTTCATAGTTTTTCCTCCATACGATTTTGTTAGATACTCCCGTCAAACGAAAGTTATTACCTACTGGTATGCTATGTTTATATCAGAATTGTAAAATCGTGAGAAATATAAAATTTCTATGCAAGCTATCAGGAAAAAATATGTATCTGAAAAATTTATAAATACTATCGAGAAAAAGTATTAGCAAGGATTTGAAAAATATTTTATAACTTTCATCGGTAGGTTCTCGCGAGACAAACGTTTCTTTTTTGAAAAGTATCTGTGCCTCTTCCAGACCTCAAAATAGAAAACCAAAAAAACTTACCAAAAGAGCACTGGGGTCTGAATTATACCTCCTTAACCCAGTGCTTGTTTTTTTAAATGTGTTTGGAAAATTGAAATGACAGGATCAGCTGATTATCAGCCGAATATAAGGCGCATCTGGAGCCAGACTACGCCGCCGTGTGTAGAAGAAGAGACACCTTCGCTTACAAATCCGAATTTTTCGTAAAATGTGCGGAGTTTTTCTTTACAGGTAAGCACGATTCCTTTCCTGCCCTGGTCTTTTGCGTCAGAAATGACCTGCTTCATTACTTTGGAAGCAAAGCCCCTGTGCTGGAAGGCAGGATTTGTGTCCACGCCAAAAATCATCTGCCAGTCGCCTTTTTCTTCGTGGAGCAAAGGATTGTCGTACATTTCGTCCGTCAAATCTTTTTGGCTTGTGACAAGGCCGTTGATGAAGGAAATCAGTTCCTTTTCATTCCCAGTCTCGTCACATTCAAACAGGAGCCAGAAGTGATTTGGAAAGACTTTAAGCCGTCTTTCAATTGATTGCCGGCCTGCAGCCTCAGCTGGTGGAAAGCAGAGGGATTCAACCTCGCTCAGTTTTTCAAGGTCATTTAGACTCGCGTGTCGGATTTTTGTCATATTCGCTCCCTTAAATTATTCCAGTGAAATCTATAGCAGCATATCATGGCAATGGAAGTGAAAATCCAGACCACGGGATATGCGATTGAAACCACATAAAAGCTGGAAGTCAGGCGGGTGGACACAAAAAGGAAAGTCTGCCGCAAGAGCACGAAGCCCGCAAAAGTGATGATTGTTGGTGCAAGTGAAATTCCCAGTCCCCGCAGAATCTGAGCAAAAAACATGCAGACAGCACAGAGGATGTAAAAAGGAGCCGTACACCTGATGAAAATCGCCCCGTAACGGATGGATTCTGCATCATCAATAAAAATCGAAGTCAGAAGCTTTGCAAAAATGAAAAAAATAATCGCAAAGAAAGCCACAAGCGCAAGCTTCATGGAAAGGGCTGATTTGATTCCCTGCCTGATACGCATGATTTTTCCGGCACCGAAATTTTGCCCCGCAAAAGTCATAGCCGCAAAAGCAATGCTCTGCATCACGCCCTGCATGAGCTGATCCAGCCGAACGAAGACAGCCCAGCCCGCCGCACAGGAAGAAGTAAAGGCGTTCACATACTTCTGGATGAAAGTGTTGGAAAAGGCCGTAATTGATGAAGCGATTGCTCCGGGAAGCCCGATTCGAAGTATTTCCTTCAAAATCTTGAAGTCAATTCTGAGTCTTCTGACTTGGACTTTAAAAACATCGTCACTTTTCATCAGGACGAAAAACACAGGAAGAATCGAAAGACCTTCTGAAATCACCGTGGCCCAGGCCGCACCCTCTATTCCCCATTTGAAGCCCAAGACAAAAATAAAATCAAGCGCAATGTTCACGAGCGAAGAAAATACGAGGAAATAAAGCGGACGCCGTGAGTCTCCCAGAGCACGAAGGATTCCTGAGCCAATGTTGTAGAGAATTAGGAAGCTGATTCCGGCAAAATAAATCCTGAGGTAAGACAGAGCCGGCTTAAAAACGCTTTCTGGAACTGAAATCAGGCGCAGCACCAGCGGAGAAAAGGCAATTCCTGCCACCGTCATGACTATGCTGATGAAAAAAGAGCTGAGAATCGCCGTGTGAATCGCATCCTGCATACGGCCGATGTTTTTCGCGCCGAAAGCCTGGGAAATCACGACCTGAGCCCCAGTGGAAAATCCTGCAAAAAACCCGATTACTGTGAAGACATACTGAGTTGAAGCCCCGATAGCCGCAAGGGCATCCTTCCCTAAGAATTTTCCCACGACAAAACAGTCCATCGTGTTGTAGAACTGCTGGAACATGTTTCCGGCAAAGAGAGGAAGGGCAAAAGCTGCAATCTGAGGGAGAATGGCTCCTTCAGTCATGTCGAGGATTCTTGACTTATTCATCTGAATCAAAATCTAACTCTAAAAATGATTGTACAAATCTTCCACCAATGAGACTGCACCGCGGCTTCCGATATGGGAGCGGTTTAAAATCTCCTTATCCAGACAGGGATTTGATGTGATTGCAAAAAAGGCGTTCAGCTTCTGCGCGATTTTTTTCTCATAAGAGCTTCCCATAAAAAGAGTCGCCCGGCCATCGTATTTGAGCGCAATCTGCTCTATTTCATAGACATCATTTTCAAAATAGACATCGGCCTTTCTGGGGCAGTCGAGCTTTTGGATTTCATCCCGTATTTCCTGACGGTCTTTTTCGTAAACTGAATCAGTGAGAATCAGGGCAAGGGGAATATGACCGTGTACATTCACGAGGAAGCGGGCGATTCCCAGAGCCTTTGCGCTTTCACCAACCAGAATGAAGCGGTGCCGCTCAAAGTTTCCGAAAAGAGAGTCCAAATATTCGTAGACATACAGCTCTTCTTCATGCACGGCTTTTTCAACAAGCTCCTTTTCAATTCCGAGTTTTTCCCCCACCCTTCGCAAGAGAGAAGCCGTGTCCTTTGGACCCACAGGCCAGCCATTTAGGTTAAGCGTTTCAATCCCGAATTTATGTTTGTAGTAGGCGTCTGTATTTTTTGCGAGCCAGGGAGAAAGGTTTATGTTGAGGGCGGCATTTCCTGAATTCTTGAACTGCTGGATTCCGTCCCGGCGGATAAAGAATGTGTTCGCCTTCACACCGATTCTGGCTAAAATCCTCGTGATTTCCTCAAAATCTCCTCGGAGAGTGATGTCAGAGCTGGGCGGCTGACCGTAGCTGTTCACCTGCACGCACTGGATTCCCTGCTCGAAAGTACGATGCGCGTTTTTAAGACACCGCCCCTGCGCCTTTTCCCGCAGGTCGCAAGACTTTCCCACCTGCACATCGGCAAAGCTGGGATGGCTGTCGCGGATTGTGTCCTGAATCTGTTTCGTCATAATATCCTCATCATTTTCTTCTATATAAATATTACAGAGCGGCCGACAAGTCGCTGGGAGGAAGGATTCTTCGCAAAAACTGCTTCGTCCTCTCTTCTTTCGGATAATAAAAAATCTCCCTTGGACTTCCTTCTTCCACCACGTAACCGCCGTCCATAAAAATCACTTTGTCCGCCACTTCCTCGGCAAAGCTCATTTCATGGGTCACGACAATCATGGTGTGTCCTTCCTTCGCGACCTGCTTAATCAAGGCCAGAGTTTCTCCCACAAGCTCCGGGTCAAGGGCGCTGGTCGGCTCATCGAAGAGAATCACCTCCGCATCCAGAGCCACCGCCCTTGCTATTCCCACCCGCTGCTGCTGACCGCCTGAAAGCTGGCTGGGATAATAATTTTCTTTGTCACTAAGTCCCACTTTTTTAAGCTCCAGCTTTGCCCGCTCAATCGCAGCTGCCTTTGGAAGGCCGTGGCCTGTTACAAGAGCCTCCACGATGTTTTCAAGGGCGGTCTTATTTGCAAAGAGATTGTAATTTTGAAAGACCATGGCCGTTTTTCTTCTGACCGAAAGCACATCTTTTTTCTTTGCGCCGTGCAAATCTACGGTGGTGTCGCCAATCGTAAGACTGCCTTTATCAGCCCTCTCCAAAAAATTTATCGAACGGAGAAGAGTCGTTTTTCCGCTTCCGCTCGGCCCTAAAATCACCACGACATTTCCGTCATCAACAGTAAGCGAGACATCATGCAGGACTTCAAGATGTCCGAAATTCTTTTTCACATGCTCAAGTTTTATCATTTTTCCTCCTGAAGATTCTGAAACAAGTTCCTGAAACAAGATTCTAAAACTTGTTCAGAATGATAAATCTCACTTTTTTTTCGAAAAATGCTTTTCCAGCCGAACCAGAAAGAATTCGACCACCGCATTTATCGCCCAGTAAATGATTGCCGCAGCCACATAACCTTCCACATAGCTGTAAGTGTCAGCGCAGGGAATCGTTGAGCCGTTCAACACATCCACCAGACCAAGAACAAGGACAATCGAAGTGTTTTTGATGGCTCCAAGCGTGTTGTTGGTAAGATTTGGAAGGGCGACAGGAATCACCTGAGGAATTATGATTTTTCTCAAAGTCTGAAAGGTTGAAAAACCGCAGGAAAATGCCGCCTCATACTGACCTTTTGGAATCGAAAGAAAGGCTCCCCGCACTGACTCGCTCACCAAAATCGTCCTGCTCAAAGTGAATGTAAAGTAGGCCAGCATCATCGTTCCGTTTTTTCCAGGCTTGAAGCAGCTCAGGTAAATCAGATGAAAAATCAAAAGCGTAATCATCAGCGGAATGCCTGAATAAACCGCCACAAAAGCTTTGAAGACTTTCTCCACCACGGGAACTTTGAAAATCCTCGCCAATGCAATCAGCGTGCCCAAAAAGAGCGCGATAAAAAGGGGAATCAGGGCAAGGCGCAGCGTGACCGGAATATAGACCAGGCCCGAAAGCAGACACTTCCACAAATACTCAAAACTGAATTTCATACTGCCCCCACTCTCACAGACTGACTGCCGAAAGTCAATTTTTTGTCGATTTTCGTTGTGATTGCCGTAAGAATGAAATTTATCAGAACGAAAATCACGGCGATAATCACATAACTTTCAAGGCTGTGTCCCGTCGTAGCCCCCAGAGCACTGGCCCGCCCTATGATGTCAATCACGCCAATCATAAAGACAAGGGAAGTCTCCTGAAAAAGCCCGATAAGCGTGATTCCCGTAGAAGGAAGGGCAACCCTCACTGCCTGGGGAAGAACAATCCGAACAAAAGCGTTAAACTCGCTCAGTCCGCAGGCAATGGCCGCCTCCCTCTGACCTTTTGGAATCGAGCAGATTGCTCCTCGGAAAATCTCACCCAAAAATACTCCCTGATTCAGAATCAAAGCCAGATCCACGAAGATGATTTTTTCCCACCGCCTTGAATCGATTCCGAAAAGCGAGTGAAGCACAATGGGAAAGGCATAGTAGACCACCAGCATCTGAACCAAAAGTGGAGTTCCCCGCTCAAAGGAGATGAAAAGGGTCAGAATCTGGTCAAGCAGGGGAATTTTTTTGATTCTGGCAGTCGCAATCAGAAGGGCTAGCAGAAAGCCCAGTGTAAAGGCGACTGCGACAATCTCAAAAGTTACCGGCAACTTCACAATCAGAACCGGGAAATTCTGAACCAAACGCTTCCAAGAAAACAAATCACTCATAGGCTACTTGTTGATATTCTGGGTCGTATCTGAACCCAAATCTCGGATTGCGATTTTTGCAAGTTCACCCGAATCAATGAGTTGTTTCAGAGCGCCGTCAACATCTTTTTTAAGCTCAGGGTTGTCCAGATTGAAGATGAAATATGAGGCACTTGTGGAAATCGGCTCTTCCACAAGGCGGAAAATTCCACCGTATTCTTTTTGAAGAAGGTTGAAGCTGGGAATATTCGAGAAAAAGGCGTCGTAAGTGCCGTTTTTCATCGCCGCAACGACCTGCTCATTCGTAAGCGCACTGGTCAAAACGGCGTTAATTTTCTCATTGGGGTGGTCTTCGTTCCAGTGCTGCAGAATCGCGCCCGTAGCAGAGCCGGTGGAAGCCTGAGCCGTCTTGCCCACCAAATCCTTGAGAGACTGAACATCCTTGTTCTCTTTCAAAACGACTATGTATTTTGAGAAGTCGTTGTAGCCCAAATCAGTGAAAAGATAATTCTTTCGCCGTTCAGGATTAGACTCGTACATGTGCGCCCCGATGTCGATTTTTCCCGCAGAAAGAGCCAGAAGAATGTTCTTAAAGTCGAAAGTCTGAAATTCAAATTTGTACTGGGGCAAAAGCTCGTCAATCGCCTTCATTACATCAATCTCAAAGCCCGCAAGCTCTCCTTTTTCGTCCAGATAACAGTAAAGCTTGCTGTCCGAGCCTGTGCCGACGATGACAGTCTTTACATCAGATTTTTCTTTTTTGCAGGAAAGCATACCAAAAGCCAAGGCAAGAGAAAGGGCAGCGACAGAAGCGATTTTCAAAAGATTTTTTTTCATAGATACCTCCTCGTAGGCTTAAAACCTAGCGACATAGTAGGTATATAAAATTTCACAAATCCTGCCTAATACAATTTTTTTATGAGAGTTATAGGATTTTTTTATGATATAAAATCATTAAAATCGTGGTTATTATCCACACAATCGGGTATGCAATCTCAATGAGCCAAAAATCCACGCAAATCTGCATAGCAACAAATAATACGAACTTTAGTGGGGCATTTTTTTCAAATAAGATGGAATCGATATTTTGAACCAAACTAAGACCCCTCTTCAAAAAACTCCAGTACAAAAGAAGGCCGCCAAAAATCATATAATACTGAAGAATTTGAATCTATTAAAGGCAAGTTCATTTGATTTTACAAAGTCTTCACATTCTTTAAGAGAAAAAACTTGAAGTTTAATCTGTTCTGTAAGCCTGTTATAAAGTCCGCCTTTATTATGCACAACTTTAGAAAGCATCCAGGAAGTTGCAGAGGCACACACAATAAGAATTACATCTTTTCGGGCCCCTTATAATCCACTTAATCTGTGTTTTTTAACCACTTTAAGTAGATTATAAGGGTATAAATACTATTTGCAAGATTATATAAAAAAGAATAATATGAGTATTCCATATAAATGTCGGTAGAGGGCAGCACTCCCCTGTCGCATAATTTCATTAATAGCAATAAAAAAGCCGCAGCGGCTATCTCTGACGTAACCGACTATTTAAATATATCACGGTGAAATGTATGTTTCAATAAACTTAAAATTTAAAATTAGACGATATGACATATTCCATAATTAATGCCATACCCTCACACTCCGCGATATCCCCAGCATATATAAAGTTTATTTAGTGCAGAGGAAAGTCTTTCGCGCCATATTTATTATTCCATATATTCTTTAAATACAAATTTAATAAGTTTTTCTGTAATTTCATCAGAAAAATGTTCTTTAAGAGATTTCTTTATAAATGCATCAACATCCTTGTGCATGATATCCGTAAGAATTTCGATTATATCCACTACCGAAAAAATACCAGTCTTCTTCCTCATTATACCAGACAGTGCGTACATTCTTATTTTCAAATACTTTGATTTTGTTTTCCATCAAAATTTCTTATTCGATCTTTTCACTATAAAAGCTGCATTTGAAAAAGTCATTAAATCATTAATTTAATAAATATGTGATTATAGGAAAGTGTTTTTCTCGCTCATACATTTTTGCTTGTACCTCCCGCATAGAGGATGATATCTCCGCGAAGCTCCCTTGTCAGGTATTTAGTTGTCTGCATTTTCAGAAAAAACATCAACAATTAAATTTAATTGTTTCTGACAATAAGTTCCTTCTTCAACTCGTTAATCAACTCATCACTCTTCTTAAAAGACGAACTAAGCATATCCAGCAGTTCTGCGGTAGTATGAGTAACTTCCTCTTCCTTCACAAACGGATTTTTTATATCAAGATTCCAGCCGCTTTCTGCAATTTTTTCTACAGGGACTTTCCAAGCCTGTTCGTTTTCGCTACGCTTGCTCCACCATTCTTTAAGAGAAGCAAACTCGCTCTTTTGAATCGGCTTTGTTTTTGAATAAGATTTCTGTCCCTCCGGCAGTTTATGTTCCCAGTACCAGATTTGCTTGGTCGGCTCACCTTTTGTAAAGAACAAAAGATTTGTGGCAACCGAAGCATAAGGCTGGAAAACAGAGTTTGGCAAACGCACAATTGTGTGAACATTACATTGAGTCAAAAACTCTTCGCGGATTCTCTGCTTTACACCATCGCCAGTTAAAGAACCGTCTGGCAAAACAATAGCCGCACGGCCACCCTCACGCAGATAGCGAATCATCAAAAGCAAAAACAAATCAGCACTTTCAGTAGTTCTGAATGCAGCAGGATAATTAGTTTCTACTCCATCCGAAACGCTGGCACCAAAAGGTGGATTAGCAAGAATAACATCAACACGTTCTTTTGCGCCGATGCTTGTATACTCGCAGTTCAGGCTGTCCATGTTCATAACATTCGGAACTTCAATATCATGCAGAATAAGATTTGTAACACAAAGCATAAAAGGAAGCGGCTTAAGTTCCTGGCCGCGAATCGTTTCTTCAAGCACCTTCAAATCTTCAACCGAATGAACATCCTGCTTTCTGATATTTTCAATTGCACTTGTCAAAAAGCCGCCGGTGCCACAAGCAGGGTCCAGCACCTTTTCGCCAAGACGAGGATTAATAATTTCTGTCATGATTTCTGTAACAGCGCGCGGAGTATAAAACTCACCGTAGTTACCGGCGCTCTGCAAATCACGCAAAAGGCCTTCGTAAATATCGCCGAACATATGACGGTCTTCGCTGGCATTAAAATCAATCTCATTAAGCTTGTTCACAACCTGGCGGATTATCGTACCGTTTTTCATGTAGTTGTTAGTGCCTGCAAAAATATCACGAATCAAAACAGCCCGCTTGTTACCTGTAGAAACATCCAGATTCTGTAAACCAGGGAAGAGTTTATTATCAACAAAATCCTTAAGCGCATCTCCCGTCATGCCTTCACTGTCAGCCGCCCAGTTTCTCCACTGCAGCTCACTCGGAATCACAGAAACATAATCATCGCTGATAAGTTCCATTTCGGCTTCCTTATCATCAATAATTTTAAGCGTAATCATCCAGCCCAGCTGCTCAATTCTCTGCGCGTCACCAGAAACGCCCTGATCCTTGCGCATTATATTCTGTAAAGTCTTTACAATTCCACCAATGTTTGGCATTTGTTCTGCTCCTTATCTCTTTTTCAACTTCTTTACATCTTCCAGGAATAAATCAAAATCACTCTGATAGATTCTATCCTGAATTATACGGTATTTTTCCCATTCTGTTTCAGCATGTTCCTTTGCGACTTCCATGCTGATTTTTCCAGCATTAGTTAAAATTTCTTGTTCATTTGCTATCAGAATGCGGTCAAGATGTTTTGCCCAGTCTTCCATAGTCATAGGAATGTTACGGTTTGCCTGCATTTCAGCAAAATCCAGATATCCAGAAACAATTAATTCCAAAGAGTGAAGTTCATCCTTACTAAGATAATTCTTTGCAATAGAAACATCTGATTTTCTAATTTTTGCATCAGGACTTCCTTCCCAGGATGTAAGCCCCATGTTTTCTTTTGTACTGTCAGCCCGTTCATAAATTAATTCAGCTGCTGTGTGTTTATGAATAGCCCAATGCAATTTATTCTGAACCTTAGCAAAGAAATCTTTTGTAGTCTTTGCAGTTTTGTCGTAATCAATTGCAGTCGCATATAGATCGGTTATTTTCTGGTAAAACTGTCTCTCAGAAATTCTGATTTCACGGATTTCTTCAAGCAAACGCTTAAAATAATCCTTTGTCAAAATTGAGCCGCCGTTTTTGAGTCTGTCACTATCTAACACCCATCCCTGAATCGTATAATCCTTTGCAATCTGATTTACCCATTTTCTAAACTGAACTGCACGTTCGGAGTTTACCTTAAAACCAACGGCAATAATCATCTGAAGATTGTAGTGCTCGACATCACGGGTAACTTGTCTTGTCCCCTCCGTTTGAACTATCCGAAAATTTCGGATAGTTGACTCTTCTGTAAGTTCTGAGTCTTCAAAAATCTTTTTAATATGATAATTTATCGTTCGTACATCAACTTCGTATAAAACAGCAAGCATCTTCTGAGTAATCCAGATATTTTCATCCTCGTAGCGAACTTCCACACTGTTTTTGTCATCGCCTGTTGCTGCAACAAAAGTAAGATATTCCGCCGCCGAACTACGGATTGAGATGTCTTTTTTTTCAACTTTCTTTGCCATGTCGCTTGCTCCTGTTACTTTCTTATTTCTTTTGAGGAATTCACTCTATAACCCACAGAGATAATGGCATCGAGGTTATAAAAGGTAACATTTCTTTTTACGGACCGTGTACCTTCTTTTTGAACTGTTTCCAAAATGGAAATAGTTGAGGCTTCATCCAATTCCCCACATTCATATATATTTTTTAGGTGCTTTGAAACCGCAGGAACATTAACATCAAATAGTTCTGCCATAGAATTTTGTGTAAGCCAGATAGATTCATCCTTAAGGAGCGCATTAACTTTTACGTCTTCTTCATCTGCTTTATAGAGAATGTACGATATTTGTTTTACCAGTTCGTTTGGCATTTGTTTTGCTCCTTTTGTTTTTATATTGAGGAGGGGAAAGCCTTCCCCTCGCTCCCAAGCAAGTCGCTACACGAATCGTCCCTGCAAGCAGTGCCGATTCTCTCCGCTTTGTTGCTTGTCCGCTACCCCTTCTGCGGGGGCACCCCGCAACGCCCCGATATTTCACCCTTATTCCTTCCTATAGGAATTCCAGTATTCAATATATACAAGTCGTAAGCAAAACCACCAAAAATATATAACAGCTTGTGATTGCATTTGTTCCATGTCTAACAATCCATGTGCAACATTATTTCTTAAATTAGTACCAAAAGGATCACATAATAAAGCTTTTATCTCAAATCCCAAGTCTTTTCCAAAGATTAAATCAAATTCAGGATTTTTAACCAATGTACTTAATCCGTTTTCAGTCTCAATACCTTCTTTATCAATCCCTGATGTTTTCACATTTGCCAATCTTAATTGATATCTTACCATATTTTCTACTTGCGGTATTAGTAAATGCAAAGCGGTAATAAAATCATATTCAAAACCAGCCATTAATCCTTTTGTAATAATTCCTTTTCTATCATTTGGAAATATTGTTGATTTGTTCACAATGTCATTTAATTCTCTAAAAGTAAAAGTATGTTCATTAACAAAAATATGAAGCGCTGGAAGAATAATACCAACCACGTGCATTTGAATATGATTTTGATATTCAAAGACCATCCACTGTTGAACATTTTTATCATCTTCTGTTAATGGTTTAGTTATATCATATCCATTTGTATGTGCGATAACTCTGCCGTCATTTCCAAAAAATTGTTTTGAAATCATTGAAAATAATGGACTTCCTTGAAACATTTTAATAGCAGATTCTTTTAATCCTTCATAATTAATATTTGTACTAACTAAAGCAAGATATTCTAAAGCTTCTTCTTTAGATTTTCCTTTAATATGTGATTCTATTTGATTAATGCATTCAGATAAATCTATTGGAGCTGAAAATTGTTTCATATTATCGAGACATTTCTGTCCAGAACTTCTTATCTTATCAAGGATATCTAATTCCTCTTTTTCAGAAATATAATTACGTCTTTTTTCTTTAGGAAGTGCTCTTACAATTTTTAATGCTTCTTCATAAAAATGATTCTCAGAAAGCCCCTGATTCTCATTTGCTGCTACATATTCTGCATGGTGAATACTTGCTTTTGCATTATAACATTGGTATTCAATAGCTTTGTTTTTATCATATTTATTTGCCCAAACCGAAGCTCGTGAATAATATTTATTTGCTAAATAAAAGTTTTTATCTTCTTCACTGTTTTTTCCAAAACTAAATAATTTTTCAGAAATCGTATTTGCATCAGTTTCACATAATTGATTCTCAATCATGAAATCACATAAATTAGCTAAATAAGCATAGCCATCATATTGATAATTTACAAAATTAGTTAACACTTTCTTTTCAAATCCATGAATAACATTTTCCTTATTCATATTTCTTGCTAATCTTAATCCTCTTTTTATAAAAACTTGATTATAGAAAAATGTGTCATGGTCAAAAAAAGGTAGGTTTATATAAATATCTATTACAAATTCAGCATATTGTGGATTTTTCGGTTTAATATGCAAATCCCATAATATATCTGCAACTCTAGCTTTTAACATTACATTTGGTATTTCTTCAAATATAGATTGCAAAAACTCAATATTAGAACTAGTTAAATCCGCAGGGACCATTGTTCTAGTATCTTTTGATATTGTATATCTAGGTTCAAAAGTTTCTTTACCGCTATTACTTAGTTTTATGTCGGATATATCTGCCAAAAGCCATAAAATGAAGCTTTCTTTTTCTATAATTGATTGTTGCGCCTCTTGGTAAAGATGTTTAGCCACATCAGCAAGCGATAATGTATTATTTTGTAAAGTTGGAGAGGAAATCAATAATTGCTTGAAATCTGCGATTGTTACAGATATATCTTCTGTTGATCGTTCCATTATCTTTCCTCAAAAGCATCTTTTAAGATACTTTGCATAAGTGTTTTTGTTAGTTGTTCACGTTCTGTGATTTGATTCTCTAAATCAGAAACAGTTTGTAAGTGTTTTTCTACTTGTTTTAAAATTTCTTTTTGTTCTGCTAAAGGTGGAAATGGAAGCTTTATAATTGCCATACTTCCTTGGTTAATAGTGTTTTGTCCTGTAGTTGTTTTTACTAATGGAATAATTTGATTCTTCGAAAACGGACAATTAAAAACAATCATTGTAAATGTAGATAAAATGGATGATGATTTCTTATGTCCACAAAATAAATGATCACAATAGGACATAGGAATACTACTGTTGTACAAAAAGGCAGTTCCTACACGATCCTTACTTCCATTTACTCGTATAAAAATCAAATCGTCATTGCAAACCATATGAGAATTAAACTCATTTTCGGTCAATGTAATACATCTTACATTAGATATGTCTATCTCTCCTGAAGATAAATCGGCTAAACGTAAAACAGGATATGGTTTACCATTTAATGAACCCCTACTTGCTGTTCCATTTGAAAAAGAATAAATCTCTCCCATTTTTATCCATTTCCATCCTTCAGGAATTTCAAAAGGTTTTTCTTCATCTGTAATTGGAGATAATTCTTTTTGTTTCTTTTCGTTGCTTCGTTCTTTCTGAATCTGCTCAAACAATGCTTCTGCATCGTAGTCGGGATTGCCTTTTTGAAGTGGATTCTGTTTGCGCCAGTCGGCAGTGAGTTTTCCTTCTATGGCGTCCTGTAGAATGTTTTGGCGAAGTTGTTTTATGTAATTTTTCTGGGATTCAATTTCTAAAGAAAGTTGTTCCGTTTTCTGTAATTGTAAAGATATCTTTTTGACTATTCTTTGTTGAGTCAATAAATCTGGAATTGAAATCTCTAAAGGAAGTAGATGCTTTGGTTTTATTTCTGTTTTGATTCCGCCCTTTACTTGCTTTTGAAGAGCAGCGATAAATGCAGGACTTTTTACAAAATATTTGAAATAATCTAAATCAACTTTTGAACTATCGAATGTATAAGAAGAATAATGAATTGTAGCGCAAACGGGTTCATCACCTTGATAAACGGCAACAGCACCTTTTGCAACATTGATTCCAGAAATTACCAAATCATCTGGATGAACAATAATCATATCAGTTTTTGTAGGTTTATCTGAGATATGAATTGTTCCAGAAAAATCTATTTTATCGAGTCGTTTGTATTTTGAAATCTTTGAATCATCGGGTTTATATCGACCTTCTCGCTCTGTGAGGAAATCACCAATTTTAACTTTTTTCCATTCGCTCATTATGTTATTCCTCTTCGTCCAAGAATTCTGCGAGTGTTTTTGGAATGACACCTTGCCTTATCTTTGGAGAACAGAACTCTTTATATAAAGCTTTGAGCGCTTTTCGTTTTTCTTTATTTCCACCGGCTTTATAAGCTATTCCAAGAATTGTTTCAAAACCTACTACTACAATGTCTTTCAAATCTTCTATTTCATTGCAGACATCACAAGCATCAGAATCCTTTGATGAAAAATATGAAATACCATAATAGCAGGCATAAGCCAACGAGCGTACTTCTCCCTGATTTTTTGTTTTTGAGAAAGGAGCGTACATCAATGGATGGTCGTGAATTTCGTTGAATATGCGCATGAATTCCGGATCTTTATCGAACAAGTCTTTATCTGAAACTATTTCGATATTTTTACCAATGTGTTCGTATATTACTTTTTTTGTATCTGAATCAAGTTCCTTATAAACAACTTCATGCAGTTTGATGTTTTCAAAATAAGAAAGCGCGTCATCCATCCAGTTCTTTTTCATGTTATCAAGTGAGTAAGAAGGATTTGTCTGACGTTTTTCAATTCCTACCATAAAGATACATGTATCTATGATGATAGGAGAATCTTTCTTTATTTCGGAAAACTTATTCATCTTTTATCAAGTCTCCCAAAATCTGTTTTTCTGACAAAGAAAACTTTTTGATGATTTCGTCCACTGTTGAATTATCAAGACGGCCTTTGTTATAAAGATATGGTACCAAGTTATAAAGCTGTTCCGTTATATATTCATTTTTATTTGCGTATAGTTCTTTTACATGTGTTTCTGATTTTGAAAAATCAAGGAGAAGTTGCTTTACATCTTCATAATGATTGAGCAGGTAATCTGTATTGGAAATGTTTTCTTCTCTTAAGCGATACATAACAGCTTTTAAGGGAATTGAATATTTAGTTGTAAGATAAAAACAGAAAACTATTTGTCTGGCAATTGAAGCATTTAAGAATTTTCCGTCAATAAATTTACTAAATGAATTAACTTCGTCTTTTAGGGCTTCTTCTGGCAAGAGGAATTCTGCAGCAAAACGATTCGCCTTAATTTCTTCTTTGTCGTTCTTACTGAAAGTGCAGACTATAGAATCCTGTGAATTTCCAATAAAACTATATAAATAATGATAGAATTCATGCGCTGCTGCAAAAATCTGATTTATAAGTGGTTTGTCGCTGTTGATAATAATGTATTTTTTTTGAGACTTTGCAGAATATTTAATTATCATAGCATCGAGTTCTGATTCTTTAAAATCCTGCAATTGAAATACTATATCCCCTTTTTGTTCAAGAAAAGAAAAAATATTTGTGCCTATGGGAGCATTAAGTCCATATCTGCCTCGAGCGTCTTTTGACTGATTTTTAATTTGTAGTATTTCATCAGAAGAAAGCTCTTTTTCACCAAAAGTATATTTTGACTGAGACAAATTATTGATTATAGAATCGATGTCGTTTTTGGAACTCATTTATTCACCCTGTCATAAAGCGCAAACAGATATTCACGCATACCGATTTTTTCAAGAACCGATTCCAGCGCTTTTTTATCTGTCGGCTGAATCTTTCCCATCAGATAAGCCGACGGCATATCATTTGTTGCTTCCCAGTATTCTTCTGAGCGACGGCCTGTAATTCTGCAATAATTTGCAAACACTTCTTTTGAAGGAGCCCGTTTGCCCTGCTCAAAAAGAGAAACCAAAGTGTGGTTGTCCAATTCCAATTTACCAGCAAACTCTGACTGTGTCAGATTATTTACCTTGCGGAATTCTTTGACATCAGCTGAAAATTTCTGTAAATTAAAATTCATAATTAATCCTTCCTTAATAGATATTATATCATATAAATCGTCAAAAATGTTACAAATTGTAACAAAAATTCTTATAATCTTCAAGAATCTGTTTATTACCAAAAATTTCGTATTTCTACTGGTTTGAGTAATAGTAGATCACAAATAGTAACCACAAGATTCCGAAACAAGTTCGGAATGATAGTATATTTACGCAGCACTATAAATCTCTGCTTCGAGTTCGCGGATTGCCTGTAGATATTGTGGTTTGCCTCCGAATGAATCGATGATTTCCTTAGGCGTACCAATATCTGTAATTGGTGGAACTGTCAGGACTTTCATATCTTCAATGGCTTCTATTCCTGTTTCGGCATATTTATCAAGAATTGCATTTAAGACATTTCGTGCTTTGTCACCATATTTAGTCCAGTAGTTTCGCTTGCGGACATTTTCGGCGCGTTCTTTTCTTGTAAGGGCTGGAGCATCCCAGGCAATGTGGCAGATGAGATCAAAAATATCCAGGTCATTTTTTATTTCATCTTTCAGCTCTTCAAAGATAATTCCCTGATTTTCCAGCTCTTCTATAATTGCGCGCTTCTTTTCTGCATCGTTCCAGGTCTGTAAGAAATTGTCGAGCGAGCGGTAAGAAGTGAGGATTCCTGTTTTGCAGTATTCCTTTAGGCTTGTGGTTATCAGCTTCCCGTTTGCGTCCAGAAATTCCTTGCGTTCGCTTAAGATGTGAACATCAACGCCTGCGATTCGGACTTTCTCCCGTTTTTCAGGCTTTTGTGGCTCAGGTTCCGCAACGGCAATATTTCCGAATTCGTCATTGATGCGGTATTCAGGAAAAGCAATTTCTTCGCCTGTAACAGGATCAATCTGAGTTTCCTCCTCGCCTTCATCTATAGTTTGTTCAGAAATTTCTTCGTCTTGAGACGCTTCTTTTATGCGGACTGGCGCTCCGTCAAAGTCCTTGTCTGCAAATTTGTCGGTAACATTGCGAAAGTCGATGATGGTAAAATAGAGTTTTCCGAAATCTTCCTCAACTCTTGTTCCTCGGCCGATTATCTGCTTGAATTCTGTCATGCTGCCGATGTTGGAGTCCAGGCAAATCAGTTTGCAGGTCTTTGCATCCGTTCCTGTGGTCATCAGTTTTGAAGTTGTGGCTATAACTGGATAGGTTTCTTCTGGATTGATGAAATCTTCAAGGTAGTTTTTAGCGTCTTTGTCATCGCCTGTGATTCGCACGATGTATTTGTCTGTCTTTGCAGTAATTTCGCGCGGCGCATATTTTAACAAAGCCCGCCGCATTCGTTCTGCGTGCTCGATGTCAACACAGAATACGATTGTTTTATCGTAGGGATTCGTATTCTTGAGATATTCCATAATCTTTCGGGCAACCAAATCCGTTCGTTCATCTATGATTATTGTGCGGTCGTAATCTTTCGTGTTGTAAAGCCGGTCTTCTATAAGCTCGCCGTCTATGTCGGTTTTGTTACGCTCTGGCCTGTAGCCTTCCAAATCCACATTCATTCCAACGCGAAGAACTTTATAAGGGGCTAAGAAGCCGTCATCGATTCCCTGTTTGAGGGAATATGTATAAATTGGCTCTCCAAAATATTCGATGTTCGAAAGCGCTTTTGTTTCTTTTGGGGTGGCGGTCATGCCGATTTGGGTTGCATTTGAAAAATATGTTAGGATTTTATGCCAGGCTTTGTCTTCGTCAACTGAACCGCGGTGACATTCATCAACGATAATCAAGTCGAAAAACTCAGGGCTGAATTTTCTGAAAGCGTCCGTTTCTTCATTGTAATTCGTAAGTCCCTGATACAATGCAAGGTAAATTTCATAAGACTTGTCGATTTTCTTGTTTTTGATGATAGTGAGCTTGTCTTTGAAATGCTTGAAGTCGCCTTTCTTTGTCTGAGTGATAAGATTGTTGCGGTCTGCTAAATAAAGGATTCGCTTTTTACAGCCAGATTTCCAGAGACGGTAGATGATTTGAAAAGCCGTGAATGTTTTTCCTGTGCCAGTCGCCATTACAAGAAGAATACGTTTCTGTCCGCGTGCAATTGCTTCTACCGTGCGGTTGACGGCGATTCTCTGATAGTAGCGTGGCGGGTAGCAATCGTTCCCGAAAAAATATTGGGAAAGAGCCGTTTGTTCGCTTTTATCGTCTAATCCGTTATAGCGTTTGTAACAAGCCCACAATTCTTCTTGCGTCGGAAAATCGTTTAAATCCAGCTCTTGCGTGATAATCGTTTGCTGAGTTGAATCTAAGTTCCCGCAGTTTTTGCGATATTGAATTATAAATCCGTCTCCGTTAGAACTGATTGCGACAGGAATATCAAGAGTTTCTGCATAGCCCAATGCCTGCTGCAAGCCGGAACCGACGGAATGAGTGTTATCCTTTGCTTCAATTACAGCGACAGGAATGTTAGGTTTGTAATAAAGAATTATGTCAGCCCGCTTCTTTTCCCCGCGTTTTGTCTGCCGGCCTTTCACAAAGATGCGTCCGGCGGTAAAAGTAACTTCTTCGCGAATCTGAGTCTGCTTGTTCCAGCCAGATTTCTCAATTGCAGGGAGAATATATTTTGTGATTATGTCTCGTTCGGATAATTCGGATTTGCTGTTCATTTTATTATTCTATTATACCACCAAAAGTTTGATTTTACTAGAAAATCGACCGGTGATTGTGACAGAAGATGGTGTTTTAACCGATGTTTTTGTGATTTTTGGAAAGTGGATTTTTATAAGGGATTTGAAAGATGTTTGAAAAGACATTGATGGCTTGGACAACTTTCCAATCCCCTGTCTTATTGGAACCAAGACGATGAATCTTTCCCTGCTTTTCAAGCTCGTTGTAAGAGAGAGTGATTGTTGCTCTTGAAAGACCTGTTGCTTTAGAAACTTCTTCCTTTGTCTGTTTTGGATTTCGTAGTGCGCTAAATCGTTATAACATAAGGATTTACATTGATAACAGAGGGGGGGGCAGAACTCGCCCTATCGGGCCGGCTTCGCCATATTCGCACGCCAGCTACGAACATGCCTGCGGTCTCCGGGTTATGAGAAATACGCAAATACATACTGAAGCAAAAATTCAATGCCTATGGGCAAGATTTTATCATCAACACAAGTTTTGCTTGTATGCAATGCCCTGTATTCTTTGTTTACGGCTCCTCCTATATGGATAAAAACTCCAGGAATTGTTTTTTGGTACAACGAGAAATCTTCGCCACTCATGACAGGACGAGTAAATATGAGGGATTTTGGGCCGAAGTGAGTTTTAATGACATCAGCCGCCAGATTTGTAAAATACCTGTCATTATAAACAACATTCCCAACCTTTCGCAATTCAAGTCTTATCTTACAATCAAAGAGAGGGGCTATATTTTTTGCCGCATCAGCAAGGACCTTTTGCATAACCTTTTCGTTTTTAAGATTTAATGTCCGAGAATTATAAACGACGCGCACTCTTGAAGCCATTTTTTCTGAAAATCCTTCAGTTTTTATCATTGTTGGGACAAGAACAATCTGCTCTGATTTGGAGAATCGTTGATTTGCAATAGCGGTAACTGCCGACACAAGTTCCCCTGCAACGATAATAGCGTTATTTTTTCCTTCCGTGTCTATGAGAAAACTTCCGCCCGAACCATACGAACTCATTGTCTCATAACCAAGTGAAAAAACTCCCAAATCAAGCTCCTGCGTGTCATGTAATGCAATTATCGTATCAACACCGTGAAGAAGTTTTTCGTCCATTATTTTTTTTGCACCTGCTCCGATTTCTTCACCCTCTTGAAAAATAATCTTTACATTTCCCGTAAGCTGTTCCCGCACTTCATTCAGGATTTTTGCCACTCCGAGCATAAAAGTGGTATGTACATCATGACCGCAGGCATGCATTACACCTTCGGATTTTGACTGCCATGGAAGACCTGTTTTTTCTTGTATGGGAAGGGCATCTATGTCACCGCGAATGGCGATTGTTTTTTTTCCAGTCTTTCCCCTGATTGTCGCAACGATACTGGTCTCACCGGCTTTCTCATAGGGAATTTGCCATGAATTTAAAAAAGAAGCGATGTATTTATGAGTTTCATATTCTTTGCATGATAATTCAGGATTTTCATGAAGATGATGACGAACTGCTGTGAAAAAATCAGAATTTTCTTTTACATATTCACTGATTTTCTTGTTCATATAATTTCCTCAAATTCTATTTTTACATGATGCATTATCTCAATAGATTTGGCGCAAGTCTCGAGGATTTTCAGTATTTCTTCCTTGTTGTTGCTGCTCACGCATTCACCAATGAATTTTAAAAATGCGTCGTTTGGAATAATGTTTTGCTGTGTTCCGGAATCAAACTCAGTCGGATAAAATGCGACATTCTGAAAACTGTCAAATTCATACACAATTTTCTCAGAAATAATCTGAATCAGCCTCAATGCTGGCAAAATGGGATTATGTGAAAGATAAGGAACGGAACTGTGCCCGCCATGTCCCGAAACAATCACTTTTACCGTGAAAAACAGTTTTCTTTCTGGATTTTTCTCATACATAGTATATTTCCCAAATTATTTTTTCTTAAAGGTTAAAGATTTTTCTGCAAGTGAAGAAAAATATTCAACAAGCGCATTTATTCCCCAGAATATAATTGCAGCGGCGATATAGCCTTCTATAAAGCTGTAAGTATCCATACAGGGTTTCAGCGCTGCATTGAGAACATCATAAACGCCAACGACCATTACAATCGAAGTGTTTTTTATCGCCCCGACAATATGACTTGTCAGTGATGGCAGTACAACTGGAATGATTTGTGGAATTATAATCTTTTTAAGAGTCTGGAATTCCGCTAATCCTGCCTAATACAATTTTTTTATGAGAGTTATAGTATTTTTTTATGAAAAAGCCGAAAAGAAAAAACGGACTGTCGAAAGACTTTTCCGTTGAGGAGGATCTTACAGTCTTTCAGCAGTCCGCACAAGGCACTGATTAAAATTTTATCAAAAAACAAGCCAGGGGGTTACCCCTCGATTTTTGTTACATTCGTTCCGCTATAAATGTAGCCGACCGGCTCGACGAGCTCAAAGACCTCGAAAATGCCGTCATCGGCTTTGTAGATTTTCTGCAATGTCGGTCGAAGTTCAAGGTATTTTTCTTTAAGTTTGATGTCGTCTGTCCTGCGAACTCTTCCCGAAACGCGAATCCACGAGCCGTCCTCGTAAATTCCGGCGAATTCGATTTTCGGGTTTGCGATGAACTGCCGGAAAACAGATTTTTTGTTCCCCGTCACGAGGTAGATTTTGCCGTCAATTTCTTCGACTGCGCCGAAGGGTCTGACATGAGGCTCATCCCCGTCCGCCGTCGCCACGAAAAACACACCTGCCTTTTTGATTGAATCCAGTAATTTGCTCATTTTTTTACTCCTGTGCACTGTCCGCCCACGCGAAGGATATATTTATCTGCCAGAGCGTCATAAAGTCTTGACAAACTACCTTAAAACAACCTATTTTGTCAATAGGTAATAAGGAGACCACAACAAATGAAAACAATCAAAACAAAATCTGCCCCGGCCGCAATCGGTCCCTACTCACAGGCAATCGCCGCGAACGGCTTTGTCTACACTTCTGGGCAAATCCCCTTGAATCCTGAGACTGGTGCAATCGAAGGAAGCGGAATCGAGCAACAAGCCGAACAGGCCATCAAAAATCTTGGCGAAATCTTAAAGGCAGCCGGCACGGACTTTTCAAAAGTCGTCAAAACTACCTGTTTTCTGAAAAACATCGCCGACTTTGCAGCCTTTAACGCCGTATACGAAAAATATTTCGTCTCAAAACCCGCCCGCAGCTGCTTTGAAGTCGCCGCCTTGCCAAAAAACGCGCTGGTCGAGATTGAGGCAGTCGCCGTTCTTGAGAACTAAGCTGATTTTAGGGAGAACTTATGCAAAAAGAAATGACTATCGTTTACCCGGTTCATTCCGGGCTGTACATCAACCTCACGAACCGTTGCCCCTGTGCCTGCACTTTCTGTATCCGCCAGAAGAGCGACAGCGTGTACGAGCAAAATCCCTTGTGGCTGGAGCACGAGCCGTCTTTTGAGGAAGTGAAAGCCGCCCTTCTTTCCGAAGATTTGGAAAAATACAGCGAATTCGTTTTCTGCGGATTCGGCGAGCCGACCGAAGCTTTGGACGTACTTTTACAGACGGCGGAATTTCTCAAAGCAAAGACAAAAAAGCCTGTGCGAATCAACACGAACGGGCTGGGAAATCTCGTGAACAAAAAAGACATCACGCCACTTTTTAAGGGCTTAATCGATTCGATTTCAATCAGCCTCAATTCCAGCGATCCGAAAATCTACGAGAAAAATTGCCATCCCAAGTTCGGGCAGGAATCTCACGGAGCAATGCTTGAATTTGCCAAAAACGCCGCGAAATTCGTTCCCAATGTCACTATGACCACAGTTTCTACGACAATAACGCACGAAGATGAAGAAAAAAGCCGGGCCTTATGTCAAAAGCTCGGCGTAAAGTATCGGATAAGAGATTTTATTTAGATTGAGTAGTTTCCTTCCGGCTCCATCATGCCGTTCTCGATGAGGATTTCCTCAAGGCGTTCCTGGGTGATTGGTGTCGGAATCGTGAAATTCGTGTTTTCGTCGATTGCCTGAGCCAAATCCCGGTAAACCTGAGCCTGTGAGCTTTCCGGAGCATACTCGATTACGGTCTTCTTTCGGATTTCTGCCTGCTGAACAATGTTGTTTCGCGGCACGAAGTAAATGAGCTGAGTGTTAAGCTCTTTTGTGAAAGCACGGAGCAAATCAAGCTCCCGGTCAACATTTCGGCTGTTACAGATGATTCCGCCCAATCGCACATCTCCCCGCTCAGCATAGCGGGCAATACCCTTACAGATGTTATTTGCCGCATACAAAGCCATCATCTCGCCGGAAGCGACGATGTAGATTTCCTGAGCCTTGCCCTCGCGGATTGGCATTGCAAATCCACCGCAGACGACATCGCCCAAAACATCATAGAAAACATAGTCCAAATCTTCCGTATATGCGCCAAGATTTTCCAGCATTGAAATAGAAGTGATGATTCCTCGTCCTGCACAGCCAACTCCCGGCTCCGGACCGCCTGACTCAACGCATCGAACGCCTTTGAATCCGACTTTCTGCAAATCTTCCAGCTGGATTTCAGTTTTGTTGTCGCGGATTGTGTCCAAAACTGTTTTCTGATGAAGACCACCGAGAAGAAGACGGGTTGAGTCTGCCTTCGGGTCACAGCCGACTACCAGAACTTTTTTTCCAAGCTCCAGAAGTCCTGCCGTAAGATTCTGTGTCGTCGTTGATTTTCCGATTCCACCCTTTCCGTAAATCGCAATTTGTCTGAGTTTCTTTGCCATTGCATGTACCTCTAATTCTTTATCATAAATAACCTAGTTATCTAGTAGGTATTAAAACTATAATACCTTTTTCCTACTGTTTCAATAGGTTAGTTATATATTTTTTTTTATTTTAGTTATAGAAAAAAACTATAGGGATGACTAATAAGAATAAAATGTCATTGCCGTGCTCGACAGTTTGTCATCCCCCTCCTCGCACTACCACTTAATCAGGCCCTTCTGCCATCTTAAAACCTTTGAGCGAATCTTAAATAAGAGTCCTAAAATTACCGTACAGAAAAGGGCAATCAAAATAAGACCTGCGTAAACGCCCTTGAATTCTGCAAGCTCTTTTTCCATGTTAATGAACCATCCGATTCCTGCCTTTGCGCCGAACATTTCGCCTGTCATAAGCGCGATGAATGCTGAACAGACACCAAAGAAGATTCCCTGAAAAATGCCAGGAAGGGCGGCTGGAACTGCTATTCTTAAAAGCTCATGTGCTTTTCCCGCCCCCAAGGTTTTTCCGACCTCAAAATAAGATTTTGGAACATTCTGAATCCCTGAGCTTGTCAAAAGAACTACAGGAAACCATACCGCAAGAGCTACAACAAAAACGCTAGCCCCAAAGGTTGTCGGAAAAACAACGAGCGCAAACGGAATCCAAGCCGTAGCGGGAATCGGACCGATGATTTTTATTACGGGATTCAACCAGTAATTTGCACGCAGCGAAAATCCGACCGCACTTCCGACAATAAGCCCGATCGTAATTCCGAAGAAAACCCCAAGTCCTAAAAGCTTAAACGAATGAAGTATGCACTTTACGACAAGCGAGGTTTTTTCCACAAAAATCGAAAGCACATTGTCAAAGCTTGGAAACAAAAGCGGCGGGAACACAGCAGTTTTTGCAGTCAAAATGTTCAGAACAGAAAGGAAAATAAATGCCGCAAGGTACAATTTTCCTTTACGAGCCAAATGAGCCGAAGCCGCTTTTGAAAAGAACGAAAGAATCGCAAAAACTACGAAAATTCCGCTCAAAATTATCAAAAGATATTCATAATATGGATATGCCGTTGCAGGATGCCGCCTGTGATTTGAAAGCAAAAGCTCTGTCAGCAGGGCAACAATTCCTCCAAAAAGCGGAAGAAATCTGTAAATTAAGTTCATAAAATCTCCTTTAAGCACATGGCTTAGGGATAGTAGCACCGCTCGTCAGAGCGTTCCGAAGCGATGAGATTGTCGGGTTGAGCCCGACAATGACAGAGCGTAGGAATGGAGTGCGTAAGCACGGAAGTGCGGATAGCCCGCCCCGCGTAAGCGGGGAAGCCCCAAATCCTACCTATACATATTCGTGGAAAGATATTTGAAGGCATTATCTGCAAGAATCACGATGATGTTTTTCCCCTTTGCCTCAGGCCTTTTTGCAATCTGACTTGCAGTCCAAAGGGCTGCCCCTGCCGACTGACCGACAAAAAATCCTTCCTGCTTAACGAGCTTTCGTCCAGTTTCGTAAGCATCTTCTGCCACGACATCAAAGCACTCATCGTATTTTGTATCAAAGCTTGTAAAAAGTGGCGGATAATTTGCTTCGGGAACTCCGTCAAAGTTCAGAACGCCGTCAATCGTGTTTCTGTCAGGGAAAGCAGGGTTCTTTTTTGACTGCTCCGCAGGCTGTGCTCCGATGATTTTTACATCTGGATTTTTCTCGCGGAAGAATTTTGCCAGGCCCGAAAGAGTTCCTCCAGTTCCGACAAGCTGAACAACATAGTCAACCTTTCCGCCGGTCGCCTCCCAGATTTCAGGACCGGTTGATTTTACATGAGCAAGCGAATTATTGATGTCCGCACACTGATTCAAATAATACCAGCCGTTTGAAGCGGCAAAATCTGTAAAAACCTTTTCAAGTCCTGTCATTGTAAGACCATTTTTCAAAAGCTCAGGAAAGCCAGGAACATCAGTTACCTGCAAAAGCTCAGCTCCCAGCGCCTTTAAAATCTGGCTTCGCTCAACAGAAACCTGAGGCTGAATTACCGCAACGAATTTGTAGCCTTTGGCGTTTGCAAAGGTCGCCTCTCCAATTCCAGTGTTTCCGCTCGTGTAGTCAACAAGTGTCATTCCGGGATGAATGTCACCTCTTTTTTCTGCCTCTTCGATGATGTTCAAGGCAGCTCTGTCCTTAACGCTTCCCGACGGATTGAAATACTCAAATTTTCCGAGAATATTTGCCTCTAAGCCTTCAGATTTTTCGTATCTGTGCAAGCGAACAAGCGGAGTGTCTCCGACAAGCTCTGTAATCGAATCATAAATCTTTGCCATAATTTTCTCCCATAGAATTTAGATTGCTGTGTCGTTAAAGTAGCTGTATTCTGCAAGCTCAATCAATTTTTCGCCCTTTTCAAGAGCCGCAAGCGAAAGCAAAACCCAGGCGTTACCCGCAGTTCCAATGTAAAGACCTGTGTATGAATGAACATCCGTCGGAATCGTTCGCCACCAAGCTCCGCTCCACTTTCGAAGATTTTTTTGATGATAAATATCTCCGTCAGCGTCTTCAACAAAAGATTGCCCGACAACAGTTTTTGCAGTTCTTTTTGCGTAATCCAAGAATTCCTCATTCTTTGTTAAGCGGTAAACCGAAATAAAATGCTCCAAAAGCCCCGGAGTTCCGCAGCAAATGGCCTGACTTTGCCAGTAGCCGCGGCTGAATATTTCCGGAGCGCCAGCCTTTACGATTCCGCGGCTCAAGCGAAGAGTCCAGTCAAGATATTCCTTTTCGCCAGTAAGCTTGTAAAGAGCAGTGAACAAAAGCGCCGTTCCGGCAGGCCCGTGACAAGTGCTCAAATAGTAGAATTCCGTCGAAGGTCCCCTTTCAAGCGAATCAAGATAAGGTACCAAAACGGCATTTTCATCGCCAACCGCAATACCTTCTATATATTTTGCCCCGTCAATCGCAGCCTGCAAGAATCTTTTGTCCCTTGTAGACTCATACAAAATCGCAAAAGCCCAGCCAATGCCGCTCGTTCCGTGAGCAAGATTTACCCAGAACACATCCTTCGGAAAATCAATAATCGTCAAGTCAACGACATTCCAGTATTTTCCGCCACGAGGAGCGTCCTTTCCCTTTGTCAAAAGAAAGTCTCCATAAGCACTAGCCGCATCCAGATATTTTTTATCTCCAGTCAATTTATAGACATCCGTAAGATAAAGAATATAGCCGGCATCTCCGCACAAATCGTTCTGCTCGCTCCAGTAAAGCCCGACATCTGCTTTTTTTGCAAATTTTAACAAATCATCGGCAACCTTTACGACATAATTTTTGTAGATTTCGTCTCCCGTTATTTCATAAAGTTTTTGTGCCAAGCGAGCCTGACCTGTAGGGCCGTTTCCCCAGCCAGCCGCCCAGCCAGGCATATTCTTTACATGAACGAGCTTAGACTCCCCTGAAGAACGAGGTTTAAAGATTCTTTCATAAAAAGCCTCGCCCTCGTCAGTTTCAATAATTTCCCTTGCAGCCGATTTTGCTTCTTCGAGATACTCAGCTTTTTTTGTCACCTGATACAAGCGCAAGTAAAAAAGACCGATTCCGGCCGATCCGCCATAAAGCGACTTCGGGGTGAGCATCGGATAATCCGAAAAATCCTCCGTTGAATCAGGGCTCTGCGTCCAAAACCTTCCGAATTTTCCCTTCTGACCTGTCGTCTTAATCCAACGAGCCGTCTCCTCTGCAAAATTGATGTAATCCTCTGCCTTATAATCTTTAAAAAGTATATTTTCTGCCATAATTTTCTCCTGTTATTGTTATCTGTGAGGGGAACTCTCCGTTTTTCCCTTTTAACTCCCTCTTTATTTATCAAAAACAACAACAGAGGCACATTCGCCCATTACGAAAATTTTCCCTGACAAGCTTTTCAAAATAAACTGCCATAAATGCCTCCAAAAAATAGTTCTTATTCATTTTTCCTACCAAACTTATAGGTTTATTCTATAAGTTATTACCTACTATGTCAATAGGTATTTAAAAAATCTACAGTATTTTGCCAAATTTCTATTAGCCTTAATTTCGACTTTTGAATTTGCCAAACATTAAATTGAACACTTGCATGGAAGCACGTCTGTTGCACACGTTCAGCAGCAATGGAATAAAAAATACCTCCTTGTATTTTTTATTCCTCGACAAGAATTTTACTGTGTAAAATTCTTGCGAAATAACTGTAATTCGCCTCCTTGCGAAAAAGCCGCTTGCTTCCAT
>FLNY01004822.1_pt1 | contig 55145 bp, 43 predicted proteins | sample 1140381 | NCBI WGS metagenome assembly FLNY01 (sample SAMEA3878172, study PRJEB12797) | bioreactor metagenome | biome: Moose rumen | place: Sweden | collected 2011-10
CAATCGCATAAAAAATAAATGCTTTAGGCTGCGCGTGTGAAGCGAACGTGTCTTTTTCGATTTTAAACACAATTTTCTTGTGAGTGACGAAAGTCGACATTTGGGGTAGGATAAATAATTTGTCCACAGCCTAAAAGCATTTTTCCACATTTTTTGCACAAATTGTTACTATCCTGTGGAAAAATCAGTGGGTTTTCCACATTTTAAACATATTTTTCCACACTTATCATCAACTTTTCAACATTCCAGAATATTTTTTCCACAACTAAGAATGTTGATTCCACATAATTCCCCGACTTTTCAACAAGTTTTACACAAAATTCGCAAGTTTTCCACAATTTTCGTTAAGTTATTTTAAGCAAAAAAAACGGGCACCGATTTCTCGATGCCCGCCATATAGGGTTAGATTAAAGCCTAAGACTCAAACTATTTGATAAGGCGAAGTTCTGTAGCAGTTTTTACACCTGCGTCGTTCCAAGCCTTTCCACCAATTGAATTGAATTCGTCAACCCATTTTTTCCATTCAGTTGGGTTAAGAGCGCGTTTTCCGCTCATGAATTCCTGAACTCCCTGTTCATAGAATCGTTTAACATCTGCATCTGGCTGTGGCATTTTGTTCTGACCGATACAAGCTGTCCAAGCCTTTGACTGCATTTCACGGAGAGCTTTGAGAGCTGACATTTCTTTGTGTGAATTAGCAGTAATGTAAGTTGGGTAGCGAGCAGCCAACTCAATGTCACCATTGTAGTAAACCATATTGCGGAGCTGTGTGAGTGGAATCATAGCAGATTCTGTGTAAGCCTTTGATGGATCAGCAAGACCTTCTACAGTTGGAACGCCTTTAGCGTCGAATTTGTAGTTAACATCTTTCTCACCCCATCCGATGAGGTAGTAACCTTCGTCAGAAGACATCCATTCAAGAAGCTCAGCGATTTTGTCCATTTTTCCAGCTTTTGCAGCTTTTGTAGAAACTACATAAGTTCGGTAAGCCTGTGTGTAAGTACCGCAAGAAGATTTTCCTTTTGGTCCTACTGGAGGATCGATAACAATCCATTCACCGTTAGGGAAGTTGTTGTCAAATGGAGCGTAGTTAGCCTGTGAAGCATAAGCAGCGTTCTGTTCGCGCATAATTCCGAAGCGTCCCTGTTTCCAAGCAGCACGGAAGTCATCCTTTTTGTAAGCCAACCAGTTTGGATCGATTACACCGGCATCAACGAGCTTTTTAACATAGACCATTGCGTCATAGTATTCTGGTTTGTTGATGTTAAGACCAGCAGTTTTCTTAGAAGAAAGATCCCATGTACCAGCAACGCCGAAAGCTCCGAAGAGTGGGTCAAGTCGTTTTCCAAGACCTTCGTTTGTTGCAGAAACTTCAAGGAATGCACCGTATCCGTAAGTGTCGTTCTTTCCGTTTCCGTCTGGGTCTTTTTCTGTGAATGCTTTCATAACATTGAAGAATTCATCAGTTGTCTTTGGTACTTTGAGACCGAGTTTGTCGAGCCAGTCTTTTCGGATAAGAACACCTTCGTTTCGAACGATTGAACCTGGCTGAGCCAAGCCGTATGATTTTTTGTTAACAGTTGTAAATGCACGAGAGTCTTTGTCGTACAATTTTGCTGTACGGTTTGGCATTTTCTTGTACATATCATCAACTGGAGCAATCAATTTCTGCTGAACGAGTTTCTGGAAAACTGCATCAGAAACCATACACAAATCTGGAAGTGCATTAGCGGCAGCAGCAGCGTTGATTTTTGTATCCTGGTCACCTTCTGATGAAGGAAGAGCGGTAAGCTTAAGATTGATTCCGAGCTTATCTTTTACGATTTTGTATCCAACCCAGTTGCTAGGAATTGGACCTGCTTCAGATGCTGCAGCACCATACCAAATTTCGATGTCGACAGGACCTTTTGCTTTTGCTGAGAAAGCCGGAACAGCCATTGACAAAACAAGTGCTGAAGCGACAATACCCTTCAATAACTTTTTCATTTTTTCCTCCTTAATGAAAATAAATGAAATCAATTGTTAATTTATACGAACTTTTTTTTAGATTCGTATTTTTATATACAACTGAACTGACGATATAAAAACTACCGTCAGTCCGAATTGTTACAGATTTTAAAACTTAGCCCTTAACAGAACCAAGCATTGTACCCTTTGTAAAGTATTTCTGAATGAATGGATAAGCAATCATCATAGGAATAGCAGAAAGGAATACACAAGCAGCTTTAATAGCCTGAACAGACGCATTACCGAACGCATTGACATCAAGGGTTTCGTTCATAGAAGAACCAAGCAAGATGTTTCGTGTAAGGATTGGGAGTGGCTGCAAACTAGCTTCCGTCAAGTAAAGAAGAGCGTGCATGAAGTCATTCCAATAAGTAACTGCGTAGTACAAACCGATTGTCATGATAATTGGCTTTGAAAGCGGAAGAATGATAGAAATAAGAACATACCATTCAGCGGCGCCGTCAATTCGGGCAGATTCCTTAAGTGACTCAGGAATACCTTCGAAGAAGCCTCGCATAATCAAACAGTTGTAAGTAGCAATAGCACCAGGCATAAAGATAGAAGCCAAGTGATTGTTAAGATGAAGGCCAGTAACAACCAAGTATGTTGGGATTACGCCAATGTTGAAAACATAAGGGATAAGAACGAAGTAGTTCAAGATTTTGCGACCTGGCAAATCAGGAACAGACATACAATAAGCCATTGGAACCGTGAGAGCCAATGATGTGACAACACCAAAAGCCATGATTTTGAGCGAGTTCCAGAAAGCCATAATGAAGCCGTTGTTACCAAGCAAAGCCTTGTAAGCCGAAGCGTCCCACTTCCATGGCATAAGAATAAATTTGTCGAGAGTTGAAACAATCGCACCGTTAGCCGTGAGCGATGTAGAAATAGTACTGATGATAGGTACAGCAATTACAACACCGATGAAAACGAGGAAAGCGTTTACACCGATATAAAATGCTCTGTCACCTGAAGTTAGTTTTACTGTCTTTGGTTTTTCCATTTTAAACCCCGATTTATAATTAAGATTACAAGAGTGATGAATCAGTCAATTTGCTAACAACTTTGTTAGAAACCCAAACAAGAAGCATACCGATTACACCTTTGAAAATACCAACGGCCGTAGCAAGAGCATACTTCATTTCGAGAAGACCTTGACGATAAACCCAAGTATCGATGATGTCCGAAACTGCATATACAGATGGAGAATACAACATGAACATCTGGTTGAAACCAGCATCAAGAACTTTACCAAGTTTAAGAAGAACTACAGTAACGATAACAGGTTTGATTGAAGGAATTGTGATGTACCAAACTCGCTGAACAGCAGAAGCACCCTCTACCATAGCTGCCTCAAACAAAGAAGGGTCAATACCCATAAGAGCGGCAATAAAGATGATAGCGGCCCAACCCATTTCCTTCCAGGCATCTGAAAGAATAACGATTACAGGGAAAACATCTGAGTTAGTAAGGAAGTCAATTGGCTTTCCTCCGGCAGCCTTGATAATGTCGTTTACAAGACCATCACCAGGAGCGAGCAAAGCAAGCAAAATACCGTACATAATGACCCAAGAAAGGAAGTGCGGTAAATATGCCAATGTCTGAACGACACGACGAAGCACATTGTGAGTACACTCGTACAAAGCAACAGACAAAATGATTGAAAGCGGAACCGAAACAATGAGTTTTACCAAACTATAAAGAATGGTGTTTCTCATAAGCTCGCCGAAGTAGTAAGCATGGAAGAATGTAGAGAAATTCTCTAAACCAACCCATACACTACCCCAGACTCCATCAAGCGACCTGAAGTCTTTAAATGCAATCTGACCATTTAGAACCGGCCCGTACTTCAAAATTGCATAGTACACAACCGGAATGATAAGAAGCGCGTAAACCGAAAAATGTCTCTTAACATTCTTCCAGAGATCCTTTTTCGGAGTGTTTAGAACATTTGTTTGTTGTGCGTTCATACCTAACCTCAATATGTTATTTTACCGTATTTGCGGTATATTATACCTTAAAAATCCATATTTCTTATTGTACTTTTCCGTACTTTATTAGAAATTTCTTGTGCAAAAATCTGCAAAAAACGAATTTTTGCAATCCTTTGCGGAATTTTAATGTATCATTACCATTTTATTGTTTCATTCGGATTTCGTCAAATTCTATTTTCAGCTATTTTAATTTTTTTCTTATTATGCTATTTATTTCGAATTTTTCCTGGCGGAACCCCGTAAATCTTCTTGAAAACACGGCAGAAATAAGCCTGATCCTGAAAGCCGGTTTTTTCTGCGATTTCATAAATTGTGTCGTTAGTTTCGAGAAGCATTTTCGTCGCAATGTTAATTCTATAGCGATTTAAATATTCCCATAGGCTAAGGCCAATTTCTTTGTGGAAAATTCGAGTCAGGTAGTCTTCGCTTACATGAACAGTATCTGCAAGCTTCCAGCGAACGATTTGCTTCTCGGCATTCTGATTAAGATACAAAATCGCCTTTTTGACGATTGCGCCCGTATGCGGCGGCAGAATCTCGTCGCCGGCAAGAATCGCCTTTATGCGGGCGTCAAACTGCTCTGAATCTGCAGAACCGCGGTTACAAAGAATTATGCGTGGATATGAGCAAATTCTGTCTACATCCTCATCTGAATAAATGTGTTCAGGCAAAATGATTATAGGGACATGAACCGTTTTTGGGTTCTGACGGATTTTTCGGATGCTTTCAACCTCGATTGTCTCAAAAACAATGAGCGAAGGCGTTATTTCTGAAAGGATTTCGTCGAATTCCGTTCCTTCCATTGAAGTAATGCTGACGGTATTTGAATCTGTTGCCCATGAACCATAACGGCTTTTATGCGCATTAACAAAGAGTACAGGGGCCGTTCGCTGGGTTTTAATTTTTTGTTCAAGCAAATCAACGAAATTGTGACCAATCATATTGTGGCTGTAACAAATGATTGGCGCACGGAAAAGAGCCTCGTTTCGTCTAAGACCAAAAACCTTTATCCATTCATCGATAGGTGCTGAATCCGGCTCCCAGAACAAAATTGCTTTTTCGGCAGAAATTTGCTCGCCCTCTTTGAAAAGATAAGCAAGAGATAAGCTGAATTTTTCTGCACAGGAAGCGGCACTTGTATTTTCTTCTGCGATATAACAAAGAATTGAGCGCTCCGCCATATCCTGAAGAGAATTTTCGGGAGGAAGCCCCGCAAGATTTGGCCATGGAAGAGTTATTTCAACATAGCTCGGTGATTTTTCGACAGAACCAAACTGCAACAGAATGATTTTTTCCGCAAGAAGAAGCTCCGGTTTTTCCCAATCGAAGCGATTTGAATAGAATTCAAGATGAATTCCGTCTGATTTTTCGTATATGTAAGGATTTTTTTCTGAAAAATCGAAAATCGTCTGTAAAGAGCGTTTGAGCCTTTCTGAATCTCCGTACAGAAGCGGAAAATCCTGTGTAAGGGACGCCGTAACAACCCCCGGAAGAGCCTGCCGAATATCGAAAAGTTTTTTGTCCATTGGGAGGTCATCAACCTGAGAGCGGGTCAAATCTACCAAAGTCTCGGTTTTTTCAAGCTGAGCACTTACCTGAGAGCGCAAAAAAAGCAGCTGCTCAGAAAGAATATCCGAATCGAGCACGCCCTTTTCTATGTTAGACTCCATCTGCTGCAGCTTTGCGGCAATATTTTTTAGAGGGTCACACAAATCACTTCCGACATTTGCGAAAAACTCAGTTTTTGCAAATTCCGCCTGTTCTGCGATTCGTTTTGCTTCGTTTGTCTGCTCAAAAAGAAAAATACTCTGCAATGCGGCACTGACAGAAGAGCGCAAATCCTCGTAAACAATTCCCTTGCAGCCCGAATAGTTGCAGATTATGTAGCCATAAGAGCGCTCTTCGACAAAAAGAGGCTGAACAATAAACACGCCTTTTGAAAAATCTGAAGAAAATTTTTCAGGAATAAGATACTCACAAGAAAAGCGAACCTCATCCGTATTTATCTGGAATTCATCTTTTTTGCCGGAAGAAACCGGACTAAATCCGCCAATGTAATTTGAATAGACATCATCTTCAAAAAGAACTATTGCAACCCTGTTTACGCCGATTTTTCCGAGATGTTCATTCAAAACTGAGATGAGCCGCGGCCTGTCAAAAACCGAAAGCAAATCATTTTTTAGGGCAGAAATGACGGCGTTAACCTTGTCACCCTCGTACTGTTTTTCGATGAGAACCCGCTCTTGAATGCGCGGAATTCGTACAGTAACATGCCGGATGATTTTTTCGATGTATTCAGGAGCGAGACATGTGACATTCCGGAAAAGGGCAAGAGCCGTAAAAAGCGAAATTGAGTCGCCATCTTTCTGGAAATAGTCGGTGATTTTTTGCTTGAAAAGCTCGTAAAACTTATTTTTGTCTCCGACGAAAAGGGCATTAAAAAGATTGTCGAGGCCAGAATTTTGAGGGTCAAGCCTGAAAACCTTGCAAACCTCGTTAATGAACTGCTCTTTGCTGCGAATACGGATTCGGGAATCGGAAGAATTCCAGATTTTTGTATGATTACAGCCACAACTTTCACGAATGACAGGGTAAGAATGAAGAACTGAGTCAGAAACGCCAAGCATGCCGCCGAGAATGTCTTTCAGCTTTTCGTATGCGGCAATTCCAAGCTCCGCATGTGGCATGTGTACCGTTGAAAATGCAGGAATTGAAATTCGGCTTTCTTCGGTGTCGTTAAAACCACCGACAAGAACATCCTTTGGAATACGAACACCACGAGCTTTTAAATAGTCAACCGCAGCGAAGGCCATTAAATCGCTTGAAGCAATGACAGCCTCAAAATCAACTCCTGGGACAAGCCCCCGCTCCTCACAAAGCTGCGCAAGAGCCCGCTCACCGTCGTACCAGCTGAGAGGGTCAGTAATAAGACGCTGGTTTTCAGGAAGATTTATGTCGATTCCTGACTCAGCAAGAGCCTCGCTGAAGCCCCGAAAACGCGCCCCAGCCGAAGTATGAGCCAAAGGGGCACGCAGAAAAGCAAGCTTTCGGACGCCGTGAACTTGAATAAAATGACGGACAAGCTCCTTCATACCAGTGTATGCGTCAAATTCGACTGAAGGATGATTTTGAATTTTCTGACCAATTGTGACGAATGGAATATTCTTGAGTTTTTTGTGAAAATCTTCGACCTCGGAAACAGGAACCGAGCCACTGATACTGGAAGCCCAGCTGATAAGGCCGTCGATGTTTGAAGAATTTACAAGTTTATAGATACTGTTGCGGAAGGGCTCGCCAAGCTTTCCGCCTGGGAAAATAAAAAACGCTTCGTCGCCCTTTTGCGCACGGGCAGCCAAATTATGCCAAAGCTTTAACGCAGAACCTGCATGAAGCGTTGAGAGTACAAAACCTAATTTTCGTTCTTCGCGAAATTTTTCCATCGTCATTATTGTACAACGATGTCGTTTTTTTTACAAGTTATATATTTATTTTACAAATTTTTATAAATTTTTAAAATATTTTAAGTTTATTTACAGAAAAGAAAGCTCCATATCGGAATTTTGCCGCTGATTTAGCACAGAATATCTTGTTTTGTGAATTTCTGCACTAAGAGCGGAAAATTAAATCAGCTCTACCCGCACAAAAAAAGCCCTTGCACTCCATTGAGTACAAGGGCTTTTAGAAATTATTTAGCGTCTTTTACGCGATTTACATAGTTGTAATCAGCACCGACATTTGAAGGAACTTTGTCCGTAAGTTTGAACAAGTCGCCAAGGTCGAATATGCCTTTTTCGTTTCGTGGGATTCGGTTGAAGGTTTTTCCATCTTCCTGAATACCCATATCGATTTTACTGAAATCAACACTTACGAAAGCGTCTTTTCCGAGCTTGCTTCCGGACTTGTTTACAGCCTCAGCTCCGTCAAAGAAGAAGTTAGAGTCATCTGCAAGTCGTTTTCGCATGTCAGGGTCTTTCGTGTCATCAAATTGGTCTCGCCCGTTTCCAGCAACAGAAAGAACACCCTTTGAGCTTGCCGTTCTTGGATATTTAGCAGCGTCGCCCTTTCCGTAAAGGTTAAGGTTAGTTGCCTTATTTCCATAGAGCGTACAATTTTCAACGATAAGAGCCGGGTTAGAGTTAGTCGTGATACCGTTCAAGTCGTTGTTGAAAGAAACTGAGTTTCTGATGATGTGTTTGACAGCGATACCGTCACCACCAAGCTTAAATCCGTTTCCGTCACCCTTACCAGTGTTGTCGATTTTTCGTCCGTTGTTGTAAGCGATACAGTTTTCAAGGATTACTGCGCCGATTGGACCAGTCTCGATTTTAGCATACAAGTCCCAGCCGTCATCAACATTGTGATGTGCCACACAATTTCGGAAGATATTTCCTTCGCCAGAAGTGAGCTTTGAAGCAAAACCGTCTGCATTGTTCTGGGCAGGGTCAGCGTTTCCGAATGATTCACAGCCGTAGATAAGGTTGTGATGCGGCCATTTTGAAGGAGCTTCTTTCGAGCGTCCGGAAATCTGAATACCAGTGTCGTGGTTCAAATATGTGTCAACCATGCGGATTTCGTTGTAGCTTCCGCCAATCTGCAAGCCTTTAACATCATCCGGAGTACCTGTGATGTCGAGATTTTCGAGCGTCCAGTAATTTCCGTAGAGGTTGAATGCGGCTACTTTTGCACCAGATGTGCTGAAGTCAAGAATAGCCCGATTTTTTGGGTCTTCAGATTTGAGAACCTTTCGAGCCTTTGCCGTACCGTCATTTCCGCGTTCAATCCACAAGCTTCCGACAGGATAGTATTTTCCAGGAGCCAGGAGAATTGTCTGACCTGGTTTTGCGTACTGAATTGCAGATTTAAGGTCGATCGGGCTGTCTTTTGTACCAGTACCGAAGATATCTCCGTTCTGAGCAACATGAAGCTCTTTTCCGTCGAATCCAACTACAGTAACAGAATGCATATATGTTACAGGCTTGTAGTTTTCTTCGTAATCATTGACATCAAGATTGCTGTTGAACTGAGCGATAACCTGTTTTTTACCAGGTCGCCAGCCGTCCTCAGGGTCAAATGTTACGATAAAGTCAGTAAGTCCACGGCCTTTCTCGAGCTTAAGTTTGAGGATTTTTTTGTAATCTTCGTTAGCTTTAACTTTGTCGTTCTTAACATAGACTTTTCCGTCTTTATCTTCGATGTGAATTGTACCATTACAGTTTGCCGTGAATACGAACGGATATTTATTGTCGTACCAAGTTACAGGACAGTCAATCAAAGTATCGAGAGGAATTAACTCAGGAGGCTCAGGAATTGCCGGCGGGTCTTTTTTTGGGTCAGTTACATTGAAAACGACATCGCTGAAAGTAGCGTTACAGCCTCGGGCAACGGCAAAACCGACATAAATGTGGTCTTTGTCGAGCTGAGTGAGCTTTTCGTTTTCATTGTCGTACATAATGTATTCTTCGACTGTGTCTTCAGATTTGATTGCACGCTTGTAAATCGTGTGATAACCAGTGTTGTCTTTTTTAAGAGTTACACGATAAACATCGCCGGTTTTGATAGCGTCTGAGCTCTGGTCATAGCTAAAGGCACGGCCAAGGCTAGTACATTTCTGAGAGATTGCGGCGTCGCCTTCGTCGATGATGGCATCTGTAATGCCATAAACGAATCGAGAACCGAGACCGTCTTTGATTTCTTTTTTGACGCCGTTTACATGAGTCGTGAATTTTCGGGAAATAACGCCAGCCGAGTTGTTGTAAGCGATAACCATTGCCTCGCCGTCAATGCCAAGCCGGTCGATTGCGAGAAGACCAAATCCTTCCTGGCCGTCAGCCATCGGGTTGTGATAGTCAACAGTTACAGTTGCCGTAAGCTCGAAGTTTTCTTTGTATGGGTCAATTTCGGTGTAGTAGAATGAAATTCCGTCAAAGAATGTCTCGAATTTACCGCCCTTGTCGATGATGTTTCCTGATTTTGGGTCGAAGGTACAAGAATTAAGCTTAACCTTGAGATTGTCTGAATCCAAAAGCTGGAAATTGTTTCGTTTTGGGCTTGTAGATGTACCAAACTCAGTGAATTCCCAAACTCGCTCCGCTTCTTTTCGTGATGTCTTTTTGATTGTGTCAGATGGAGTTTTGTCGTTTCCACGAACAGCAGTTACGACAAAGTCAGAAATTGTTCCGACAGGAAGAGTAACTTCCGCAGAAAAAGCCTTTGTCTGCTCCAATGTGACAGTCTTTTTTGAAGCGTCGGTATAGGAAAGAACATAACCTTCTGCCTCTGGAACACCAGACCATTCAACCTTCATTTTTCCGTCGCCCAAGTTTCGTACCATAACGGCACTTTTTACGAGAGGAAGAGTATATTTAAAAGTAGCAGGCTCTGACTGTTTTTTTGTTTTTTCGCCGTTTCGTTCAGAGTAAACCGTGAAAGTGTAGTTACCTGATTTTGAAAGCGTAAAAACGACATTTTTAGCTTCTTTTCGGGTTTTTCCGTAAGCCTCGCTGCCAGAAGCGCCGGTGTCAGATTTGTAAGAAACTGAACCTTTGTCAGCTCCGTCGTTGTTTGTAAGACTGTTGAAGGAAACCTTTATTTCGTTCGGACCAGTCTGCTCAACTTTTGTGATTGTTGGAGCAGCAACCTCTGCCCAAGGCTTTTTGTCAGCAAATGCACCGCTGAGTGCAAAAACTGAAATTGCCGAAACACACAAAAGCTTCAAGAGTGATTTTTTCATTCTTTAGACTCCTTTTTATTTTATTCTATCAAATTTTTTACAAAAAAGGCAGACTTAGCTTTAAGTCTGCCTGCCGAAATTTTAAGATATAACAAAAATTTTATTTGTTGATTTCGATTTTGTAGATGTACATACCACCAGAAGTGCTGTAAACGCCATAAGTTCCAGCGACATCGATTTTTGTTGAGTCGATATGAACATCGCCTTCTTTGTAGCTGCCTGCAGCGATTACTTTAACTTCCTCGCCTGTGTCAGCATTGTAAAGGTGAAGTGGTCGTGAGCCGCTTCCTGAGTTGTTGCAGAGGATTTTTACAGTTTCGCCAGCTTTAACCGGGAAAGTGATAAGTCGCTCGTTCTTTTTTGGGCTTCCAGAACCCTTTGTAGAAATACACTGAGTGAAAGTGTCGTCTCCGACAGTGCGTGTATCGCATTTTTTGACTTCCATAGCTTTTTCTACAGAACCAACGAGAACGAAGCCGTCCTCTTCCTGTTTTTCTTCTGTGATTTGACCTTTTTCGAGATCGTTACCACAGATATAGCCTTCTGCGAAAGAGAAAGCGGTGAGCATAAATGTTGCGGCAATTGCAGCAAGAATTTTTTTCATAGGAATACCTCCGTAAGAGTTCTTTTATAAATTAGAACCTTTTTAAAATGCTTGTGTTACAAAAATTCAAAAGAATTTTCTTTATATATTAGTATAATTCTTCGCTTAAAGAAAAAACATACTTTTATTTGAAAAATTCAGATGTAATTTTGAAAATTTTTGATAATTTTAGCAGATTTTATACAAAATGATTAAATTCTGCTTATTTGAACATTGCCTCAAGAGCCTCTTTTGAAACAAAGCCGATTGATTTTTGAGCTTCCTCGCCGTTCTTGAAAAGAATTACGGTTGGGATGCTGACAATGCCATATTTTTGAGCAAGCTCGCCCTCGTCATCGACATTGACTTTGCCGACTTTGATTTTGTCAGCATTTTCTTCGGCAATTTGAGCGATTGTCGGGCTAAGCATTTTGCAAGGACCACACCATTCTGCCCAAAAGTCAACGAGGACGGGCTTGTCTGATTTTAAAACTTCTGACTCAAAATTTGCTTCTGTAAGAGTAATTTCCATGTTTGCGTCTCCTATTTTTGGAAGATAAGGGGATTGAAAGGGGAAAAGAAACCGGGCATCTCTAGAAATTCGCTAAAGCGACTTTCTAGAGAGTGCCTAACGAGTTTTAAGTCGTTGTAATATCACGACTTAAAACATCGCATTTTCAAAGTTATCTCTAAAAATTGCAATTTTTAGAGATTTCCAACCTTTTTGAAAAGGTTGCGTTGCCCCTTTCTTTATATTAAAGATAATAAATAAAATCAAGAAAGAAAAGAAAAAAGGGCAACGAGTGAGGGTCATTAGATTAGCTTGGCATTGCCATTGGTTCTGTTGAAGTTTTTGGGTCTACGCTAGGCTTTTCTGAGCTTTCAGCTGCCGGAGTGCTTGACTCTGAAGCTGAGTCTTTTGCAAGCTCTTCAGAAATTTCGACAAGATGAGGGAGAATGTCGGCAGCAGCCGGTGTGTCCTTCTGCTTGTAAACGCCAGTCAAATCTTTGAAATATGCGCTGAGTTTTTTTCCGTTGGTTCTGTCAGAAATGTTTTTGTCAAAATCCGGGATAGTGAGCTTCATTCCGGGAGTGATTAGCTCTGGGTCACTGACGACATTTCGAGATGCGAGCATGATGAGAGGGAAATAATATCCGTTTTCGTCCTTGCCTGCATAGAATTTCTTTGTGATAGCAGTGAGAGTATCACCTTTTTTGACAGTGTAGGTCTGCGCTCCGTCCAAAATGAGGGAAGATGCGTGCGCACCATAAACCTTGTCAAAAGACTGATTAATAGCAGCCTGTTTTGCAGCCCCTTCGTCCATCGTGCTTGGTGTCGAAGAACAAGAAATCATAGCGAATGTAGTTGCCAATGCCAAAAGAGCAATTACAATTTTTTTCATTTTGAAATAACCTCCAAAAAATATTGGGAAAAAGTATAACGCAAATAGAGAAAAATTCAAGGTTATTTTTGGGTAAAGTAAATCAAGCTCGCCGGGTGCAAAATCACAATATAAGGTGTCAATGAGCGGCACTGTAGTTTAAATTTTTGATTTTTTTTGCTATGCTTGGATTATGGCAGAAATGAAAGTCCGTGAATCACATGTAAAGTCACTCCGGCTCCTGCAGCTGGAAAAGGCAATTCAGACCATCGCCTACCCCAGCGTGGAACGGCTGATGAAAGAACTTGAAGTCTCCCGCAGGACAATCCTCCGGGACATCGACGAGCTGAGGCTTTACTACAACGCACCCATCGAATACGACCGGGCCAACAAAGGCTACTATTACAGCGACCAGACATTTTTCGTGAAGAATGTTCTTGTGAGCGAGGGAGAAGTGGTGGCCCTTGCAGGAATCCTGCCTTTGCTTGAACGATACGACAACACGCCCCTGAAAGCGACAATTACCAAGGTCTACGACACTATCGCCCAGATGCTGCCGAATCAGGTGCAGGTTCAGACCTCCCTTTTGAACGATGTGCAGTTCATCTCAGACCCTCTCCCCAATATCGACCCGGAAATCTTCACGGCCCTCTTTGAGGCAATCCGCAGTCACCGAACAATCAGCTTCGGCTACCGCTCAATCAGCGCCACCGAATACAGCCCGCACGAACTTGATCCATATAAAATCTACTGCCAGAAAGGCGACTGGTACGCCGTAGGCTACTGCCACAAACGAAAAGACTTCGCCACCTACAGCCTCTCCCGCATGAAAAACCTAACCCTCTGCCAAGAATTCACCCCCGATACCGCCTACGAAGAGAAAATCCGCATCGACCCCAACTATGGCATCTGGAGCAACGACACCCCCGCAAGAAAAATCGAACTTCTCTTTGAAAAATCCGTGAACACCTACATACTCGAACGCACCTGGCACAAAAACCAAAACTGCCACCAAAACCAAGACGGCACCGTCCTCCTGACCTTCGAATCCAACCAGCTGCAAGAGGCCCTCCACTGGATTCTAAGTTTCGGTTCCGCCGTACAAGTCCTTAATCCACCTGAGCTAAAGGACATGTACCGTCAGGAAGTCCAGAAGATGATGGGGAGAGTGCGGGAATGCTTTGGAAATTAGGGGCGTTCCCCGCCTTCGGCGGTGCTACAATCCTTAACGCAGAAACAAAACAACGCCCATCACAAGGATAGTGTACAATAAAGTTCGCAAATCACCATATAGATTTGAATATAGACAAAAGAATTGCCGTTATTAAATTTCTCTGATTATGATATGATTACTGAAAAATTGAAGTTAGAAAAATCCTTCAATAAGCATCTTGAATTTATTAAGCTTGCTTATGATATAAGCATTATTCAGAAATTCATAAAAATCAAATGCTTTTATTTGATGTTACTAAAAGACTGGTAGATTATCCTGCCTCTGACAGAAATAAGCTTTTTTTTATCAGATTTTCTTCTCTACTGCCAGATGCCTAGCGTTTTATTTTTTCTTCTAGCATCTTGATAACTTCATCTGATTTTCCTTCTTTAAGCATTTTTACAATTTCTTCCAACAAAACTTTGAATTCCTTACTGCTGATGTATGCCATAAAATTATCCTCCTGATTTGGCAAGACTTTATAATTTGATTGTATAACAGAATTTTACTTTTGGTTTATTTTTCATTCCACTTTCCTTTCCCCTTCCACATCATTTAAAATGTATGTGTCAAAAAGCGTTCCTTCCTCCAAGTCCTTCTCCGTCTTAAAATCACAAATCCAAAGTGGCAGACCGCAATATTTATAAAATGTGTCGGCTGCATCATCAAGCTTCCAGCCTCCATCCAGTAAATCTTCCAGCAGCTGATATTCAGCCTTGTTGGTGGCGGCAATGATTTTAGTTGAATGAAAAAAGGGTACGATATATTCTGCTGCTTCTGCGAGTATTTGCCCCAGGCCTTTTTGGATATGCTCTGAATCCTCGGTTTCTATGAATTCACCCCAGTTGCTTTTGGGCTGATTATGGAAGGTATCCCTAATGTGTAATTCCAGGGATTTTTCCTTCATAAAAATAAACCATTGCCTGAAATGCCCGTCAACAAGACGCTCAAAACGGATGTCCAGATTATATTTAAATGAAGATTTATAGTCGTCATAACAGTACAATCTCCAGCCGTCATGAATCCATTTGTCCTCGAATTTCACATGGCGGCCTTTTATTTGCTGAATAACCGTAATTTCGCCAGGTTTTGCGCGTTTTTCAATTTCATTAAGGAATTGTGCGGCATTTTTAATCGGAATGTCGTGGTCAAAATAATAAACGACCTGCCCTGAAAGATATTCATCTCTGTCTCGTGTTTCTAAAAGCATAGCTTCTCCTATAAAAAGTTAAAAATCCATCTGGTCGATTAAGTCTTCATTATCCGCAAGAAAAAGCTCGCCGTCCCCATAAGGAAGTCCGCCATAAAGGGGGCTGTCATAACTGCCGGATTCATAACCCTCAGCCTCGTCAAAGCGGGCGGGGCTGTAATCTTCATCGTAATCATCAATTTCATCGTAGTAATAACAGCGTTTTTGTCGTGGCGGCTGGTGATTAAACCATTCATCTCCCTTTAGTCCGAGAACGATAGCAATGATAAGCAGTGGAATAAGAACTGGCGAACATAAAACTAAAACTATTAATCCCATAAAAACCTCCTGAATAATTTCTAGGCGAAGCGGTCTTGCAGGCTACACAAGGCCGTTTTTTAGCTTTCTGGAATTAAGTATATCAGTTAGAGGTGCCAAAGAATGACACTGTAGTTTAAATTTTTGATTTTTTTTGAGGGGGCGTTCCTCCAAGCCTTCGTTTGATTTATTAATAAAGCTTGCCTATGCTTTAGAAGTAGAGCCATGCGGTTTATTTTTGAGAAATTCAAGTAATGCACAAAAAGAAATATGCGATTTTTTACGAATGGAACTTCCACAGTATATAAAAGAAATTACCGATAAAAAATTTCCAACTCAAGAAACTGATAATAATTAAAATATAATTCTGACAAAAAACACCGTTAAAATTAATCAAGAACAGTAGGAAAACACAGTGCGTTTTTCTATATTTACACGAGTTTTCATTTTCCTATAAAAACAAAAACGCCCCCCAGCAAGGAAAAATCTCCTCTCAAGGGGCGTTCGCATTTTCTGTCATCATCGGGCAACTACCGCCGCCCGACAATTTGTTTGCTTATTTGTACAACTCCACCAGCTTCTGCAAGTGAACGAATCTGTCCTTAGCAGCCTGTTCGTTTGTCGTTCGCTACGCTCACTAACGAGTTTTCGTGCCGAAAACTCGCAGTAACACTTTCTTTGCTTATACAAGCAATTTTCGTAGACGAACAACAAACTTGCATTGCGCCCGCTCTGGGAACTTGCGTGTAAGAGCTGAGTATCGTGTCTCGTTGTTGAGGAATGCACGCAAAACTTCGTTTTGCTTACGAGTTTTTACAAAGCAAAAACTCGCTGAATCTCTTTACAATGAACATCAAGTCCAATTTTTGGATTCTTGCCTTCTGCCTTGAGGGCCGGGTTGAAGCTGAAGAGGTTCCCTTCGCAGCATAGCTGCTCGGAGAATCGCTCAAAACCTGTCTCACAGGTTTTGCCCGCCACAGGCGGTCGCTCCCTAAGTAACCGGCTTTGACAGCTGCCTTCATCTCGTCCTGACAGTGGTTGCGAATCTTCGATTCTAGCTGCCGCCCTTGACACCGTGGAGCTCACATGGAGCGTATTTCGGCATCCGTGCCGTAACGACAAGTTTTCAACTTGTCGCAGGTTTTTCTGTCTTTTTAAGGCACCGCAACATCCATGTTGCGCTGTAATAGAACAGTTTTCGAGCTTTCATATTGTAAGCCTCTGCTTCCTGGATGACTTTGAGGGCCTGTGCAGGGTTAGCACCGAGGGCAATCTGTCCGACATAGACATATCCGTAGCTCATAGCGATCTCTGAGAGAGACTTTTTGCCCATCTCTTTACCAGCAGCTGCGAACTGACAGACTTCACCAATGTTAGAAGCCTTAGATGCCTGTCCACCTGTATTTCTGGAAGCAAGCTTCCTAGCGTACATCTCTGTATCGAATACCATGCTGGGCGTTCCCCTTCGGGTCAGGCTTTCCGCACTTCCGCTTTCGCTTCATTCCTTCGGAACGCCTTCGGCGGTGCTACAATCCTTAACGCGTCCCTATAATCTTTTTAAATATAGATATATTTAGAGTTTATTTTTCCCATGAAGTTTATTTTTTATTATTGGGCTTTCATCATATTCTTGTTTCATTCTGAATAAATCTGAATCTTTTTCTACCATTGATTTTCGATTTTTTTCATAAAATGAAAGTAATGTTTTTCCTAATTCAGACTCCACTGTATTTTCATCAGAAAATTTGTTTGAATGAATTATCTCTAGTAATCTAGCCCATTCTTTTTCAGATAGTGAATTTTCACAGTCTTTATAAGTATTCCACCAATTGCTTGAAGACCATCGACAAATATCATCGTTTCCAAATAGTTTTATTGCTGCATTATGCCCAGCATCCATTCCAAGCCAATCAAAAAAGAAACGATAAATAATCATTGTTTCGGGCATTTCAAGTAATTTATGAAATTCATCTAAATTCTCACCAAATGCCTTTTCAAAATAAGATTTTCCCCGTCCAATTTTTCCTTTTGTGCTATTAAGAATTGCCTGTATCGCACGGATATATTTCCTATTCCAGTACTCACCGATGTAATCCCGATTGTGAGAAAAATCTTCTTTCATATCATCTGTTTTTCGAATTGGATGATATTTCATAGGAAATGAATAAATGCTAACTTTTAACTCTTCACATAAGTCCACATTTATTCGTAATCGTTCATATAATTCTCCTGGCTTATCGTGAAAATTATAAAGTATATAATTTGAAAAATCTTTCAGACCTGCATTTACGCTCATCTTGATTGCCTCGACATATTTATCCTTCGTTTTTAAATCATCAAAGGCAATTCGTAATGGATGAATTGCAATTTTTGCAAGCAAGGCCGTTTTTTCAGGTGTAAAAAGTCTGGCATCTACCCCCTGATTAAAATCAACAAATCTTAGAGAACCATTTCCTTTATTAAAATGAGAAGCGTATAATTTTTTTAGTTCTTCATATGCGGACAATACATTTTCTTTCGTTGCATTCAACTCATACACAAGGTGATACTTCTCTATTACTTGATAGACTGTATATGATTCATCATCTTTTACCTTCGTATAAAAGTCTTGTATCAAACGCCATAGTTTTTTTGTATATGCCCTATCATTTAAATTATTTTTTAAATTTCGTGCAGACAAATCGAACAAATTTTGTCTGCAGAACTTTGCGCCACGATAAAATCCACTTTCATAAATCTCTTTGATAATTTTTTCAAAATTCTCAGAGGCTAAAACATTGTTATCCATAAGTAAAAGGTCTTTCTGCTCGCCATATTTTCTTGCAACAGTTTCAATACGCTCTTTTAATGGAATATAGGAACAATAAACAGGCTCTAATGTTGAAACCGCACAAAAAGGGCATTTTCGTATGCAACCGCGAGTTGTATAACGGTAATATGCATTTGACATCGGATATTGATAATCAATTTCATCGAGTATAGAATAATCAAGTTCCAATTCATCAATTATTTGAGTATCATCTGGGTCTAAATCCCCCGCTTTGTTCAATAATCCTGGTCGAGGCTTTATTCCTGTGGCTTTCTCAATTTCATTTGGCTGAATGGATGCCAAAACCCCACCAATCATTAAATTTTTCTTATCTTTAACTAACTTTTTTGCAAATTCGATAGTCTCTATCGTTTTATCCCAATAAAAAGTAAAAAGAGTTGTTACACCAACCCTGTCCCATTCTGGCTCTTTCTCCCATTTACCTTTCCAATAATAGTCTTTTGCCGAATTAATTTCAGTTTCAAGCATAAATCCAACATCAGAATTCTCCAGAGGCAATTTTTTTAGAGTTTGAGATTTTCGAGTCTTTATAAATTCAAAAAGCTCATGCTTATAATAACGCCAATCAGTTTCTTCATTTGTTTCTATTTCATTGAGACGCATTACAAGCCTGTCACAAATTCGTTCAATAACAAATAAATGCAAATCGCCTTTATAAAACACGACTTCCCAATCTCCGCGATTTCTATAATATGTCGCAAGCTTCATCAGGCCAACAGGAGGGAACTTATTTTTATAATCAGGCTCGATGAGAAGAACTTTCTTTTTTTCTTTCATAAGGCTTACTTCTTGAGTTCCTTGAGAATTGTTGCTTTTACACCTCTCGTTATTCGCTTGTAAGCATCTGTATAAAAATTCGCATCTATTATGTCGATTATCTTTTTGATTAATGCAACTTGCTCTGAAGAATATTTTTCTTCTAGACCTGTGAAATCGTTTTGCTCTTTTTGAGAATTTTCGGTTAGGTTAAAGTGTCGTGTAATCGCTTCGGGTTCCGCAATTGCAATTGTACCGTCTTGAATTCGTTTATTAATATCATCAAGTTTCTTTTGATAGATATTCAACATGAATTCTTCGCCTTGTTTTTCTGTATTTTTATTGATAAGAGGTTTTTCGATATATTGCTGAATATCTTTTTTTACCTTTTCCAGTCGAGCAGGTATTTTATCTAACTCATCTTTTTCTTCTTCAGAAAGAGAATTACTTTGATTCTTTTTAGAAAGCCGGGCATTATCCTTTTCAATTTTTTCAAACTCGTTTAGCGTTGTTTTTGCTTTGTTTGCTTTCTGATAGACACTTTGCATTTCATTGTTAAAAAAATCCGTCAGTAACTTTTTCAAAGCAAGAGTCTCTTTCGATGGGGCAAGATTTGAGCGGTCCGTTGTCGGCTTAATATTCTCATTAACGACATGTATTTCTCCATTGAAATATTTGTTACTTCGAGCCTGCTTGAAATACTCCGTACCATCAAAGAATGTCGCCGTTCCTATTTGAATATTCTTGATTCTAAGTCTCATTCCGCGTGTTAGAACAAGTTGTTTCGGATTTGTATTTGGTATCGTATCAGGAATTTGTACAGTAAACGGTGTAACTGCATACCACCCCCATGCCAAAGTTCCATAATTATTGTCCTTTAGAATAAAGTATCTAAGAGTGTCAACTTCATCATCAAGCCCCTCAACTTTGTAAGAATATTTTTTACGAATATCTACAATATCGTTCAACGAAACTTTTACACTATTCAAATTTTTTACATATTCGGTTATTTCATCTTTTATTTCTGCTTCCGCAGTTTCAAGACTAGGCTGAATGAGGTTACTTTTGAAAACTGCATTGTAATCAATCGGCGCAACCTGAATAAGATAATCTTTGATTTTGCTTTCATCTAACAACTTCTCGACATATTCAGGTAGAATATCATTTAAACTTACCTCAAAATAATGCTTATCAGATTTCTCTCCATCTTTTGCAGAAAAAGTTGCTGCAAAGTCCAAAACTTCTGTTGCGGTCATTGTATTATTTTCATCGTCCAAACAATCACGGATTTTCTGAACATCGATAACCAATTCAGAAATCTCGGTTTCGCCTTTAAATGAAGTCCTAAACACAAGTTGGTTGCAATATCCCGCACCGACCAAACGACCGATTCCATAGAAGCCTGCAACATATAAATTATTTTTCTTTGGGCTAGTTGCGATGTCTTTTAATACGGCTTCTGCTTTATCTGCCGGAATTCCGATGCCATCATCATTTATAATAACTTGCTGTTTTTCCGCATTTATCCGTATAGAAATATGTCCTTCATCATCACTCAGAATACCCGCAATTTTTGCTTCCTGAATAGAATCAGATGCGTTCTGTAAGTATTCGCGATAAATTGTTTCTGGTTCTGGATAAAGCGAAAACATAAGCATTTGGAGCATATCTTTGCCGATTATCGAATTGTGTGCCATTATCTTGTCCTTTTTTAGCCGTTCGGGAATTGTTTGTATGTGTTATATGGAAACTTTACTTTTACCAAAGAACGCAATGCAGGATTTGAAATTATATATTCGCCTGCTGGTAATCTTGTCATCATATTCTGGTAAACTTTCGGAATGTATTTGTAATCCGACTTCGAGACCTCTATCGCATTTGTTCGACCATACGCCGCTGTTGCACAGTTACCTTTTACTCTGTCATGAATTGCACTTCTGAACTGTTCTACTGAGAATAAAATGATTCCTAAAGAACGACCTCGCTCAGTTATATCCAGCAGCTGATGTAAAATCGGAGAATTTTTAGGAGTGTCATTTGAAGCGTATTTATTCAGTTCATCTACAAAAATGACAACCTTTTTTGGAATATTGTTTCGCTCCGTATCAAATTTCATTTCCCAAATGGAACGGATAACACTACCGAATATGAAACTCTGCGTATTCTCATCAAGTAATGTAATATCAACCAGCATTACTTGACCACCGACAAGATTTTCTTTTATTTCCGTACCCAAATCTTTTTCGCCGTCATTGATGTTGTCATTGAACACTCCCTGCGTTTTTACAAGTTTGTTTATCAAGCGATAAAACTTGTTCCATGATGACGGAAGAATTGACCTGTTACTGTCATCGGCTGATTTTTTTGCATATTTTTCAACAGTCTCCATTAGCGTTTCCCATGTGTCCACATTTTTAAAATCACCCTGATGATTAATAATATAATTCACACAGCTTTCCATTGTTCCTGACGAATCATCCTCGTTCGCCAAAAGCAAATCGAGCATAGGAAGATATTTATCACATGGAACTTTGTATACAAAGGCTTTCTTTTCAGCTTGTTGCCGTTTAAAATCCGCAATATCAGCATTTGAGAGAATTTTCTTTGTACTATCTGCATACGGATAGAAATATTTAACATTCTGAAACGGTTTTGCTTCTAAGCCTAAATCCGTATAAAGTTGCTTATCCTTCTCTTTTAACTCAGTGTTTTCTTCATCGATTGCAAGTAAATCACGACCTTTCACATTGAAGAATACAAAAGCAACATCGTTCTTATCATCTATCATATATTTTTGTTGCAATGCGTTCAGGAGAAACATTGAATAAGAAGTTTTCGCCGCAAGACCTGAAATTCCCGAAACATTCAAATGTGCGCCTTCTGGACCAATAAGGAAGTTTTCATTAAGCGAAACAGGAATTTTCATCGCTTCTTTTCCCTTGTACATCTGCAAATATCCACAGACAATAGGATTTTTTACATTCTTCAACCCCAGTGCATACGAAATATCATCCTCGTTGCAAAGGAAAACTTGTTTTCCGTCCAGCACAGGCATATAAATATCATCAGAATTACAAATAACTTTCGCTTTTACATAATTCATACCAAGACGGTTCATATTGCCAATGGCAGCATCCTTATCGCCAAAATCGCTGGAAATGAAACTTGTAAAATGACTTTGTGCATCAGTAACATGATTTATTTCCTGTACCTCGCCATAAGTCCAAGTTGTATCATTGGGAAGATGCTTTACTTTTATAATGTCAAAAGGACTCAAGACTTCATCTTTATCAGTCCAAAAATAGAATTCATCCGTTGTTGAGGGATTTTTCTCCGTTGCAGAAACTTTTCCGATTACCCGTTCGTGATTTTCCATACTAAAACAGCCCCAAAAAAATATTTTTATCTATATATTGTGTTTTACAGAATGATTCCGTAAGAAAAACTGGATATAAATGATTTGCCCAACGAGAGTCTGAGCCATAGCAAACAGGGTATGCTTCTCTGATTATATTTGCAGAAAGCCAGTCTATTGATTCCGTTTCAAACGGTTGTGTAGAATCGTGCATTAACAGCTCGCACTTCACTACATCAGAAAATTGAGTCTGCCGAAAATCAGAATTGCGGATTCGTATATACCAAACCGCAAAATACTGGTCATTTGATTGCTCCGAGCGATAGCGAAATGCCTTTGTCCTGTGGTACGGCTTTAATTCTGCAATAGTACGGGCAATGTTTTCATTTCCTCGAATAGAACTTAGCAAAGTCGGATCGAATGATTTTGAAACGCCGACAACATGCTTGTAGTTTGTCCTCATATTGTTCCAAACTGCCTGTTCAAAATTGGAATAACTAGGATTGTATTGAATCGAGCCATCCTTTATAAGAAATGCTGAATCGGACAATTTCTTTTCTTTGCACAATTCCTCGACCATAATCTGTTCTTCGTCTGTCATTACATTCTGAATCTGTGCAATTCCGCTGTTTATAAATCTATTTTTATCTTTTGGATCTACATCTTTTCCATCAACTTCATAAAACTCTATACGAGAAATTCTTATATTGTGTTCTTTTGCATAGCGATTTTTACTTTGCAAATCTTCAGTCAAATCTTCTGCATATTTCCTCGCATAATCCTTTCTTTTTCCCCAATTAGAATAAAATTTCTTTGGAAGAGAAATAATTATTTCTGTTTTTGTTTTGCATTTTTTGAAGCTGTCCCTATTTTCTCGATGGCAACAACCGACGACAATTTGACCTGCAATTATGGGATAAATATTCTTTCCAATTACGATGTCATCAACTTTGAAAGTATGCCGAGATCCGTCTAAAAAATATTTAATTTTGTCAGAATGAATGTCATGTATTAACCGTGAGGGGATTTCTACAGAAAGAACATTTGATGTATCCGTTTCTGCATATTTTTGCCCTTTTGTGTCATAAGAGACTTCATCACGGTCATATCCTTCTGGTGTAAATAAATCATTCGCATTATCATCAAGAGAAAATTTTCGTGTATTGTAGCAATGAAAATTACCTTCATTATGCTTATCAATATAACTTAAGATTTGTCCCATAAATAAAATTACTCACAGAAATAATGTATAAACTAAATTTACTCCTAATAAATTAGTATAACACAAAATTACTCACAGTTTCAAACAATTTTGGCAATTTTACTTGCTTTAATTGAGTATATATGGAAAAACATCAGTCGCAATTCATTATGAATTTAAAATATTACAGGGAACTACGCGGACTTTCCCAAGCTGAACTTGCTGGAATCATGGAATGTGGAACCGGTACGATTGGAAATCTAGAAGCGGGTTCCTCCAAGCCTTCGTTTGATTTAATAATAAAGCTTGCCTATGCTTTAGAAGTAGAGCCATGCGATTTATTTTTGAGAAATTCAAGTAATGCACAAAAAGAAATATGCGATTTTTTACGAATGGAACTTCCACAGTATATAAAAGAAATTACCGATAAAAAATTTCCAATTCAAGAAACTGATAATAATTAAAATATAATTCTGACAAAAAACACCGTTAAAATTAATCAAGAACAGTAGGAAAACACAGTGCTTTTTTTCTATATTTACACGAAGTTTTCATTTTCTTATAAAAACAAAACCGCCCCCTGCAAGGAAATCTCCTCGCAAGGGGCGTTCGCATTTTACTTCCCACTGGGGCAACTACCCCAATGAAAACTCGACTGGCTTATTTATACAACTCAACCAGCTTCTGCAAGTGAACGAATCTTGCTTTAGCAGCTTCTTCGTTTCTGTCGAAGAGAACCTTCGCCCGCTCTGGGAACTTGCGTGTAAGAGCAGAGTATCGTGTCTCGTTGTTGAGGAATGCCTGATAGCTTCCGTCGCCTTCTTTTGAAGTGAGGGTGAACGGATTCTTGCCTTCTGCCTTGAGGGCCGGGTTGAAGCTGAAGAGGTTCCAGTAACCAGCTTTTACAGCTGCCTTCATCTCGTCCTGACAGTGGTTGCGAATCTTCGATTCTAGCTGCCGCCCTTGACACCGTGGAGCTCACATGGCGCGTATCCGATGATGAGTGAAGGACCGTTGTAAGCCTCTGCTTCCTGGATGACTTTGAGAGCCTGTGCAGGATTTGCACCGAGAGCAATCTGTCCGACGTATACGTAGCCGTAGCTCATAGCGATTTCAGAGAGGGATTTTTTGCCCATCTCTTTACCAGCTGCTGCGAACTGACAGACTTCACCGATGTTAGAAGCCTTTGATGCCTGTCCGCCTGTATTTCGGGAAGCAAGCTTCCTAGCGTACATCTCTGTATCGAATACCATAAAGGGCGTTCCCCTACGCTTTGCTTCGGGTCAGGCTTTCCGGGGTTCCGTGCTCTCGCACTACATTGCCTACGGCAACGCTTCGCGCCCCTACAATCCTTAACGCTGTTCTAAATAAAAAATTTTTCTTTTTACATTAATACTATAATTTCTCTAAAATTTGTGTTACAGTGTTACGGAAAAAATGCAGACGACAAAAATTAACAATCGCCGCTATCTGGGCAATAAATACAGACTTCTCCCCTTTATTACCGATGTGATTTCGGCGGAGTGCGGTGATTTTGGCACTTTTGCAGATATTTTTGCAGGAACTGGTGCAGTTTCCTCTGCCTACATCGACAAACATCTTATCACAAACGATATTCTCTACAGCAACTATCTCTGCCACCTTACTTGGTTTTCTGATGAGCCATTTGATGAAAATAAGATTGAAAAATACATCTTATATTTCAACAGTGATATTCCCTATCAAGAAAACTATATGACAAAAAATTTTGCGAACACTTACTTTTCAGATAAAGTTTGCTCAAAAATCGGTTTTATCCGTGAATATATTGAAAATGAGTACAATTCAAAGAAAATCAACGACAAGGAACGCGCAATGCTCGTAACTTCCTTGCTCTACGGCTTGGATAAAATCGCGAATACTTGCGGTCATTATGACGCTTACCGAAAAAATGTAGAATTAACCGACGAACTAGTTTTATACTTGCCAGAACCAAACACGAATCTGCAGCACAATGAGTGTTTCAACTGCGATACAAACGAACTTGTCAAGACAATTTCAGCCGATGTTGTCTACATTGACCCCCCATATAATTCGCGACAGTACAGCGATGCCTATCATCTTGTGGAGAATATCGCCCGCTGGCAAAAGCCCGATGTTTTTGGCGTTGCTAGAAAAATGGATAGAACCGCTCTCAAAAGCAAATACTGTACCCGCGCCGCACCGAAAGCCTTTGCGAATTTGATACACGATTTGCAGGCAAAGTACATTGTAGTGTCTTACAACAATATGGCGCAGAAAGGCAACGACCGCTCAAACGCCCGCATTTCCGACACGGAGATTTTGGATACCTTGCAGGCAAAAGGCACGGTCAAGACTTTCTCCGAGCAGTTCAAGGCGTTCACCACGGGGAAATCAGAACATCTTGACAACGAAGAGAGGCTTTTTGTCTGCAAATGCAACTGAGCGCAAAAACCGACATCATAAAATCACCGCTCAACTTCACGGGCGGAAAATACAAACTTCTTCCTCAACTTTTGCCATTGTTCCCCGATGATGTTCATACTTTTGTCGATTTGTTCTGCGGTGGTTGCAATGTCGCTCTGAATGTTACCGCTCAAAAAATAATCTGCAACGACAAGGACGAAAAACTGATTGGCTTGATTTCTTTTTTCAAGCAGACGACTTTTTCTGACTTGCTTCCGAAAATCAAAAAAATCATCGCAGATTTCAATTTGTCCGATTCAAATGCGAACGGCTACGATTTTTACAACTGCAACTCGTCAAGCGGTTTGGGAAATTTCAACAGAAACGGCTTTACTGCCCTGCGCGACAAATTCAATTCGCTGTCGCCTACAGATGAAAATTATTTTTTAATGCTCTATGTGCTGATTGTCTACTCGTTCAACAATCAAATCCGTTTTAATTCGGACGGAGAATTTAATCTTCCTGTCGGCAAGCGCGATTTCAATATCAAAATGCAGAACAAATTGAAATCATTTTTGACCGCTCTTGGAACGCAGAGTATTTATTTTATAAATAAGGATTTTTCCGAAATACCGCCAAGCGAACTGACCGAGCAAGATTTTGTCTACGCCGACCCGCCGTATTTAATCACTTGCGCGACCTACAACGAAAAATCTTGGAACGAAGCGGAAGAAAAACGACTGCTTTCTTACTTAGATGAACTTAATGAAAACAATATCCGTTTCGCGCTTTCAAATGTGCTTTCGACCGACAACAAAACAAACGCAATCTTGCAAGACTGGCTGACCACACACAAAAATTATATATGTCATCACTTGGATTTTTCCTACAGCAATTCAAATTATCATAAAAAAAATATAGCACAAACGGACGAAATTTTGATTACGAATTATTAAATACTTTCTCACTGATAAACATTACTCGCAAGAACATATTTTATTCAAATCTATTTCGTTTTTTCTTAGGTTTATTAATTGGTGAACTCAAAATCTCATCAATTACTACCGAATCCCACTGAGGTTTCTTCCCAATTTCTTTTTCTGCTAAACCTCTCAAATAGTTTATTCTCTCCTCTGACACCGTTCGATATCCATTGTCGATGCTTTTCTTTTCAACATATAGAGTTCTATTGTTAAGCCATTCTTGTGACGATTGATATTTTTCCAACCATTCAAGTTCTTTTTTATGATATATATCCAACTCATCTGTTATATTTTGGAAAAGAGTTTCTACTTTGTTATAATCATTATCAACATCTTCTACATTATAAATATATTCTGACCATTTAGCAGCTATTTCGGCTCTAGCAATTCTTCTATGACTAAGTAACTCTTTTTTGTCTTGGGGTTGATTTACAAAGTAAAAATAATAATGTTCTTCTGATTTTTGTTTTGAAAACTTTGATTTACAACTTAGATTTGTAAAAGCAAATAAAAAAAGCAAAATCATAACAATAGCAACTGATATTTTTCTCATCTACACACCTCTTAACAGTCAATATTTTACTACAACTTCCTTATTCAAATAATGATTTTATCCACTGTGTAAGTTTCTTTGTTAATTCATCTTCATCTTTCCAAACAATCATCTGTTTTTGGCTTACATCGAAATGTGGTCGCATATTCTTTTCTTGGCTGTCAAAAGATTCTTTCTTGCAACAAAAAATGACTTCCTTTCCCAAGCCATAGGCATAGCCCGCCTCATAATATGCTCCCGTGTTCGGAATAGAAATGTCAATGACGAGAAATTTTGAGTCTCGGATTTTCTTGAACATTTCGGGAACAATCTGATGATTATGAGTGACCTCATCGATAAGAATCGGATGGTAGCCAGCGTTTGTGATTCCCAATTTTAGAGCTTCCCTTGTCATTTTTGCTTCTTCATCAAACGACATTGCAATAAAAATATTCTTGTTGTTTTTGTCGGCAATTTCCAATTCTTCAATCCGTTGCCAGCCGTTTGAATTTAATTCTGCATGAATCGGGAATTCATCGTTAATACTTTTTCCAATCGTGGCGTAATCTACATTTTTGCCCCCCAGATATGAGATGATTTTATGAATTTGGGGGTTGATTTTAAAAAAATCTAATTTCGTTCCATCTACATTAAACCTGTGGATAAAAAAGGCACTGCAAAATGTTTCGTATGGATACTCTATTGTATTGCCGAAAAACTCTGATTTCCGAGCAATGTCTAAAAGCATATATTCGATTTTCGCTGAAAACTTTGACGGATATAAATCTTCCACGGAATCAAGCGGAATAAATCTTGGTCTTGCAAAATCATTTTTATTCTCGTCATAGAAAGTTTTGTCACCTATAATTCGGGTGTCTGACCTTTTTGAGTGATACAAAATCCCTGCGATTTTATCTTTTACAGATTCAAGTTTTTTTAAGTCGAAAGTGTTGATAACATATCTTCCACAAACAGGGCAAATGATAAATAAAGTTTCCCATTTGCGATTGTTATGTTCGAGATTCTGACTTTCACAGAATGGACAGCGGTTTTCGTTAATATCTTGTGTAATGACCAAATTTTCATACATAAACTTATGTTCTCTTTCCTATTGTATTTCAGCAATTTTTTCTTTCAAATCCGCATACCATTCTTTTGGAGCAAGCGGACTTTCTTGCAACTCATGGAACAGTCTGTATAATTGCGGATATTTTACGCCTTTTTGCAGAATTGCAATCAACAGTTCATTTTCTAACGGTGTTATCATCATTCCGTTTATCACTTCATCGCCGTTGCGACCGCCGTAGTATTCCATCTTGCGACGATTGCGGAAGTCGGAAATGACATTTATGTGCAAGAAATTCGTGATAAAAACGCAGTAAGAATCCAATTCTTTGTGCGAAAGCATATATTCGCCCAAATGCCTTGAAACAGGCTCCATTTCCATACGCCGTTGGTTTGTTGAATCCGCTAAAGTTGCTTCAATTAAGAGAGTGTGTTTCGGATAACCGTTTTCTGCTTCGTATTGGAAAACTAAGTCTGCTTCGCCACCGCCCGCGTGAGTTTTTGGGAGCAAATCGGCTTCAAGCGACAAATTCATAAATGAAAGAATGTTTCCTTTTCGTTCGCTGATTTTATACCAAGCAATTCCCAATATATACTCAAAGATTGTCGGAATATCCGCATCATCTGTAACAAGTTCTTGAATTTCTTTATCCGCGCGTTTTTGAACGAGTTGCAGAATGTAAATAAGTTGCGTGTCAGAAAAACGCTCGTCAATGAGTTTGTTAAAGCGTTCAGTCCTTTCATCTGCGACAAATTGTTTGATGTCGCCAATTTGTGAAAATGAAGTTTTGTTGTCCTTATTGATTGCTTTGAGTAACTTCGCTTCGTCGAGTTTCAAGAATGGTGAAATTTCTTCAAGCGTTTGCAGTTCTGCAACTTTGTCTGATTTTTCAAATGCGAGATTATAAAATTCATCGGTCAAAAGTGAAAAATAATACTTCGGAATGACATCGAATTTAACTTGCTCATCAGCAAAAAGTAATGTATCTGAGATTTTAAGATAACGGCGGTTCAAGTCAAAATAATCTTCTAAAGTCTTCTTTATTTTTATAAGGTGCATTGTCTTAAAAAATACAGTTTTAAACTCAACTTCATCGCCAAGATTTGAAAACATATTCGCAAGCTGCAACTGTGTAAGAGGTGATTTCTTGATTGAAGCACTTGAAGATGTTTTGAACAAAAATTTTCTCCAATGCGTTTTTACATTGCCAATGTCAGAAACTTCATAAAGATTCAAAATCTCTTTAGTCGAATTATCACCATCGAAATAAACTACTTTAATAGCGTTGTACAACGGTAGATAAGCCCTATCGTAATTTTTACTTTTGCGGTTCAGCCCGACTCTGCAAAAAGTTTCTTCTGTAACAATTTTCTCTGATATAAAAAAGTCCAAAGCATCTTTGTAGTTCTGCTGTTGCATAAAGATTTCCGTGACAATATCGTCTACGCTTATACCTTTTCCACGAAAATCATACAATTTGCTTTCAATAAATTTGGTTGTTTCACGACTTATGCAGAGTGGAAACAGATACATGAACTCTTCTTTGTTTAGGTAATTGAAATTTTTAAGCAGCCGAGCAAGCAAAACAAACGGACGAATTCCAGTATCTTTATCAATTGCTATGTAAGTTTTGAGGAGTTGCTGAAAGTAGATAAAACTATCTTTCGGAATTTGCAAGAAATTGTCGCTTGAAAAATCTCCATTTTTTGAAATTTCTAGCAGTTTCTTTCCAACATCAGTCAAACGGCGGTTGTCGTCGATTAATCCGATGTCACGCATTCCAGATGTTTTCTGCCGTGCATCCTTTGCTTTGCGCGGAGCTTCACCGTCTTTTAAAAATCCCCTTTCCTTGATAAAATTGTAGTATGCCTCTTGAACGCTCTCGTTACTTTCCCATTTTTCATTCGTATATTCGGGCTTTTGCCAAAATTGATTGAGTAAATCCAATTGCTGCTCAATCTTCTGATTGAAATTCTGCATACGGAAACTCGTCGTTCCCAAACTATAATAAAATGATTTAAAGGCGATGTTTTCTTCTGACATATTTTTATTTTAACATAAAAATATCTTTTAATACACATTAAACAAAAACGCCCCTCGCAAGGAAATCTCCTCGCAAGGGGCGTTCGCATTTCCTGTCATTGTCGGGCATAGACCCGACAATCTAGTTGCTTACTTATACAATTCCACCAGCTTCTGCAAGTGTACGAATCTGTCCTTAGCAGCCTGTTCGTTGCGGTCGAAGAGAACCTTAGCCCGCTCCGGGAACTTGCGTGTAAGAGCAGAGTAGCGCGTTTCGTTGTTGAGGAATGCCTGATAAGTGCCGTCGCCTTCCTTAGAAGTGAGGGTGAACGGATTCTTGCCTTCTGCCTTGAGGGCCGGGTTGAAGCTGAAGAGGTTCCAGTAACCGGCTTTTACGGCTGCCTTCATCTCGTCCTGACAGTGGTTCATGCCGCCCTTAACACCGTGGAGCTCACATGGAGCGTATCCGATGATGAGTGACGGACCGTTGTAAGCCTCTGCTTCCTGAATGACTTTGAGAGCCTGGGCCGGGTTAGCACCGAGGGCAATCTGTCCAACATAGACATATCCGTAGCTCATAGCGATTTCTGAGAGGGATTTCTTGCCCATCTCTTTACCAGCTGCTGCGAACTGACAGACTTCACCGATGTTAGAAGCCTTTGATGCCTGTCCACCTGTATTTGAGTACATCTCTGTATCGAATACCATAACGTTGATGTTTTCGCCAGAAGCCAAAACATGGTCGAGACCGCCGAAACCGATGTCGTAAGCCCAACCGTCGCCACCGAAAATCCATACAGATTTCTTTGCCAGGTAGTCTTTCTGCTCAAGGATTTCTTTTGCAGTTGCAGAACCGTCTTTTTCGAGAGCAGCGATGAGGTCAGCAGCTTTTGCTGAGTTCTCTTTTGTGCTGTCTTTTGTAGCCATGAAAGCGTCGATTGCTTCTTTGAGGGCGCCGCTTGCTTCCATTCCGTTCAACTTCTCGATGAGGTTGTCGCGGATATATTTCTGGCCTGAGTACATACCCAAACCGTGCTCAGCGTTGTCCTCAAAGAGTGAGTTAGCCCAAGCCGGACCTTTCTTTGAGTCCTTGTTGATTGTGTAAGGAGCAGTGGCCGCAGGTCCGCCCCAAATTGAAGAACAGCCTGTAGCGTTTGAAATGTACATGTGCTCGCCGAAGAGCTGAGTAATCAGGCGGGCATAAGAAGTTTCTGCACAACCTGCGCATGAGCCTGAGAATTCAAGAAGCGGCTGGTTGAACTGGCTTCCTTTGACTGTGTTGTCGCCGAATCCAGAATCTTCCTTCTTTGAAACATTTGCAACGAGATAGTTCCATGCCGGCTGCTCTGAAAGGCGAGTCTCCTGTGGAACCATTGTAAGTGCCTGAACTGGACAAACTGTTGTACATTCTCCACAACCCATACAATCCAGAGGGCTGACAGAAAGTGTGAACTTGTATTTTCCAGCCTTTGGCTTCAAGTCAACTGCTTTTCCGCCGTTCTTTTCGACCTCAGCAGCCTCAGCGTCGGTAAGAAGATACGGGCGGATTGTAGCGTGTGAACAGACGAATGCACAGTTGTTACACTGAATACATTTTGCGCTATCCCACTGTGGAACCATAACGGCAGTACCGCGTTTTTCGTAAGCAGAAGCTCCAAGCTGGAACTGACCGTCTGCGATGTCCTTGAATGCAGAAACAGGGAGATTGTCACCGTCCATCAAAGCGATTGGGTTCATGAGCTTCTCTACCATATCAACGGTAGCTTTCTCGCCCTTGAGAGCAGGTTTTGCTGCATCAGGAGCAGGATTTGCCCAAGAAGCAGGAATCTTAACTTCGTGCAAAGCACCTGCACCCTGGTCGATAGCCTGACAGTTCATGTCAACGACATCCTGACCCTTCTTAGAGAATTTGGCAACAACCTTTTCCTTCATGTACTTGATGGCTTCTTCTGCAGGAAGAACACCGGCAAGCTTGAAGAATGCAGACTGGAGAACTGTAGAAGTTCGTTTTCCAAGACCGATTTTTGTAGCGATGTCAACTGCGTCTACGGTGTAAACCTTGATTTTGTGGTCAGCGATGTATTTCTTTGACTCAGCAGGAAGATGCTTGTCAAGTTCTTCGTCAGACCACTGGCAGTTGATAAGGAATGTACCGCCGTCTTTGACATCCTGAACCATTTTGTAGCCCTTGATGATGTAAGACTGGTTGTGGCAGGCAACCAAGTCAGCCTGATTGATGTAGTACGGAGAGCGGATTGGCTTGTCGCCGAATCGCAAGTGAGAAATGGTGATACCGCCCGTCTTTTTAGAGTCGTACTGGAAGTAAGCCTGAATGTATTTGTCGGTGTGGTCACCGATGATTTTTGTAGAGTCTTTGTTTGCGCCGACTGTACCGTCACCACCGATACCCCAGAATTTACACTCAACAGTTCCTTCCGCAGAAGTGATTGGAGCCGGTTTAACCTCTGGCAATGAGAGATTTGTGACATCATCAACGATTCCGAGAGTGAAGCGAGATTTTGGCTCTGCTTTTGCAAGTTCCGTGTAAACAGCGAAAACTGAGCTTGGCGGAGTGTCCTTTGAACCCAAACCGTAGCGGCCGCCAGAAAGTTTGACATCGTTCAAGCCCGCTTCGCGCAAGGTGGTAGCGACATCGAGGAAGAGCGGTTCGCCGAGTGAGCCAGGCTCTTTCGTGCGGTCAAGAACAGCGACTTTCTTTGCTGTTTTTGGCAATTTTTCAAGGAATTTCTTCGGCATCCACGGTCGGTACAAGTGAACTTTGATAAGACCGACTTTCTCGCCCTTCTTTGTGAGGTAATCGATGACTTCCTCTGCGACATCACAGATTGAGCCCATCGCAACGATAACGCGGTCTGCATCTGGGCTACCATAGTAGTCGAAGAGACCGTAGTTCGTGCCCAATTTCTTGTTGATTTTGTCGATGTATTTTTCGACGATTGCAGGGAGCGCGTCGTAAGTTGAGTTACAAGCCTCGCGGTGCTGGAAGAAGACATCGCCGTTCTCGTGAGAGCCGCGCATTGCAGGATGCTCAGGATTCAACGCATGGTCGCGGAACGCTTTGAGAGCGTCCGTTGGGAACATCTCTTTGAGGTCAGCGTAATCCCAAGTTTCGATTTTCTGGATTTCGTGTGAAGTGCGGAAACCGTCGAAGAAGTTGATGAACGCAACCTTTCCTTCGAGAGCCGCCAAGTGAGCGACAGGAGCCAAGTCCATGACTTCCTGCGGATTGCTTTCTGCGAACATAGCCGCGCCCGTCTGACGGCACGCGTACACATCTGAATGGTCGCCGAAAATGTTCAAAGACTGAGTTGCAACACAACGAGCCGCAACATGGAACACACAAGGAAGCTGCTCGGCAGCAATCTTGTACATGTTCGGAATCATCAAGAGCAAGCCCTGTGAAGCAGTAAAGGTGGTTGTGAGCGCACCTGATGCCAATGAACCGTGAACTGTACCAGCAGCACCAGCTTCTGATTCCATTTCAATAACTTTTACTTTGTTACCGAAAATGTTTTTCTGACCTGCGGCAGACCAGTTGTCTACCCAGTCAGCCATTGGTGAAGAAGGAGTGATTGGATAGATACCAGCGACTTCTGTGAACGCATAAGCGACATGAGCTGCAGCCTGGTTTCCGTCCATTGACTGTTTCTTTCTGGACATGTTTTGTCCTCCTGTAAAGGGTTAAAATTAGAGTCATTTTTGAAGTTTTGTCATTTCGAGCGAGCGTATGCGAAACTCGCCATTCCGCTTCGCTTCAGTCGAAGTGACAAACAGTTCGTTGAAATGACACGAAAAATTACCTGAAAATATTAGCAATAGAGTACCACTAAATCGAGAATCTAACAAGAGAAAAATATAAAAATACTGACATTGAAAGAATATCTAAAATGACAAGAAAGTTAAAATTTAACCATAGAAATTTTAAGAAGAAAATGCAGCACTTCCAGTCGAAAATATCAGGGATGGACAGACGACCTTTTAGGGTTTGCACAAGGAAGCGGTACTACATGGCTTTATACAGCTTGAAAACTGTCTGTTTGACATATACACGCAATGCGTATATAATAAAATTATGATAAAGAGTTTTGCGGATAAAGAAACAGAACTTATTTACAATCAGAAGTTCTCAAAACGACTTCCAACTACAATTCAGAAAGTTGCTTTACGAAAACTCATGATGATAGATAATGCAAAGTGCCTGGAAGATTTACGAGTTCCCCCAAGTAATCACCTTGAGCAGCTTGTCGGGGACAGAAAAGGTCAGCACTCAATCCGCATAAATGATCAGTGGCGTGTCTGTTTTACAGAAAAAGACGGGCATTATTACAATGTAGAGATTGTGGATTACCACTAGGAGCAAACTATGTCTGATTTTATCGAAACACCAACAATCGGGGAAATCCTCAGTGAAGAATTTCTGATTCCACTTGGAATTTCTGCATATAAACTTGCGCAGGAAATAAAAGTTCCCACTTCCCGCATTCAGGATATTCTTCATAACCGCAGAAAGATAACTGTAGATACATCATTAAGGTTGGCAAAATTTTTTGGATTATCTGATAGTTATTTTATGTCCTTACAGGATGACATTGATATAAGAAATGCGAAGATGGAACTTGCACCACAGTTAGAAGAAATAAAAACTTATGCGTATGCATAAAAATTTGTCATAACAAAGATTCGTGCCGACAGGCAGTCATACAATCAGCGGGCAAATGAAGTGAGCCTTTGCTTTGACAACTTTGAGTCAAGTGGTTTGTCAAGGAGATGGGGGAAGTATAGAAAATCCCCTGTAAATATGATATATTCTCTGCATTGCTTTTCAGCAAAATCTAGGAGCATAAAATGAAAAAAAATCTGTTTGCGGCAATTTTTGCGTTGCTTGCAATCTCTTTTGGAGGATGTAAACCTATGGACAAATCGTTGGACGCGATTAAAGGAAAAGATGGCGTTTTTGCAATTATGGAGACGAGCAAAGGCCCAATCGTGCTTGAGCTTTTCTATAAAAAGACTCCGCTCACTGTAACTAACTTTGTTGGTCTTGCAGAAGGCACTCTCGACGCTCACAAGGGCAAGCATTTTTATGACGGTCTTACTTTCCACCGTGTTATCGCTGACTTTATGATTCAGGGCGGAGACCCAGAGGGAACTGGCCGTGGCGGTCCTGGTTACCGGTTTGCTGATGAATTTGATTCAAGCCTCAACTTTGACAAACCGGGATATCTTGCAATGGCGAACGCAGGTCCTGGCACAAACGGAAGCCAGTTCTTTATCACTCATGTTCCGACAGACTGGCTCAACCAGAAACACACAATCTTTGGTCAGGTTGTAAACGCAGACAGTCAGGCTGTCGTTAATGCGGTTCAGCAGGGCGATAAAATCGTTAAATTAACAATCGTGCGTCAGGGTGCAGATGCAGAGAAATTCACTGCTACTCAGGCAGATTTTGACCGCGAAGCAAAAGAAGTCACGGCAAAGAACGCTGAGAGGGCAAAAGCTGCTGCTGCTGCAAAAATCAAAGAAGTCGAAGAAAAATTCCCTGGATTCAGCAAGGATTCAAACGGTATCTATTACAAGACTACAAAAGAAGGAAGTGGAAACAAAATCGGCGGAAAAAGAGCTGTTGCCGTTGAATATAAAGGTTATTTCGTAAACGGTCAGGTTTTCGATCAGTCAAAAGGCCGTGGTCCTCTTGAGTTTACTACAGCTGGCGGACAGATGATTCCTGGTTTCGACCTTATGGTTCAGGATATGAAACTTGGCGAAAAAAGAACGATTGTCCTTCCTCCAAGTCAGGCTTACGGCGAGAACGGCATTCCGGGTGTAATTCCTGGCGGAGCTTACCTCGCATTTGACATTGAGCTTACAAAAGTTAGGAACTAATCAAATCCAAGAATTTGACTAAGGGAGCGTACGGTTTAAAAGTACGCTCTTTTTTTATGTCAAGTGAAAGAAAAGTAAAATACGATGTCCTGATAAGAATCGGAAGAACAAAAAACAGATTCACCAGCGGTATTTTGTGATATGCAATTAAAACTCCAATCAGATAGACAATCGAAAGAAATGAGGTGAGCGACCAATAGTAAAAATTAAATTTCTGGCTCTTTATGGGTCTGAATACTGAAAAGGCTATAACGCAGTGAAGAGGAGACAAAAATAAAAATTGGAAGTTGTTTCGGAAAAGCGTTTGTGCTGAAAAAAGGTCTTGATACAAAATTAAAAAGCCTGCAAGCCCCGAAAAAAACAAAATCAGGAAATCAAAAAATTCAGCGCTTGCAAAAATCGAAATAATATACATTTTTGGATAGAAATATGTCAAAACCTGATATACAGTCAGAAAAAGCAGAAGACCTGTCACAATACTCAACAAAATAACTAACGATAGTTTTTCGTCATGAAAAATCTCCGTAAAATCCTGCTCTCCGAAATCTAAAACTTCTTTATCAGAAAGAAGTGCAAAGCAATCACCGAGCTTTTTATAATTCAGCTTATGACGGGAAATCTCCGAAAAAGAATAACTAACGATAGTTTTGTCACTCTTCATTCGGTCAGCATCGTGTAAAATTCTAGAAATGTGTGTTTCTGAATTGTTCGTCTGAATGTCAAAATCATATTCATAATCTGGCAGAGCCTTATAAAGATTTAAAATAAAACTATAAATATAATTCACTTTCTGAGGATTTAGCTGCAAAACAGATTCTGTCAAACTAACATTATTTCGTTTTGAATTTTCCATAAAATATTCAAAAAACGGCTCTATCTTTATCTTTGCTTTTTTATTCTTAAAAAAGAATTTTAGTCCGAAAAACTCATCGTCAAAATTGTCAAAATGCGCGAAATCTACAAGAACATCAAAATCATTTTTTTTGTCATAAATGCGAAGACAGCTTTTAGAAAAAAGCGAATGAGATGTATCTGAATAATTAACTGAAAAAATCGAAATTTTTGCACCGCCCGAAAGCTTAGCTGGAAAATCTATTGAAAAAATCGGAAACAGAAAAAACAGAAAAAACAGGCATAGCGCAAGAACTTTTTTCATAGTCAAATTATACCATAGATAATTAATTTCGACAGTTGTTTTTATTTAAAAAATCTTCGATAATGTACTGATGAAGAAAATTTTTCTTATTTCTGTCTTTTTTTTATTTCTCGCAAATTTTTCTTTTGCAAAAACCTGGACAAACAATATTGCGGCGGGACTAACCTTCGAAGACTTGTCGATTGGTGTCGACAAAAAAAATGCTGATGACATAACTCAACTTGGTTATGGTATAGACGGCTCTTATATCGGTTTTCATGAAAATGGTTTCACTGCCAAGGCAAATGTCGCTATCGGTGTCGCAACTTCAAAGGATGTTTCAATTCAAACAGACAAAAACACGAATATCGGTGCTTTTGAAAATGTTTCCTTTGGAGTCGGGTATTCCTTCGTGCGTACAGACAGGTTTCTTTTCGGAAGCACGGCAATGATGGGCGTTGAAATGTCTCAATATTCTGTTAATTCTGAAGGCGAAGAATTAAACGGTGTGAAATATGATGATTTAACGACTTCACTTTCTCTTGTCACATTCAGCTTTGGTGCAGATATTTTCGCTGTTTTTCATTTTTCAGAAAGATTTGGATTTTATGCGAATATTGCGGCAAGATATTTAATTGCAGGGGATGCAAAAATCGAATACAAATACGAGACTTCTTCAAAATCTTCCAAAAAAAGTGAAATTCTAACAGATGACTACAGCTTGTTTGGAAATTTTGTAATTCAGCCAACTCTGGGCGTTATCTGGAGATTCTAGGGAAGTGCTGATTAACACGCGAGGCGACTTATGAAACAAATTACCGACTGTAAAGGCGAACCATTGCCAGTTTTTGGAAAAGGCGTTGTAACTGATTGCGATATTGAACAGGGAGCAATGCCCTTTGGAAGTGTCTGGAATCTTAGGGTTTTGATGCTCAATGACATTGGGCGGTCGACAACTGACGTTCCTGTTCCCGCTCCTGGTCAGTTCTATCTTTTGCGTTCAAGTAAATCAGGTCATTTGCTCGGTCGCCCTATTAGCGTTTATATGGCTCGAAGGGCAGCCCATGCAGCTTATCTTGAATTTTTAATCTTAAAAAAAGGCAATGGGACAGAAGAACTTTGCTCTCTCGAAAAAAACGATGAGCTGGAGCTGATTGGTCCTCTGGGAAATTCTTTTCCTCTTCCAAAAGAATCTGACAAAGTTTGTATCGTTGGCGGTGGAATCGGAGTCGCTCCGGTTGCAGGCTTTGCAATGAATCTTAAAGAAGAATCTTATGATTTTTATGCAAGCTTTAAAAGCGGTTCTTACGGTTTGGGATTCGTTCGCCCAAAAAATCTTGTCGTTACAACAGATGACGGTTCTGTCGGAATTCACGGAATGTTACCGGCCGCTCTTACGGCAGAGGTTCTCAAAACTAACGAATATTCGGTAGTTTACGCATGTGGCCCAAGTCCAATGCTTAACTTTGTTCAGAAAATCTGTAAGGAAGCAGGGGTAAAATCTTATTTAAGTATGGAAAATCGCATGGCCTGCGGCGTGGGTGCTTGTCTTGGCTGTACGATTACCACAACCGAAGGAAACAAACGCTGCTGTAAAGACGGTCCTGTTTTTGCCGGCGAAATCCTGCAGTTTGAGCCAGCTAAAAATAAGCCGATTGGAAAATCAACTGCAGGAAATGAAAATGAACCAGATTTATCTGTCAAAGTTGCCGGCGTAAAATTCGCAAATCCTGTGATTGCGGCAAGCGGAACCTTTGGCTATGGCAGTGAATATGCAAGCGTTTTTGATGTAAGTGAGCTTGGCGGAATCTGCTCGAAGGGTCTTACTTTACAGGCTCGTCCCGGGAACTCAGGAATTCGTCTTGTTGAAACTCCGTCTGGCTTAATAAACTCCATCGGCCTTGAAAACCCCGGAATCGAACATTTTATCGAGCATGAGCTTCCGTCTATGCTAAAGTTAAAGCCTGTCACAATAGCAAATCTTTCCGGCTCATCGCTGGAAACTTATGTCGAAGGGGCAAAGCTTCTTGATAAAACAGATGTTCCAATGATTGAGCTTAATATCAGCTGTCCGAATGTAAAGGCGGGCGGAATGTCTTTTGGAATGAACTGTGAATCTGCCGCGACAGTTACGAAGGCTGTCCGTGAAGTGACAAAAAAGCCTCTTATGGTAAAGCTTACTCCGAACGCACCAGATTTAATCGGAATAGCGATGGCTGTTCGTGAGGCCGGGGCTGACGCTTTAAGCCTGGTAAACACCTTTCAGGCGATGTCGATAGATTTAAACACTGGCAGACCAGTCTTTGACAACATTCGCGCGGGCTTTAGCGGACCTGCAGTCAAGCCGATTGCGCTCAGAATGGTGTACGATGTCGTTCAGACAATGAACAAGCTTCCTGAAGGCGAAAGAATCCCGGTCGTGGGACTCGGCGGAATTTCTTGCTGGCAGGACGCAGTTGAATTCTTAATGGCGGGAGCCGCTGCAATTCAGGTCGGAACGGCGACTTTCTCAAATCCTCTCGCAATGACAGAAATTGTAAAGGGTCTCAAAAAATATATGCTCTCGAAGGGCTTCAACTCAATTTCTGACTTCAGAGGCTCTGCCCAGTAGAAAAACTTATAAATATCATTAGGGAGAAAAATATGAATATTTCAGAAACAATCAAATATGTTGGCGTAAATGACCACAAAATCGACCTTTTTGAAGGACAGTTCGATGTTCCACTGGGAATGGCTTACAATTCCTACATCATTCTTGACGAAAAAATCGCCGTTATGGACAGCGTTGACGAAAATTTCGGAGATGAATGGATTTCCAACATAAAAGCAGCTTTGAATGGCAAAAATCCTGATTATCTCGTCGTTCAGCACATGGAAATGGATCATTCTTCAAATATCAAAAAATTTACCGAAGCTTTTCCAGAGGCAAAAATTGTCTCTTCAAAAATGGCTTTTGTAATGATGAAAGGGCTTTTCGGGGAGGATTTTGCCGAAAAGCAGCTTGTCGTTGCAGAAGGAAGTAAACTTGAACTCGGAAGCCACACCCTCAATTTTATCGCCGCTCCAAATGTCCACTGGCCCGAAGTCATTATGAGCTATGAATCCAGCGAAAAAGTGCTTTTTAGCGCAGATGGCTTCGGAAAATTTGGCGCAAATGATGTTGAAGATCCTGAAGGCTGGGCTTGTGAGGCTCGCCGATATTATTTTGGAATTGTGGGGAAATTCGGCGCGAATGTTCAGGCAGTACTTAAAAAGGCTGCAAATCTTGAAATAAAAACAATTGCTTCTCTTCACGGACCTGTTTTGACTGGAGAAGAAGCGAAAGAAGCGCTACGACTTTATGATATTTGGTCAAGCTACGGAGTAGAAACTGAAGGCCTTGCAATCGGATATACTTCGGTTTACGGTCACACAAAAAAAGTCGCAGAAAAACTTGCTGAGATTCTAAAAACAAAGGGATGCCCGAAAGTTGCGATTTTCGACCTTGCGCGCGAAGACATTTATGAGTGCGTTGAGGATGCCTTCCGCTACGGAAAGCTCGTTCTGGCAACAACGACTTATAATGGCGGAGTTTTCCCAAAAATGAAGGAATTTATCGACCACCTGACTGAGCGAAATTACCAGAACCGAAGGATTGCTTTCATTGAAAACGGAAGCTGGGCTCCGATGGCGGCCAAGGGAATGGCTGCTATGTTTGAATCAAGCAAAAACATTCAGATTCTTGACACAAAAGTCACCGTAAAAATCGCTCAGACAGAGGAAACTGTCGCCGCCCTTGAAAAACTTGCTGACGAGATTTTAAAATAAAGCTTTTTACCGGGCGTTTTCAAAAATTTTTTTCATATCCTCTTCGTAGAGGACTTTTGCGCTGCCAACCTTTCCACCTGTTGAGACAGCGCATTTTTTTGCTAATTCAGAAATCTGCTCATCGGTTGGATTTATTCCAAGCTCACGAAGATTTGTTGGCATTTTTATTTCCCTGTAGAAATTCTCGACAGCTTCAATTCCTTTCAGGGCAATTTCTTCGTCGCTTCCAGAATTTCCGACATTCCAGACATTAAGAGCGAATTTTTTAAATCGGGGAAGGCAATCTTTATAAACATAGCGAGCCCAAGTTCCCCAGATTGCGGCAAGACCAGCCCCATGCGCAACATCAAACATTCCGCCAATCTCGTGCTCAAGTCTGTGGCTTGCAAAATCATTCCCACCGTTTCCAAGCCCTGTCAAATCATTATGGCTTAAGCTTCCTGCCCACATTATTTCAGCCCTGGCATCATAATCATTCGGATTTTTAAGGAGAATTCGCGTATTGTCGATAACCGTTCGCATAAGGCTTTCTGCGATTCCATCTGTAATCTGCATATTTCCCTGGCTCGTAAAATATCGTTCCATCGTGTGCATCAAAATATCTGTAGAACCGCACATCGTCTGGTATTCTGGCAAAGTCATCGTAAGCTCAGGATTCATAATCGCAAAGCGGGGACGGCAAATGTCAAAATTTGAGCCGCGTTTTTTCCAGCCGTCTTCGTTCGTAATGACTGCACTGTTACTCATTTCACTTCCGCTTGCCGCAATGGTAAGTACGACACCAATTGGAAGACATTTTGCAGGCTTTGCGCGCTTTTCAAAAATTTCCCAGACATCAAAATCATTAGTCGCACCATAACCAATCGCCTTTGCGCTGTCAATTACAGAACCGCCTCCAACTGCTAGAATAAAATCCACTCCTTTTTCTTTACAAAGAGTTATTCCCTTACGAACGGTAGTAAGCCTTGGATTTGGAACGACTCCTCCGAGCTCAACATAAGAAATTCCCGCGTCATCAAGTGATTTTTTTATTTTATCCAGCAATCCTGTCTTTTTAACGCTTCCGCTTCCATAATGAAGGAGAACCTTCTTACTAACGCTTGTTAGTTGCTCGTTAATAAGCTTCCCGACTTCATTTTCAGTTCCTTTTCCGAATACAACCCTTGTTGGTGCATAGTAAGTAAAATTATTCATAAAAATTTCCTCTCTTTTTTGGGTAAAGCGACATTCTGATTTTATCTCAAAACCTCACCTGTATTTTAAAACATTTCCTGAAAAAATTCACTCTGTTTTGAAAGGGTATTGGGTATCTCTAAAAACTGAAGTTTTTAGAGGTTCCCTATTATCATTTTAAAAAAATCGGTGTATAATATTAATCAAATTTTTAAAAGGAGCAAAAAGATGAAAAAAATCTTGGCTGCAAGTCTTGCACTTTTGGCAAGTCTTTCTTTCTCTGCGTTTGCATTGGAAGACGCTATCGCTAACAACGAAAAAGTTGAAAAAGTCGAAGCTGTCGAAAAAATCGCAAACACAAAAGGTACAAAATTGTATGTCGTTGGTGACTCAACTCTCAGTGCTTTCAACGACCCTTATTTCTATCCACGCTACGGATACGGCACAAAATTACAGGATTATCTTCTCCCTAAAAAAGTCGAAGTTATCAATCTTGCAATGTCAGGACGCTCTTCAAAATCTTTCTTGACTGAAAAGAACTACACTGCCCTCAAGAACAGCATCAAAAAGGGCGACTATCTCATCATCGGTTTCGGTCACAATGACGAAAAAGCTGAGGAATCTCGCTATACAAATCCTAACGGCTCAAAAGAAGAAGCCGGCTCTTTCAAAAACAGCTTGTACGAGAACTACATTAAGCTCGCTCTCGACAAAAAGGCTACTCCAATCCTCTGTACGCCAATCGTACGCCGCGCTCCTGGCAAAGCATACGAAGGTTCTTATGTTCATGTTACAAAAGACCTTCCAGGTTTCCCAGGCGGTGACTATGCTCAGGCAATCCGTGATTTAGGAAAAGAAACTGGCGTTCTCGTCGTTGACCTTACAAAAATCACAAAAGAACGATATGAAGCTGCCGGAGACGAAGGAACTGCAAAATTCCACGCACAGCTTTCACACAAACCTGCATCTGTCGACAACACTCACTTGAACGGCTATGGCGCTTCTGTTGTTGCTTATGATGTTATTCAGGCCGTAGCGGCAGGCGACAAAAAATTTGCAAAGCTCGTCAACAAAAAGGCAGCGGCTCCAACAGAAGAATTGCTTCCTTTTGCTAAAAACCTTGACTACATCATTCCAAAATATTCTGAATTTATTCCAGAAGAAGATGCAAGCGGTATTCACCAGACAACAGCACCTTGGTACGGAACAGTATTCGGTGATTGTGGCGGCGGAGAAAAAATCGCTGACCCAGAAAAATACGGAATTGAAGAAAAAGGCGGCGTCGTTCAGATGTGGGCTGGCTCAAAAGACGGCTCATCTTCACAGGGAAAAATCGCTTCTGCTTCTGACGGAATCATCTTCTACTTCCAGAAACTTGCTGCTGACAAAGATTTCACTCTCACTGCAAAAATGAAGATTCTTAATTTCGCAAACAACAATCAGGTTGCTTTCGGTCTTATGGCTCGTGACGATGTTTACATCGACAAATTCGACAACTCAATCAATTCTGACTATGTTGCGGCGGCAGCTCTCAAAATCGCTACTGGTGCAGAATACACTTCAAGCTGGATGCGAACAAACACAAAACTTAACGAGACAAAGAACGCAGGACAGGCTGCTCCGGCAAAAGACCAGGTTGTAGACCTTTCAATCACAAAGAAAGGCAATGTTTACACTGTAAAATACGGAAAAGACACAGCAACCTACGAAGCTGATTTAACATCTGTTGATTCAAAAAATATTTATGTAGGATTGTTTGCAGCTCGAAACTCTTATGTTGAGTTCTCGAACATTTCTTTGAAATAAGAGCGTGACTCGCTAACACTTTACTGTAGCAAAAGTCATTATCAAGGGGTGTCCAATAAGTCGGACACCCTTTTTTATTTTATTTTTTTTTGCTATTTGTTCTTTTTAGCTTCTTTTGCGGCAATCTTAGCGGCAAGTCGGGCAGCTTTTTTTGCTTTTTCAGCTTCTTTTTTGGCAGCGCGTTCAGCTCGCTTTTTCATTTGCTCTGTGACCTTTGCGGCAAAAGACGGATCCCCTCTGTCAATGTAGACAATTCCGTCAAGATGGTCATTTTCGTGCTGAATAATTCGCGCAAGAAGGCCTTCGGCATTGAGCGTAAAAGGCTTTCCGTTTTCGTTTAGCGCTTGAACTGTGACTTTTGAGGGCCGTTTTATATTTTCGTTGAAGCCAGGTAAAGAAAGACAGCCTTCTTCATAATCACATAAATCGTTGCTGGTAAAAACTATCTGTGGATTTATAAAAACTCTGCGAATGTCATCGTCAGAAATAATTACAAAATAGCGGCGTGAATCGCCAATCTGCGGAGCAGCCAAGCCAACGCCGTCTGCCGCAAGCATTGTTTCAAACATTTCGTTAAAAGTTTCGCGAAGTGAATCATTGATTTCTTCAGGTTTTACGGGAACAGCTTTTTGTCGTAAAACTTCTTCGCCCAATTTGTAGATTTTCATACAGCGATTTTATCAAAAATCAAAGCGCTAGTCCACAAACTCAAAGTGCTGGTAATCTTTCACATTCTTCCAGTCGCCACCCCATTCAAAGCCCGATTTTGTAAAAAGCCGGAATGCCAAATCATTATGGTCGATTTTGTATGGGAAATCTTTGCTTCTGTCGAGATATGCCGCTCCGTTAAAAGGTTCAATATTCGGCTTTCCGTTGACGATTTTGTAATACGGATTGTATCTCGGATTTATATCAATCGCCAGCCCCTGCCCGTGCATTGAAACTGTCGTTGTGTGCGATATAAATCTAAAATTAAAACAAGAAGAATTGTTATCACGCATAGAAGTTTCATCATCAGCGTCATATTCGTCAATCAATCGGATTTTTTCAATAGGATAAGACGCTTCATAAAGCTCTTTAAAAATCTGAATCAGAATATCAGCAATTTTTTTGTTGCAGACAAGCTCACCCTCTTTTGTAGTCCCGTCCAAGTTTTTGTGCAGAAGATGAAGATAACGCAATTCACTCCGTGGCAAAGTGCAGTTCTCTTTGAATGACTTTCCCCACATTTTTGCAAAAAGCTCGTCAGAAATTTCAGAGACATAAAAAGCAGCTTCAAGTTCATTGTTCATATCAAGCTCAATTTTTTGAAAAGCCGTTTCCGCCTTCACAGAAAGGGCTAAAATCAAAAAAAATCCTAAACTAAAGAAAAATCGTTTCATTTCGGTGACTGAGCCCATTCCGCCAGACGATATTCAAAGAAATCTGCTCCTTGAATTTCAAGAACTTCGGCGTAATATTTGTGGGCTAAGTCGAGTTTTCCTTTTAAATCCCAGTACACTGCCAGATAATAAAGATATTTTCCTTTTTTCTTTTTGCTTTCTTCGCTCTGAACCTTTAGTGTGAGAGTAGAATCTCCTGTCATATCGTGCAAAAGTCTAAGGGTCAGATATTCAAACGAGTTTCTGTCGAGATTTTTCATTGCCTTTTCAGTAAAAGTTTTGCAATCCTGTGGCTTTTTCATTTTTTGATAGTTTGCGGCAACCATAAGCGCATAAGACACATTGTTCGGATTTGCCTTGTATGCCGAGCCAAAGAATTTTATCGAATTCGCATAATCTTCCTTGTGCCATGCAATCATTCCCAGAGACTCGTAAGCGTAATAATATTCAGGATTTTTCTGAATGACCTTCCAATAATTTTCGTAGGCAAGGTCAAATTTATTCTGCTCATCATAAAGTCCCGCCAAATACGCGTATCCTAAAAAATAATCCGGGTCAAGCTCAACTGCCTTTTTCCAGGCTTTTTCTGCCTCCGCAAATTTTCTTGACTCCCTGTGGTAATTTCCCAAATCAAGATAATAATCGCTGTTATCCGGCTCCAAAGAAATAGCCTTGGTCAGATATTCGGTTGCGGTTTTAAAATGTCTTGCTTCTGCTTCAAATTTCGCAAGATATGAATAAGATGGCGCGTTGTACGGGTCTAATTCCAGAATTTTGTTGAAGCTCGCCTTTGAGTCATCATCCTTATGAAGATAATAAGACATTTTTGCATGCCCAAAAAGTGCCTCGATATTGTTCGGGTCTCCTTTTAACGCCTTAAGATAATAATCTCGTGCATTTCTGTACTTTCTTTTCGTGGCCTGGTCATTTCCAAGCTCAATATTGGCTTCAGGGTTGTTCGGTTCAATCGCTACAATCTGATTCAGATATTGAATTTTTTTAACGGCATTGTTCTTCTGCTTTGCAATCATAGAATTCAGGAGAAGGACATCCACATTTTTCGGCTGCTTTGAAAGCAAGTCCGACGCAATTTTTTCTGCATCTCCGGTTTTTCCTGCAGAAAGCAAGAGAGATGCGTGCAGAGTTTTTAAATCAACATCACCCTTAAGATTTTCAGGCATATTTTCAAAAAGCGTAAGGGCTTCGGAAAGAGTCCCGTTTTGCAGAACTTGACTCAATTTCTGTGCAAAATTCGTTTCCGCATTAGAAGCCGCTGCGATTGGAAGATTCCCCCAAAAAATAAAAGTAAAAATTAAGATTGATAGAAGCTTTTTCATTTAAAATTCCCTAATATTAGTCATTTTTGTCACAAGTTATGTTAAGACAAAGCCAAAACATCTCCTTGCGAGAAAATGACAATTTATCATACTTTTAACTTTCCGCCCAATCTGATAAACTACAACAAATGTTTAACCATCCATTTAGAAAATCGTTCGGGCTTATTGTCCTTTATAGTCTTATAATTATCGGCATTTTTGTGCTTCAATTTAGAAATGAATCCGCAGTTTCAAAGTCAATCGGGCTTCTTTCGTATTCTTATGCCCAATCTCAGGATGAAAACGGTCAGATTTCTTTAAAAAACACTCTCCAGATTTCCTTTAAAGGTATTTCCTTTTCCGCAGATGAAGTCTCGCCTGCAAAGATTTTAGTCGATAACACCGAAAAAAATCTTACGCTTGTTTCTATTACACAGGAAACGCCGCTTTCAGTCACTTTTAATTTTAGTGATGTTGACTCTTCACTCACTTCGCTGACATTTTCTGTTTCGGGAACAGATTCTAGCGCTGCTCTCTCTCTTAACGCAAAGCTTCCCAAGAACGCCGACGGTATCTATCTAAACTATAAACCAACTTCAGGCTTTTCTGTTACGGAGGCTACAAAAACCCGACTCGTTCTAAATTCTAAAAACTTAACTTACGCCTTCACCGCCGCCAAAATTGATGACAAAAAAATCTATCTTTCGGCAAAAAATTCTAACTCTTACTATGTCGCTTACGATCCTTCTGTTGAATTCAGCTTCTCAAATCTTGATTCTGAAATGATAATAATGCAAAAATCAACTTACGACGCAAATCTTTCAGAAGTCCGTGAAATGCTCGTTTCTCAGGTGAGAGAATCTTTAAAAACGAACCAAAATCTTTCAGAAAAAAGCGTCGTCGCTTATGTCGCAGAGCTTGCCGTTCAAGGCCGATATAACGAAGCGATCAATTCTGTGCCGGACTCTTTTAAAAAGGGCAACAAACGCACTTACCTGTCGGCCCCGTATTTTAATTCTTTGGATTCAATGTACTCAACGCTCGAAATGCATAATCAGAATCTGGCGGAAGTCCTTAAAAACTCTCTCGATTCTTCATCTCTCTCAATCTTTAGTCTTGAAGATTTTGCGGATTACATCAACATTTTGGGTAACACTTCTGAAGTTTCAAAAATTTTATCTCTTCCGGACACACTCCTTGAAAATGACTCAACAGCGGAGCAAGTAAAGCTTTCTCAGGCCAGCGGAATTCTTTCGACATACTTAAAGCTTGCCGCGCTTCATTCAAGCCTTGCAGACAAGCTTCTTGATGCCGCTCAAAAATCACTTAAAATCATCGAATCCTGCTGCACTTTGACAGATTCAACCCTTACTTTGCACGAAAAAGATAACACAGTCTCAAATTATCTCGCACTTTCAACAGGAATTTCACTCGTTCGCTGGGGAGAATTCAACAATGCCGAAGAATATTCTCAGGCGGGCTACGCAATAATCAACTCAATTCTTTCTGGTTCTTCTCTTGATACTGTGACTCTTGCGGATGTTTATCCAATTTTGTTCACAAATCCCTACTATCCGCATTACAGGGTGCTTTCCAGAACTTCTTCCGAGACAATCTGGGCCTGGACTTGCTCACCTTCAATTTCTTATTCAATGCGGGATAACCTTGCGACAATTTCACTCAATTTTCCAAAGGGCGAAACAAACTATGCGTTTATTTGCGGAATCGCTCCTTTTATGGAAATCGAAATTTACGGTCTTGCCTTTCATTCTGACCCGCGATTCGAATCTTACAATTCTTCGGGCTTCATTTACAAAGCCCCCAAACACGCGCTTTTGTTAAAATCACGGCACAAGCTTGAAAACGAGATTGTCCGTCTTTCTTACCGACAATCTCAAAAACCTGCAAAACCTCAGCCTAAAGCAGAAGAGCCTCGCACAGAGCAAGCTCCTCTTAACGAAGAACAACAATCAGCTCCGAACGGGCAAACTGAAAATGTTTCAACGGAGCAAATTCAATCATCAGAAGAAGGAAATTAAATTATGACAGTTACGGTAATTTATGGCGGAAAATCTGGCGAGCACGAAATTTCTTTGGTTTCGGCTGCCGCAGTTGCACGAAACATCGATTCAAAAAACAAAGTTTTGCTCATTGCAATCACAAAGCAGGGCAGATGGTTTTTACAGCCTCAGAGCGAATTTGAGCGAATTAAGGCAGATTCAAAGGCTAGCTTTCAGATTATCGAAGATGAATCGCAAGAAGTCAGCGTAATTCCTGGCGGCACAAGCGCAAGAACTTTCCGTGTCGCAGGCAAAATCATCCCAACGGATGTAGTTTTCCCAGTTTTGCACGGGCCTTTTGGCGAAGACGGCACGATTCAGGGACTTTTTGAAATGGCAGATGTTCCTTATGTCGGCTGTACGACTCTTGGAAGCGCAGAGACAATGGACAAAGAAAAAACAAAGGTTGTGCTAAAGCAAGCAGGAATTCCTGTAGTGCCGGGATTTTGTGTCCGCCGCTCAGATTTGGCAGAAGCAAGCCGCTATGACGAAATTCTTAAAAAAGCTCAGGAAGAACTCGGTTTTCCTCTCTTTGTAAAGCCATGCTCGGCGGGTAGCTCTGACGGGGCTAGTCTCGCAAAAGACTTGCAGCACTTAAATGGTGCGATTATGGAAGCCTTCAACTGGGACGACAAAATTTTAATAGAAAAGGCGGTGAATGCCCGCGAAATTGAATGTTCCGTCACAGGAAATCCAACGATTGATGACGGTTCAGTTTCTGCAGAAAAGCTAACTGCCTACGGACCTGGAGAAATTGCCCCAAAGCACGATTTTTATGATTATGATGCAAAATACAATGACCCCGACGGTGCAGATTTATTAATTCCAGCCAGACTGCCAGAAGAAAGGCTCGAAGAAGTAAGGTCTCTTGCCAAAAAAGCATTTGCGGCTTTAGATTTGTCGGGTCTTTCGCGCGTAGATTTCTTCATCGACAAAGACACGGACGAACTTTACTTAAACGAAATCAACACAATGCCAGGCTTTACCCAAATCAGTATGTTTCCGAAAATGTGCCAGGCCTTCGGTCTTGATTTTACAAGCCTCACAAACCTGTTGATAGAAGAGGCCATTGCAAGATTTAAGAAAACAAGAAATCTTCAAACTTCAAGATAAGCCGTTATTTCAAATATTTCAGGTACATCTCAATTCCCTTCATAAGTTCGCTGTAAATAAGGCGGGATTTTTGAAGGGTAGAGCGAAATTCGTCCTTTTCCTGCGGAAGCGTTTCAAAAAGCGAGGCGAGCCGTTTTTCAGTCGGAAAAACAAGCGAGACGATTTCCTTATATTGGCTGTGTAAAATATCCGAGTCAATTTTTGAAAGTTCAGAAAGAAGCCCGGAATGACTGGCAATTTCAAAGCCTTTTTTTGCCGTCTCGTAAAGAGAGAAAAGCCCTGATTTTAATTCAGCGACAGCTCTGTCGTAGCTACCATTATCGCCTGACTGTGACTTTTCATTACCGGGCGAAGAAAGTGAGTCGGGAAAGCTTACCTCAGGCAGAGAAAGGTAACTGGCAACTTTAAATCCTGGAATTTTCATCGAGCGACTTGAAAGCGAATATGTCTGAATTTTTCCTTTGAATTCTTCCTGCTTACTTTCGAACCACCACGCAAACATTTTCATTTTGCTGTCGGTGAGAATTCTATTCCCGTTATAGTCCTCTGCAAGCTGAATATTACTTCCAAAAAGGGAAGCGACTCCCATTTTTTCTGCCGTCGAAAATCTGTCTGAAATTCGGTGGATTGCTTCTTCAAAGGTTGAGCCTCGAATGTGAGTTTGAAAATCTGGATAACCTAAATCAAGTCCCGCAAAATAGATTTTTTTCGCACCAATGTAACGGGAAAATTCCCAAGCTGTAGTCGAGACGGAGCCTCCGGCAACAAGAGTCCCCTTGCCTCCGATTTTTTTTTCGATGTACTGCCCAAGAGGAAAAAGGGAAGCACACATAAGGATTTTTTTGCAATTAAAACGAAAAACTGCCGGATAAGCCGCGCTTTCCGTAATCAGAATACTTGACGGAGAAGAAAGTCCTGCAATGTGCCGGTATGCCCAATACTGCGGATCGGTCAGAACAATAAAATGCGGCTCAACTCCCGCACTTAAAGCTGCTCTTAAAGCCGTGTCAACCGCAATCAAAAGACAGCGTTTTTTTATCTCTTTTAGATGTGGCAAAATTTCTTCGAGCGTCGGCCCCGCCGCCAAAATAACGACAGGAAGGTCAGGAGGGCAAGAATCTTTAAAAACAGTGATTCCATCCAAGTCCCTAAGATAATGAAGATTTTTGCAGGTGTTTTTGAGCCAGAGCTTTGAAAACTTTTCGAGTGTCGAAGCGTTTATCTCGATTTTTCGCTTATTACGCTCTATAAGTTCCTTAAGAGCTTTAAAATATTCTCCGGAGTGTTCTGATTGTGTCGGATTTTCAGAAATCGCCGTATGCTTAAGACCTATCGTCTGCTCAATCAAAGAAACTACGCTGTCAATTCCTGTTCCCAGTGCGATTATAAATTTTTCGTGAGAAAAAAGAGCCGTCCAGTCAACTAACGAAAGTGCCGTAAAAAAATACCTTGGATCATTTTCAACGATGATAATAGTGTCATTCAAAAATTTTTTTGCATAAGAAAGAGGCGCATACCCAAGACCGCATGAGAAAAAAACAACTCCGTCGCAGTCAGGAATTGATTTTTTTAAAGCATCCGCACTGCTTTCTGCCTCACGAATCGGATTATAAGCCGAATGAAGAAATTTTCCGTTTTCCTTTGCTGTCGGAAAATCTGTTTTTGAAGCCAAGATTTCGATAGGAGCCTTTAAATGCTCTGGAAGCTCAGCGGGAATGTCGGCTTCACATTCAAGCGAGAACATTTTCGCCAAAGCAGGAAAGCGGGTCATAAAAAGCCGGAGATTTTTATTCCAAATAGAGTTCAATTTCCATGTTCTCCGTGATTGGTGTGCCAGCCTCTGGCTCCTGAGATTTTACCCAGCCGTCTCCGTTAATATTGATTCTGATATTCTGATAGTTAAGGAGTGGTAAAAGCTCTCGTTTTGAAAGCCCTCTAAAATCAGGCACATATTCTTCGAGGACGATTGGCTTCGTTCCAGAAATTGAGATTGTTCCGGAATGAGCCAGACTTGAAGCGTTTTCTCGGTTCATTCCAAGCTGGTCTACAATAATGTCAGCAGCCTTTCCGATTACAGGGGCTACGATTCGCCCGGCGTACTGCTCTCCCTTTGCTTTTTCAATTACGATGTAAAGAATGATTTTTGGGTCTTCAATCGGGAAAATCGCCATACAGTTCGACACATAATCAGTTTTTGAATATCCGCCGTTTATATGATCAGCCATTTGGGCTGTTCCAGTTTTTACGCCCATCGAGATTCCCTGAACCTTACTTCTCGTTCCGGTTCCGCTTGTAGCGACTGTTTCCATACAATCGAGAATGTAGTCCGTTGTTGCTTTTTTAAAAACTCTTTCACGCAAAACTGGCTGGTGAACATATTCTTCACGCCCTTCATTATCCGTAATCTTACTAACGAAAGTTAGTTGAACAGGCACTCCGTCATTTGCTATTGCAGTTGCCGCCTGAACCATTTGAATAGCACTCACGGAAATTTCCTGTCCGATTGCGATTGAAGGCTTTGAGCGGCCAGACCACAAACGGTCGTTAGGATTTCTAAGCACTCCCGGAGTTTCACCAGAGATTTCTGTTCCTGGCTTTTCGCCAAATCCAAGCTGATGCAGCTTTGCCAAAAACGGCTCAGAATCAATTTTTTCACTCATTTGGGCCAATGCATCGTTGCAGGAATATTTTAGCGCATCTCGTGCCGTTTCCCAGCCGTGATGGTCAAGACAAGTGATTTTTATTGTTTCACGGCCGACTTTTTTTGAATAAATACCATCACAAAGAAAAATATCGCTTGCCGTAATAGAATTTGTATCCAAAAACGAGGCGACAGAAAAAATCTTGAAAACCGACCCTGGCTCGTAGCTGTCGCTTGCAGGCTTATTTTTAAGCTCCGTTTGAGAAGCGCTTGAATAGTCGTTTAAGTTTGCAGACGGAAGGCTTATGTAAGACAAAATTTCACCTGTCCTAGCTTCTGCCGCAATCAGCATTAGTGATTCTGCCTGAGTTGACTCCAGCGCCTCCTGGGCAATTTTCTCAAGATTTGACTGAAGGTTCGCGTCAATCGTAAGATAAATGTTTTTCCCCTGGTTTGACTTACTATCGTTAGTTTGTTTACCCTCTCCATTTACATCATCGCTTGTCATTTCCTTTTGTGACGGGAAAAGAACCTCTTCCATAGAATATTCGATTCCAGCCAAACCTTTTCCTTCTTTTCCGACAAAGCCAATTAACTGCGAGGCAAGCTCATTTTCTGGATAAACCCGCCCCTGAAGCTTGTCAAATTTTACGACTGCCGAAAAACCATTTCTGGAGCAGGCTTTTTTTAACTCTTCGTAAGTATTTGAATCTATATTTTTTTTGATATAAACGAACTGAGGATTTTCAGATTTTTCAAGAAGATTTAAGACAGAACCTTCGCTTTCATCGATAATCGGAGCGACAATTCCTGCAAAAATGTCTTTATTCTTAATGGACTGGGGAGACGCTCCAAAATCATAAAATGCCGCTGGAACAGCAAGTGCCTTTCCGTTTCGGTCTAAAATTGACCCGCGCTGAATTTCTTCTTTTTCCACAAGCGGGGCAGGAGGCTCAGTAAAGGCAAAAAATCCGTACTCGACTATGACATACAATGAAAAAATGACCGCACAAACAATCAGGAAAATGAGAGGACCTTTTTTAATATAGCCGTTTACTTGCATTTTTTTACTATATCATAAAATTGCAAAATATGATATATTGTCGATAGAGAAAAAATATGAGTGATATTTTTGAGCAAGACATAGAAGAAACCGAAGAAGACATTTCTCGTCTCGAAGATGCGGATTTTAAAGTTTACGAAGAAGAAGCCCAAGAACATTATGTTTATCCAAAGGTGCTTTACCTTACACGACTTGACTACTCCAGCGAAGGCGTTTATGTAACTGTTCCGGAAAAATTCGGCGAACTCAAAAAAGGCGAGCATGTCATAATTCCGACTCGTTACGGCAAAGATATGGCTCTTGTGCTTGGCAGGGCAAATCATCCGATTGGACTAAAGCCAAGCGAAATCGTAAAGGTTGAGCGAAAAGCAAACGACGATGATTTAAAAAGATTTCAGGAACTTTCCGAAAAAGAAGACGAAGCCTTTGAAATTTTCAAGCAAAAGGTTGTTGACCACGCTCTTGATATGAAGCTTGTTGCCGTCCATTTCTTGCTCGAAGAACAAAAAGCACTTTTCTTCTTTTCTAGTGACAACCGTGTTGATTTCCGTGAGCTTGTAAAGGATTTAGTCAGCGTATTTAAAATGCGAATCGAGCTCAGGCAGATTGGCGTTCGCGACGAAAGCAGAATTACCGGCGGCCTAGGCGTTTGCGGGCGTCCATATTGCTGTCACTCAATCAGGGACAAGCTTCCGCCTGTTTCAATCAAAATGGCAAAAGAACAAAATCTTTCGCTCAATTCTACAAAAATTTCTGGTCAGTGCGGACGGCTTTTGTGTTGCCTTAGCTACGAATATAACTGGTATTCAGAGGCCCGAAAAAAGCTTCCAAGCGAAGGCTTGCACCTACACTACGACGGTTCAGAATTCAGAATTATCGATGTAAACCCAATAAAGCAGATTGTCCGAATGTTGAGCGACGACGGTCGCCTGCTGGAAATCCCAGCGACTCGTTTCGTAAAAGACAAAGGCAAGTGGTTCATTAAGTAGCCCAAATATCGACTTTCGTCACTCACAAGAAAATTGTGTTTAAAATCGAAAAAGACACGTTCGCTTCACACGCGCAGCCTAAAGCATTTATTTTTTCAATAACTGTAAAGGAAAGTCGACATTTTACCTTATCTGTCGGTAAGAAGAAGTAATTTCGACTTTTGCATTACGGAAAAACACTGAAAA
>FLNY01004995.1_pt1 | contig 54869 bp, 46 predicted proteins | sample 1140381 | NCBI WGS metagenome assembly FLNY01 (sample SAMEA3878172, study PRJEB12797) | bioreactor metagenome | biome: Moose rumen | place: Sweden | collected 2011-10
CATTGTTAGGTTTGACATCTGGAACTGGCTTGTGCGCCACCATGTGTAGTGCGAGCGGTGTACGCCCGTCTGCCTGACCACGCCGTCTGTCGGATTCAGCATGAGGGCGATGATACCCTTGTACTGGCGGAACATGGGGAGTTTGAGATTACGGCGGGCTTTCGTCTCGTTGTCTATCAGCGACAGCCCGACGGCCAGCGGCAGCTGTTCGCCCCAGTGGCGATGCGGATCGGCCTCAGCGTAGGACTTGAAGTCTGCCTCGCTGTAGGCATCGGACTGCTTTGCCAGCCGGAAGAACGGATGCTCCGACGGCACAAGGATGTCCTCTGGAGGGCATCCGTCGGGCATCGCGCAAGTCCATTCGGGCTGGAACTCCTTGCAGTAGTCGGCTATTTTGTATGGTGTCAGCATGATTCTTCTTTTCTATTGAAATAACGGGTGCAAAGATAGCTGTTTTTTTTCAAACTTCCAAATTTTTTCCCGGTTTTTTTTCGGAAAAAATGCGATTACCCGCTCTCGTTGTTTCTCCACATTATTATATATTATAGGCCGACCGTCGTGTCGTTTACAAATAAGAAAGGACGTAGCGCGGCGACTGGAAGAAGAGACCGGTGGCAGCAACGGACAATTTTTCGTAGATGGGCGAGGTATAGACACGGTCAATGGCCTCCTCCAGCGTGTAGCCTTGCTCCTCGGTGAGAATCTGAATCATGCGGGCGGTCACCTGCTCCTTCAGACGCTTGAATTCCTGTGGCGTTACGTTTGGCTGTGTCATATCTTCGTGAGTTTTGCAAGGGCGCGCTCGGTTCCGAAATAGTACTGGAACGTGACTCCCTTCATATATTTCAGATTCTGTAGGAACTGGTCGAACCGTGATAAAGCGTCAGCATAACTCGCCTCCTTTCCTGTGGCAGTAGTTGCTCATGCTCTGCACCATGTCGTCCATAGGCTGGGTGTGCATCACGTCGTAGAAATCGTGCGCTACCTTGATGGCTCCGTAGCGGCTCAGGTAGCGGTAGGCCTCGGCATCGGTCATCGAATAATGACTGGCAAAGGCGGCGATGAGCAACACAATGTACTCCGATATGTCCTTAATGCTAAACATAAACAAAGTGTTGTTTCTGGCTACAAAATTACAAATTCTTTTTGAATTATGGTATGTCAGGGTGCTAAAAGCGCGAGAGGGCAGCAAAATTATTGGACTCGACCTTGGTCGCTTCACTCGTTGAAGAATGACCGGTAGCATGCGAGCAAAGCCCGAGCGCGGTTGAAACAGCTCCCGCTGCTTTAACTTCATTATCGTCTCTCTGCGGGGCATGGGGAATCGTAGTTATTCTAAAGTTGCCAGAAACTCTCCGGCTGTCATTACGGGAAGTTTTGAATGGGTAAAATCCTTGCCATTGCGAGTGATGATGGCATCGGCTTTGGCGCGGAGGGCTGTGTAATATTGCATGGCATCCTCGAAATCCTTGAACTGTGAGGCCAGAGAATCGTCGACTGTACGCTCGTTGACAAGGGCTACACGTGAAAGCTGACGGAAATTCGACAGCAGATTGCGCACTCCCTCAGAGCCATGCTTGCGGAGAAGGAAGGATGCTGTGGAATAGATTATCGGCGAGACTATGAGCTGCACCTGCCGATTGTAGGCCATCGTGAAGAGGCGCACGGCATCGTGGCAGAAAGTTTTCGGCGTTCCAGTAGATCGACGACGATGTTGGTGTCAAGAAAGAGCTTAATCATTTGTATTTCTCGTCTAAGTATTGATAGTAGGCTTCACGAGCGTTCAAGTCGTCATCGTTCACAGCGTCGCCTGCTTCGAGGAGACTAAGCACGATGTCGGGCACAGGCTGTTCCGTTGCTGCCTGACTGCGCCCGACAAAACGAACGAGAAAACTCTCGATGACGGCATTCAGGCTAAGACCCTGCTGCCGTGCGTAGTCCTGCGCCTGCTGGTAGATGTTGTTGTTGATGGCTACTTCCATAAACTATAATACGTATTTGAGTGAAATTTCGGTGCAAAGATAATCATTTTTTCGCAAACCTGATGCAAAAGCCTCCACTTTTTTCGATATTTTGGCACACTCGGGCACAGAAAGTGCAAAAAAGCGGGCGAAGATGACAAAACGATGCACCTTCGCCCCCACAGGCGGTGGCCGTCCGTATGCCGGGCCATCCCGTCACCTCGACACAGGGCAACCTTCATGAACCTTCTGCTTCCCCGTCACCGTCATGCGCTCCGCGGCCTCCACCGTGCGCAGGCGATTCTTCGGCGCGTCCATATAGTCGGCCAATTGTCGGTGAGTCCGCCGTAGCTCTTGGCAGCGGCTGGGCTACAAGTACTTGCTTATAAACGTTTCGGGCAACAGTATCTCCATTGTCGTCGTGTCGGCAAGACGGTAGTCCTTCAGATTGATGGTGACCAGCGCATCGCATTTGTTCTGCAAGGCGCATTGGTATTGGTAGCTGTCTTCCACGTCATCGAAAGCAAGGTCGTTTGTGCCGCTGACGATGCGCTTGTGGCTGATACCGGCCACGGTGCCCAGTGAGAGCACGATGTTCAGCAGGGTGCGCAACTGATTTGTCTGTTCGGGACGGTGTATGCCCTGTCGCTTCAGTTCCATGCGGATGAGGTAAGCCAGCGTATAGACGCACCCTGCAGAGACTACGGCTTTTATTCGCTTGTCCTCGACGGCACTCAGCAGTTGGCTGACAGCCTTATACTGTCGCCGCCTTTGGAGGTATTCGAGGAAGATATTTGTGTCGAGGAATACTTTCATGGGGCTTGACGGCTGTTAAAGTTGATACTTCTCCTGAAGATAGTCCTCGAGGAGTTCTTCTTCTGTGGCTCCTGAGCTGAACACGCCGCAGAGGGCTTCGTGGCTGTAGTGCCGCTTGCCCTTCTTGGCAGGCTTGGCTGCGTCAATGAGTTGCTGGGCGTAGGCCGTGAGTTGCTGCTGCAGCAGGTCGATGCGATACGACTTGGGTATTCTTACCGGAACGTTGATGGTTCTTGCTTCCATAATCCTTGCGTTTTATACGTTTACCGGCTGCAAAGATAATCATTTTCTGCGATATATTCTGCAATCGCCTCTGCTTTTTTCGATATTTTGGCACACACAGGCGCAAAATGCGCAAAAAAAGCGGGCGAAGATGACAAAACGATGCACCTTCGCCCTCCACAGGCGGTGGCCGTCCGTATGCCGGGCCATCCCGTCACCTCGACCGGGTGACAAGGGGGAGGCAGGTTCCTTTCACAAGAACATTCAACAAGCCATGTTGAAGTCTTGCAGGGGATGAAGAGATAACGTTACAGGCACCTGTCCCCCTGATATCCTTTGATATCCTTTTATAGCTCCACGCCGCCCTTGCTGGGTGTGTATCTATTCAGCAATCTCCATCATGTCGAAGTACATCAGGCGGGTGTGCTCGTCCTCGTCCTTCTTCGTCAGGTGCAGGAACCCGTTCTTCTCGTAAAAGGGAACGGCAGAGAGATAGGCATCGACGGTGATGAAGCGAAAGGCTGAATTTGACTCACTATGATGGAGCAAGTCTTTGACAATGTTCATGAGCCTTCTTCCTACTTGCTGGCCTCGGTAGTCTTTGGATACGGCGAACCGGCCTATCTTGATGGTGGGGTAACTACGAAACTGCTTGCTCTGTGGAAAGTTCGAGCGAATCTTCTTCCAACGGCTGCCAATAATTTCATCTTTGCTCACCTTGTCGTTGAGAATACAGAAATATGCAGCAATACGTCCATCGTCCTCCAGGATGAACGTATTGGCTACACGAAGTTCGAGCGACGGTTTCGCATCCTCGAACAGGAAATTGTTGAGTTAATCGTCTCCGCAATCAAAGTCGGTCAACTCATAGTCGGGTGTCAGGCGGACAAGATTCATGGCTCAAATGCAAACAGTGATGTACTTTTTTGCCTCGGCTACTTGTTCCTGAAACTTCCTGCGAGCTTCGGCACGCTCCTCAGGACTTCTGTTCTCCACCTCCAGCCTTCGCATCTCGAAGTTGAAGGCGTCTTCGCCCTTCAGCACGGGGGTTTCTCGGATTGGTCTTGCCATAATAAATACGTATTTGAGTGAAATTTCGGTGCAAAGATAATCATTTTTCGCAAACTTGATGCAAAAGCCTCCACTTTTTTTGCAGGGCAGCCTTTCCTCTTTACTTCCTTCCCTTTAGGGGAGAGTTGGGGAGAGGCTGTCCGTTGGCATCATTTTACGACGATGGTCATTCACACAGGATTTTGCGGGTGAGCCTTATTTTGTCTGAATCGGACCGTTGGCTTTTTCGTCATCGGTCCATTCTTTATAGGGGTGGTTGGCGAGTGCGTTGTTGTTGTAGCCGTGTTGGCCGGTGACTTCACGGAGAATCCAATCGGGGAGTTCGAAGGGAGTGTCTTCGGAGGGTACTTCCATCTCGGCGAGGATGAGACCGTCGTTGTTGCCGAGAAACACATCGACTTCCCAAATGAGGCCCGGAGAGGAGGAAGGGATGCGGTATCGTATCTTCTCAATCTGACGGGGTTCGCAGAGGAGCCGTAGCATTTGGCGTGCATCGTCGAGGGGAATTTCGTATTCGAATTCGTTGCGAGTGAATCCGACAACACGGTCTTTGAGGGTGACATAGCCCTTGTCGCCTGCGATGCGGATGCGCACTGTCATGCCGTTGCGTGTCGGGATGTAGCCTTGATGATAATGTACGCCGGAGCCCAAGAGGGAGTAGTCGAGGGGCTTGGCGATGAATTTGCGTTCGATTTCTTTACCCATTGTTAGTGAACTTGTTATTTCGAGAGTTTGTCATTCGTTGTTTCGGGAGATGTTGTCTCCGGGGGCTGCTGCACTCCGGCTGCCTGACGGATATCTTCTGTAATCCAGTCTATCTCGGGATATGCTCCGAAACACACTTGGCGAAGGAGATGGGACTCGAAAGTCCGGTCGGAGACGGCCCGGCGTGTTTTGGGTCGTTTGGATTTGCGGATTTGGCGTTGGAGCTGTTCGCCGATTTGGACGAGACAATCGTAGAGCTGGTGTCCGCGCACGAAGAGGAAAGCGTTGTCGCGAGTGATATGGAGCTGCCGGAGGTAGTCTTTTTCGGGGGAGAGGTCTGTGCCCGGGAACTTGCGGTCGAAATGTTTGCAAAGTTTGCGGCACCGTTCTTCGAGAAGGTCGAGGGCGGCATCGCCGTTGAGGTCGAGAAAGCGACCGTTGACAGGGAGGGCAAGTTGGCGATGGAAGACATTGTGGGAGAAAAGTTCGGGCGCAGTGCGGTCCATGTGGGAGAGCCAGAGAAAGACAGGCCAAACGGCATGGGAGTAGCGGGAGATGAAGACCTCGAAGTCGAAGAGGCGTTTGCCTTGACCTGTGGCCTCGAAGAGTGCGCGTTGGAGATTGGCGGGCCAGCAGAAATGGTTCTCGAAGGAGTAGGTGTAGGTCTGGAGGATGAAATGGCCGGCATCCATGTCGGCTTCGCCCTGAATGCGCCGGTAGTCCGAGTCGATGGCAATCCAAAGCTGAGGGTCGAGGAACGGCCGATAGTTCAGAGCTTGAGAGCATCCGGCGGTGAGATTGCCGTTGACGGAACGGGAGGCTGCAATGAAACGGAACTTGAACTGGGGACAGGCATTGTGGAGCATCTTTCCCCAAAAGACCTCGTCGTTTTTGTTCTCGATGTGAATCATAGCCTTTACCCCGTAGAGACGACATTCGGCCTTGTAGCGTTTGGCTGCAAGGCAGAAGAAACGGCGCTTCTCCTGTTCGGTCTTCTCTATGTGGGGGGAAATGGACATGGTGAAAGTTGAAAGTTAAAAGTTAAAAGTTGAAAGTTGAAAGTTAAAAGTTTCAGGTTTCAGGTTTCAAGAGATTCAACCGTGAACCATGAACCATGAACCGAAAGAGGTTTTAGGTTTCAAGTTTCAGGTTTTGGGACGGAAGGCGGAGACAATATCGGAAATGAAGACGAGGTTGTCGCTCCAGCCGTCGGCGAAGATGTTGGGGGAATGGGTGGTGAGGATGATTTGGCAGTTGGGATTGAGCTGTCGGAAGAGAGCCAGGAGTTTGTCCTGCCATTCGATGTGGAGGGAGATTTCGGGCTCGTCAAGGAGGAGTACGGTGGGCTTGTCCTCCATGAGGAAAAGGGTGAAGAGGAGCACGAGAATCTGTTTTTCGCCTGCTGAAAGACGTTCGACGGAGATGATGTCCTGTCCTCCGTTACGTTTGTTGTTGGGATTGGGCTTGAGGAAAACGATGCGTTGTTTGTCGTCGATGGAAATCTTCTTGCCCGTGCTCTCGAAGAGGCTGTTTATCATCTCGAAGAACCGATTGATACGTTCCTGTTTCTGGACAGCGGTAGAGAGGTCACGAAGCATGCTGAGACGGTAGTCGGAGAAAGAATACACATCGTCGGAACGCTGGTAGAGTACGGAGTCGAGCGTAAGACCCAACTGGGAGAGGGTACTCTTCTTGGAAGCCGGGACATCGAAGGTGTTGACATACTGGAAACTGTAGGAGCCGGGGAATCCACCGAAAGCAGGCTTCTGGGAGACGAATTTTCCGTCGAACTCCATGCTGCCGGCTGTTGTCTTGATGTCGGCAGTCACCTTGAGAGAACGCAGTTCTTTCTCGTTCTTCTGGAGCACGTTGCGGAGAATGTTGAGAAGGGTGGATTTGCCGAACCCGTTCTGCCCCACCACGATGTTGAAGTCGGGCCGGAGGTTATTCCAAATGACATCGGTGTTGCCCCACATTCCGTGGATTACGATGTCGGTGATGCGTACGTTGTAGTTGGATTCCATATTGAGGGTTGTTTTTTAGTTTCAGGTTTCAAGTTCCATGTTCCAGCCTCTCCCCGGCCCTCCCCTGAAGGGAAGGGGGATGGGGTTTCGGGTTTCAGGTTTCAAGTTTCAGGTTTCAAGTTCCATGTTCCAGTTTTTTAAAAGATTACACCGTCGAGTTTTTTGTCCCAAGGGTCAATCGGGAGGTCATCGACTATCTGGCAGGGGAAACAGATGCCGAAAGCGGGACAGGAGAGGCGAGGGAGGAGACGGTCGTAGTAGCCGCGTCCGCGTCCCATGCGATAGCCTTTGCGTGTGAACGCCCGGCCGGGAATGATGGCCAGGTCAATCATTGCGGCAGAAAGGACCTCTTTGGCCTGGATTGTGGGTTCGAGGATTCCGTAGGACGAACGGGCGAGATTTTCGGTGTCGTAGTAACGCAACTTGAGGTTGTCGCCGTCCACCACGGGGAGCACTACCCGTTTGCCGGCATCGACTGCAATCTTGAGCAGAGGGTCGGTCTCGACCTCGTCCGGGAGGGCGAGGTATAGCAGCACGGTCTGTGCGTCTTTCCACATAGGCATGCGGCTCACGCGCAAGCACAGACGGAGGGAGACGGAGAGTTTCTCGGTGGTCGAAAGAGCATCGATGCGCGCTTTGATTTCTTTGCGTAGTGCGAGTTTGTCCATTTATATCAGGAAAGTTGCTGCGTCGGGGAAAAGGGTCAGCAGGATATAAAGTATATAGAAAGCGGTGAAGGTGATGCCTTCCATACGTGTAAGCCGGTAGCCGGTACGCAGGAAGAGCCACAGGGCCGAAGTCATGAGGATGAGCCACACGTAATCTTGGTAGAATCCGTCCATAGTGCCTGTGACGGGCGAGATGGCAGCGGTGATGCCGAGGACGGCGAGGATGTTGAAGATGTTGGACCCAATCACGTTGGCGATGGCCATGTCTGTTTCCCCCTTGCAAGCAGCCATGGCGGAGGCAAACAGTTCGGGCAGGGAAGTGCCTACGGCCACAACGGTGAGACCGATGACACGTTCGCTCACGCCCAACCGGCGCGCTATGCCGGAGGCTCCATCCACGATGAAATCGGCTCCGTAGGCGAGGGCGGCCAGAGACAGCACGATGAGCAGCAGGGCGAGACCGAGGTTCATGGGTTGGCGTGCAGGCCGAGCATCCTGAGCTTCAGTCTCGAAGGGATGGTTCTTGCTGTATTTGATTTGTCCGATGATGAAACCGATGAGAATCAAGACCGCCAATATACCCTCCCACCGGAAGATGGTGCCGGGAATGGCAGCCACCACCAGCAAGGCGGAGCAAGAGAGCAGGAAGGGAACATCGACCGTGAGGGTGTTCACCTTGACAGACACGGGACGGATGAGCGCCGTGACTCCGAGGATAAGAGCGATGTTGGCAATGTTGGAGCCCAACACGTTGCCCAGGGCAATGCCGCTGCTACCCTGGAGCACGGAGGTGGTTGAAACCAACAGTTCGGGTGCAGAGGTGCCGAACGCCACAATGGTGAGTCCGATGACTGCATGGGAGAGTTTGGCACGTTCGGCCACAGCCACAGCCCCGTTGACAAGATAATTGCCGCCGGCGATGAGAAGAGCCAGTCCGAGGAGGACGAAAAGGATGTCTGTCAACATAAGCACAAGTCAGTTTTATTTGATAATGCCGTCACGGCGCATGATGGCGTCGAGGGTGTAGTCACCGCCCCGGAACTCACGATAGAGGTCGGCCGGATCGACGGTATCGCCGCTCTGAAGCATCTTCTTGAAACGACGGGCGGGTTCGGGATTGAAGATGCCTTCCTTTTGGAACACGGAGAACGCATCGGCATCGAGCACCTCCGACCATTTGTAGCCGTAGTAGCCGGCAGCATAGCCGCCAGAGAAGAGGTGGGTGAAGCCTGTGCACATAGCACAGCCATCGACAGCGGGCAGCACCCGGGTGGGGATGTTGGAGGTGTGTTCGAAACGGACGACAGTGCTGACGGTGTCGCCGTCGTCAACACGGATGGGTTCGGTGACGGTATGCCAGTTCATGTCGAGCATACCGAAGGAGAGTTGCCGTATGCAGTAGTAGGCGGCCAGATAGTTTCGGGAGTTACGGATGCGGTCGATATACTCCTGCGGGATTTTCTCTCCTGTCTGATAGTGGGCCGCAAAGGTGTCGAGGAATTCCTTCTCGGTGCCGAAGTTCTCGTTGAACTGGGAGAAGAGTTCCACGAAGTCATGGGCTACGTTGGTGCCGCTCAAGGATGCATAATGACAGCGGGTGAGCAGGCCGTGGAGGGAATGGCCGAACTCGTGAAGGAAAGTCTCCACCTCGTCGAAGGTCAGGAGAGAGGGTTTGTCGGAGGTCGGTTTGGTGAAGTTGGTGCAGATGGAAATCAAGGGTCGGGAATCGGTGCCGTCAGGCTCAGTCCATTGGGCCTTGAATTCCGTCATCCAGGCGCCGCCGCGCTTGGTGGCACGGGGGAAGAAATCGGCGTAGAAGAGTCCCATGAACTTGTCCTCGGCATCGCGTACCTCATAGATGACCACCTCGGGATGATATTTGGGCAGTTGGTCGTTGGGTGTGAAGGTGAGACCGTAAAGACGGTTGGCCAGTCCGAAGACACCTTCCTTGACGGCTTCGAGCGGGAAGTAAGGCTTGAGAAGTTCGTCGTTCACGGCATAGCGTTCGGTCTTGAGTTTCTCGTTCCAATAGCTGAAATCCCAAGGCTGAATCCGGAAGGCGGGGTCGCCGAGCTGTTGACGGGCATAGTTTTCGACATCGCGTACATCCTTCTCGGCAGCACCGATGTAGGCCTGATGGAGTTTGGCGAGGAAGTCATCCACGGTGCGGACATTGTGGGCCATCTTGTTCTCGAGCTGATACTCGGCAAAATTTTTGTATCCCAAAAGTTGTGCCAACCGGAGACGCAGCGCCGTGATGCGGACAATGTTGGCGGAGTTGTCGAACTCGCCTCCTACGGCACGGGTGTTGTATGCCTTATAGACTTTCTCACGCAGGTCGCGACGGTCGGCATAGGTCATGAAGGGCCCGTAGGAAGGCGCTTTGAGAGTCACGGTCCAGCCCTGCTGCCCGTCCTTTTCGGCATCTTCCTTCATGGCCTGGAGTGCGAATTCAGGGATTCCGGCCACGTCGGCAGAGTCGGTGAGATTGAGTCGGAAAGCATTGGTGGCTTTGAGAGTGTTCTGTCCGAAAGCGAGCGTCAGGCTGTCCAGCTCGGTCGAAACCTTGCGGAACTCCTCGCGAGCGTCACCTTCGAGGAGTGCGCCGTTGCGTACGAAGCCGTCGCGAATCTTCTTGATGAGACGCTGCTGCTCGAGGGAAAGGCTGTATTTGTCCTGTTCTTCCCACACGATCTGGATGCGTCGGAAGAGTTTTTCGTTGAGAGAAACATTGTTCGAATGGTCACTGGCGAGATTCTGGAACTCTTCGGAGAGAGCCATCATTTCATCGTCGGCCATACATTCCACCAGGTTGAAGAAAATGCTCTCCACGCGGTCGAGCATGCGGCCTGAAGCCTCGTATGCCTCAACGGTGTTGGCAAACGTCGGTGCGTCCGGATTGTCGGTGATGGCATCAATTTCGGCATCGTGCATGCGGATGGCTTCCTTGAGAGCAGGAATGTAGTCGGAGTTTTTGATTCGGTCGAAGGGAACGGCACTATATGGCAAAGTCCATTCGGCAAGAAGAGGGTTGTTCATTTCGTTTTGTTTTTCGCTGCAGCCTGTCGTCATGAGAACAATGGCAGCCAGGGGGAGGAGAACTTGTTTCATCGGATTATTTAATTTGGGCGACCAATGCGTCGGCTTTGACGCGGACTTGTTCGCCGGAAATCATATTCTTGAGGCTGACTTCGCCGGAGGCCATCTCATCGCCACCTATGACAGCGACCCACGGAATCTGCTTCTGGTTGGCGTAGCTCATCTGTTTTTTCATCTTGGCACCGGCCTCGGGATAGACTTCGGTGCGTATGCCAGCCTGACGGAGCGAGGCGGCCAAGGGCAGGGCATAGTCCTGTTCGGCCTGACCGAAGGTAACGAAGAGCACCTGGGTCGAAAGCAGGGCATCGGCAGGATAGAGGTCGAGAGCGTTGAGCACGTCGAAGATGCGGTCGGCACCGAAGGAGATACCGACACCGGAGACGCCGGGCATGCCGAAGACACCGGTGAGATTGTCGTAGCGTCCGCCGCCGGTGATGCTTCCCATCTCAGTGTCGAGCGCTTTGACTTCGAAGATGGCTCCCGTGTAATAGTTGAGGCCGCGGGCCAGTGTCAGATCCACGTCGAGCTGAGAACGGAGTCCGTTCACCTTGCTCAGGATGAAACACAGTTCTTCGATACCCTTGAGGCCGACCTCCGACGACGAGAGCACTTCTTTCAATGTCTGCAGTTTGGCTTCATTGGAACCTTCGAGCAGGAGGATGGGCTGGAGACGGGTCAACGCTTCTTCGCTCACCCCTTTCTCCCGGAGTTCGGCATTCACGTTGTCGAGTCCTATTTTGTCGAGTTTGTCGATGGCAACGGTAATGTCCACCAGCAGTTCGGGAGCCCCGATTACCTCGGCCATGCCGGAGAGAATTTTGCGGTTGTTCATCTTGATGGCCACGCGAATGCCGAAGCGGTGGAACACCTCGTCGATGATTTGAATCAACTCAACCTCGTTGAGGAGCGAATCGGAACCCACGACATCGGCATCACACTGGAAGAACTCGCGGTAGCGACCCTTCTGCGGGCGGTCGGCACGCCACACGGGCTGAATCTGGTAGCGCTTGAAGGGGAAGGGAATTTCGTCGCGATGCATCGTGACGAAACGTGCAAAAGGAACGGTGAGGTCATAACGCAACCCCTTTTCGCAGAGACGTGCAGCCAGACGGTTGGTGCCGCCGTCGGCCAAATCTGTGTCGGAAATACCGTTCATGAAGTTGCCGGAGTTAAGAATCTTGAAGAGCAGCTTGTCGCCTTCCTCTCCGTATTTGCCCATCAGCGTGGAGAGATTCTCCATGGCGGGAGTCTCAATCTGCTGGAACCCATAGAGGGCGTAAACTTCACGTATGGTGTTGAATATGTAGTTTCTCTTCGCCATCTCGATGGGAGAGAAATCGCGAGTGCCTTTGGGAATGGACGGTTTTACCTGTGACATCTGTTTGGGAAATTAATTATTTTTTGGCAAAAGCCTCGTCGAGATTGGGATATTGAGACTTTTTGTCATCGTCAATTTTGAGGTAGTCTTTGACATCGAAGTGGAGCAGGCCGGCCACAATGGACGAAGGCCACTGGCGAACGGTACGGTTCATCTTGGTAGCAGTGTCGTTGTAGATTTGACGAGCCATACGCACATTCTCCTCATACTGCTTCACGCCGCCCATAGCGTCCTTGAAGAGGTCGGCAGCCTTGAGGTCGGGGTAGCTTTCGGCCACGGCCATAAGGCGAGACCAGAGACTGCTGATTTCGCCCTGCTGGGCTTCCACCTGCTGAGGTGTGGTCACATTGTTGACACGACGGGCCTCAACGGCCTTGATGATGGTTTCCGATTCGTGCTGCGAGTACTGGGCTGCCATTTTGGCGAGAGCCAGAATAGCATCCCAACGGGAATTGAGCTGTACAGAAATCTGCGACATTGCATTTTTGCAAAGTTCGTCTTTGGAAACGAGGTCACGCTGGGTGGAAACGAAGTACCAAACGGCGATTACCACGATGATGATGATAATTACGGTTGTTGTCATAGTTGTTTTATTGTTTTTTGTCGGAGTAATCTGAGTAATCGGAGTAATCTGAGTAATCGGAGTAATCTGAATAATCGGAGTAATCTGAATAATCGGAGTAATCTGAGTAATCTGAGTCATCTGAGTTTCGAGGATTGTCCGGAGGATTCTGCTATCGGATGCCGCCGCCGAAGCCGCCGCCGGAGAAGCCTCCTCCTCCTCCGAAACTGATGGCACCTCCGCCACCGCCGGAACGGGTGTCAACGGGAGGAGTGATGTCGCTGTAGCTGTGGTGGAAGGTGTTGCAGAACACGGGCACCAGATCTGTCTCCTGAAGGGCTTGGGCCACGCTGTCCATTTCGAGATATTCCGGATTGATTTCTTTCATCTTCCGAAGCACTTCTTTGCCCATTCCGAACAGGGTGGCATAGATAAGATAGTCTTTCCAAAGGGAGACTTCCTGGATTCCGCGTTCGGCAGTGAGGGTGAAATCCCGGAGGAAATTGGTGTAACCTTGCAGTTTGACCATCTCCTGCCAATGTTCCTTCACCCAATCGTGGTCGCGGTTGTCGTATGCAGCGATGGAATCCTTGTAGGAGAGCATACGGTTGAGGTTGCCCGTTTGCAGCATGAACTGTTTCAGTTCTTTGTTTTGCAGGATGTGGTCGGAACCTGCCGCGTCGCGGAATATCTTCCAGGTTTTCAGGTAGGTGGGGAAGTCGGGACTGTTGTCGGGTTTCGGTTCTTCGGAGTTCACGGCTATTGCATCCTCGATTTTTCCTTTTTTATCGGTTTCCTTCACAATCTTGAGATCTCCCCGATAGAGCATCTTGAGGATAAAAGCCGAGAGGAGGTTGTCGTGGGCCGATGCAAAAAGATGGAGATAGTTGTATGCGGCATTGGCTTTCATCAGACTGCCGTCGAACATGGGGTCGCGCCAATAGGAGGCTTCCCGTTTGACGGCTCTTTTGTCGAGCATACGGCGGACAAATTTATAGACATAGTAACCGCAGGTGCCGAGAATCACCAGAAGGATTCCGGCCATGAAGAGAAGGGCGAGTATCATGCCGTCGTCTGACTCGTTGCCATAGTCGCTGCCTTCCATTGCGCCTTCTTTGAGTTCTTCCCAGGTTGTGGGGCCATCCTGAAGGGGTTGGAATAAATCTTTGCCGAATTCGCAAAGCATAATCAGGCGGCTGCTGTTACCAAAGGCTTCGCCGGATTGCATCGTGATGCCCAACGAGTCAAAGCCGATTTCTCCGTTGCATCCGAACCCCCAAATGCGGGTATTTTCGGATGAAATAACGGGGAGGGCATTTCCTGTGGAATCCGTGCGGTAGGAAAGGATGCGGAGCGAAACATCCCGGGGCAGGGGACTGATGCCGGGATTGACAAACATCCAAAGGAACCCGTCGCAGGAATCATAGCGCTGGACCAGATTTCCGATAAGATAGGATGTGGTGTAAACTTTGTCGCCGGGGTCGCCCAGTCCCCAGCAGAGTTCGTAGCCGTTGGACTTCACGACAACTCCTGCGTGACGAGCCTTCTCGCTCCGGCTCCACCTGATGTCCCATTCCGGAACACAGGTGTAGGGTGCGTCCGAACGGTCGTCGCACACGCTGAGACGGGAGATTGTACGACCGTTGAGATTTCCGATGGGGATATAAAGCTCAGTGCCTTCGTCGGTGATATGCATGTCGCGCTTCTCTGTCACAAAGGCATCGCCGTTGGCATAGAGCTGCACGGTGATGTCAAGATGCTTTAATTCGGATTTTGCAAACGAAACATTCATTCCGCAGAGCAAAACCGAAATCAGACAGATATATCGGGTCAAAGAGTACATATCCTTTCTGAGGTTGTTTTTTTGAAATTCTGAAATTTTGATACTGAGGGTGTTCTCCCGGAGGCACCCTTAAATTTGCCGCAAAGATACTTGTTTTTTTTCAGATTACCAAAATTTTTCGGCCAAAAATCACTGCCCGACAATTCAGGGGGCTCTTTTTGTTCGGTTTTGACAACAGCAGATGCCTATGATGAAAAGATTTTCCGTTTTCAGTCTTTTGCTGCCGGAAACGGTTGAATCACGGGAGCGGATACTCTTCCGTCAGTATTTTGTAGGCTGTGAGATATTTGTTGAGGTGGTCGATGTCCCAAAGCGAGAGGGGAGGAGAGAGACGGCGCACATCCATATTGTCTTGTAAATCGGCAGTCTTCACTTCGCGTCCGATGGGGTTTTGAGCAGCACGACGCACGAAATCGAAATAGTCTTCTCCCTTCTTGTGCGTCACGGAGAGTACAGCATCGACGATGTCCTGCGGAAAACCTTCCTGAAGCAGAAACTCCGGAGTGATGTCCGTGTCTTCAATCGTGTCGTGCAGGAGGGCTGTAATTTTGGCTTTGAGCGTTGTACACAATGCGGAAACGCGTCGCGGGTGGCTGATGTAGGCGCGTCCGGATTTGTCTGTTTGTCCGGCGTGAGCCCGGGCTGCAATTGCGTCAGCCCGTTCTAAAAGAGCATAAAGATCTGACATTCTTATTTTATTTAAAAAGGAAAAGACCCGGCCAATTCACATCGGTCGGGCCCCGAAATAGTTGTTAGTAAACAGAAGAAATGTTTACTGTAGGAACTGTCAGGACGGGCCTGACACCTTGGTTCAGATACCGAGGCTCTTGGTAATCTGTGAGAGCTTGGCATCGGCAGCTACATTGGCAGCATCGTATCCTTGATCGAATGAAGCGGGAACTTCGCAGTAGAACTTAATCTTGGGTTCTGTGCCGGAAGGACGCACGCTGACCTTGATGCCGCCCTCGGTGAAGTACTGGAGAACGTTGGACGTTGCGGGCATGTCGATGTCGGAGACCTTGCCTGTGGCGCAGTCGGTCATCTTGTTGGTCTTGAAATCCTTGGCGCAAACGACCTTCTCGCCGGCAAGTTCCGTGGGAGGATTCTTGCGGAAGTTCTCCATCATGGCTTTGATTTCGTCGGCACCGCTCTTGCCGGGTTTAACGACAGAGATGGCTTTTTCCTTCTGGAAACCGTACTCCCTGTAAATGTTCATGAGGAGTTCGAAGAGGGTCATGCCGTTGTCCTTGGCCCATGCTGCAATCTCGCAGATGAGGCAGATGGAAGCCGGTGAATCTTTGTCACGCACCTTGTCGTAGGGGAGGAAGCCGAAGCTCTCTTCGCCGCCGCCGATGTATTTCTTCTTGCCCTCGTTGATGCGGATGCGGTAGGCAATCCACTTGAAGCCTGTGAACTCGTCGAAGAGTTCCACACCGTTCTTGTCGGCAATCTTGCGGATGAGCTCGGAGGTTACGATGGTCTTCACCATGAACTCGTTACCCTTGAGCTGTCCGAGTTTCTTCTTGTTGGCAATGATGTACCAGGAGAACATCATGGCGGTCTGGTTGCCGTTGATGATGACCCACTTGCCCTTGTCGTCACGGCAAACGATGGCGAGACGGTCGGCATCGGGATCGGATGCTATCACGAGGTCGGCATTGAGCTTGGTGCCCAGATTCATGCCGAGGGTCATAGCTTCGGAGTTCTCGGGGTTGGGAGAAACAACGGTGGGGAAGTTGCCGTCGATGACCATCTGTTCGGGTACGACGTTGATGTTCTGGAAGCCCCAGGAACGGAGGCAGAGAGGAATGATGACACGACCGGTGCCGTGGAGGGGAGTATAGACAATATTGAGGTCTTTCTGACGAAGAATCACATCCTGATCGACCATTGCTTCCTTCACAGCGCAGAGATAGTCGTAGTCCATCTCGCCGCCGATAATCTTGATGAGGTCTTTGTTGCCCTCGAACTTCACATCTTCGATTTGAACTTTGTTCACCTCGTCGATGATGCCGGTGTCATGGGGCGAAAGCACCTGTGCTCCGTCATCCCAATAAGCCTTGTATCCGTTGTATTCTTTGGGATTGTGGCTTGCCGTAACATTCACACCGGCCTGAGCGTGGAGCTGACGGATGGCGAACGAAATTTCGGGAGTAGGACGCAGAGATTCGAACAAGAATACCTTGATGCCGTTGGCCGAGAAGATGTTGGCTACAGTCTCGGCAAAGAGGCGGGAGTTGTTACGGCAGTCGTGGCCCACAACAACGCTGAGGTCCTTGCGACCGGGGAATGCCTTGAGAATGTAGTTGGCGAAGCCTTGTGTGGCCATACCTACCACATATTTGTTCATGCGGTTTGTACCGGGTCCCATGATACCACGGAGACCACCCGTTCCAAACTCGAGATTCTGATAGAAAGCCTCAATGAGGTCGGTCTTATCAGCATTGTCAAGCATCGCCTTGACGGCGGCTTTGGTTTCGTCGTCGAAACCGGCACCCAACCAAGTCTTTGCCTTGGCGGTGCATTCTTGGAGAAGCTTTTCGTCCATTGCTTTGTAGGTTTTTAAAAAAGGGTTATTGTTTTTAGAGGTGTCCAATCGGGCATTTGTTTGCCAGAATGCCCAATCGGGGATTATTGTCTGCTCATGCCTTGAGGCTTTCTTTGTACCAGTCGAAGAGTTTTTGTACACCCTCTTCGATTTCGACTTTGTGGGTCCATCCGAGACGGTGGAGTTTCGAAACGTCGATGAGTTTGCGGGGAGTTCCGTCGGGTTTGGAAATATCGAATGCCACCTCACCTTCGAACCCGACCACCTTGACTACGAGTTGCGAGAGTTCCCGAATGGTGAGTTCCTTGCCCGTGCCCACGTTGATGTGGCAGTTGCGTATCTCGCCGAGCGAAGGAATGGCACCGCCCCGGCCTTCGGAGTTGTTGCGATCCACGGTTCCGTCGGCTTTGACACCATAGAAGACTGAAGAATATTTCTCAATGCCAATGACATCGCTGAAATCAACGTTGAGCAAGATGTGGACACTTGCGTCGGCCATGTCTTCGCTCCACAGGAACTCGCGGAGAGGAGTGCCGGTGCCCCACAGGGTCACTTTATTGTTCTCAATGCCGTAGAATTTCAGAGCCGCAAGGATACGTTCCTCGTTGTCCTGTCCCGTCACATTGCCTTCGCCCACGATTTCGCGGAGGGCAGCCGGCGGGTTGACGGGCCGTTTGTTCATATCTGTGCGAATCGCCTCCCAGTTGTTGTCGTGAATCAGCCTAGACAGATAAATCTTACGCATCATGGCCGGCATCACGTGGGAATTCTCCAAGTGGAAATTGTCGTTGGGTCCGTAGAGATTGGTAGGCATCACGGCTATGTAGTTGGTGCCGTACTGGAGGTTGTAGCTTTCGCACATCTTCAGGCCTGCAATCTTGGCAATGGCATATTCCTCGTTGGAATATTCGAGCGGAGAGGTGAGGAGCGCTTCTTCCTTCATGGGCTGGGGTGCATTTTTGGGATAAATACACGTCGAACCGAGGAAGAGGAGCTTCTTGACACCGTGGCTGTAGGCATTGGAGATGACGTTGCACTGCATCTTCATGTTCTGCATGATGAAATCAGCGCGATAGAGGCTGTTGGCCATAATGCCGCCCACAAAAGCAGCTGCCAACACCACAGCATCAGGCCGTTCCCGGTCGAAGAATTTTTCAACCTGATACTGATCCGTGAGGTCCAATTCCCGATGGCTTCTGCCCACAAGGTTGTTGTACCCCCTCGCCTTGAGGTTGTTCCAAATGGCACTGCCCACGAGGCCGTGATGGCCTGCCACATATATTTTGGAATTTTTGTCTAACATAAGATTCTCACTAACCCTCTCTGGAACTCTCCCCGAGAGGAGAGAGCGCAGACCGAGTGAATGTTCATTACTTGACGATACCTTTCTCGAGATACTCGGCGAGGTTCATTCTCACGACACTGGAAACGTGCTCAACGGCCACCTTCTCCATGTCGTGCTTAACCATGATACGCACCAATTCCTCGAAGGAGGTCTTCTGGGGATCCCATCCGAGTTCTCTCTTGGCCTTGGACGGGTCGCCCCAAAGGTTAACGACATCCGTCGGGCGATAGAAATCGGGCGATACCTCGATGACGACACGGCCGGTCTTCTTGTCGTATCCTTTCTCGTCCATTCCTTCACCTTTGAACTCTATCTCCATGCCGGCGTGTTTGAAGGCCAGTTCACAGAACTCCCGGACGGAGTGCTGCACGCCGGTAGCAATCACAAAGTCTTCGGGAGTGTCGTGTTGGAGGATGAGCCACATGCATTCCACATAATCTTTGGCATAGCCCCAGTCACGCAACGACGAGAGATTGCCGAGATAAAGCTTGTCCTGTTTTCCTTGGGCGATACGGGCGGCAGCCAACGTTATCTTGCGGGTGACGAAAGTTTCACCGCGGCGTTCGCTCTCGTGGTTGAACAGAATGCCCGAGCAGCAGAACATGTTGTAGGCATCGCGATACTCTTTAACTATCCAGAAGCCGTACTGTTTGGCCACAGCGTATGGAGAATAGGGGTGGAAGGGGGTGTCCTCGTTCTGTGGAACTTCCTCCACCTTGCCGTAGAGCTCGGAAGTGGAAGCCTGATAGATGCGGCACTTGTCCTTCAAACCGCATAGACGTACCGCCTCCAGCACACGGAGCACGCCTACGGCATCTACGTCGGCGGTGAATTCGGGCGAGTCGAAGCTCACCTGAACGTGGCTTTGTGCAGCCAAGTTGTATATTTCGTCGGGCTGAACCTTGCTGACCACCTGAAGGATGGACATGGAGTCGCCCATGTCGGCATAGTGTAAGTGGAAATCGGGATCACCCTCAAGATGGGCGATGCGCTCTCGGTAATCAACAGAAGAACGGCGGATGGTGCCGTGCACCTCATATCCTTTTGAGAGGAGAAACTCCGAAAGATAGGAACCGTCCTGGCCGGTCACGCCGGTGATTAAAGCAACTTTTTTCATCCAATTTATTTAAATAAAAAGTTTAACAGCTTAACAGTTTAATATAAATGGTGTTTATCGATTGGAATACATATTCTCATAGTACTTCTGGTAGTCTCCCGAAGTAACGTTGTCCATCCATTCTTGGTTGTCGAGATACCACTTGACGGTCTTCTCGATGCCTTCCTCAAACTGGAGAGAGGGCTCCCAGCCCAATTCGCGTTGCAGTTTGCGCGAGTCGATGGCGTAGCGGGCATCGTGCCCCAAGCGATCGGTCACATGGGTGATGAGGTCCATATCCGGATAAGTTTCAATGGTTTCTCCGGTTTCGGTGGTTTCAAGTTTCACTCTGTCGAGAGCTTTATCCACTGTCTGAATGAGCACCTTGACGATGTCGATGTTCTTCCACTCGTTGAATCCGCCGATGTTGTAGGTCTCTGCAATTTTTCCGTTGTGGAAAATCGTGTCAATGGCGCGTGCGTGATCCTCCACATAAAGCCAATCGCGCACGTTGAGTCCTTCGCCATATACGGGGAGGGGTTTGCGGTGGCGGATGTTATTGATGAAAAGAGGAATCAGTTTCTCGGGGAACTGGTAGGGACCGTAGTTGTTGGAACAGTTGGTCACGACAGTCGGCATGCCGTAGGTATCGTGGAATGCCCGCACAAAGTGGTCGGAACTGGCCTTCGAAGCTGAATAGGGGGAATGGGGATTGTATTTCGTTGTCTCCACAAAAAAGTCTTTGCCGTAGGCTTCGTGCTGACTCTCCGACGAAGCTTTGGTCGAGAAGGGTGCAGGCACGCCCTCGGGGTTGGTGAGCTGCAAAGCTCCATATACCTCGTCGGTTGAGATGTGGTAGAAACGTTTGCCCTCGTATTTCTCGGGCAGCGATTCCCAGTATAACTTGGCGGCCTGCAGCAGAGTGAGGGTTCCCATGACATTGGTTCGTGCAAAGGTGAACGGATCTTTGATGCTCCGATCGACATGGCTTTCAGCGGCGAGGTGGATGATACCGTCCACTTTCTTGTCCTGAATCAGCTTGTAGAAAGCGTCGAAGTCGCAGATGTCCATCTTGACAAACTCGTAGTTGGGTTTGCCCTCGACATCCTTGAGGTTGGCCAGATTGCCGGCGTAGGTGAGTTTGTCGAGGTTGATGATGTGACAGTTCGGATATTTGTTCACGAAGAGGCGTACCACATGGCTTCCGATGAACCCCGCGCCGCCGGTGATTACGATTGTGCTAAACATATTTCAAGTTTCAAGTTTCAAGTTTTAAGTTTCAAGTTCAAAGTTCTTTGTTATTTTACAATTCCTTTCGTCCGTCGCGCTCAATCTCGTCAATGACCTTGAGGAGATATTGCCCGTATTGATTCTTTATCATGGGCTGTGCCAGTTGCTTCATCTTGTCGGTGTCAATCCAGCCCTGACGATAGGCGATGCCTTCCAGACAGGCCACCTTCAATCCCTGACGTTTTTCTATCACCTCGATGAAGGTCGATGCTTCGGAGAGAGAGTCGTGGGTACCGGTGTCGAGCCAGGCAAAGCCGCGGCCCAAAGTTTGTACCTTGAGGTCGTTGCGCCCGAGATAGACTTGGTTCACCGTCGTGATTTCCAATTCGCCGCGAGCCGAGGGTTTGATGTTCTTCGCAATGTTGACCACGGAGTTGGGATAGAAATAGAGTCCCACCACAGCGTAGTTGGACTTTGGGCGGGCCGGTTTTTCTTCGATGGAGAGGCAATTGCCCTGAGCATCGAATTCTGCCACGCCATAGCGCTCGGGATCGTTCACCCAATAGCCGAAGACGGTGGCTTTGTTGTCCTTCTCAGCGTTGTGAACAGCTTCTTTGAGGAGGCGTGTGAAACCCATTCCGTGGAAGATGTTGTCGCCCAATACAAGGCAAACGCTGTCGTCACCCACGAACTTCTCTCCGATGATGAAGGCTTGTGCCAATCCGTCGGGGGAGGGTTGTTCGGCATATTCGAAACGGACACCGTAGTCGGAACCATCGCCCAACAGACGCTTGAACCCGGGAAGGTCGTATGGCGTCGATATAATCAAGATGTCGCGGATGCCGGCAAGCATCAGTACCGAAATGGGGTAATAAACCATTGGCTTGTCGTAGATGGGTATGAGCTGTTTGCTCACACCTTTTGTGATGGGGTAAAGGCGCGTACCGCTGCCGCCTGCCAGAACAATTCCTTTCATGAGGGGGAAACTGCTTTTTATTTGTTTATATAGACTTTTTATGCCTCGTTCGAGGTCATTTGATGCTGCAAATATACAAATATTTTTTGGATAAGACGATATAATTGCGAAAAAAAATGTTTTTTTGCAGTTATTTTTGAGAAAAAGTTTGGTTTTTAAAGAAAAGTATAGTATCTTTGCACCGTATTTTCGACAAAATTAAAACATACTGCATGAAAAAATTACTTATCTCTTTGGTTTGTGCATTGACCCTTGTAACAGGAGCGACGGCACAGAGTAAATTGGACAAAATCAAGGAGTCACTGCCTCCCTTCAAGTTGGGTGCACAGGCAGGCTTCAATGTCAGCTGGTTGTCCCAGAGCGGCTTCAATTCGCATGCAGGCTTCAACTTCGGAGCTACTGCCATGTTTGATGCCGGCGACCTGATTAAAGACACCTACGTGAGAGGAAGCTTTCTCGTGAACCGCATAGGATACGACGGTCATGGTTTCACAGGTGTAAAAGAAACGGGCAACGCCTGGTATTTAGAGATTCCCGTCCGTTACGGTTACGGCTATTTGCTTAACAATGATTGGACGCTTCTCGGTGAGACAGGTCCCTATATAGCCATTGGTACCGGCGGTACGGTCAAGAGGGATATAGGTCTCGATGAAGACTATTTCGGCGGAGACGTTTACGATTTCGACCGTTTCGATTTCGGTTGGGGTTTCCATGTGGGAGCGCTCTACGATCAGCACCATCAGGTGATGTTGGGCTGGGATTTCGGTTTTGTTGACCTGAACAACAAGCAGAATATCAAGAACCGTAACTTCATGATTAGTTACGCTTACTATTTCCTCTGATGGCAGTCTTTGTTGACCTGCTTTTAGCCTACCTTGTATATTTCGTTTCGAGGGTGGCCTATTGGCTGGAGAACCTGTCCTATTTTCAGGGCTTGAGTTCCGGCGACTTATGGAATATTTTCAGTGGCGGATGCTTGTTTGACACATCCGCCATCTTCTATACCAATGCCCTGTGGATTGTGATGGTGCTCTTCCCTCTGCATTGGAAGGAGACCGCTGTGTGGCACAAAGTATGCAGGTTGCTCTTCGTCATCGTCAACGGCTTGGCCTTGGTGATGAATCTTGCCGATTCGGTCTATTTCACCTACACCCTCCGGCGCAGTACCAGTACACTTTTCAACGAATTCGGCAACGAGAACAACCTGGGGTCCATCATCGGGGTTGAACTCCTGCACCATTGGTATCTCGTCCTCTTGGCGATGGCTGTGATTTGGGGACTTTGGAAAGCCTATCGCTTTCCCTCCTTCCGACCGCGGGCAACGGTGCGCTATTATCTGACCACAACGCTTCTTCTGGCAGTGACGGTTGTTTTGGCCATCGGCGGTATTCGCGGCGGTTTCACCAAAGCCGTTCGTCCCATCACCATCAGCAATGCCAACCAATATGCCCCCAAGCCCACCGAGGCGGCTTTGGTACTGAACACGCCCTTCTCCATGATTCGCACCATCGGCAAAGACGTCTTCAAGGTGCCAGCTTACTTTGCATCCGAGGAGGAAATGGAAGCCGTCTTTACGCCTGTCCATCGTCCGATAGCTTCCGATTCCGTGACTTTCCGTCCCAAGAACGTTGTGATTCTCATTGTGGAAAGTTTCGGACGCGAGTATTTCGGGGCTTTCAACCATTGGCTCGAAGACGGCAAATACCAAGGTTATACCCCCTTCCTCGATTATTTGGTTTCCAGGAGCGTCGCTTTCCGCTATTCGTTCTGCAACGGTCGCAAGAGCATCGACGGCATGCCTTCCATTCTGGCGGGCATTCCCATGTTTGTGGAGCCTTTTATCCTCACACCGGCTTCGATGAACGACAAGACGGGCATCGCCGGCCTTCTGGGCGAGAAGGGTTACGAATCGGCATTCTTCCACGGGGCTCAGAACGGAAGTATGGGTTTCAATGCCTTCTCGGCTTCCATCGGCTTCCAGAAATATTACGGACGTACGGAATATAACCAAGACCCCCGTTTCAACGGTGATGACGATTTCGATGGAACCTGGGCCATCTGGGACGAACCTTTCCTCCAGTTCTACAGCAAAAAGATGGACGAGATGAAAGAGCCGTTCGTAACGGCTGTATTCACTGCCTCAAGCCATCATCCCTTCGCCATTCCCGCGCAGTACAAAGACACGTTCCCGGAGGAGGGACTGGCCATCCACAAGTGTGTGCGCTACACCGACCACGCCTTGCGGAAGTTCTTTGAGACATCAAGCCGTGCCCCATGGTTCCGCAATACGCTTTTTGTGATGACCAGCGACCACACCAACTTCAGCGACCATGCCGAGTATCAGACCGATCTCGGAGGCTTCTCGTCGCCTGTCATTTTCTATGACCCCAGCGGCGAACTCCAGCCGGCCATGGTCGATGCGGTGGCTCAGCAGATTGACATTCTGCCCACGGTGTTGGGTCTGTTGGGGTATGACAAACCGTTCCTGGCGTTCGGATGCGACCTTTTCAGCACCCCGGCACATGACACTTGGGCCGTCAATTATCTCAACGGCATCTATCAGTACGTCAAGTGGGGTTATGTCCTTCAGTTCGACGGACAAAAAACCACGGGAATGTATTCGCTTGAGGACAGACTCATGCAACACAATCTCGTGGGACAAGTGGCCGAGCAGGCTCTCATGGAGCTGGAGCTCAAGGCCGTCATTCAGCAGTATATGATGAGGATGAAGACAAACCGGCTTCTTCCCGATGCTTCATGAGAAGTTTCTTCTCGTAGTTCTTGCCGTTGATTTCAACAAATCTCTCGTTGAATTCCTGACGGGTACGTTTCCATCTGTCGTGACTCCAAAGCCAAAACTCGGGTTGACGGCGGATGGTTTTTTCGAGTTCCCGGAAGTAGATGTCCGTGATTTCGTTTTCGGGCAGCGACTTGGGGTCTTCGGTTATAAGACGTATCTCACATTCGTAATAGCCGCGTTTCACAAACCTTACGTCCAGATAGGCAACTACTTGGTTGCGGCGGCGGGCGATGCGTTCCGTTCCCGTCAACACAGGCGTGTCGTGGTTCAGAAAGTCCGTCCAGTGGTGTATGTTGCGCCAATTGGGTTTCTGGTCTGAAATAAACCCTATCAGCATAGGCTTCTTCTCGTTAATCTTGATGATTTGTCGTATTGTGTCAGTCATCGGGATACAGACGGTATTGAACCGTTCGCGCACCTCCACAAAGAGCCGATCCATCACCTTGTTCTCCAGAGGATGGTAAATTTCAGACACCTGTCCTTTGTCCGACAGGGAAAGTGAGATGGACGATACCCATTCCCAGTTGCAATAGTGCCCCATGTAGAGACACACAGAGCGCCCCTCTTCAAAGGCTTTCTCAACGATGTCCAGACCTTTGAAGACCATGTGCTTTCGCATTTCATCGGGCGGGATGGTTCTCAGTTTGATGGTCTCCATCAGGTAGTCGCAGAACCAGTGGTAGAATCGTTTTTCGATGCGATTGATTTCATCGGCATCTTTTTCGGGGAACGACTCTGTGAGGTTCTTGTGTATCACCTTGTGCCGGTATCTTACGACTTTGGCTACAAACACATACATGCAGTCCGACAGAACCCACAGCGCCCGGAAGGGGAGCCATGAGACGAGGTGCCAGAGGCCGTTGGCAATCCAGTAGAGCAGTTTCATGATGAGGTTTTTTAAAAGAAAGGCCCTGCTTGTGTGCAGAGCCTTGTGCGGTGAGAAGTGAATATCTTACTTCTTGCGGTTGCCGTAGCGGGAGAGGAACTTGTCAACGCGACCGGCTGTATCGACGAGTTTGCTCTTACCGGTGTAGAAGGGGTGAGAAGCGCTCGTGATTTCGAGCTTTACCAGAGGATAAGTCTCGCCATCAATCTCGATGGTCTCTTTGGTTGCTACGGTCGAACGCGAAATGAACGTTACGTCATTCGACATGTCCTTGAATGCTACCGGACGATAGCTCTCGGGATGGATACCTTTCTTCATTTGTTTATTTTGGGTTTTGTGCTTTTCCCTCTTTCCAGCGGCTTCGGCTCAGCAGGAAGGTACGCCCTGCGTGGGTCTTGTACGCTCTCAATGGGACAAAGCGGTTAATATTTTGCATAAAAGCGGTGCAAAGATAATGAAAAGTTTTCTTCCGGCCAAATATTTTTGGATAAAAATGTATTCTTGAGGTGAACTTTTCCGCATTATGCGTCCGTTTTTAACCTAAAGATGGCATTTTTGGCCCTTTGGATTTGCTGTTTTTGAAAATTTTTCTTATCTTTGCAGCCACATATATAAATAATGTAAGAGACAAGAATGGTAAATCGGTTCGCATACTTGATTCGGCTGCTTGTGTTTTTCCTCTTGGTCTTCCTGTTGGGGAAAGTAGTCTTCTTCCTCTATAACGGAGGTTCGGAGACTACCGGCATTGCCGACTTTTGGGATATTGTGCGCCACGGATTCTCGCTGGACTTCTCCACGTCGCTCTATTTCGTAGCGCTCCCTTATCTGGTCATTCTGGCATCCGTCTGGCTGCGGGCATGGAACGTTCTTCGCACCGGGTTGAAAGTCTATTATGTCCTGACAGCTGTCCTTGTGGCATTGGCCATCGTGGCTGACGCTGCGCTCTATGAGTTCTGGCATTTCAAGCTGGATTCGTCCTTTTTCCAGTATCTCGATGCCACCGGCAATGCTTTCGCCAGCGTCAGCACGGCTTATATTGTGCTGCGTCTTGCCGGCGCAGCTCTTCTGGCTTTTGCGATTTACAAAGGTTTGGTATGGCTCACTCCGCGCCTTCTTCCCGGCCTCTGCATCATTCGTCGCATTGTTGCCACCATCTTATTGCTTCCGCTTCTTCCGCTCATGGTCATCGGCATTCGCGGCGGTTTGGATGTGAGCACCACCAACATCGGGCAGGTCTATTATTCCGAGAATCAGTTTCTCAACCATTCGGCTGTCAATCCTGTCTTCTCTTTCCTGTCATCGGTGGGGAAGGTGGCGCAGGCCAACGAGACCGGAGAACTCTACCGTTTCTGTGAACCGGAGGAGCTTGAAGCTTACCGGACAGAGATTTTCCCGGGGGCTGCATCCGCTCTTTCCGATACTCTTTTGCGTACCCGGCGTCCCAATATTCTGCTCGTTTTGATGGAAGGCTGTGGCGGGAGGTTTACCTATCTTTGCGGAGATACGACCACTACGCCCAATCTGTTGGCATTGTCACGCGAGGGTGTTGCCTTCGACCGTTGCTATGCCAATTCTTTCCGTACCGACCGAGGTGTCGTATGTGCCCTCAGCGGCTACGAATCGTTCCCCACGGTGAGTGTCATGAAAGTTCCCAGCAAGAGCTGCAGCCTGCCTTCGCTGGCCCGTTCGCTCAAGGAGGAAGCCGGCTATTCGGCCACGTTCATCTACGGCGGTGATGCCAACTTCACCAACATGCGCAGCTATCTGCTCTCTACAGGCTACGAAAACATCATAGCCCAGGAGGATTTCAGTGACCGCGAACGGGGTTCTTCCAAATGGGGAGTCACTGACAGTATCGTCTTTTCACGCACCCTCGACCTCTTTGTCGATGCCTCGGCAGGCGACCGGCCCGTGTTCATGACCCTGCTCACGCTTTCCAGCCATGAGCCTTGGGACGTACCGATTCATCACATTCCCGACGATGCCATGAAGAACTCCTTCTATTACCTTGATTGGTGTATAGGCAAGTTTGTGACCCGCCTCCGACAAAGTCCGGCGTGGGACAACACCCTTCTCATCTTCATGCCCGACCATGACATCGCCCTCCAAAGCAGCCGACCGACCAGCAGTCTTATTCCCTGGATTTGGTGCGGCGGAGCGCTTCGTACAAGCGGGGTCGTCAATCGTATTTGCAACCAGAGCGACCTCCCGGCAACGTTGTTGGCCCAGATGGAATTGTCTCACGAAGGTTTTGCGTTCTCGCGCAATGTGCTCAGCGATTCCTACAGCAACCCCTTGGCCGTCCACTATTTCAACAACGGTTTCTGTGTGTGGGACGAAGCCGGTTTCTCGATGTACGATTTCAATGCCGATGCCGTCATGACGGAATTGCCATCGCCCTCTGACGAACGAATCCGTCGGGGCAAGGCTGTTCTCCAGATGGTTGCCGAAGACTTCAGCAGCCGTTGATTCTTTTTTCCGCCAAATATAATTCTGCAAAATATTATTCTTTATGATTGTTTTCAACAAACCCTATTGCTCCGGTCGTGAACTCAAATACTTGGAGGAAGTGAGCCACTCGATGACGATGTCGGGCAACGGCGATTTCACCAAGAAATGCCACGCTTTCTTCGAACAGAAATACGGCTTTCGCAAGTGTCTGCTCACTACCTCGGGCACAGATGCCCTTGAGATGTGCGCCATGTTGTGTGACCTGCAGCCTGGCGATGAGGTCATCATCCCGTCCTATACATTCGTCTCTACGGCCTTGGCTTTTCTCCGCGAGAAGGCCAATGTCGTGTTTGCCGATTCGTCGGCCGAGTCCCCCAACGTTACGGCCGAAATCATCGAGCCGCTCATTACACCCCGTACACGCGTCATCGCCGTTGTCCATTATGCCGGTGTGGCCTGTGACATGGATGCCATCATGGAGTTGTCTCGCAAGCACAATCTCCTTGTGGTCGAGGATGCTGCCCATGCCATCGACTCTTACTACAAGGGACGTCCCCTCGGAAGCATCGGTCATCTGGCTGCTTTCTCGTTCCACGAGACAAAAAACATCAGTTGTGGCGAAGGCGGTATGCTGGTGGTCAACGACGAAAGGTTTGTACGCCGTTCCGAGATAATCTGGGAGAAAGGCACCAACCGCGCCGAGTTCTATCGCGGAATGGTCAACAAATACGGATGGTGCGACCTCGGCTCTTCGTTCCTGCCCTCCGAATTCAATGCAGCCTTCCTGTGGGCTCAGCTCGAACAGATGGACGACATCCAGTCCAAGCGCAAACACATTTGGGAAATCTACGACACTGTCCTGCGCGGTCACATCGATACCGCCAAACTGGCGCTGCCCGTTTTGCCCGACTATGCCACCAACAATGCCCACATGTACTACATCGTCTGTGAGTCGCTGGACTGTCGCACGCGTCTCATGCAGTATCTCAAGGACAACGGCGTACAATCCACCTTCCACTACATCCCGCTCCATTCGAGCAAATATTATGCCGACCGTTTCCATGGTGCTCCGCTGGTCAACTGCGACCGCTATGGCGACTGTCTCGTCCGTCTGCCGCTCTACTATGAACTCACCGACGAAGAGGCCGGCAAGGTGGCTCGGCTCATTCTCGAATTTGCACATAACAATTAATCTGTTTCCCAATGGAACTTTCAGTCATCAGTCCCTGCTATGGAGCGCCCACATTGCTCCGTGAACTTGTCCGTCAAATCGAGGAATCGGTCAGCCAACTGACTTCCGATTACGAAATCATCCTCGTCGAGGATTGCAGTCCCGACAACAGCCGCGAAATCATTACCGACATCTGCCGTGGCGACAAGCGTGTGAAGGGCGTTTTCCTGAGCCGCAACTTCGGACAGCAGTATGCTCTCAACGCCGGTTTCGACAGCGCTTCGGGTCGGTATGTCGCTGTGCTCGACTGTGACTTGCAGAATCCGCCTTCGTTCCTCCGTGACCTCTATCACAAAATCAGGGAAGGCTATGACATCGTCTTTGCCAGCCGTCAGGAGCGTCCCGACAATTTCTTCATGACCGAAGGTTCCCATCTCTTCAACCGTCTCATGGGCTATCTCACCGATACCCGCCAGGACGAGTCGGTAGCCGAGTTTGCCATCTACTCGCGCAAGGTGGTCGATGCCATGGCAAGCATGGGCGACTATCGCCGCTACTATCCCCTCATGGACAAATGGGTGGGCTTCCGTACGGCCAAGGTGGAAGTGCCCCACGACGCGCGCACCGACGGCAAGGAATCGTCCTACACGATGCGTAAACGTATAGGTCTGGCGGTCTCCACAGCGGTGGCTTTCTCCACCAAGTCTCTTCGCCTCATTGCCTACTTCGGATTCCTCATTACCCTCATTGCCATCATTGTGGCCATCGTTCTGGTGGTCAAAACACTCGTCACCGGTATCGATGTCAGCGGCTGGGTCACCACCTTCGTTTCCATGTGGTTCATTGCCGGCATCATCATTTCCGTGCTCGGCATCATTGCCGTCTATATCGGCAATATTTTCGACGAGGTGAAACGGCGTCCTTCCTATATTGTGAGCGAAAAACTGAATTTCGATGAATCCCAAGATTAAAGCCTTTTTCTCCAATCCACACTTTTGGTGGGTATTGGGGCTTTTGGTCACGATAGCTGCCACTGCCATCGAGGTGTCCCGAGGGCGGAATACCAACTATTTCGACTACTACGATTCGACCATGATGTTCTGGAGCGGACTGTCTCCCTATACGATGGAGTACGCCCAGACCCACTACATCTATTTCCTCTACACGCCGGTCTTCAGCACCCTCTTCATGCCCATTTTTGCACTGCCCTGGTGGCTGGGTCCTTTCGTGTGGAACATTCTCAACTACGGCCTCTTTATTCTGGCTGTATGGACGCTTCCTGCGGCCTTTGCCCCCCATAGGCTGAAGATATTCCTCTTTGTCCTTTCGGTGGTGTTGCAGAGCATTTTTTGCTATCAATACAATCTGGTGGTCTGCTATCTGGCCATCCTAGCTTTCAACCTCTTGGAACGTAACCGTCCCTTCTGGGCAGTTTTGCTCATCATGCTTTCTGCCACCACCAAAATCTACGGCGCTGCCGAGTTGCTTTTGCTGTTCTGTTATCCCCGTGTATGGCGCAATTTCGGATATGCAGCCCTCTGCGGCGTGGGCTTCCTCTTGCTCCCCGCGCTCAATCCTGCGCTTCCCAGCCTGTGGGATCTCTACGTTTCTCAATTCGAGATGATTGCATCCCATCACAGTGACTCCGACTTCGTGGGCATTCTTTTCGCCCGTGGTGTCAAGTGGATTCTCTTGCCCAACTACCGTCTCGTCCAACTCGTCACGGTGGCCCTCATCTGCGGATTCTTCTTCCTGCGACGCAGCCGTTGGAACAGTCTCCTGTTCCGCACTCTGATGCTGGCCGTTCTCATGGGATTCATCATCCTCTTCAGCGACAGTCCCGAGACCCACACCTATGTCATCGCTCTCACCCCTTACGCGATGACCTTTTTCCTGATGCCTCGTCGCACTGCCTTCGACTGGGTGCTCTTTTGGCTCCTCTTTGTCAATTTCAGCATTCTCCCCACCGACGTGCTTTGTCCGGCGTGGATACATATCTTTGTCCATCGCACCTTCTGGCTCGATGTCTATTGTATGTTCATTGCCTGGGCTGTCATGTTCTGGCGGGCAGTGGGTCCCGGATTCCGTGATTCGCAAACTCCTTCGTCGGGCAGTCCCCTCGTTGGGCGTGTAGCTGTGGTGATGTTGCTCATGCTTGTGCTTCCTGCTTCCCTTCGGGCACAGGAGGACCGCACTTTTACCGTCAACGGAGTTTCCTTCACAATGAAGCCCGTGGTCGGCGGTTCCTTCCTTATGGGAGCTGCTCCGGGCGATACGTTGGCAGATGCCGATGAATTTCCGCAACACGCCGTCCGGGTGGATGATTTCTATATGGCCGAGACGGAGGTGAGTCAGGCGTTGTGGAAAGCTGTCATGGGCAAGAACCGTTCCAAATACAAGAACGACCTTTGGCCCGCCGAGTCCATTTCCTTCGACGATGCCCATGAGTTTGTTTCCCGCCTCAACGAACTCACCGGCGCGCAGTTCCGTCTGCCCACTGAGGAAGAATGGGAGTATGCGGCACGCGGCGGAAACAGGGGAGAGCACTTCCTTTATGCAGGTTCCGACGATGTCGATTCGGTGGGCTGGAGCCTCAACGACTGGACCGATGATTGGCACAACGAAGTCCGTTCCCGTAAGCCCAACAGTCTGGGGCTTTACGACATGAGCGGCAGTGTCTGGGAATGGTGTGAGACGGTCTTCAGAGAATACTCCGCCCCCCGTGCAGATTTCTTCACGCGTGCCTTCCGTCGCCGGATGCGCATCGTGCGTGGAGGCTCCCTCGAGAACGAACCCCGCTACTTGCGTGTCTCCAACCGATATGTTCAGACCACGTGGCGACGCGAACGCACCGTCGGTATGCGTTTGGCCATGTAATATTTCCCAAGCTATGTTAGACTACGCCATTCTTGTCAATTCGTGCGATCATTACGATGACTGTTGGGACCCCTTCTTCCAACTGTGGAAGACTTATTGGCCCGACTGTCGCGGCCGGCTCTTTCTCCTTACCGAATATCGTGACTATTCGTTCTCCGGCCTCGACATCACACCCCTCAAGGTGTGCGAACGCAACAACTTTCCCCGTGACAAACGTGCCACGTGGAGCACCTGCGTGCGTTGGGCTCTCGAAGCCATTCCGCAGGATGTGGTCTTCTACGTACAGGAGGATTATTTCCTCACCGAACCCGTCCGCAACGACGAACTCGAACGTCTGCTCTCCCTCATGGAGGAACATCCCGAAATCAAGTGTCTGCATGTCACCGACTGGAACGCCCACCATTTCCATCCTTCCGCCTACGGCGAAAAGCTGTGGGAGATGGACCGCTTCCAGAACTCCCGTGTGAGCTGTCAGGCTGCTTTCTGGCGCAAGGACGAACTGCTCGCCATCCTGCGCGACCGTGAAGACGCCTGGAACTTCGAATACATGGCCACACGTCGCTCTGCTGCCTACGGTCACACCTATCTCAGCGTTGCCCACGATTGGGCTCGTCACGGAGAGTATGACCTCTTCAACTACGTTCGGACAGGCATCGAACACGGACGTTGGAAGGAGACCGTTGTTCCGCTCTTCCGTGCGCACGGCATCAAGGTCGATTTCTCGCGTCGCGGCATGTTGGCCGACTGGCACAAACCGCCCTTCCTTCGGCGTCTGCCCCGCAAACTCAAGGTTGTAGGCAAATACATCGTCAATCTCTTCGATTTGGCCGCGATTTTCCTGTCGCGCAAATAATCCCGTATCCCCATGCCGAAACAAAGGAACGCCAAACTGCCCTATTTTATAAGGAGCTTCTTCATGACCAAGGTGCCGACCCTCTTCTATCGCAAGCGCCTGGATCGGGTCTTGGAATCTGCCCGTCAGCGCGATGACTGGGACGAAATCCTCGAGCGCGTCAACTACTACAACAAACTGTCCGTTCCCTGCACACTACCTACAGATTCGACTCTCTTGTCCGACTATTCCTACAAGACGAGTCGGCGCTATCCCTCGGTCTATTTTTTCGACAGCTATGAGTATCTCCGCTGGTTTCCGGAGACTTTCCGTTTCCGCATCCAGGGCGGCGACACCACCAATCTCTTCTCGTCGCCTACGCTCACCAAGAGCCGGCCGATAGGGGAGAACAATGCCTGTTCCGTCCTGCTCAAACTCAACCGTATCCGTCACTATCTCTACATCGATGACCCGCACAGTTTTGCCGACAAGGAGTGTCGCATTGCCTTTGCCGGTGTGGCCACCAACAATCCCAAGCGACTGGCTCTGTTCGAGAAATTCTTCGGCCATCCGCTCTTCGATCTCTACGACATCTCGCCGCGTGTCACCAACCCCGCCTGGCAGCGCGGTAAAATCTCGATAGCCGACCAGCTTCGCTATCGCTACATCATGGCCGTTGAGGGCAACGATGTGGCCACGAGTCTCAAGTGGATTATGTCGAGCAACTCCGTCGCTGTCATGCCCCGTCCTGTCTATGAGACTTGGTTCATGGAGGGATGCCTTGTGCCCGGCTATCACTATGTCGAGGTGCGTGACGATTATTCCGACCTGCTCGAAAAGATAGACTACTACGAACATCACCCCGCCGAGGCGGAAGCCATCGTGCAGCACGCCCACGAGTGGTGGCAGCAGTTCCGTGACCGGCGGCGCGAGTCTTTGATTTCTCTCCTTGTATTGGACAAATATTTCCGACTCACCGGCCAAAAAACATGAAAGAAAAAATCCTCTCCTTCTTCCGTCGTCCCTTCTTCAGCGACTACCGCACGCTCCTGGGCCTCTGGCTTCTCATGGCACTCATTGCCGCCCTCCAGAAGATGTTTGTGCCCAACAACAACTACATGATGTACCAGGCCGTCTTCTGGCACGTCTGGGAGCAGGTTTCGCTCTTTGCCCACTATCCTCTTGAGTATTGGGATGTCAACCACTACGGCCCGTTCTTCGGTCTGGTCATTGCGCCCTATGCTCTCTTGCCCTATTTCCCTGGACGTTTGCTCTGGCTCCTCACTTTGGCTTTTTCCCTGTGGTATGCCGTGCGCAAGTTGCCCCTCCGCAAGTGGCAGCATGTTTTCATCTATTGGTTTTGTGCCCACGAACTCCTCACGGCTCTCTATCGCAGCCAGTTCAATGTGGCCATCGCTGCACTCGTCATCGGAACCTTCTGGGCCATCGAACACCGGCGTGATTTCTGGGCAGCGTTCTTCATCATGGTCGGCACTTTCGTCAAACTCTACGGTATAGTCGGACTCGCCTTTTTCTTTTTCTCCAAGAACAAGCGGCAGTTCATCTTCGGTCTCGTCTTCTGGGCCGTCGTCATGTTCTGTGCCCCCATGCTCATCAGCAGTCCCGAATATGTCGTAGGGCAGTATCACGAGTGGTATGTCTGCCTCCTTGGCAAGAATGCCGAGAATCTCTTTTCCATGCAGCAGAACGTCTCCGTTTTGGGCATGATACGCAAGATTTCCGGCGTGGCCACCTATTCCGACATCTGGATACTCCTGCCTGCCTTGGCTCTTTTTGCGGCACCTTATCTGCGCATCGGACAGTATCGCCATTCGGCCTTCCGCTACACCCTGCTGGCCTCTGTCCTCATGTTCCTCGTGCTCTTCAGCACGGGCAGCGAGTCCAGCGGCTACATCACCGCTTTCATTGGCATCTGCATTTGGTATGTCGTTGCCCCGTGGAAACGTTCCTGTTGGGACATTGCCCTGCTGGTCTTTGCCTTCGTCCTCTCCAGTCTTTCGCCCAGCGACCTCTTTCCCCGTTGGCTCAAGTTGCATTACGTCTATCCCTACGCTCTCAAGGCATTTCCCGTTGCTCTCATTTGGCTCAAACTTGTCTGGGAAATGCTTACCCGCAACTATGCGAACGCTGAAAGAATAAGACCGAACTGCAATTCATGAATCGTTCACGCTATGTTATTTGACACCGTCGGAGGCATTGGATGAGGATGTCCCGGGGATTTTTTATCTCGCGAGCGAGAAGGAGAGGGTCATACCGAAGTCGGTATTGATGGTGGGATAGGAGGTGGAGATGAGGGGTGTATTGATTTGCTTGTCGTAATAGATTTGCATCTTCAGCATACGGGAGAACTGATAGTCTCCGGTGAAGCGGAAGGTCCACGCCTTGTTGCCGGATGTGGCCTGAGAGTATTGGTCCTGAATCTTGCGCAGGACAGACACCTGATTCTTGTAAGTGACATCGAACTTGAGGTTGAGGTCGTGGTTGACAGCCGAGCCGCCTTTACTTTTGCTGCCGAAGGCAAGTCCCACTTTCTGGCCGAAATTCTCCCACTTGTAGCCCATGCCGACGGTGAGGTCGCGCGACACGACTTCGACCAGCTGTGCCGATGCCATATTGAGGGTCAGGCTGCGAGTCTGTTTCCACTGGGCGTTGCCGGAGATATTGTTGTTGGTGGTGAAATTCACACCGATGAGGGGTGCAAACGACTCGGAGAGGGTGACGGTGGAGATGTCGAATTCGGAGGACGGAACGGGAACATCGTTGCTCACATCGAGGGTGAAACCGAGTCCGTCGGCATTCTCGGCATAGTTGGCATAGGTCGAATAGGAACCTATATTATAGGTACACGTGTAGGCGTGGGAGAGGCTGAAGGTCTTGAAGTGCTGACCCAGCCAGGGGATGAGGTTGGTGAGTCCATCATAGGTGACTTTCCAGTTGGGCAGCGCTTTCCACCAGGCGGGGAAGGCCGAGAGGGAAACGGAGGATGCATCGCCGCCCGTGTAGGCTGCCAGGAAAGCGGGTACGAGGACATCGGCCGAGTTGAGGCGGCTGTCGCCGAGAACACCCTTGTAAGGCGTACCGGCCTGCTGGGGATGGTCGGCCATGAAACCGCTCGTGGGGTAGGAGGTTCCTTCGTAGCGGGCGAGGAGACGGTTGTAGATAATCTCGCGGTTGGCGAGGAACTGCTGGAAGGCCGATGAACGGTAGTCGTCATCGGACGAAAGGCCTCCGAAGGCCGAGCCGATGCCGATGGTCGTCATCTGGAAGGAGCCGGAGCGGGTGATGGGCAGATCGGAGAACATGAACTGATGGCTCTCCTTCTCGTTGTGCTTGTGGGCACCCGAGAGGTTGATTTTGAGACCGGGAACGGGTTCGAGTACTGCGCTGTAGGTGAAGTTTTTGGTCCACGAATAGACGGCCGGAGTAGTGAGCGAATCGGAGAGAATGAGCCAGTCGTTGTCGATGGCACGGTGCGTGAAACTCTCACCGCCGTCGAAACCGAAGGCAAAGGCGAGACCGGGAGACATCGCATCGCCCGATGTCTTGTGCTGTCCAAAGGCATCGCCCACATCGGGCAGGAAGGACGGCAGATAGGTCTGTCGCTGGTAGTTGTAGCCCACTTGGACGGAACGTATCATCATCAGTCCGCGGGCCACAACCTGAAGCGATTTGTACCACCACGTATCGTCGAGCGGCGGGAGCGGCGTGACAGAGACGGTGTAGGTGAGGGCACGTGTGGTGTCTGGATTGAAGACGCGGATGGAGTTTTCATCGACTTTCTTCCACTTGAGGTTCACGGTTCGGCCGGTATGTTTCTCGCGGAAGGAGACGAGCACGCGAGAAGCCTTGAGGCTGTGTTTAAGGGTCTGTTCGCGCCCTACAAGCGGCAAGTCCTGCTTGTAGTTTTTGGGTTTCTTGGTGTTGCTTTTGTCTTCGAGTTTCCTGTCGGAATCGTTGAGCTGATTGCGTTGTCCGCGATTGCCCATTTGCGGACTGTTGCCGCGCTTGTTGTTATTGGATTGTTGGGCACCGGACTTGCGCTCCTTGAAGCGGTCGTTGGCCTTCTTGAGGAAGGCTGACTTGTTGTAGAGCGACTCGAGGTTGAAGCGTCCGTCCCACTGCCAGGTGGCGGAGTTCTGGATGGTGTTGCCGGTCGTGGTCTGCTCGTCAATCATCGTACCGCGATCCCACTGATAGGTCGCTTTGTACTTGACGGAGTTGGTGGTCCAGTCGAACCAGGGCAGGAGGTTGAGGGGCACGTTCCAAGAGGCATCGAACGACTGGTTGTAGGCCACAGGCGTGCCGAGCTTCCAAATTTGGGTCATAATGGTGTCCTTCCACCGTTCGTACTCGTCGGGATAGAGGTTTTTGTTGACGGGTACATCGGGCTCGTCGATGCGGGCGTTGGTGGCCGAACTGAAGTTGAACTTGAGCGTCTTGGTGAGGTCCCATGAGATGGACGACTGGCGCAGCCAAGTGAACGTCTTGGAATAGGTGACGGGTATCTTGTAGCCGTCGCTATAGGAATCGACGTTGCGGAGCTGCTCCTCGTGATAGGTGCGGTTGATGGCCGAGGAAAGCGAGATGGAGTTGGGCAGCCAGTTGACCTGGAACTGTTTGGAGTACTTCTCGAAGGCTTTGGACACAGCACTCGCTTTCTTCTTGTCCGCTCCGGCCTGTGCAGGATTGGACCTGTTGTTGGTCTTGGCTGCGGCTTTGGCATTGGACTTCTTGTTCTGGAAGGGAGTCCAGGGAGTGAAGTAGGGGGCGTAGCTGTAGTTGAGGGCAAACTTCCAGTTGCGGTTCTCGGAATACTCGGTGGTGGGGTCGTTCTTGAGGCTCTTGCTGAGCGAATAGGAAGTCACGAAGTTGGCGGGGTCCCAAGGTTTGGCCTTCTTGGAACGGATGTTGAACTTGACACCGGAGAGCGCGAAGTTGAAGTCCTTGGAGACGGTCTGGACGAGGGAACGGATGGAATCCTTCTCGCGGTCGGAGGCATAAGTGTCGAGGGTTTCATCGACGGTGAGATCCTCGTTGTAGGGGTCGTACTTGGGGGTGGAGACAGACTTGGAGTGCGAGTAATAGATGGGGGCAGAGAGTTTGACCTTCTCGGGCACCCAACGTCCGAGGTCGGTCTGACCCGAGACGGTGTACTGCCAGTCGGTGGTGAGTTTGCGGTCGGCGGTGCTCTGTTCGATGGAGCCGAATCCCGACGATGTGTAAGAACCCGAAGCGGCGATGGTGGCGATGTCGGAAATCTGGAGCGTGGCATTGCCGCGTGCTGCCCAACCGCCCTGTTCGTCGATGCCCCGCAGACGGAGTTCGTTGACCCATATCTTGCCCGACTTGGTGGTACGTCCGTTGTTGCGCACACCTATCATGATGACAGACACGTCGGAGAGCGTGGGATTGCCGATGACGGACATGCGGTTCTGGGGATGGTCGGGGTCGTAGGCCGAGTAGAGCGTGGTGTAGGTCACGCCGGAGAGAGCCTGCTGCTTTTGGGCATTGCGGTCCTTCTTGAGCGAGGTGAGTTTGGAGATGTCGAGGTTGATGGTGTTGGCCTCGGGCCACACTTTGAGACGGTCCTGTGCGGAGTTGTTGTTGTAGGTGCCGGGCGGAGTGAGCTGTACGGGTACTTCGTACTCGTAGTAATTGTCCTTGTAGTCGGAACCCAGGCGGATGAAGAGGGAGAGTTCGCCGGAGACGAGGGACGACGCATTGTCGGGGAGAGCCTCTCCGTGGACGAAGAGCTGGACGTTCTCATAGCGACGCATATCGAGTCCCGAGTTCTTATAGACGGCCAAAGCGTCGTGGGGTTCGAGGTCGGTGACACAGACCTGCATGGCCTGCTCGTTGAGGAGGGTCGAAGTGGACTGTCCGGGATCGACGACGCGGTCGATGCCGGGAGGGAGGACATAATTGACGGGATAGGAGCCGGCATTCTCCTCGATGTTGACGGTGGAGGTGGCCAGCGACCCGCTACCCGAGACGGCATATCCGCGATCGGCCAACGAGGAGGCTGTGTAGTTGCGCCAGTCGGAACGTACCAATTCGAGGGTGGCGAGACGGAGCACCTGTTCCTGTTCCCATCCGGTCATGTACATACGCATGAAGCGGATGGACTTGAAGTTGGAGATGGAGCCGACCTTCTTCTCGTAGCTGCGGATAGGAATCTTGAACTGATACCAACGCACGGTGGTGCGCTTTCCGTTACGCAGGGTGACGGAAGCATCGTTGACGGCCTCGATATAGTTGGTGCCCACCACCATGTCGGCGGGACGGAGGGAAACGTGATACTGATAGTAACGTTCGTATTCGTTGAGGGTATTGTCGGAGTTGATGTCCTCGACATCCGGCGTGGAGCGTGCTGCTGTCGAATAGGACTCGCCCGAGTCGGACGTGGAAGGCGAGTTGCCCTCGAGTCCTCGGAAATACTTGTAGCGGTCGAGGATGGAGGTATTGGCCTCGTCCCAGTCGGAACCTCGATAGAAATGATAGTTGTCGCCGGCAGGGTCGTTGAGCGGCGAGAAGGGGTCGTTGCGCCACCGTTCGAGTGTCTCGGACGACATCTGCGACTCGAGGGTCTGCATGTAATTGAGATAGGTGGGGAAGGTCTGTTCGTCGGAGGTGGAAAGTCCGTCGAGACCCACATCCTGAGCGGCATGAGAGGACGACGTATTGTCGAACGCATAGACGGTGGACGTGCGCCGAGAGACACGACCCCATACGGTGGTAGCCGTGTAGGCTGTATCGCCGGCTGTGGTGGAGAGACCGTTTTCGAACGATTTCATGCCGTCCTTGAGAATGTCTTCGGAAATCTCGCCGAGATTGAAGTAGAGGTCGCCTCCCTGATTGGTGCCTGCCGAGTCGAGGATGAAGGGATCCATGAGCCAGAACTCAATGTACTCGTAGTTGGCGTTCTCGAAGTTGGTGATGTCGAACGAACGCATCATGCCGCCCCACGATTGGGCAGGCTCCTTGAGCTCACCGTCGGAGTTGAGGCTCGAGGCCGTGACGTTGTAGGGACCGCGCTGGCGGGGATAGAAAGCAAGGTTGAGCACATCGAGAATGCCGGTCTCGCCGTAGGTGAGTTCTTTGTTGGGGTAAATCTCATCGTAGTTGACCTGACGCACGCGGTGGTCGGAGAGTTGGTCGCGGTCGTTCTTGATGTGACCGGGCGTGAGCGACGACGACTGGGACGTGAAAAGACGTTCGACTTTGTACCACGAGAGGAGGGCACGATGGGCGTTGTAGTCGGTGTTGTTGGAGAGGGAAGCCTCGGGGAAGAGCGCCGTTCCGGAGTCATCGTAGGGCGTGGAGGCCAGCTGCCAGGCGGCAGGAGAGGAGATGTCGATGGAGGATTCAGACGATTCGAAGTCGTCGATATAGACATTGCCGTCGCTCGAAATTTCGCTGCTGTGACCCGCCAGAAGCTGTGCAAACTCGGCATTGATGCTGATGTTGGAGGGCTTGGTGACATTGACCCACGGAATGGCACCGACGGCGTTGGTGAGCCACATGAAGTCCTTGTTCCACTTGAGGTTGAAGCCGTAAACGGTATTGTTGATGGGAATGTCGGACATGGAGACTTTGGTGGTGAGCGGTTTCTCGGAGAGGTTCATCACCGTAGCCCCGAACTTGAGGTTGTCGGACCAGTCGTACTGGAGGTCGAGTCCCATCATGGTCTTGCGCTGGAGCGAGAAGGTCGATTGGTCCTCGAGAGAGACGGAGACAGACGTTCCCGACTCGAGAATGGACTCATTGAGAATGGTGACTACACCCATCGTGTAATCGACCGTATAGTCTTTGTTCTCGACCAGCGTGACACCGCCGGCAGTCACTTTGACCGACCCTCGTGCCACATTCATTGCCCCGAGGTCGATTTCGGCGCCGGAGGAGGCGGAGTATTCACCCTTGAGACGGAACTTGTTCTTCTCGGCAATCTGTTCGGCAACGGTGAGTGTGGAGTCGTAGAGTTCCCGGAAACAATAGCGGTCGGCTGCCGTTTTGTCACCCAGCTTGGAGGCAAGCCACGAGCCGAAGGGTTCCACAACGGGGAAATAGATGCGTCCGGTGGAGGCATTGACGGTGTATCCCTCAACCCAGTCGAACTTGCCGTCGGAATGACTCTCGTTGGAGGCATTGAGCCGGTCGAGATTCATGACCTTGATGAGAAGGTCGGAGGCGATGGCGGGTTCGTTGATATAGTTGCTATAGACGCCGAGGGTGTCGCTCATGTACTGCACCTGCATGGTGAAGGCGGTCGATTTGAGCGAAGAGGCCCCGATGTAGTAAACATTCTTCATCATCAAGTCCCAAGTGGGCACGGCGGGATTGCCGGCGGTGGACTTGAGGAGTTTGAGCATCAGGGTCTGGTTGGTGGATGACGAATTGTCGGTCGAGAATTCGCCCACCTGATAGGTCTTGCCTCCTTTGGTGTATTGGTAGGCAACGGCCAACACCATATCGTCGTCGAGACGCGACTTGAGCGAGATGTAGCCGAGCGAGGTGTTGAGGATATATTCCGAAGAGGAGAGCAGGCGGGCCGACTCTATCTTCTCGTAGTCGGTGCCGCCCGTGATGCCGTAGGCCGATTCGAGGGGAGCGAGCACGGTGGCCACGTTGGAGATGTCGCGCACCCCGCTGTAGGAGCCGGTGATTTCGCTGTAGAGCGAGTTGGCTTTGCTCTCGGGATAGCCCGATGCGGACGAGGAAGTCCAGTGGGGATTGTGGATGTGGCTTCCCGTCTCGGCGAGGTCCATCCACGCGAGGATGTTGCGGGCCTCGTCGTAGTTGGATTTCTTGTTGGTGACCCAGACTTCAATCTTGGTGATTTGGATACCTGTGGAGACGAGCGGCAGCTGCGACATCCATGCATCGTAGTTGTCGCGGAAATATTGCGAGAGGAAGAAGTGACGGTTCTCGTCGTAGGCTGTGGCTTGTATCTCATAGACCTTGGAGGTAACGCCGCCCTTGGAGCCTACGGTCTTGGACGAAGACTCCTGTTTGGCGAGAAGAGCGGTGACGTTGAGTTTGCCGAACTTGAGGCCGGCCTTGACACCGAAGAGAGCCGTTCCGCCCGAGATGAGGGAGTTGCCTGTGGTCATCGAGACATTGCCGGCCTCGAGATTCTGGATGATGTCGTCCTCCTCACCGCCGAAAGCGAGTTTGAACTTGTTGGCATCGAAGTCGAAGGTGGCTTCGGTATTGTAGTTGAGGTCGAAACTCATCTTGGTACCCACTTTGGCGTTCATGTTGAGCTGGATGTTCTCGTCGAAATCCATCGTGAACTGGTCGCGGGCACGTTCGGAGAGTGTGGGATTGTCTATCTGGTTGCGTTTCAGGCCGAGGGAGATGGAAGCCGAACCCTGGGTCTTGACTCGGAGACCGCCCTTGCCGAAGATTTTTTCGGCGGGACCGAGCGAGAACTGCATGTCGAGGAGGTCGAATTCGCCGCTCTGTCCGTTGTTGACGGCTTCCTCATAGGCCTTGCGGTTGAGGTCTCGGAAATAGGCCGCACGCACCGAACGCTCGGAATAGTCCATATATTCGGAACGCGACATGGGGATGCCGTAGTCGAGATTCTGATTGCCAATGCGGGTGTGAACCACATAGCGGTCGTTCTTGTAATCATACTCTATCTCCTGCCGGATATTGTCGGGCGTCTTGAGGTCAACGGGATGGGTGCGCTGGAGATCCTGGGGTGTCTCGGCTACGGTCTTGGCGGTGCCGTAACGCGAGAGCGAATCGTCCGACGCAGGCGCTTCTGCAGCGAACGAAGGGTCACCCGAGCGGGCAGGCGTGTAGCCATAAACTCCGCCCAAAGCGAGCAGAGCCACAACGGCCAAAGCCACCGACGGACGCACCGCCGAAGCGAGACGCGAGGAAGAGAGAAACGTATATAAAAAGTGAATGAATTTCATATTTACCACCTATATAACGCACCCGCGGGCGTTTTATTGTGTGACGGTGGAAGTAATCGTGCCTGAAGCGAGTTGTGTTTCGAGGGTTGCCCCCTCGGTTATCTCCTCGGGTGAAGTGATAACGCGCCCGTTGGAGCGTGTGACGGAAAAGCCGCGACGGAGGATATGTTCGGGCTGAACCAGAGCAATGAGGTCATTGAGGTGGGTGAGGGCGGTGAATGCGTTTTGAAGCCTCTGGGAGGGCAGGAGACGGAGCCGTTCGCCGGTAATGGCGAGCTGCTGCCGAAGCGGAGTAATCTTGGCGGCCCGGAGGGAAGCGAGAGAGAGTGTGGCCTGGGTGAGACGGAGCTGATGGTCCCGCAGCCGGGAATTGACCCCCTCCAGAAGATTGTCCTGAAGCGTACCGACCAGCGCGAGCTGATCGCCCATGACATCGATGAGCAGAGCCGCAGCTGCCGTAGGTGTTTTGACACTGGTATGGGCCACCGCATCGAGCACAGTGGTGTCGCGTTCGTGGCCGATGCCGGTGACGACGGGGAGGGGGAAATTGGCGATATTGACGGCGATGTCGTAGCTGTCGAACGATGCAAGATCGAAGGTGGCACCGCCTCCGCGAATGATGACCACCACGTCGAAGAGGTCACAGTGGTCATAGATGCGGTTGAGGGCCTCAATGACCGACGATTCGGTGAGCGCGCCCTGCATCACGGCGGGGAAGAGATGAATGTAGAAGGGAATGCCCCACTGGTTGTTGTTGAGCTGTTGGCAGAAGTCGCCGTAGCCGGCTGCTCCTTTGGCCGAGATGACAGCCACACGGCGGGGCAGTGTGGGGAAGGGCACCTGCCGGTTCATGTCAATCATGCCTTCCTCGGTGAGCCGGCGTATGATTTCCTGTCGGCGTCGCGCCATTTCTCCCAGCGTGTAGGTCGGGTCGATATCCCAAACGATGAGACTGAGTCCGTAGGCGGGACTGAAATTGGTATTCACCTTGACGAGCACCTTGAGGCCGGGCTGAAGCGTCTGTCCTGTGGCCTGTTCGAAAGCATCCCGAATGAGCCAGAAATTGCGAGCCCAGATGATGCCTTTACACTGGGCCAAGAGTTTTCCTGTATTGGCATCCTTCTCGACGAACGTGAGGTAACAGTGTCCGTTGGCATTGCGGTGCACATCGGAAAGTTCCGCCCGAAGCCACACCGAATCGGCCATCGAGGAGGCAATGGCCTCGGCGATGCGGTTCATAAGTGCAGAAAGGGAGAGCGAGTCGCTCATTGGAGACAGGAAGCGGAAAGGTGGAGGGTTGGGGAATTAAAGGGCCTTGAGGGCGTGAATGGTTGCGATGGGGTCGTCGGAGCGGAAGATGGAGTGTCCGGCCACGAGGATGTCTGCACCGGCCTCCTTGAGGAGGGCACCCGTTTCGAGATTGACACCTCCGTCACATTCGATGACAGCCTTTGACTTCGACTGGATAATCATCGACTTGAGGCGGCGCACTTTGTCCACCATCGAAGGAATGAATGTCTGTCCGCCGAAGCCGGGATTGACAGTCATGATGAGAACCATATCGACATCGCAGATGACCTCTTCGAGCATCATGACGGGTGTGCCGGGATTGATGGCAACACCGGCCAACATGCCGGCCTCGTGGATTTGCTGTACGGTGCGATGGAGGTTGTGGCAGGCCTCCTGGTGGACGGTCATGATGCGGGCACCGTAGGAAGCCACGCGCTCAATCCAACGCTCGGGCTGAACGACCATCATGTGGACATCCATGGGCTTGCGCACCACATTCTGGAGCGAAGCCATAACGGGAAAACCGAACGAGATGTTGGGCACAAACGAACCGTCCATGACATCGAAATGGAGCCAGTCGGCCTCACTCTCGTTAAGCATCTGTATCTCGCGTTCGAGGTGGGCAAAATTGGCCGAAAGGAATGACGGAGCTATCTGTATCATAGGAGTGTGGGGTAGGGGGTTATTTGTCGGGAGTAACGGCGGGAGACAGGGGACGGCTATAGGCTCTCCAGATGAGCCAAAGGCCGATGAGGATGAAGGGAATGGAGAGCAGCTGTCCCATGTTGAGCAACATGTCGGCCTCGAAGGCTTCTTGGTCGTTCTTGACCCACTCGATGAAGAAGCGCGAGAGGAAGATGCCGATGAGGAAGACTCCGAAGAGAAGACCCTGCCGGCGAGGTGCCTGCGTGCGGAAATAGAGCCAGAGCAGAACGGCGAGCGTGAGCAGGTAGGCCAACCCCTCGTAAATCTGGGTGGGATGGCTCGGCTCGGTGAAGATGGGAGCCGCACCGCGTTCGCTCCAGGCGGTGACATTCTCGATGAAGCGGAAACCCCAGGGGAGCGATGTCACATGACCGTAAATCTCGTGGTTGAAGAGATTGCCCATGCGAATGAGGAAAGCTACGGGAGCCACCGCGATGCAGAGGCGGTCGAGCACCCATACGAAGGGCAAACGGTCGCGGCGCGAGTAGAACCAGACGCAGAGAATCACGCCGATGGTTCCGCCGTGGGAGGCGAGACCTCCCTTCCAGGTCTTGAATATCTCGATGGGATTGGCCAGATAGTAGTCGGGGTCGTAGAAGAGACAGTGACCCAGACGTGCTCCTACTAAGGTGCCCACAAAACACCACAGAAAGAGCGAAGCCACGCGGTCGGGATTGAGACCTTCGCGAGCATAGATGCGCTCCATCATCCAACCGCCGAGCATAAAGCCGATGATAAACATAAGGGCATACCAACGGAGTTGGATGAAGCCCCAAGAGAAAAGGACAGGGTCGGCTGTCCATGTTATGGCATCAAAAAGCATAGCTGAGCTGAAAAAAGCTATTGAAAACTGAAAATTATGGGTACAAAGATAGGGAATTTTTGGCGAAAAACAAAAATAATGGGCAAAAAATTTGTTTTTTTCTGAAATGTTTTCTACATTTGCAGCACAAATACTGAATTTAACCCATTAAATGTCAATGGAAAAGAAGATTATCATCAGTCTGGGTCGCCAATACGGAAGCGGTGGACGGGAACTGGGAAAGATGGTGGCCGAGAAACTCGGTATCGCCTACTACGATCGTGAAATCATGCATGAGATGGCCAAGCAGAGCGGTATGGCTGTGGACTATCTGGAGACCAACGACGAGCAGGCACCGGGATTGTTCGACTATGCCACGGTGGGACGCTATGGCATGCCCCATCTTTTCGGGTCGTCGCAGAACTTTGTGATGCTGAGCGATGCCATTAAGCAGATAGCTGCCAAGGGCTCGTGTCTCATCGTGGGGCGCACGGCCGACTACATCCTGCGCGAAGAGCCGCATCTCGTCAAGATTTTCGTTCACGCTTCCCGCCGCTATCGCATCTTGCGTGTTGCCCGAAGGCTGAAAATAGACCCGCAGGAAGCCGACAACCTCATTTCTCGCAACGACAAAGAGCGGGCTCGGTTCTACGATTTCTTTACTGACAAGACTTGGGGACAGGCCGACTCCTACGACCTCTGTGTCGATATCTCGAAGCTGGGCATCGAGGATGCCTGCCGTATCATACTGGATTATGTAAATATAAGATGTGACAAATTCGAATGAAAATGACTTACCTGACTCTTACGCTTGCGGCCTTGTTGGTGTTTGTGAGCGCTCTGTTTTTCCAAAGTTGCCGGCGTGTCATCAACGAACCGGCCGTGAACGAATGTCTGCAGACTCGTGTCTCCGTGCGGTCTTTCACTTCGGAGAGTGTTTCCGAAACGCAAATAGAGAAACTCCTTCGTGCCGCTATGGCAGCTCCCTCAGCCCTCAACAAACAACCTTGGCACTTCGTCGTTGTCACCGAAAAAGTGCAGTTGGAGGCGCTCGCTGAGGTTTCGCCAAACGCCAAGATGGCAGCCGTCGCTCCGCTGGCCATCGTCGTGTGCGGTGTGATGTCGAAAACAGCCGAGGGTGAAGCCCGCGACTTCTGGATTCAGGATTGCAGCGCAGCCACCCAGAATATCCTGCTCGAAGCCCACGCTTTGGGTCTCGGCGCCGTTTGGACGGGTACCTATCCCATTCTGGGTCGTTGTGCCGCTGTGGCCGAGGTGCTCAGTATTCCCGAGGGCGTTGTGCCGTTCTCGATTGTCGTGGCGGGACATCCTGCCGGAGAGAACAAGCCCAAGGACAAATGGAATCCCGACAATGTGTCGTGGCAGAAATACGGTGTCCTGAAATAAGGAGCCTTCTGTATGGGAAACGGAATAAGATATTCGTTATAAGAATCGCAAAAAGAAAAGAGGAGCCTCGTCAGAAGAGGTTCCTCTTTTTGAATATGAAATAGGAAATCAGGGCCACAAGTCCGGAGACCAGAAAGATGCAGGGGAAGGCCCAGACCCAAGTCTCAAGTCCGTTGGGAACGTTCATGCCGAAGAAGCTCGAGATGCCGGTCATAATCATCAGGATGATGGTGATGGTTGTGAGCTGCTTCATGATGTTGTTCAGGTTGTTGGAAATAATAGACGAGTAGGACTCGCGCTGACGTTCCAAAATGTCGCTGTAGATGTTGGCGGTGGAATAGGCCTGCTGGAGCTCGACCTCCACATCGTCGAGCAGGTCCTCGTCGTAGGGGAGGTGGCGGAGATGTTTCTTGAGTCGGGCCATCACCACCTCATTGCCGCGCAGAGATGTGATGAAATAGATGAGGTAGCGTTCTATGCCCATCATCTGCTGGAGCTGCTCGTTGTCCATCTTCTCTTCGAGTTGTTCCTCGGCCGATTTCATCATGACGTTCATCTGTTTGAGGTATTTCAGATACCACACCGACGAAGAGAGAAAGAGGGAAAGCATGAGGTCGTAGCGCTGTCGGTCGCCGATGTGTTTGCGGTTGGTCCAGCGGATGAAGTCCTCGAGCATTTCGGTCTTGTAGTAGCAGACGGTGATGAAGACCGTATTGTGGACCAAAATGGCCAACGGGACGGTGTTATAGACAACATCGCCGTCACTGTCCATTTCCCGCGTGGGCACACGGAAAAGGGACATCAGCCATCCGCTTTCGCTTTCGATACGAGGGCGTTCTTCGACGTCTTCTGCGTCCTGAATGAAGTCGGACGGAGTGTCGAACTTCTCTTCCAGCTCGTTCAGGTCGTCGGGCGTGGGGTTGGTCACGCGTATCCAGCAGTCTTCCTCCCATTCGGAAACCTGCTTGAATCCATTGGTGCATTTCCAGAATTCTATCATCGATCCTCTGTTTTACGCGTTAATTTTCAAATTCAGCGCCGCAAAGATAGACATTTTTTTCGACATATCCAAGAAAAAGCCTGAAAAAAATGTATGTCAACCCTATTTTTAACCAACGGACGGCTTTATGATGAAACAAAATTGACAGGGAATGTAACAAGAATTGTAGTGTGCAGATTGCAAAAAATATAGTTAAATTTAACGCTTGGAATTGTTAAACCGTTAAATTTTTGCTTTAACAATGGGTTGCGCATATAATTTTTTTGACACAAATTTTGGAAAATTAAAATAAATGCCCTATCTTTGCGCTGTCGATTCACAGTGCATGTGTCGATTTCCTTAGGTGCAACCGAATAAATTACAGTAGATACTTAAAAATTAAAAACATCACTATTTTTTGGATCCCTTAGTCGGACCACCTGAAAAAAGCATGAGATTAGTTATCGAAAATAAGAGGACTTCCCCCAACGGAAGTCCTCTTTTGATTTTCAGCGGCAGGCAATGATGTCATTTCCCGAGCACCTTCTCGGCGAGAGCGAGGTCGGAGGGATAGGTGATTTTGATGTTGGTGCTTTCTCCTTCGACAACGTAGATGGGAACATCAGGACGGTAGCGGTGTACAACGCCGCAGTCATCGGTGGTGACAAAGGCGGGGTCGGCAAGACCGCGACGGTAGGCATCGGCTATGACCGGCAGCCGGAAGCATTGCGGAGTCTGTACATTGCGGAGCGAGGCGCGGGGAGGGATGGATGCGATGCGTCCCTCGTCATCGACCCGGATGATGGTATCGGTGGTGGGTATGGCCACATCGACGGCATCGTAACGGGAGAGGGCCGCGATGCAGTCGCCGATGATGCGTTGCGAGACGAGGGGACGTGCCGCGTCGTGAATCATGAGACAGGCATCCGGGCGGTCCTCATAGAGACGGATAGCCGCAATGGACGAGTCGTAGCGTTCCTTGCCGCCGGGCACGATGTGGCGCACCTTGGGGTAGGGTGCTGTGATGTCCTGCACCCGTCCGATAAAGTCGGGATGGGACACAACGACAATCTCATCTACACCCTCATGAGCCGAAAAGGCACGGACGGAATGTTCGAGGATGGTGCGCGAGGCAACTTCGATAAACTGTTTGGGAAGTTCATTTCCCATGCGATGGCCTACACCTGCGGCCAGCAAAACTGCAATAATCATGGGGCAAATATAGGTATTATTTGCGACTTTGGGGCCAAAAAGTGAAAAAAAGAGGCTCCGAAGATGATAAAAAAACTAAAAACGTCCGAAATCTCAGATTTTATTCATATCTTTGCAAGCTAAAATTCAGACTATGGCAGAAAACAACAACCTCCGCGATAATCGGGAAAGGCAGCAGGAAATGCCCAAGACACGACCCTATCGGTTGACGATGAAGGACGAACGCAAGGACAAGACGGTCTTTTCGTTCCGTATGTCGATATGGATGGTGGCTCTGCTGAGTGTGGTGTTGGCGATGCTGACCGCCTTGCTGGCGATTCTCATTGTGGTGAGGACGCCCCTGAGTCAGTATCTGCCCGGCTATCTTGACGTGACACAGCGCGGCGAGGTGGTCGATCTTGCGATGCGTCTCGACCAGCTCGAGAAGGAGAACCAGCTGAGAGCTTCCTATCTTTCCAACATGACAGCCATTCTGCAGGATACCCGCATGAGTGCAGACTCCATCGTGGAATACGACTCGACGGTGGTGAGATTCGGCGATTCGCTCCTCATGGAAGCGAGTGCGAGGGAAAAAGCCTTCCGCGAAGAATACGAACAGCGGGAACGCTTCGGCATCAATGCTGCGTTGGGTGTCGAGAATCCTACTGTAGCTTTTATGGCACCCGCCGCCGGAACACCTGCTGCCGATAGCCTGAGGGCTGACAGCGGTCGCAAAGTGCGCCTCTTGCTCAAGGGCGAAATCGCTGTGATGGCTCCCTTCGCAGGTCTCGTGACAACGGTCGATTTGACCGTCGGCGAAGGCTACAAAATCTGTGTGCTCCACAACGACGGCTATCTCGTGGCTCTCTCGCATCTCACCAAACCCCTCTGCCGGCCGGGCGACACAGTGAAAGCCGGACAGGTTTTGGGACACGCCGGAGGACAGAGCGACCCTGCCGAACGGTGGACTGACATCAGCCTGTGGCACAAGGGTGTGGAACTGAACCCCGGGGATTACATGAGATTTTAACATTATCGGAATAATCAGAATAAAATGAGAACAATTTGTATTTTAGGCTCAACCGGAAGTATCGGGCGGCAGACCCTCGAAGTGGTGGAGGAACATCCTGACCTCTTCAGCGTCTATGCCATTACAGCCAACAGAAGTGCGGATTTGCTGATAGAACAGGCTCGGAAGTTCAGACCCGAAGCCGTGGTCATCACCGACGAGACATATTATCCCCGTGTGAAGGAGGCGTTGGCCGACCTTCCCATCAAAGTGTGGACAGGAGCCGACGCCCTGACGCAAGTCGTGCAGGCCGACCCCATTGATATGGTCGTGACGGCGATGGTGGGTTTTGCAGGTTTGCGTCCCACAGTGGCCGCTATCCGTGCCCGCAAGACCATCGCTTTGGCCAACAAAGAGACGCTGGTCGTGGCCGGCGGCTTGATAGAACGTCTTGTGGCCGAGTACCAGGTGGCCATCCTGCCTGTCGATTCGGAACATTCGGCCATCTTCCAGTGTCTGCAGGGCGAACGTCAGAACCCCGTCGAGAAACTTATCATCACGGCTTCGGGCGGTCCCTTCCGTACGTTCACGATGGAGCAGATGCGCGACGTGACGGCTGCTCAGGCGCTGAAGCATCCCAACTGGGACATGGGTGCCAAAATCACCATCGATTCGGCATCGATGATGAACAAGGGTTTCGAAGTGATTGAGGCCAGGTGGCTCTTCAACATGACGGCCGACAGAATCGAGGTGGCTGTACATCCCCAAAGCATTGTCCATTCGATGGTGGAATTCCGCGACGGTGCCGTCAAGGCGCAGCTCGGAATGCCCGATATGAAAGTGCCGATAGCCTATGCCTTGAGTTATCCCGACCGTATGGAGAGCCGCATCAACGGCAAACTCAGCATCGAGAAATATGCCAACCTGACCTTCGAACGGCCCGACCCCGAACGGTTTCCCAACCTGAAGCTGGCCTTTGCGGCTCTGGCCGAGGGCGGCGACCGCACCTGTGTGCTCAATGCCGCCAACGAGGTCGTGAATCTGGCCTTCCGCGAGGGACGTTGCAAGTTCCTGCAGATGTCGGATGTGATAGGAGAGACGTTGGCCCGGATGCCCTTCACGGCGCAGCCCGAGTTGGAAGATTATTTTGCCATTGACGCCGAAGCGCGTCGCGTAGCCGCCTCATTGCTCTGATGGAAACGATACTAATCAAAGGTGCGCAGCTTCTGCTGTCGCTCTCCATTCTGGTGTTTATCCACGAGTTGGGTCATTACTTCTGGTCGCGTCTCTTCAAGGTGAAAGTCGAGAAGTTCTATCTCTTCTTCGATACCGAGAAGTTTGCCCTCGTCCGCTTCACGCCCGCCGGACAGAAAGCCCTGCCGGCATTGGTCAACGTCACCATTCCCGGAGGCGACACCGAGTACGGCATCGGCTGGATTCCGCTGGGCGGCTACTGCAAGATAGCCGGCATGGTGGACGAGTCGATGGACAAAGAACAGCTGGCACAGGCTCCCAAGCCCAACGAATTCCGTTCGCAGACGGCAGGCAAACGTTTCATGATTATGGTGGGCGGTGTGCTCAACAACATGATTCTTGCCATATTAATATATATATGTATGGCGTGGTATTGGGGCAAGGATGTGCTCTATCTGCGCGATGTGGAGCCCGGCATGACCTATTCGGAGTATGCCCACAAGGTAGGCTTCCAAGAGGGCGACATTGTCTGGGAGGTGGCCGGCGAAAAGGCCGACATGACCAATTTCCGCAACGAACTCCTCATGGGGAGCGATGTGACCGTGAAGCGTGGGGCGGAGATGGTCAGGATTGTCTTGCCCGATACCATCGGCCAATTCTTTCTGGGTCATCCCGAAGAACTCTCTCTCTTCATGACCGCAAAAACCCCGATGGTGGTGAGCGATGTCATGTTGGGTGGGCCGGCAGCCCGTGCAGGAATGTTGGCCGGCGACAGCATCGTGGCCGTCAACGATTCGCTGACGCCTTATGTCTCGATGGTGAGCTCGCTCATTGCCGGCCATGCAGGCGACACGGTGAAGATAGGTTTCTGCCGCAACGGCGAAATGCGAGAGGCGCTGCTTTGTCTCAACGAAGAGAGCAAGATGGGTATCAGTTATCAGCCCCTGGATGTGGCCGCCTATGTGACCCACATCTCCTACAACCTCCTGGAGGCCATTCCGGCCGGCATCGTGAGAGGGTGGGACATGCTCTACAACTACGTGCGTCAGTTCAAACTCGTCTTCACTCCACAAGGTGCCAAGTCGCTGGGCGGTTTCGGCACAATGGCCAGCATCTTCCCCGAGGCGTGGGATTGGTATGCCTTCTGGGCTATGACGGCCTTCTTCAGCGTCGCGCTCGCCTTCATGAACATACTGCCCATCCCGGCTCTCGACGGCGGACATATCATGTTCCTCATCTTCGAAATCGTTTCTGGCAGAAAACCATCCGACCGCGTGCTCGAGATTGCCCAGTACATCGGCTTCGGCATAGTGCTTGCTCTGCTCATCTTTGTGAACGGCAATGACCTCTATAAGTTTGTAATCAAACCCTTCCTCGACTGATGAAACAACTGAACCTGATAGTGGCCGCTTCGGAAAACAACGCCATCGGCTACAAAGGAAACATCCCCTGGCATCTGCCTGCCGACATGAAGTATTTCAAGGCCACGACAACGGGACATTCGGTCATCATGGGACGCAAGACCTATGACAGCATCGGACGGCCCCTGCCCGGAAGGCGCAATATGGTCGTGAGCCGGCAGGAGAACCTCCGTATTCCAGGGTGCGAAGTCTATCCCTCCCTCGACGCTGCCATCGCAGCCGCCGACGACGGAGCCTTCATCATGGGCGGGGAACAAATCTACCGCCAGGCGTGGGACAGGACGACTCGAGTTTATCTCACGCGCGTGCATACTATTGTACCTGCCTTTGATGCGTCGATACCGACGCTTTCGCCTCTCGACTGGGAACTCGTTTCGCAGGAGTTTCGTGCCAAAGACGAGAAAAATTCAGAGAGCCTCAGTTTTGAAATATATGAGCGTAAATTGTAACCCCAAGTAAGCAAAACGGGCATTTAAGTGTGAAAAATGAGGTTCTCGCGTCAGAAAAAGGCGAGAGGATTTGGAAGATAAAGAAAAATAGTCTATCTTTGCACCCGCTTAACAAAACAACCCCGGGGTGTAGCGCAGTTGGTTAGCGTACCTGCTTTGGGAGCAGGGGGTCCCGAGTTCGAGTCTCGGTACCCCGACAAAGAACTCTTGAAACATTGTTTTGTTAAGTACGCTCTTTGAAAGAATGTCGGTCAATCATTTGGCTCCCTAGCTCAACTGAATAGAGCATCTGACTACGGATCAGAAGGTTGTGGGTTTGAATCCCGCGGGAGTCACTTTAGCTCCAATTTAACGAAGTTGCTTTCAGCGACCTCGCAATTGGAAACAAGCTCCAATTTAACGAAGTTGCTTTCAGCGACCTCGCAATTGGAAACAAGCTCCAATAGCTCAGTTGGTTAGAGCACATGACTGTTAATCATGGGGTCGTTGGTTCAAGCCCATCTTGGAGCGCTACTGCCTCTTTAGCTCAGTGGTAGAGCACGTGATTTGTAATCTCGGGGTCGTTGGTTCAAGTCCGACAAGAGGCTCCATTTATGACTGACATTCGGGTGAATACCAGAGTGGCCAAATGGGGCAGACTGTAAATCTGCTGTCTTACGACTTCGGTGGTTCGAATCCATCTTCACCCACCCCACAAAGTCGCTTGGGCGACTCGAAGGTTCTTTGACATATTGAAGGAATATAAATGTGAAACGACTCCGTAGCTCAGCTGGTAGAGCAACTGACTCTTAATCAGTGGGTCGAGGGTTCGAGCCCCTCCGGGGTCACAGTTTCTCAGGAATGACGGCGAGATAGCTCAGCCGGTTAGAGCGTCGGATTCATAATCCGAAGGTCGAGGGTTCAAGTCCCTCTCTCGCTACACTTTGGAGAGATGGTAGAGTGGTCGATTACAGCGGTCTTGAAAACCGCCGTACGGAAACGTACCGGGGGTTCGAATCCCTCTCTCTCCGCAAAACTTAGTGTTTTGTCAACCCCCGTTATTCTCATGAGGTGCGTTAGTTCAGTTGGTTAGAATGCCGCCCTGTCACGGCGGAGGTCACGGGTCCGAGTCCCGTACGCACCGCACTTATATCGCGGAGTGGAGCAGTGGTAGCTCGCCAGGCTCATAACCTGGAGGTCAGTGGTTCGATCCCGCTCTCCGCAACTAAACTTAGCAGGAAAATTTTAACGCAGTTGCTTTCAGCGACATTCGCGGAAATAGCTCAGTTGGTAGAGCACGACCTTGCCAAGGTCGGGGTCGCGGGTCCGAGTCCCGTTTTCCGCTCACATTTATTCAATGTATGCACGGCCAAAAGGTCCTGCGGAGGTGGTGAAATTGGTAGACACGCTACTTTGAGGGGGTAGTGGCCGTTTGGCTGTGTGAGTTCGAGTCTCATCCTCCGTACATTATTATCGATCCGCTAGCTCAGCTGGTAGAGCACAACACTTTTAATGTTGGGGTCATGGGTTCGAGCCCCATGCGGATCACCTAAGCTTCCGGTACCTTAGCTCAGGTGGTAGAGCAATGGACTGAAAATCCATGTGTCCTTGGTTCAACTCCAAGAGGTACCACTCTTTTTTTACATCTGGTTCCTTGGATGAGTGGTTTAGTCAACGGTCTGCAAAACCGTCTACAGCGGTTCGAGTCCGCTAGGAACCTCAATTTTTTTTGGACGCTTAGCTTTTTAACGGTTGCCTGCGGCGACCAAAAGCTAATCTTCCCATTTCATGGACGCTTAGCTTTTTAACGGTTGCCTGCGGCGACCTAAAGCTAATCTTCCCATTTCATGGACGCTTAGCTTTTTAACGGTTGCCTGCGGCGACCTAAAGCTAATCTTCCCATTTCATGGACGCTTAGCTTTTTAACGGTTGCCT
>FLNY01004996.1_pt1 | contig 54732 bp, 43 predicted proteins | sample 1140381 | NCBI WGS metagenome assembly FLNY01 (sample SAMEA3878172, study PRJEB12797) | bioreactor metagenome | biome: Moose rumen | place: Sweden | collected 2011-10
TGGACTCGCAAAAAGATTTCCGAGCCTCCATCGTCGGACGATGGACCCGCAAAAAGATTTCCAAGCCTCTATCGTCGGACGATGGACCCGAAAAAAGTTTTCCAAGCCTCTATCGTCGGACGATGGACCCGCCAAAAGTTTTCCAAGCCTCTATCGTCGGACGATGGACCCGCAAAAAGTTTTCCATGCCTCTATCGTCGAACGATGGACCCTCAAAAAGTTTTCCATGCCTCTATCGTCGAACGATGGACCCTCAAAAAGTTTTCCGAGCCTCTATCGATAATCGATGGACCTGAAAAAAGTTCCGGGAGCCGCCATCGATTATCGATGGACCCCAAATCCGGTTCCGGCACCGAAACACATTCCGCAGGAAGAGGCATCGGGACGTTTCAGTGAGAAAGCCGTTGATAGTAATGAAGGAAAAGGGTCTTGGGACTTCGCGAAGAGAAACTTGTAAGGAAAATATTCCAATTGCCGATGATGAGAATCCGGTGGTGTTGACTGCGTCCGAAGAGATAGCGCAGGCCGTGGGACAGAATTTTGAAGAGACTTCGAAGGGCGATGAGGCACCGGGTGACAAAGCGTAGCAGAGGCTTTCCGGAGGTGTAGAAGAGGACCGTTCCCCTGACAGCGGCGGGCATCAGGGCGGTTTGGGTCATCGATGTCGATTTGCCCGACATACCACCGAGATGGACAAGGCTTGCATCGGCATCCACCCAACATTGCCAGCCCTGCAGGTTGAGTCGGGTGGAGAGGGCGATGTCTTCGGGGGTGAAAAAGTAGTTTTCGTCGAACCATCCCATGGACTTGAAAACCTCCGTACGAATGAGAAAGGCGGCTCCGATGATGTTGTAGGACTGAAACAGCCCTTTCTGATTGACATAGTCGGAGACCCGGACGGTGGGATTGCAGAGGAAGTCAAAGATAAAAGAAATCCAAGGGTAGGGAGGTCGCCCGCACACTTGGACAGATCCGTCGGGATTGTCGAGGCGGGGGGAGAGGATGGCAACACGCTTCGGTCTAAGTTCCAAGTTCAAAGTTCCAAGTTCAAAGTTCTCTATAAGGGAGAAATCATCGACCAGCTGATCGATGACGGGCATGGTGAAGTAAGTATCGTCATTGAGGACGAAGGTGTATTCTCCCGTCACTTGTCGCAGGGCGAGATTGTTATTCTCGGAGAAGCCTCTGATTTCGTGGCTCTCAATCCAATGCACGCGGGGATATTTCTGTTTCGCATCGAGAAGGTTCTCAGGGGAGAACATATAGGCCACTACCCAAATCTCGTATGGAACATGGGTGAACTGTCGGATGCTGTCGAGGCAGGGATATAACTGCCTGACATTGTTCATGGAGACGATGACGATGCTGACCATTAAGTTTCAGGTTTCAGGTTTCAGGTTTCAAGTTTCAAGTCAAAAGTCAAAGGTGAAAAGTCAAAGGTGAAAAGTTTCATTCTATCACCAAAAGTTTAGTGACGCAACCCTCCTTGCCGTCTGCATCAATGCCCCAGACAAAATAGACCCCGGAGGGCACACGCGAGCCGGAGGGACCGCAGCCGTCCCATGTGACCATGCCGCCCGAAGAACGGGTGGTGAAGAGGACGTGGTTGCGAATGTCGGTGATGCGCACTACGGTATTGTCCATGAGGCCCATGATGTGGACTTGACCTGAGAACTCGGGACGCAGGGGATTGGGGTAGCAGTAGGCATGGCTGTAGTCGGAAGCCCCGGCCACGCCGTCGGTGACATAACTGCATATACCTCCGTCGGACGAAATGTAGAGCGTGCCGGTGGCCTCGTCGTAGGCCAGTGCCAGAATGTTGTCGGAGGGCAGGGGAGAATTGAGCGTTGTGAAATGCTCAATCTGCGTCAATCCGTCTTCGGAGAGGAGATAGAGTCCGTTGTCGGAGGTGCCTATCCACTTGCGGTTGGCTGCATCGACAACGATGCATGTGGTGTTGATGCCTGCCATAAGCCAGTCGGCGAGGTTGGTGCCGTCGTTGCGGGGTATCTTGGGACGGCGCACCGAGCCGGGATTGTTGAAGCCGTCAATCTGCGAATCAATCACAAATGGACCGGACGAAGTGAGGAGCCAAATGGCACCGTTGCGGTCCTCACAGATGTCGTTGTAGTAGTAGGGATAAAGCGTGTTGCCGTCCTGGTCGGTGAGCGACGAGAAGGACGCAATGGCATCGTCGGAGGTGTCGGACGTTGTCAAAGCGTCATAGACCATTCCGACGCGGCAGCCGTTGTAGGGGAAGTTGGATATCGTCCAAACGATGTGATAGGGATCCTTTTCGGCACGAATGATGCGCTGAATGCTCTCGCCGGTATTGCCGTTGAAGGCCTGAAAGCGATGCCATTCTCCGGCTGCAGAGAGGCAGGTGAGGGGCCAGGAAGTGCCTGCACAGCCGAACCAGAGGTTGCCGTAGGAGTCGCGACAGAGAGCCGTACAGCGAGTGATGGAGGCACCGGAGAATTCGGGCAACGGACTGTTTTTGTAGTCCAACCGATGAGCCACAGAGTCGCCGGCAAGGACGTAAACGCCGTAGTTGAGCGATCCCACGTATGCGGTGTCGCCCTCGGCATTGCGGGCGAAGGAAGTAAGTCCCCGGAACGAGCCGCCCAAAGAGCGGGACGTGAGTTGGGAATCAATTGTTTTTTGGGTGATATTTTCCCAAGAGTCAGCATCGGAATCAAGTGTAGATAGGACACCCGTCTGGTTGGCAATTGCATAGTAGCCGCCGCTCATCAGGCCTCCGGTGACGGCGGTCAACATGCCGTCCTCCCAGGTGAGATTGCCCATGCGAGCAGCCCCCAACTCAGAGAATGCCAATGGAGTGTCATCACAGCGGAATGTGGCTGAGCCTGAAGCCGATATCTCGGGAGCCGAAAGACGATAGATGCCGTCGGTGAGATGAACCATGTAGAATACGGTGTCGTTGAGCTGTGTGAAATTCTGTCCTATCGTGACAGGTTCGCTCATCGCAACGGCACGCGACAGGTCAGAGAGATTTATCAGCTGAATGCCGTTACCCGAAGCGAATATGTAGTTGCCGACGTGGTAGAGGGAGGTGTAGGTCTGCCGATTGTCGTAAGCCTCGAATTCACCAGCAGAGCTGAAACGGTAGAGACGTTTGTCTGTTGTGCTGAACCAAGCTTGGGTATTTTCCCCGTATGGGAATACAATGGCCTGAGAGAGGACAGCCGAGGACACTTGCTTCCAGTTGTCGCGAACATAGATGTTGTCTGTAAGGGCGCAACGGAACAGTCCCGACGTGGTGGAATACCAGATGTAGCCTCCGTATTCGAAAGCTTCCAAAATGCCCGTCGCTACGGAACAAGAGTAGTCAAATGCCTTGTCAAGCAAGTTGACACAAACGAAACCGAAACCCAGAGAAATGAAGAGCCGGTGGTCCTGAACTTGCGTTCGGTTGAGCGTGCGGTCGCCGTAGATGACCTTGTTGGCCAGGTCGGGGATGTTGGATACAGAGCCGTCCTCGTCAATCACGTCGATATTGCCGTCGGCGTAAACAATAGCCAGAGCCGAGAGTTCATCACAGGCATGAATGGAAAAAATCTCAGTGCCACTCAGCCCGTCGAGGCGTGTCACCGACCGGGCAAGGATGCTGTCGCCCTCGATATCCGCCACGAAGAGATGGTTGACGGAGAGGGTGTAGAGCTTGTTGCCCACCCGCTGCATGTCGGTGTAGTAGGAATAGGACTGCCAAACCTTCCACTCGCCCAAGGTAGCAGCCTCGGGGGCGCACGGAGCGGAAATTAGGAGCGATACTATGATTGCGAAAAACTTTCGTTTCATCGGCAGAGACTTATTTCAAGTTTCAAGTTAAAAGTTTCAAGTTAAAAGTTTCAAGTTAAAAGTGAAAAGTTTCATTTAGAAAGCACGGAACGACCAATAATCATTGCCCCGGGAGAGGCGAAGCCGGCTCTTGTTGAGTTGGTCAATGTGGAGACGCACATTGTTGCGGTCTGTCCAGCCCAAGCGATTGCGAAGTTCGGCCGACAGGTTGTCGCCGATACCGTCAAGGGGTACGAATTTCATGATGAGGCTGTCGCCTCGGTGTTGGAATCCACCTCGGTAGTCGGTCGCATTATGCAGTTCATATTGCGAGACGGAGAAGAAAACCACGCTGCTCTGGAACGACAGAAAGAGATCGTCGGGCTGACTGGTTGAGTCCGAAACTTGCATATCGGTCAACTGCCAGCGACCGTACAAGTCGCCGATGTCTCCATCGTTGGTACAACTGCAGAAGAGCAGCAATGAGTTAACAACGACAAGGAAAAACACTGAATATTTTCTCATATCAGAATAACGCATGAGTCGTGAAATTATTGTTTGAAGGGAGTGAAAGGTGCGGCTACGGCCTTGAGTACACAGCCGAGGGCAACACTTCGGGTGGAATCGTCCAAGTTGACAGTTTCGTATTTATGCCAGCTTTTCTCGTAGTCGGTAACGATATGAACTGTATTGTCATCGGTTGCCGAACAGTGGAAGACGGGAGCCAAAAGCGTCTCAAACAGCGTTGCCGATGCGATATAGGTACCTACAGCCTCGGTGAGATGAGAACCGTCACGAGTGAGGTAGTGGGGCGTATTGACGGGGGAATGTCGGGCGTATTGAACCGCCTGGCAAACGGGAACAATCACATCCACATATCCGTTGTTCAACAGGTGGAGGCTGGCTGCTATGTTCCAGCGTTGATTCATGTCTCCGGTTTCGTCTTCTTCGCTCAGCCTTGCCCATACATTGTGCCATACAATGATAACGTCCGGGTTGGGACACTCTCTGCGGAGCACATTCACAAGCGTATCAATGTAGGGATGGAAAGAACGCGAATCATTCGCTCGAGAAGATATTTGCTGGAGCATGACCATGTCCCAAGGCTGCCTGACAAGCGCCTCCAACGTCCCCGAGTCGGAGGGGACGGTCACAGCACCGGCCTGTCGTTCGAGGTGAAGGATTTCGTGCTGTCTGTAAGCTTGAGCCCAATAGTCCAGCCCTTTGTCGGAGACAGTGACTGCATAAATACAGAACTTTTCATGATCTGCGTTCAGATGGGCGGCAATGGTATCAATCCATTCGATTGCTATCCTTGTATAACTGTTGCCAATGGCGAGGATACGCAACGTGTCACTGCGGAGCACAATGGGCGGATTGGTATGCGTCTCGTCAGGGAAGTCAGACAGAGGGATAAAATCGTTCTCCTCGCAGCCAGCCAAGCAAGCTGCAAGACACCCCGCCAATAAGGGTTTCATCAGGGAGAAGCAGAAGCTCATGAGTCTCAAAGTTTTCGGTTGAAGTGATAAGACACTTTTATATCGAAGGCTGTGTTGTCGCCATAGAGCGAACCGTGGTCCATGGCAAAGGCTACCGAGAAACGGAGCTGTTGCTGCGGGCGAATCTTCCAGAGGTAGTTGGCCTCTGCGAGGAGATTGTTGCTGTGCATACGGTGGGGTGACGGGATGAACGGCGTGCCATAGCTTGTGCGGGTGGAGCAGAGCAGTCGGTAGGAGAGACCTTGGATGGCCAGAATGTGACCGGTAACTCCGATGTGGAATCCCCGCACACGGTTGTCGGTGAAGGAGAGATATAAGTCGCTGTTATAGACGGGTGACTTGAGCATGGGCGTGCCGATGGACTGACCTCGATGGGCGTAGCCGGAATAGTAGAAATTGTTGTAGTAGTTGTCGGCACCGCGTGCTTCGTGGGGAAGCTGCGACGAAATGTCGCGGGAGAAATCGGCGGGAGCCCAGTGGATGGGGCCGCTCTGGTCGGTAGTCTGAAGATATTCCACGACAACACCGTCGATGTAGTCCGGGTCGCAGTGTTTCCACTCCAAGCCCCAAAGACCGTCCCAGCCGTTGCGTTTGGCCATACCGGAACCATCCTCGAAGAAATCTTCCACGTAGGCCGAGACAGACCATGCGAAACGATCGTCGTAATAATGCTCCTGATTGTAGGTCAGCATGGCATCCAAAGAACCGAGGTGATTGCCATAGGAGAAATTGGCATCACCGGCGAGGTCGGTGTTATCACCGGACTTGGGAATGAGGACCTTGAAGAAATCCTTGAACCGCACATCGTCGGAGAATGTCTGGAAATCGGACTCGATATTGTTGTGGGTTGTACCTCCGAACTGCACCGCGTGTTCCAGCCCCGCCGATATGACGAACATCTTCTCGGGATTCGAGCGGAAATGAATCTGTTTTTGGTGGTAGAAGATTTTGTTGGTCATCACGGCGTAAGGGCGACGATGCATGTCGATGCCCCGGGCTGCATAAAAGTCCATGAACTCGCCGAAACGGGTCTCCATCCAGTCATCGTCCATGAACCTGCCGTAGCTGGCATCGACATAGACTTGGAGCCACCCTTTGGTCCACGGAAAGTCGATGAATCCATTGGTCCCGACACGCACTTGGGGGATGGGACGGCTGTTGCCCGACCATACCATTGAACCTGAGGACAGAAGACGGTTTCTCAATATCGGCTCCTGTTCCCACGCACCTGCTTTGGCGAAGGCATATTTCCATGAAGCTCCGACGGCTGCCTGCTGGAGATAGAACTTGGAGTAGTCATCCTTCTGCAGCTGGATGTCGGCCACGGCCCAAAGACGGGTAGCCCCGAAATCCCGGGTATATTCGGCAGCGGCGCGGAGATAGCCGGTGTTCTTGTCGGCCGACAGGATGCCATGCCGGTTGGCCGTGAGGTAGTAGGGCGTGAAGTCACCACTGCCTGCGGCTCCTTCGGCAGCTATGGAGAAAGTAATTGCATTTTGGGCCTGCAGCGAGGTTCCCAGCATCCAAAGGCCAAGACACAGCGTCAAAGATTTATTTTTCATTTAATACTGTATTGTAGAATTGTAATAACTTTTGTTTGTAGCATTCTTCTGAGAAATGACCGACCGCGTACTCTTGCGCCTGTTTTATCATTTTTACAGGCATTGTTTGCGTGACTGCGGTCATTCGGTCAGCACACTCCCGGTCTGTGTCAAAGAGAAGCCCGGTTTCTTCATGAAGAACAAACTCGGTATGACCGCCCGTGTTTCTGGCTATCACCGGACATCCGTAAAACATCGCTTCAATGGTCACACGGCCTTGGGCTTCGTTCTGCGAGGTCATCAGAAATGCCGTCGCACGTGAAAGGACGGGTTTGATGTCAGACACATATCCCATAAACTCTACATTGTCATCGAGACGGTTCTGAGAGATGAGCGAGAGAATCTCCCGGCGGTAGTTTTCGTCTTCGAACTTGCCGGCAATCTTGAGTTTGTAGCCTTGTTCTGCCAACCCTGTAAGGGCAAAAGCCCGGATAGAGGTTTCGCAACTTTTGGCCGGAGAAATGATGGCCGAGCAGAAGAAGAAAAACGGCTCCTTTCGAGGGATGAGGCATACGTCAGAAGTTTTTCTGACGGCATCCCAAAGAACCAATGCCCGCGAGCTCTTTTCCAAATGCCAGTGATTGTAGATGGCTTGAGTGATGGCAATGACTCCGTCCGCAGCTTGAATCTGAGCCAGAAGCCGCTTCCATCCGCGGAAGGGGGTGAGGCGGAAATCAAGATTCTGATATTCGCGCAGATGCCAGACATGTTTAGCTCCCAGACGATGAGCCATATCCACGCCCATATCGATGACAGAGGTGTTGGTATGGACGATATCGGCATGGTGCAGTTTCCGGGCGCAATAACTGATACACTCCTTATTATATATAGAGTTTCTCAGACGCTTGGGCCAATAGTGGAGCCAATGGATCCAACGTTTGGGATGACGCACATTGTTCTCGAAACGATGAATAAGGACGCTGATGCCCCGCTTGCGGAAATAATCGGCCACAACGCCGTCTTCGCTGAGCAGGACAGTAGCTTCCACCTCTTCGCCAAGGGCAGAAATAAGGTTTGCCAGCGAGAGGGGAGAACCGGCCAGGCGGTGCGGATCGTGACAGATATAGAGAACTTTGTACATAGATGTCAGCGTTTCAGCCTCGTTCGGGCTGATAGAGTTTCATCAGTTTCCGATAGTATTGTTCGGCATCGAACTCGCGGCGTGCCCTTTCGGCAATTGCGGCGTAGTCGAACTTGTGGGTCATGGCCTCTTGCAGCACGGACTCCAAGCTGTGCTGCACGCCGGAACGGAAGAGCATTCCGTTGTTGTCGTCAATCATTTCGGGAATACCTCCGATGTAGGCACCGATGACGGGGGTTCCGATGCAGAGCGACTCGACGATGGAGAGGGGATTGTTTTCGTACCACTCGGAAGGAACGACAGAGAAGGATGCCCGGGAAGCCAGTTGCAGAACCTCGTGATAGGGGAGAAGTCCGTAAAACTCGATTTTGTCGGACGCATATTTGGCACGGAGTTCTTCCAGAAGTTCGCCGTCGCCGGCCACTTTGAGCCGGAGACCCAAATAACGGACGGCTTTGCAAAGGGTGCGGATGCCTTTCTCGGGGGAGAGACGTCCGCCGTAGAAAAGATAGTCTTCGCGGGGCTTGGCATTGACGGGCGGCATCTCGGAGATATCGCGGAAATTGTGAATCATCGCGAGCTGCGAGTCGGGAATGCCGGCTTCATGCATCATGTCGCGCATGAACTCGGAAGGGCAGAGGAACACATCGGTAGCCCACTTCAAATAGTCGAGGTTCCACTTTTTCTGTTCGAAATAGCCCAAGAGGCTGGCAAAGAAAGAATCCTTGACACAGCAGTTCCAAACGACTTCGCCGGGTTTTTGGATACAGGCGGAACAATTCTCTTCGCCCCGGCAACGGCAATCGTAGCGCGGACAGATGAGTTTGTAGTCATGGAGCGTCCAAATCACACGAATGCCACGCCGTTTGGCCAAGACAGCCAGAGCCGGTGACAATTGGGTATGTATATTGTTGAGATGGACGATGTCAGGACGGAAATCTTCGAGCATCTTGGACCATCGCTCCTTGACCTCTTCACAACCGAACGGACGCAAGATGGCATCCATGGGATGCTTGACATTGCGGTACGACACGCGCGAGGGAAAATAGGAGGACCAGGGAGTGTCGAAGTTGTCGGGATACTGCATGGAGAAGATGGCTGTCTCGTGGCCGTGTTCGCGCAGCATCTTTTCGAGGGCGATGGAATAGGTGCAGTCACCGCCTCGGTTGTACCAATACTTATTGCAAATCAGAATTTTCATATCCTAAAAGAATGACGGGAATGCATAAAAGAAAGTTTCGTACGGAACGACAACGTTACCTTTGTCAAGGTGGAACACTTGCATTGTCAGAACCGTGATATTCCGATAAATGAAATAGGCAGAAATAAAGAAGAGAAAACCGAAGGCAATCCAGTTTTTGCGATACTCAATAACGTTGGCAAAGACAACGGGCATGGTCAACATACCGTAAAGGAACAGTCGCCCCCAGATAGATGAGTCATTGAAGAGATTGCAAATGACGATGCTCAGCATAAGAATCACGAAGTATCCGGAGCGAAATATCCTGTCGTTGCCGAACAGACAGCAGAAGATGCCAATGAAAGTGAAGGGCCAGAGATTCGGATTGAAAAAGCCGGAGGCAGCAGCCGTTTCCATATTCTGGACGGCATAGAGCGAATAGCGGCGCAGTACGCCAATGCCTTGGCCCAAGAAATCGAAAATGCTCAGAACAAGTTCTTGGAACGAGAAAAAACTTTGAACACCGATGACGTAGGACAAGGCAAGAATCCCCACCCACAGGTACCGTGAGATCCGGATGCGTGAACTGAAGAAAAGCAGGGGAATGGTCACAAGGGATGAGGCATGAAGACTCAGTGCCAAAAGCATGAAGATGACAGCTTTGATTGGATTTCTGCCCGGGGGGACGGGTATTTCCGATTCATCGTCCGACGTTGCCTCTTGATCGGCCGGTGTGTCAATCTCGAAATCGTTGCCCATCCAATAGTAGAAGCCAAGCAAGACCATGGATTCTGCCATGGATTGACGAATACCGCTCATATAATGGAAAAGGAACCAGACGCTCGTGCTGCCGATGGAAAACAATAGTATGGACAATACGGGATTCCGGGATGTCCTGTAGCTCAGGTTCAGAATGCCCCAAAGAGAGAGAATGCCGGTAGTGAGGATAAAGAGCCAGTCGGTATTGGCATACAAAAAGTTAGTGATATACAGAAGGACGAGAAATCCGAAATCCACGTCGGTGCCGTATCCTCCCTCGGGGTGATTGAAAGAAGCAATATAGTTGTCGGTATCTGTTCCCACAGTGGTGGCTCGTAGTCCCACAAAGGCAACAAGCAGTGCGGCCGAACCCCAGAAGACTCGTTTCTTGTTGTCCGGACTCAAGAAGAACGAAAGGGCGGTCAGCAAAACTTGTAAGCCATAATATATGAGAAACGGCTCCATTTCAGCGACTTTGGTTGATTCTTATTTTAGGTTTTTCAGCATAAACAACAGCATTGGCGGGGATGTCCTCCAAAACGACGCACCCGGCTCCGATTACCGCATAGTCTCCTATGGTTACCTTGCCTGCAATGGTTGCACCCGTGAAGATTTTGACATGGTTGCCGATGGTGGGTCTGTCATCGTTGTCATGAGAGCCGACACCCAAGGTCACATTGTGCCAGACTTCACAGTTTTCGCCCATGCGGACGGCCCCCAAGCGAGTATTGCCTCCATGATGAATCACAAGTCCGGCTCCATAGTATTCTTGTGGTCTCGCAAGCGCCAAGAGGGACTGCCCCGGCAAGTACCACTGAGTCAGTCTTCGGAGGCCTCCCATGCGGCTATAGCATAACGAACGGTATTCGGGCAGCAGGGAGAGTTGGAAATCGTCCCGTAAATTGGGTTGTCGTTGCGTTCTCAGTACCTTGATATACCATTGCAGACGGTCCTTCTCGATAATGCTGCGCCGTGAAGACAAACGGCAGAGCATCAGGAAGGGCCAGTGCCAAAGCAGTGGAATCCAGAAAAGTGTCTCGCGAAGAATATTCATTTGAAATAACTTTTAATCCATTCAATCACGTATGTAAGCGAGGGATAAAGGTGTGCTATACGGGCGTTCTCTTTGAGCGTGCGGCGATAGTTATCGGGTTTGGACGAATTGCCATCTCCATATTCATAATAAGAAAGCGGACGGGGAATATGTTCGAGTTTCTTTCCCTCCTCCCATAAGGAACGCACGAACCGATAGTCGGCACAAATGGGATATTCTTTCCAAAGGAAGGGATGCGCCTTCATCCAGGCTGTCGGACAGTAGATGGACTGATGGCAGATGCCGATGCCCCAAGGTTTGTCGGGGTGTTCCGTGAAGGGTCTGGCCTTTCGGAGTATATGTCCCCCGGTTGTCACCAATACACAGTCTCCGTAAAGTATGCAGCTGGGTTCTCTGCTATCCAATTGCAATGAGGCCAATGTTTCTGAATCGTAGAAGGTGTCGCCCGCATTCATAAATACAATCCAGCGGCTCTCCGCCCTTTGGATGCCTTTGTTCATACCGTCGAAGATGCCGTTGTCTTTCTCCGATATGATTTGTGAGGCAATGCCGCTGCTGCGGGCTATTTCCACCGTGGCATCTTGTGAACCTCCATCCACAACAATCCATTCCCAGTCCTTCCAGATTTGCGATGCGATGCTGTCAATGGTGGTCTGCAGGGATGCCGCCGCGTTGTATGTCACTGTGACGATGGTCAGAGTCTTCATCGCTTGAATGTTTTTTTTAGCCGGCGCAGTGTCACCCGGATTTTGTTGAGCATGATGACGCGTTCATCGTTGTGTAGTCCAATTTCATATACAGTCCATGCGGTTGACAGCACACAAGTGAGGGTTACCACGATGATGGTTCCCCACTCGCTTTGCAAGCTGAGGTAGTGGCTGACCGTGTAAGGCACGATGGATGCCATAATGGTGATAGCCACGACACGCACTATCACGTCGCGGGTGAAATTAAACTCATCGCCACGCGAAAGTGCATTCTGGGCAATGCGAATTTTTATGACTGTAATAATGAGCGATGCAACGATGGCGATATTGTAGCATGATGATGCCGCCCATCCCAGTTTGTAGGCAACCCATGAGAGCGGAAGAATCATCACTTGACAGAGACCTGTCAGAATCTGGTACCATTTGATTTTGCCCGTAGCATAGATGAAGGTGTCGAGCGTGTAGGTGAGTGACTGTATCATGCAGTTCAAAAGCGCCAGACGAACGAAGCCTATCAGTTCAAAAGGATAGTCTTTCAGCCAGATGTGCAGCACTTGTGGCATGAGCAGAATCAGCGGAAGCGAAATGCCGAAATAGAGGTAATAGCAGAATCGGGCTCCTTTGTTGACAAGGGTAATCATGTCGGCAATATGGCCGGATGCATAGTTCTTTACAATGGCCGGATTGAGCGCAATGGCCACGTTGCGCGTAAAGTTTGAAACGGCATTCTCCACTTGGTAGGCCAGTCCTCGGGCAGCATTCACCGAAAGGGCAAAAAAGAGGTTCAGCAGCAGGTTGATGCCTTGGTTGGATGCAATCTGAGAACCGGTGCCCAAAAGGTTCCATCCCAGGAATGACGAGAATTCCCGCAGTGTCTTTTTGTCCAGCTTGCGAGAGTAGTGAACATCGGGGAACCGGTGTTTGCAATAAATGCCATAGACCAAACGTACAATCGCTGAGGTAATGACAATAAGTACTGCATAAATCTTGAGAGAGTCTCCTTCGAGGAAGGGGAGAATCAAGACGGCTCCGAGTTTCAGTACTGCTTCGAGGATGGAAATATACGCAAAGGCGGTCATCTTCTCGTAAGCAATGACCAAAGAAGTGTAAGGGATGCTCAAAAACTGGAATACAAGAGCAATCAACGAACATTGCAACACCCAATGGGTCGCACTGATGCGGTCAGCCGGGATGTTATGTACATAATTGTCGATATATTCCACGCCGATAATTTCACAGAGCACTACGACGGAAAGACCTGCAATGATGTGAACATTGAGCGAAGTGGAGAATACCCTGCTGATGGAGTCTGGCGTGCCCGCTCCGATTTCGTAGGTGATGAAGCGCTGGGAGGCGATGGTCAGGGTGATGGTGACGATGGAGAACATAGCCACGAACTGACCTATCAGAGAATAGATACCATAATCATCCACACCCAACGTTGCCAACACTACACGGGCAGCGTAGAGGTTGACAGCCATCACGAAAAACGTTCGGATATAGAGCGCTAACGTGTTTTTAGCTATTTGTTTAGATGATGTTTGGTTCATATAAAGGACGGTCAAAAGTCAAAAGTCTGCCTCTCCCCAGCCCTCCCCTAAAGGGAAGGGAGGAGGACGGTCAAAGGCGCTCAACCGTGAATTTTTGAAAAAAGAGGATGCTTTTTTTGTAATAGTCTTTGCAGTAGGCAAGCCACAGAGCCGAAATGACAAAACCGAGAAAAGCCCATACCAAGACAATCTTCTTTCGCGAAGAATCAGGCTCTGTCGGGTATGCGGGAGGATTCAGGACAGCAAATGCAGGCTTCTGTTCGAGCAGTGTGGCTTCGGCCAGATAACGCTGCTGCGTGATTTGCTGAAGGGAGCGAAGGGTAAGTTCCATCTCAGACTGCAGTCGTTCTTTTTCGGCACTTATCAACTCGTTCGAGATGCTGCGGTTTTTTCCTACGAAATCTGCATAGTCGGCTTGTTTGGCACGATATTCGGCATAGAGAGAATCCGACAAACTCTTGTAGCCTCGCAAGTCTGCTGCTGCCTTCGAGGTCTTGTACCGAATGATGGATTGCTGCAGAATGTCCAAAATCGCGGCGTTGAGCATCGTGGCAACCATGGGGTCGGTTTCAGTCACAGAAACGGTAATCGTCATCGTCTTGATGTTTTGTGTGACGCTGATGTTCTTGCCAATCTGTCCCAATCGGGCCATGTCTTTCTCGCTGAGCAATATGTATGGCGGTGTTTTGGCTGAATCTGCAGAAACTGCTGCAGGAAGAGGTTTGTAGCCTCGAATCTTCTGCATAATGATGCCCGGAAGTTTGACTACATAAACATACAGTGGTGTAGGTTGCTTCTTGTACCACGCCAGATAGGGTATCATCGTCGTGTCCTTTGCGGAATGCACGGGCGTTTCCGTCACTTGGATAAGGAAGGGAAGAGACGATGCAATGTCGGGAAACATCGAAGGGTCAATGGCATCGGTGGATTCCAATCCTCCGACGTTCATGCCAATCATACTTGCCAGACTTGACAGATTGGAAAGACCTGTTTGTTCGGGTGCCAAAGAGGATTGTACTGTATATTCGTATGGTTTGGTGAATGCAACGAATACACCAAAAGCAGCACAGCCTACAATCCACCACAGCATGGTCTTCCGGCCAAGCCATAGTTTTGTAAAGAACCCTTCCCAGTCAAATTTCTTCTTATTAGCCATTCTGTATTGATTAGAGTTGTCAATTGTCCTAAAGGACGGTCAAAAGTCAAAGTTCAGCCTGCCCCCAGCCCCTCCCTAAAGGGAAGGGGGCAAGGTCAAAGGCGCTCAACCACCTTATTTCAACATGTTGGCAATTGTGGCGACCATTGTGGCCAAAGAGGCGGAAGCTGTAGCCACCGACATGGTCTGTTGAACGTTCCAGTTGGACTGGTTCTTCATCGGCACGATGATTTCGCATCCGGGTTCGATGATGCCGCGTTTGCGAAGTTTGGCACGGGTCACCTCGCCATTCATATAGACTATGTAGGCTTTGCTCTTCTTGGCTTCGTTGCCGAAACCGCCGGCCTGTTCGATATAATAACGTACCTTTTTGCCTTCGACGTATGAAACGGTGTTGGGATACATCACTGCGCCTGAAATCTTGACGGTATTGGTGAATTCCGGAATCTCCAATACATCTCCGTTGCGAAGCACCAAATCCATATCCGTACCGGGACTGGCAAGTGCTTTCTCGAGATCGATACCGACAGAATACTGTGAGCTGGTACCGAGCCGTGTCAAATCGACAGAGTCGCGTGCAGTTCGGGCCATCGCTATGGCATCTTCCTGACGCAGTTTCTCCTCTTCGCTGATACGGCGGGTGAGACGTGCACCTTTGGCATAGCCGAAAGAGGTCAGACCTCCGGCTTTTTCGATGACGGATGATAGTCGTTCGTTCTTGTGGGTGAGGGCATATTCGCCGGGGAACAGCACTTCGCCCTTGACCGTGATGTTCTGCTGTTCGCTGTAGCGGGGAGACTGGCGGATGTAAACCTCGTCGTAGGGTGCGAGTTCAAAGTCGTTGTCTGTCTTGAAGTTTTCGCCGAGTTTGAAACGGAAGGTTTCCGAAAGGACTTCCGATTCGTTTTCGCCCGAAGGATCCTTGATGCGGCGAGCCACATCGACACGCGAGGTTGCAGCCGATTCCAAGAGACCTCCGGCCTGCACTACAAGGTCTTCGATGGTCATGCCCTTGGCAAATACATAGTTGCCGGGACGTGCCACTTGGCCGTGGATGGCAACAATGGGCATGTCGTTGAGATCGTGAATCGAGGGAATGTAGAGCATGTCGTTCTTCTGGAGCGGAACGTCGGCTACAGAGCCGTTCATGATGCCGGCGACATCTATGGAAATCATAGAGCGGGTATAATCAGCATTTTCGCGTTGGAGCACGGCATGACTGGTAAATGCATCGCCCATCAGGCCGTCTGCCGCCTCGATGAGTTGCTGCACGGTATTGATGACTCCCAACTGATAGAGTCCAGGCCGACAGACAGCACCGCGGATTTCGAGTTTGTTGGTGTAGCGATCCAACACGCCTTCCACTTCCACCACATCGCCGTCCTGGGTTTTGAAGGTGGAGTATTCGTTGCGGTTGACGGTACAGATTTCCATCTCCTGGTTGTTCTCGCGTACGACGCGGAGAGTCTTGTTGTAGGCTTTTTTGCCGAATCCACCGGCATAGCGGATAAGGTCGCTCAGCGTTTCGCCCTCCTTCATTTCATATAGCATCGGACGACGGATGTTGCCTTTCATTTCGACCAACTGTTCGTAGGACGGAACAATGACCACGTCGCCTTCCTGCAAAAGGATATCGCCGTCGAGTTTCCCTTTCAAGATGAATGAATAGACATCAATGGTGCCTACAGTGTGTCCGTTACGGATGATGCTGACCTTGCGGAGACTTCCGATGTCGCTCACACCGCCTGCGCTGTAAAGGGCATGGAAGGCTGTAGCGAACGACGAGAGGTTGTAAGTGCCGGGCATGGCAACTTCTCCCATGACATTGACTTGGATGGTACGCGCTTGGCCGAGTGATACGAGAAGTTGTGTCGTACCGTCCTGTCTGTCAAGGCCTGAGTATATTTTGGAAAGTTGTCCGCGAAGGTAACGCTGGCATTCCTCGATGGTCTTGCCGGCCAGTTGGACGGGTCCGAGATTTTCGACTGTAATGTTCCCGTCGGGGGATATTTCCTGACGAATCGTAATTTCGTTGTCGCCCCAAATGTCGATAATCACTTCATCACCGGCCCCCATCACATAATTCTTGGGCGTGGCGAGGTTCTGAGACGGTTCGAATGTAAGGTAGGGACTGTTGAAAATATTGCGACCCCATATCTGTTCTTCTTCTTCGGGTTCTTCATCTCCGGGGTAGTTGTCGCTTTCGCCGAAGATGTTGTCGGCAAGGTTGTTTCCCTGTTGAGCCAACTGTTCCTCTTGAGTCAGCAGTCTGTTTCCGTAGTTGGGATTGTACCCTTGACGCATATATTGGGATTGCTGACCGCCCATGGCACTGTAGTCGTAGGGATTCGTGTAGGCATTGTTGTATCCGGCATTGCCGTTCGTTCCGTTCTGAAAACCGTTGTTTTTTGAGACCTTTGACCTTTGACCTTTGACCTTAGACCTTTGTCTCGAATTCAAATCGAAATCACGACCCAGATATGTGGACTCGTCGGTACGTCCGGAGAGGGAACGGCTGCGGCTTCTGGAAGCATTGCCGGCATTTCTGTTATTGCCTTGCACGGAGCCTGAAGCCATTTGCTCTTCATAGAGACTTTTGACGCGCATAGCCTGCTCTTCGGTCACACCGCGTCGGGCCAATTCGATGGCGATGGTCTGTTGGTCTTTACCGCTCTTGAGGGCATTGAGTACGTATTCGAGCACCTGCTTGTCAGTCATCGTGCTCTGTGCATACATACTACAGGTTCCACTCAACATGAAACCTATTGCGACGGCTATCAGAAGATGTTTTGTATTCATTTGTGATGGTGTTATATTTTAAGATATAACGTTTGTGCGTCATTTATATTGTGTAAAGGGCTCCTTCAACGACTGGATAATTTTCTGAAACGTGTCCGATGGGGACGTCGAAACGAACCGGAATTTGGTAATGTTGGAGCATGTCACGCATGGTTTCGAGAAGAGGACGCGGCATTTCGGGGTCTTCGTCACAACTGGTCATCTGACCGATGAGCATACCTCTGATATCGTCAAAGATACCGGCGAGTTTGAGGCTGTTCATCATTCGGTCGATTTTGTAAGGGGATTCGCCGATGTCTTCGATAAAGAGGATTTTCCCCTCATAGTCGAAGTCGAACGGAGTGCCGTGGAGGGCGCTGATATTGGCAAAGTTGCCGCCGATGACAGGGGCAGTCACATGTTGGTCGGGCAAGAGATTGAGAGAGTGACGGCTGAAACGTAACAAGTCATTCTGGCGGGGCCAAACTCCCTTACCCTGATAGAAGAGCAGCATGTTGTGGAGTGTCTGGGTGGTGCGGTGGTCGGGAAATTCGGCCAAATGTCGCATCATCGGCGCATGAACCGAGGTCACACCGGCTTTCTGCCAAAGAGCATGAAGACAGGTGATGTCGCTGAATCCAATCACAGGTTTGTTGGCATGGGCTATCAAATCCAGCGGAATCATGTCGAGAATCTGCTGGGAGCCGTAACCTCCGCGCGAACACCACAGTATATCGACCGAAGAATCGTTGAGGGCATCGATGATGTCGAAAGCACGAGCTTGGGGAGTACCTGCATAGCGGCCGTATTGACCCTTGGCGTGGAGCGAAAAATCAACTTCCAAGCCCCAACTGCGCAACGTGTCGGCTCCTGCGGCGATGATATGCTGGTCGATTTGACCTGCCGGTGAGATGATTCGGATTTTCATTTGTTGTGGTGTTGTATTTTAAGATATAACGTTTGTGCGTCATTTATATTGTGTTGTCAATAGACCTTTGACCTTAGACCTTAGACCTTAGACCTTAGACCTTAGACCTTAGACCTTAGACCTTAGACCTTTGACTTATCACAAGCGTCTTGTTATTTCTTCTAATGTTTGGTTCTTCCAATATTTGAAATCGCCTTCGAGGATGTGTTTGCGTGCTTCACCTACCAGCCACAGATAGAAGGCCAGATTGTGGATGGAAGCAATCTGCAGAGCCAAAAATTCCTCGGCGTGGAACAGATGTCGCAAATAGGCCTTTGAATATTGGCGATCGACTTCGGCCGGACCGTCTTCTTGAATCGGAGAGAAATCGTGAGCCCATTTGGCGTTCTTCATATTCATGATTCCATGTCGGGTGAAGAGCATGCCGTTACGTCCGTTGCGGGTGGGCATCACGCAGTCGAACATATCTACACCGCGTTCGATTCCTTCGAGGATGTTGGCCGGAGTGCCCACGCCCATCAGATAGCGAGGCTTGTCCTTGGGCAGGATTTCATTCACGACCTCTATCATCTCGTACATTTTTTCGACGGGTTCGCCCACGGCCAGTCCGCCGATGGCATTTCCGTCACAACCTTTCTCGGCCACATTCTCTGCGGCCCTTTTACGGAGATCCGTATAGGTGCAACCTTGTACGATGGGGAAGAGACTTTGACGGTATCCGTAGGGACATTCTGTTTCGTTATAACGGGTAATGCACCGATCCAGCCAACGTTCGGTCAAATCCAAAGATTTGCGGGCATAGTTATAGTCCGATTGCCCGGGAGGACATTCGTCGAAGGCCATCATGATATCGGCACCGATGGTACGTTCGATGTCCATCACGCGTTCGGGCGAAAACGTATGTTTCGAACCGTCTATATGGCTTCTGAAAATGGCTCCTTCTTCGGTGAGTTTGCGATTTTCGGCAAGGGAGAATACCTGAAATCCTCCGCTGTCGGTCAGAATGGGACGGTCCCATCCGTTGAACTTGTGCAAACCACCGGCTTCAGAGAGCACGTCGAGGCCGGGCCGGAGATAGAGATGATAGGTGTTGCCGAGTATGATTTGTGCCTTCACTTCCTCTTTGAGTTCGTGGAAATGAAGACACTTGACGCTACCCACCGTGCCAACGGGCATGAATATCGGGGTCAGTATGGTGCCGTGGTCGGTCACTATGCGTCCCGCACGAGCCCATGAATTGGAGTCAGTTCCTTGCAGTTCGAACGTCATTGTTTTGCTTCGGTTTCGCGATTTGCTTTTACTATCTCTTTAATCCACCAGAGCAGTCCTATCACAATCAGCACTGCCAGTCCTGTTTTGAAATAGCCGCTGTACTGTTCCACTTTGGCAATCACGGCATCGGGACCGATGGATTTGCCCAACACAGCGCCCAAAGTTACAAGGACCGTATTCCACGCAGCGGCTCCGAGGAAAGTAAAGAGCAGAAACATGCTGATTTTCATCTTGGCGAGGCCGGCAGGAATGGAAATCAACTGACGGATGGCGGGTATCAGGCGGCCGATGAAGGTCGAGATGGCACCGTGTTTGTCGAAGTACTGTTCGGCACTGACCACTTTGCGCTCAGTGATGAGACATACGTGCCCCAACTTTGAGTTGGCAAATTTATAGACGATGGGGCGTCCCAACCACCAGGCCAGCACATAGTTCACCAAAGCTCCGATGATGGCTCCCAGTGTGCCGAAAAACACTACCAGAGGGAGACTCATTGATCCTTCGGTCACAGCCAAATAGGCTGCCGGTATCATGATGATTTCGGAGGGGAAGGGAATAAACGAACTTTCTACAGCCATGAAAAACGTTATCACGCCGTAGTTCATATTTTCACTAATCCATTGATACAATTCTTCCATGAACGGGGAGGAGTTATGTCGTTGTAATTTTCATTTAGGGATGTCGGAGGAAAAAGTCTTCCATACGTCGGGCGTAGATTTTGTCCTTCGGATTCATATTCCTGAGGCGCGTGAAGGCTTGTGTGGCCAACGGAATATCGCCTGTCTGCTCGGCCAGCAATCCCAGACTTATCAGATCTTTCATCGACGGATGAGACCGCAGGGTCAGTTTGCGAAGCAAGGCGATGGCCTCGTCGTAGCGGCTGCTGTCTATGAGTATCGACACCTTGAGTCTGGTCAGTTCGTTGCGTTCGCGGGGGTTGTCCGGCACGGGCATCCTGTCTATCGCAGCTATGGCACCGGGATGGTTGCCGCAGAGAAGATCCAGCATCAGCTTTTCCTGAAGCAGGAACTTGTCGTGCTCATCGGCGAGGAGTCCCATGTCGAGAGCACGTTTGCAGTCATCATAGCGGTGGTTTCTTAAATAGCATTTGGCCAGAGCAAGCCAAACGTTGGGACGATAGGCATCGTGCTCAACGGATTTCTCCAGGAGTTGTATCTGTTTGTCCCTGTCGGACAGTTGCAAAGCCTGACACCACAGGTCGTGTGCCCGCAGATTGCGATCTTCCAGTAATGTCATTATTTTGAATCGCGAAGCAAGACGGTACGGTTGAATACAATGTGGTCCTCTGTAGTGTCGTAATCGACACAGAAATAGCCGATACGCTGGAACTGATAGTAGCGGTTCGCGGTCGAGGTGCTTGAGGCTCCCACGCGTTTGCGGGCCTGTTCGGCTGCCCAAGGTTCCAAATAAGCACAGGGGAGTACCACTTCACTTTGTGGATTGAGCAGTTCGCGGAAATCGCGTTCGTCGTTCGAGGGATCTTCTACGGTAAAGAGATTGTCGTAGAGACGCACTTCGACGGGGACAGCCTCCTTGCGGCTCACCCAGTGGAGTGTGCCTTTCACCTTGCGGTCGGCTCCTGGCATTCCGCTCTTCGTTTCGGGATCGTAGGTGCAGAGGATTTCGGTGATGGTACCGTTTTCGTCTTTGACTACACCGGTACATTTTATAATATAGGCACTCTTGAGACGCACTTCTTTGTCGATTGTGAGGCGGAAGAATTTCTTTTCGGCCACCTCCTGGAAGTCCTCGCGTTCGATATACAGTTCTTTCGAGAAGGGCATCTTGTGTGTGCCCGATTCGGGATCCTCGGGGTTGTTTTCCATTTCCACCCATTCCACCTGTCCTTCGGGATAGTTGGTGATGGTGAGTTTGACGGGATCCACCACGCCCATCACACGGAGAGCATGTTTGTTGAGGTCTTCGCGAACAGCGTGTTCGAGCAGTTTGATGGAAATCATACCGTCGTACTTGGTGTAGCCGATGGTGTCGATGAAACTGTGGATGGAATCGGCCGTATATCCTCGGCGACGCAAGCCGCAAAGTGTGGGCATACGGGGATCGTCCCAACCGCGCACCAAACCTTCTTTTACACAGGCCAGCAGTTTGCGCTTCGACATCATCGTGTAGGTCAGGTTCAAGCGATTGAACTCAATCTGTCGGGGAACGTAAGTCGTACCTTTGATGTCGGCCAGCACTTTGGCAAAGTAGTTGTAGAGTGGACGGTGCACCTCAAACTCGAGCGTACAGATAGAATGCGTGATGCCCTCGAAGAAGTCCGACTGGCCGTGGGCGAAGTCGTACATCGGGTAGGCATGCCATTTTGTGCCCGTCTTATGGTGAGGATGGTCGATAATGCGGTACATGATGGGATCTCTGAAGTGCATGTTGGGATTGGCCATGTCAATCTTGGCACGCAGGGTCTTCGTTCCTTCGGGGAATTCGCCCTTGTTCATGCGGCGGAAGAGGTCCAACGACTCCTCTGCGGGGCGGTTGCGGTAGGGCGATTCCTGACCGGGTGTAGTGGGCGTTCCCTTTTGAGCCGCAATTTCTTCGGACGAGAGTTCGTCAACGTATGCCAGTCCGCGCCTTATCATTTCTTCTGCCAGGTCCCAAAGCTGCTGGAAATAGTCCGATGCATAGTACATGCGGTCTTCCCAGTCGAAGCCCAGCCAGTGGATGTCCTCCTTGATGGCATCAACATACTCTGTGTCTTCTTTAGAAGGGTTGGTGTCATCGAAACGGAGGTTGCACTTTCCGCCGTACTTGCGTGCAGCACCGAAGTCCATGCAGATGGCTTTGGCGTGTCCGATGTGGAGATATCCGTTGGGCTCGGGTGGAAAACGGGTGTGTACCACCTGAGTGGGAGAATTCTTTACTTTGCCGGCCTCAATGTCGGCTTCAATGGCCTCTTCGATAAAGTTGAGACTCCGTTTTTCTTCTGTATTTTCTGCTGTGGTTGTCATAGTTCTATATCGAGAATTTGAGAATCATAGAATTTACGTGACAAATCTTATAACTCGAGATTTTCGTCGTGAATTTCGTGCCACGGGAGACCTTGGATGTTGAGTTGCTCCATGAACGGATCCGGGTCGAATTCCTCCACATTGTGCACACCGGGTTTCTTCCAGATGCCTTTTACAAACATCATGGCACCTATCATGGCGGGCACACCCGTTGTGTAGCTTACGCCCTGCATACCGGTTTCTTTGTAAGCTTCTTGGTGGCTGCAGTTGTTATAGACGTAATAGGTATGTTCTTTGCCGTCCTTCAAGCCGCGAATGCGACAACCGATGGAGGTTTCTCCCTCATAGTTCTCTCCCAAATCCTGAGGGTTGGGTAATACTGCCTTCAAGAACTGAAGAGGCACAATCTTTACCTTCACTTTTTGGTCCGGATTGTCGGCCAGAGGGGCTTCGTAGGTAATCTCGTCGATACGGCTCATGCCGAGATTCTGGATGCAGTCGAGGTAAGTGAGATACTGCTGACCGAAAGTCATCCAGAAACGTCCGCGTTTGATGGTGGGGAAGTTGATGACCAAACTCTCCAATTCTTCGTGGTGGAGCAGATAGCTTTCGCGGGGACCTATGTTGGGATAGGTGAGGGGCTGATGAATCTCGAGAGGTTCGGTCTCAATCCACTTGCCGTTCTCATAGTAGAGTCCCTTTTGGGTAATCTCACGGATGTTGATTTCGGGATTGAAATTGGTAGCGAAGGCTTTGTGGTGGTTGCCGGCATTGCAATCCACGATGTCGAGATAATGAATCTCGTCAAAGTGATGCTTGGCGGCGTATGCCGTATATACGCCGGACACTCCGGGGTCGAAGCCGCAGCCGAGGATGGCCGTGAGGCCGGCTTTCTCGAATTTCTCGCGATAAGCCCATTGCCAGGAATATTCGAAATGAGCCTCGTCTTTGGGTTCGTAGTTCGCTGTATCCAGATAATTGACACCGGCCACGAGGCATGCATCCATGATGGTCAGGTCCTGATAGGGGAGAGCGAGGTTGATGCAGAGCTCGGGTTTGAACTCCTTCATCAGAGCCACCAGAGCGGGCACATTGTCGGCATCTACAGCCGCTGTGGTGATGTTGGGAATCACCTTCTGTCCGCGTTCTTTGCATTTGGCCAGGATTTCGGACTTCACTTTTTCACACTTTGCCTGAGTTCTGGAAGCAATACAGATGTCGGTGAAGATGTCTGCATTCTGTGCCAGCTTGTGTGCTGCTACGGTACCTACACCGCCACAGCCGATTTGTAATATTCGAGCCATTTTATTTTATGTCTTCTGATTTTCTGTATTATATTTTCTGATTAAAAGATAAATATCTAAATCTAAAATAAGGATAAATATCTAAGTCTAAAATAAAGAAATAATAAAATATCAAATCCTGTTGTCTCAGTCACGTTCCAGATAGGTGTATCCGTAAAGCCCTGACCTGTAGTTCGAGAGGAATTCTTTGCCCTCGTGGAGGGTTATCTTTCCTTGCTTGACGGCCTTGGTGACCCAGGTTTCGAGGGTGCGCACCAGTTTTTTGGTGTCGTATTCGACCCAGTTGAGCACATCGCTCACGGTTTCGCCGTCGATGGTTTGGTCGATGTGATATCCGTCTTTATCGACCGAGATATGTACAGCCGCTACATCGCCGAACAGATTGTGAAGGTCGCCCAAAATTTCCTGATATGCGCCCACCAGGAAGACTCCAAAGTAGTAAACCTCGTTCTTGCCGATACTGTGGACGGGGAGCGAGTTGGTAATGCTGTTGGCTGTAACGTAACTCAGTATCTTGCCGTCCGAGTCGCACGTGATGTCTTGAATGGTGGCTTGCCTGTCGGGTCTTTCGTCCAGTCGCTGGATGGGCATGATGGGGAAGACCTGGTCAATGGCCCACGAGTCGGGTAGAGACTGGAAGAGCGAGAAATTACAGAAATATTTGTCGGCCAGTAGCTTGCTCACCTGGTGCAGTTCTTCAGGCGGACGTTTCATCGACTGGGCAACCTGGTTGATTTCCCGGGTCACGCTCCAGAAGAGTTTCTCTATCTGAGCTCTTGTTTTGAGGTCTATCAGACCGTGAGAGAAGAGCTGGGTTACCTCGTCGCGTATCTGCTGGGCATCGTGCCAGTTCTCGAGGGCTGAGCGCTGGTTGATGTTATCCCAGATTTCATAGAGATCTTTCACGAGCTGGTGATCGCCTTCGCTCACTTCCCACTCTTCGGGCATCTCGGGCAAGGTGGCTGTTTCGAGCACATTGAAAATCAGGACAGAATGATGGGCTGCCAGACTGCGTCCGCTTTCCGTGATGATGTTCGGGTGCGGCAACTCGTTCTTGTCGGCTTCTTCCATCAGGGTGTACATGATATCGTTCACATACTCCTGAATGGAGTAGTTCACCGAACTCTCCGATGAGGAACTCCGTGTGCCGTCATAATCTACGCCCAATCCTCCGCCGGCATCCACAAATTCCACCTCGAAGCCCAGTTTCCAGAGCTGTACATAGAACTGTGCAGCTTCGCGTATGGCCGTTTTCACGTGGCGTATGTTGGTCACCTGCGAGCCGATGTGGAAATGGATGAGTTTGAGGCAATCGTTCAGTCCTTTCTCTTTGAGTATGTCGAGGGCTTCCAGCAGTTCCGACGACGTGAGTCCGAATTTGGAAGCATCGCCTCCGCTCTCCTCCCATTTGCCGGAGCCGGACGAAGCCAGCTTAATGCGTATGCCCACGTTGGGACGTACGTGCAGACGTTCCGAGATTTCGGCTATCAACTCCAACTCGTTCAGTTTCTCTACCACGAGATAGATTCTGCGACCCATTTTTTGGGCCGTCAGTGCCAATTCCACGAAACTCTCGTCTTTATAACCGTTGCAGATAATGATGGCATCCGAGTCGGGCTGCATGGCTATCACTGCATGAAGTTCGGGCTTCGAACCGGCCTCCAGACCCAGGTTGAATTTCTCGCCGTGACTGATTACCTCGGTCACGACGGGTTTCATCTGGTTCACCTTGACGGGAAAAACCGAATAGCATGTGCCCTTGAAGCCGTACTCTTTGCTGGCTTTGCGGAAACACTCCGACATCTTTTCGATACGATTGTCGATGATGTCCGGGAAACGCAACAACACGGGAGCCGTGATGTCGTGCAGGGCCAATTCGTCCATGATTTCACGCAAGTCCACCTGCGTGCCGTCCTTCTTTGGGGTTACGACTACGTGTCCCTTCTCGTTGATGTCGAAATAATTTACACCCCAACCGTGAATGTTATACAGCTCGGCGGAGTCTTCGATATGCCATTTTTTCACTTTCGATTCTTTTAATACATTTCAGGGTGCAAAGATAATGATTTTTTCTCATTTATTCCCCTTTTTATTCTAAAAAGTATCAAAACGGGTCGTTTTTTCTGTTTTTTACTCTTTTGTGATGCCGCAGGGGAGCACAAACTTCACCTCCTTGAACCAATATTGGCGTTTTTCGCCCGATTCTTTTTCGAGTGTTATTCGTCCGTCCGGAGCGATATCTGCCACCCGACCGTTGAAGGTCTCGCCTGTTTCGGTGTCTTGGTAGGGATGGAATCCGTCGCGACGGTAGAGCCGGTCGCGGTAAGCTTTGCCGACAGCCTCGGCTCCCCTGTCTCTCACTTCCCGGTAGAGACTGAATATGCGCTCACAGACTTTTTGCAAGACGGCTTCGGGAGCAATCTCGTCCATCGAGGCTTCAAGCCGTTCGAGCAGACCGGTATCGACGGCTCTGAGGGTCACTGTCGAGCCGGGCGGTTGCAGGGTGTCGGGATAGGCTCCTTCGTTTTCCAATACTTTTTCCAGCATCAGTTGTCTCAGCGAAACGGGGTTCGGAGCCGGCGAGAGAAATTCCGTCTGGTTGATGTTGATGCCGATTCCCGTCACGCAATCTTGCAGACGATTGCCCACAATTCTGTTTTCTATCAGCATTCCGGCTATCTTTCTGTCATCGTGATAGATGTCGTTGGGCCATTTGATTTCGAAGTCCGGAAAATACTCGTCAAGGGCTTCTGCGATGCCCAGAGCCGCGATTTCCGAGAGACAGAATTGTCGTGCGGGGGAGAGCCACGTAGGATGGAGAAGCATCGAAAAAGAGATGTTTTTGTCGGCTTCGCTTTCCCACGAGTTGCCGGGCTGTCCGCGGCCGGCGGTCTGTCGGGTCGTCCAGATGACGGTCCCTTCTTCCATTGTTTCGTTTGCTTCCAGTCTTCGCAACATTTCGCTGTTGGTTGAGCCCACGGAGGGCAAATGGATGAACTTCATAGGGCAATTTTATTGGGTTTTAGGGCAATTTTTGCAAAAAAATGCAACTTTTTTGCCGCAGATTTGTTTTTGTGAAAAATAATCACTATATTTGCCTCGCCAATTCAGTAAGGCAGTGCAAAGATAATCCAATTTTCCGACATTTCCAAATGAAGTGGCAAATATTAAGTTTTTTTTAAGAACAATCCCTTATGCTGGACGATACATATTACATGCGTCAGGCACTCTCCGAAGCCCGTAAAGCTGCCGCCGAGGACGAGGTTCCCATCGGTGCCGTCATCGTGGCTCAGGGCAACATTATCGCACGAAGCCACAACCTCACAGAGACTCTGCGCGATGTGACGGCTCACGCAGAGATGCAGGCCATCACTTCCGCTGCCGTCTCTTTGGGCGGGAAATACCTTTCCGATTGTACGCTTTATGTCACTGTCGAGCCTTGCACCATGTGCGCAGGGGCACTGGGGTGGAGTCAGATTTCCCGCATCGTTTATGGGGCTCCCGATGCCAAACGAGGGTTTCGGCTTTATGCTCCTCGGGCGCTCCATCCTCGCACAGAGTGCATTGGAGGTATCTTGGAACAGGAATGTATCGGACTGATGAAAGACTTTTTCCAAAATAAAAGAATATGAATAAAATCCTATTGACCGCCCTTTTGGGCACAGCGGTTGTTTCGGCTGTAAATGCCCGGACATTTGTGCCCTCGTCGGCTGCCGATTCTGCATGGCTTTTTGCCTATTCCACCCACAAAAACAAAGACCACAACGGCCTTCATTTCGCATGGAGTGGAGATTGCATCGCTTGGCACGAAATCGGTCCCGAGCATGCTTTTGTCCAATCAGACTACGGCAATTGGGGACCTCAAAAGCGGATGATGAATCCCTCCCTCCGTCAAACTTCCGACGGCTTATGGGAACTCATCTTCAACGTCAATGAACGTGAACCTCGCAAACGCGGATATACCGTTTCCCGCGACCTTGTCCATTGGTTGCCCCAGGATTATTATGAAAAGGATTTTTGGACTGCACGTCGCGATTCCCTCGTTTTGCCTTCGGCAGGAAAAGTGGGCGGAGAAATCCATCGTGTCCCCATGTCCTTGGTTCAGGGACTGCTCAACGAGTATGCCCGCGTACAATATAATAATGCGGCCAACAGTGAACGTCTCGTTGACGATGCGTCCCGTTACCCGGATCTCAAACCCTTGAAAACCTCCATCGGAATCTCCGGAGAGAACTCCAAGGCCATCTCCGACAAACTCCTCGGTATTTTCTTCGAGGATATTTCCTATGCTGCAGACGGCGGTCTTTATGCCGAACTTATTGAGAATCGTGATTTCGAATATTCTCCCCGGGACAATCGCCGGGACCCCGATTGGAATGCAAAGAAAGCGTGGGCCGTTGAAGGTGATGCTGTGCTCGACATTGCCGAGGAGAATCCCATTCATGAGAACAATCCCCATTATGCCGTCGTCAAAGTAACCGGTTCGGGAGCTTTGACCAACACCGGTTGGGACGGAATTGTCGTGCGTAAAGGTGCCCGTTACGACCTTTCGCTTTTCGGTCGTACAGCCGACGGAAAGTCTGCGGTTCGTGTGGAACTGGTGTCCGACGGGGGAGAGATTCTGGCTTCGGCTCAGGTATCCGTCCGCAAAGGTGACACTTGGGGCAAAGCCAAGACGATTTTGCGGGCCAATGCCGATTGCGACAAGGCGCATCTTCGTCTCACTCCGCTCTCTGCCGGAACTTACCATTTCGACTTCGTCTCGCTCTTCCCGCAGGATACTTGGAACCGTCGCAAGAATGGCCTGCGCAAGGATTTGATGCAGGTGCTCTACGACATGAAGCCCGGCTTCATCCGTTTCCCCGGAGGTTGTGTGAGTCACGGTGACGGTCTCGGCAATCTTTATCGTTGGAAAAACACCATAGGCCCGCTCGAAGCACGCAAACCCGATTTCAACATCTGGCGTTATCATCAGTCCATGGGTCTGGGTTATTATGAATATTTCCTCTTATGTGAGGATCTCGGTGCCGAACCGCTTCCAGTTCTTGCAGCCGGTGTGCCTTGTCAAAACTCGGCAGAAGGCGGCTTGGGGCAGCAGGGAGGTATTCCGATGGACCAAATGGATGCTTATACCCAGGATATTCTCGACCTCATAGAATATGCCAACGGCGACCCCAAAACCTCTCCCTGGGCCAAACTCCGTGCTGAGGCTGGCCATCCCAAACCTTTCAATCTCAAGATGATAGGCATCGGCAACGAGGATATGATTACCCGAGTCTTCGAGGAACGTTTCGAATATATTTACAAGGCTGTCAAAGCCCGCTATCCCGAGATGGAGGTTGTGGGTACTGTAGGTCCTTTCTTCGAAGGTTCCGACTACGAGGAAGGCTGGCGTTTTGCCAAGTCGCTGGGGGTCGATGTCGTTGACGAACATTACTACTGTCCGCTCGGCTGGTTCCTCAACCACTCCGATTTCTATGATTCCTATGCCCGGGGCGGCACACGTGTCTATCTTGGAGAATATTCAGCCCAAGTGCCCAAGAAGCTCAATTGCTTGGAGTCCGCATTGGCCGAGGCCCACTATCTCTGCAATGTAGAACGCAACGCTGATGTGGTTTCGATGATAAGTTATGCACCGCTCTTTGCCAAACGGGGCTATACCCGCTGGAATCCCGACATGATTTATTTCGACAACACGTCTGTCACCCTCACTGCCGGCTATCAGGTACAGCGTCTCTTTGGCAACTATGGAGGTCAGACCTATCTGCCTTCCTCCGTCACCGTCGAAGGACGTGACCCCAAGGTATTGCGGCGTTTGGCGGCTTCCTGCGTGCGCGATGAGGTCTCCGGAGACCTTATCGTCAAGGTGGCCAATCTTCTGCCCGTAGGCAATGAAGTGACTGTCTCTTTGCCCGAGGGAGTGGCTCTGAAGGCAGCTGAGACGCTCACCGGCCAACTCGATGCCGTCGAGGTGGCTCCTGTTCCTCTCGAAGGCGCGAAACTCGAAGGAATGACCCTCCAAGCCTCTCTGCCGGCCTATTCTTTCTCCGTGTTCAGAATATCCGTAAAATAATTTCTATGGTTCTTACCGACAAATGGTTCACAGCCCTCTCCGAGAACGAAGACGGCAGTTTCACATTCATTTCCGGTCGGTCGGGCATCGATGATTTCATCGCTTCCGGCAAACTCAAAGAACGCTTGGAGGTGACTTGGAAATACACCTCCGACAACAAAGGACTTCCTGCCAACGACCGTGAGGCTGAACTCATGGAGGAAGTGGAGGAAAAGTTGCAACGGGCGATGGAGAAAGACAAACTCGCCATCCTGACAGGCATCTACACTGGCCAGGGCAGTCGCCAGTGGATTTGGATTTGTCGCAATACGCCCGCCTTCGGAGAGCGTCTCAACGACACCCTCCAAGGATATCCCAAGCTCCCCATCAGTATTTATGCAGAGCAGGATCCCGAAAACCGTGAGTATCGCGAACTTCTCGAACTACGTGGCGAAGATGATTAAGCTTTTATTTCAATATTATCTGTTTTCTCTATGATTATAGGTATCGCAGGTGGCACCGGCTCTGGCAAGACCACAGTTGTCCACAAGATTATCGAGAGTCTCCCGCAGGGGAGTGTTGCTGTCATTTCCCAGGATTCCTACTACAAGGACTCCAGCCATATTCCGTGGGAGGAACGTCGGGCACAGAACTTTGACGAACCCCGTGCTTTCGACTGGCCCTTGTTGCTCCAGCATCTCATGCTGCTCCGCGACGGCAATTCGGTCGAGGAACCGGTTTATGACTATGTGACCTGTTCGCGTCTCAAGGAGGTCAATATAGTCCATCCTCGTCCCGTAATCATTCTCGAAGGCATCATGGCTCTGGTCGATCCCTCCATTCGTGCCATCCTTGATATCAAGGTCTTTGTCGATGCCGACAGCGATGAACGTCTCATTCGTGTGCTCCGTCGTGACAGCATCGAACGCGGACGTACCATTGAGGACCTCATCGACCGCTACCAGCGCATCATCAAACCCATGCACAATCTCCATATCGAGCCTACCAAGGCCTATGCCGACATCATTGTGCCTCAGGGCGGCAGCAACAGCGTAGCCATTGATGTGCTCAAGCAGTTCATCCAGAAGCAACTCTGAGAGGGTAATCACATCTTCCTCTGTCATGCGCCGTCCTCATCGTATCATTCGCATCCTGCGCGTTCTTTGGCATCGTAAACGCTATCTGTTTATGATTTCGGCAGGCACCTTTGTGGTGCTTGTCGCTCTCACCATTGTGGCCAAAGTGCCCCTTGAGGACGAGGAACCTCAGCCTCAGGCTCGTTCGTGGAGTGAGATTCGACAGAGCGATACCCTCCGCGCGGTCACGATTCCGTCGTCCGTTTCGGCTTTTCGCTTCAGCGGCAAGTGGCGGGGACGGGAGTTCGAGGACGGTTCCCGCGTAGCCGATTTGTTGGGGCTCAGGCTCGTCATGGTTTTTGCTCCTTCCGAGCAGGCGATGTTCGACTCCCTCTTCTGCGGTGCTGCCGATATCGCTATGTGGCCTGTGTCCTCGGCGGTGGCCTCCCGTTATCCAAGGCTCCTCCGTTGCGGCTATCGTTATGAAGTGCCCCAATCGCTGCTCTATCCCCGCCGTCTCCAAATTTCCCAACGCGACACGGCTTGCTATCGGCTTGCTGTGATTGCCCAATCGCGACAGGAAGAGGTTGCCTTGACCGATTCACTACACAGGGACTTTTCTCTCCTCCCGTGGAAGGTGGTTGTCGTGCCCGGCGATTCGGCCACCGTCGAGGACCTCGTGGCTGGTGTGGCTGACGCTCGTTGGGACGGTACAATGGTCGATCGCAATTTCGGAGAGTTGATGATTACCTATTATAATAAGTTGCGTCTTGCGCCTGCCATTCTCACCTCTTCGGACACCGTCTCGTGGGTGGTGATTGACACTCAGGACACTTTGGCCTCTCTTGTCGATTCCCTCTGTAGCGGACGGCGTGTCAAGCCCAAATATGCGGCTATCAATAAAAGGTATTACGAGCAGTCTCGGGGACATGATGTCAGCATCCGATATCTCTTGGGCGGCGGACAGCTGAGTGTCTATGATGACCTCTTCCGCAAGTATTGCACCAAGATTCCATGGGACTGGCGTCTCCTTGCTGCTGTGGCTTATGTCGAATCGCGATTCGACCCTTATGTAGAATCACACAAGGGAGCTCGCGGGCTCATGCAACTTATGCCTTCTACGGCCGTGCGTTTTGGTTGTCCCGAGGAACTCACGGGCGACCCCGAGACGAGTGTGATGGCCGGAGCCAATCTGCTGGCCTATCTTCAGCAGACGCTTCGCAACAAGATTACACGCTCTCTGGGATGTGAGGGCGGTTATGCTGCGGCCGAAGATGAACTTCGCGAACGGGTCAATGCCGACATCCTTAAGTTCACCATCGCCGGCTACAACTCCGGCGTGGGACATATCATCGATGCCATCAATCTTGCCGACTCTCTTGGTTACGATGTGGCCCGTTGGGAGGGAAGTGTGGCCAACTGTCTCGAATTGAAAGCCGATTCGGCCTATTATAACCATCCTGCGGTAAAACTCGGTCGCTTCAACGGTGCCGTGACCACCGACTATGTCAAAGCGGTTCTCGGCTATTACGGAGACTTCTGCGACATGGTTCAGTGACCCTTCTTTTTTTCAGAATTCCTATTTGCGCAAATGAAATTATTTCAGAAAACAGTCAAATTCCTCCTGCCGCTCCTCTTCGGCATCGGAATCATCTGGTTCATGCTCACCAAAATTGACTTCGATGCAGTCGTGGGGGTCGTGAGCCAAGGCATCTCGTGGACCTGGGTGGCTGTTTCACTCTTTTTTGCCCTCTTGTCCCACATTATCCGTGCCATCCGCTGGCGTATGCAGATTTCTACGCTCGGTGTCACTCCTTCGGCCCACGATATGTGTGTTTCCGTCTTCGGCAACTACGGTCTCAACCTCATTTTCCCTCGTTTGGGGGAGGTGTGGCGCTGCAATTATATCGCCCATGGCTATGGACTTTCGTTTTCCACAACCATAGGCACCATGATTTCCGAACGGCTGGCCGACATGGTGATAGCGTTTCTGATGATGGTTCTGGCCTTTGCGCTTGAACATCAGGTCTTCCTCGACTTTTTCGCCACCCACGGCGATGCGGGTTCCAATATTGCCAATCTTCTGGCATCCCCGTGGCTGTGGGCAGGTGTGGCGGTTGTGGTGCTGGTATTTTTCTTGAGCCGTCATTTCTTCCGCAATAACCGGTTCTATCAGTATGTCTCCCGTCTGTTCCGCAACCTTTGGGAGGGCGTGGTTTCCATTCGTTCGCTTCGTTGTCCCTGGTTGTTTGTCGTGTGGAGCCTGTTGCTGTGGGGAGCCTACTATGTGAGCACCTACACTCAGTTGTTCTTCTTCGATTTCACATCTCATTTGTCGCCTGCGGCCGGTTTGACTGTCTTCGTAATGGGGTCGCTTTCTCTGTTGGTTCCCGTCCAAGGCGGACTGGGAGCTTGGCATGCGGCAGTCATCTTCACGCTCACGTGTTACGGCATTCCCGAGACCGAAGCCTTTTCTTTCGCCCTCGTTTCATGGGCCATCGAACAGGGGTTTGTACTCTTGCTCGGTGTATATGCACTCATTGTTGTCGCTCTCAAAAAGAAATAATCTGTCCCTATGAATCCTGTCTTATCCCGATTTGAATCTTGGTGTAAGATTCCCCATCCCTCCGGCCACACCGAAGCCATGCAGGCTTGGCTTGTCAGTCAGGCAGCCTCGTTGGGTTTCGAATGTGAGTCCGATGCTGCAGGCAATGTGCTCATCCGTAAACCGGCATCTCCCGGACGCGAAGCAGCACCCGTTGTGGCCTTGCAGGCCCATATCGATATGGTGCCGCAACCATTGACAGGCAGGGACTGGACTCGTGAGCCTGTGGTCACCCGTCTCGTTCCCCAGGGCGAAGATGCCGAGTTCCCCGAAGCTACACTTCTCAAGGCAGAGGGCACCTCTCTGGGTGCCGATTGCGGCATCGGAGCGTGCGCCATGCTCGAGTTGTTGGCGGGAAACGAATCGCTGCCCGCCCTGGAATGTCTCTTCACAGTCGATGAGGAGGTGGGCATGGTGGGAGCCAACCAGATTCGTCCCAATTGGCTTCGGGCCCGGTATCTGCTCAACCTCGACACCGAGTCGGAAGGCATCCTCATGACGGGCTGTGCGGGTGCGGTCGATTTGACGGCACGCTTTCGCTATGGACTTGCCACCGTTATTCCCGAGGGAGACAAGGCAGTACGCATCCGTCTCTCGGGGCTTCAGGGCGGTCACAGCGGCATGGATATTCACTTGGGACGTGCCAATGCCTGCAAACTTATATGCCGTTTTCTCAAACACGCTGTCGTCAATTTTGAGGCTCGTGTGGCATCGTTCAATGCGGGTTCTTTGCGCAATGCCATTCCCCGCGATGCAGAGGCTGTCATCACAGTGCCCGGAGAGATTTTAAGCGAGGTGATTGACGAAGTGGCCTACTACGGCGAACTCTTCCGCGACGAATACCGCGGCATAGAACCTGATATACAGTTTGTGGCCGAACCCTATACTGCTCCAGGGGCTCTTCTGCCCGAGGAGATTCAGGATGACATCCTCAATGCTGTCGAGGCTGCCTGCAACGGTGTTTTCCGCTATTCTCCCGACTATCCAGGTCTTGTTGAGACATCCTCCAACCTGGCATCCGTCACCACCCAACCCATTGCCGACAGCAATACGCCGGCAGGGGAGACCGTAGTTCTCTGCCTCGTACGCTCCCAGGCAGAGGAGATGAAACGCTGGCTGGCCTCCTCACTCCAAAGCACCTTCCAACTCGGCGGTGCCCGTGTGGAGTTCGGAGCTGCCTATCCGGGATGGGAGCTGTCACCCGACTCTAAGCTGCTTTCTCGCGCGCGTGATATATATAAGGAGACCTTCGGACAAGCACCGCTCGTCACTTCGGTACATTGTGGACTGGAGTGCGGAGTCCTCTCCGCCCTATATCCCGACATGGAAATTCTTTCCTTCGGCCCTACCGTTCACCATCCCCATTCACCCAACGAAAGTGTAGAAATCGAATCTGTCGATCGTTTTTGGACTTATTTGAAGGCTTTGTTGGCCTCTTTTTGATATGTTCAATTAACAAAAATCGAAAAAATACGACTTTTTATAACATTTTCATTCCTTTTACTGTGCATTTGATTGTGCGGTTCCGAAATTTGCTTTATCTTTGCAGTGCCAAAAGGGAAGAAATCTTCTTTTTTCAGGCAAAGTTAAATTATTTATTCATTCATCTCATTAACAAGAAAGGAATTGACTATGTTTAAGAATCGTTACTTCCAGATTGCTGCCATCGTAGCTTATATCCTTGGCGCTATGTACATTTCTTGGGTTCTTGTAAAGTAAAGACCCGATTTTAATTAGAAAAAAAACTTTATTTTCATACAGAGGGGGTGCCAGTCTTTCGATTGACACCCCTTTACTGTTTCCCTCACCTCCGTCACAGCGTTATTTTTTTTCTTTACCTTTCCTTCTCCGCCGTTTTACCGTTCAGATTTATGACATCCGATAAATTCCGCGACGCCGTCTGCGACATAGTGCGACAGATTCCTCCCGGCAAAGTCTATACCTACGGTCGTGTGGCCGACCTGGCCGGCTATCTCAACTGCAGCCGGCAGGTGGGGTATGTGCTCAAAACCTCCTCGCTCCCCGACCTTCCCTGGCATCGCGTGGTCAACAGCCGGGGACGCCTTGCTCCCGGTCATCCCGACCAAAGGCAACTTCTTCTTCGCGAGGGCATCTCCTTCCGTCCCAACGGCTTTGTCGATCTCTCCCGCTGCCTCTGGCATCCCGAAGACTTCATCGACATCTAACGACCCCAGCAGGGGCAAATAACCTCGCTGGGGGCTTATCCCTACGTATAACCATGCATCCTGCCCCTCACAGGGGTTTCCAAACATTACACAGGGGGTAATCCAAGATGAAGTAAGAGGGATGGTGTATGATGTTATGCGACCCGATTATTTCAAGAGCTTTTGAATTTGGCGGGGGGAGAGGGAGCCGCCGGAGATGCGGAGAAGGTGGTCGGAGAGGAAGGCGTGGGATTGTTCGGGTGTATGGGATGTGCGGAGAGCATCGTCATTCAGGAAGAGAGATTCGGGCGTACAAAAGGTGGAGACCTGCCAACCCTTGTAGGTTTGGTCGGGTCCGTTATAGACGCGCTCGATGACTCCGGTGACCACGCGGCATTGGTGTTGAAGTCGGGAGAGGGCGGCATCGGCCGCACTCTTTTTCACTCCGAGCAGGGAACGTATCTCACGGATGGTGATGCTACCCTGATCGAGGAGTCGGGTCATGATGCGCTTGCCGTCATCATCGGGTTGGGTGGTGGCACGCCGCAGGTTGGCCAACTCGCGATAGAACGGAAGGGTGGCAAACGCGGCTTTGCCGCCGCAAAGGAATTTGCCGTAGGCGATGTCACCGCTCAGGAGGCAGTCAATCTTCCAATCCCAAGGGCCGAGCACGTCATCCCCGTCGTCGAACCAATAGCCTGGCCGGGTGAGATCCTGAACCGAGAATCCCGGAATGCCGTTACGGAAGAAGGGGATAATCCCGGCAGCACGAATGGCCTTCTCCATATCGGAGGCCGATGAAATCATACAGTCTGAAAAGAGCATGACCTTCAGAAAAGTTTTTTATTTTTGTCAAGAATGGTTTTATTCGCTTGGGAAAGAATTCGTAGCACCCCGTGCCGTTTTGAGGAGGGCACAGGGTGCAGAGGAGAATGCGAGGAGGGAGGCTTAGCGGCAGGTTATTTCGTACCGCTTCAAATCCTGTTCGCGTGAAGAATTGCCGACCCAGACGTAGTATTTTCCGGCACGGGTGTCGAGGCGGCCGGTGGCATCGTTGAAGGTGCGGAACGCTATCACATCCATGGGGATGGAGACGTTGATTGTCTGCCCGGCAGCCACCCTGACGCGCTTGAAGCCACGCAGCGTCTTGGTCGGACCGGCCTCATCGTCGGCACGGCGGATATACACCTGAACCACTTCGTCGCCATCGGTCTTGCCGGTGTTGGTGACGGGAACCGTGATGTCGAAACGGTCGGAGATGCCGAACGTTTTAGGCATCTTGGCAGTGCCGAACCGGAAGGTCGTGTAGCTGAGACCATAACCGAAAGCCCAGAGAGGTTCGCCCTTGAAATAGCGATAGGTATGGCCGACAAAGTGATAGTCATTGAAATGGGGAAGGTCGTTCACACTGTGATAGAAAGTGACGGGGAGTTTGCCTCCTGGATTGTAACGTCCGAAAAGTACCTCGGCGACGGCTGTGCCGCCCTCTTGTCCGCCGTACCAGGCCTGAAGGATGGCATCGCAAGACTGCGTCTCGGGTTCGAGCGCAATGGCCGAACCGCTCATGTTGACCAACACCACGGGTTTGCCGGTGGCATGGAGGGCACGGAGTGTCTCACGCTGGACGCGGGGCAGTTCGATGTCGGTACGGTCACCGCCCTTGAAACCTTCGAAATTGACCTTCATCTCTTCGCCTTCGAGGCGGGGAGAAATGCCGCCCACATAGATGTAAGCATCGGCTTCGGCGGTCTTGGTGATGAGAGACTCAGGTGTTTCCTGCACCTTCACACCGAGGTCGAGATTGCACTGAGCATCGGGAATCGTGTAGGCAAAGAAGATGGTGATGGGGTAGTCTTTGCCGGCCTCGACGCGGAAAGCCTTGATATAGTTGCGTGGGCCGTGACCGGTGCGGAACCCTGAAAGCGTATCGGTGCCTATAACTGCAGTGCCCTGACCACAGACAAACATCGAGAGCTCAATCCTCTCGGTCTTGTCGGCATGATAGACTGTGGTGTAGCGGGCTGAGAAGTTTTCGAGCTGAACGCCGGGACAGAAGACCGTATTGCCGGAGGTGCAGAGTTGCCAGGGAGTGGACATCTGTGTGACAGCCACAGGTTTGCCCTCCTGACGGAGATTGTTCCAGTAGGTGGCAGTGAAACCCTTGCCGCCTTCGTTCCAGCAGCGGGAGAAACGGGAGTCGAAGACCTCGCCCACACACCATTCGGAGCCCTTTTGGAAGATGACCTTATCCTCGGGTCCCACGATACGGCGGATGCCTTCAAGAACCGTCACAGTGTGGGAAGGCGTGCCGTTGTAGTTGGCCCACATTGTAGTGGAATCGTCGGCATTGGGCCCCACGACGGCATAGACCTTACCTGCACCGGGACGGAAGGGAAGGGTGTTGCCGTTGTTCTGAAGCAGCGTCATACTCTCGCGGGCAATGCGGAGCGCCACCGAATTGCTGTAGGCTGTGGCCAACGAGTCTGCGGGGATGCGGTTCCAGGGATTGAGGTCGAAGTCATCCAGTTCGCCGAGTTCGAAACGAGCCTTGAGCAGGCGTCGCACAGCAACGTCAATCTGTGCCTCGGTGATGGCACCGCGTCGCACGGCCTCGGGAAGTTTGGCGTATGAAGCACCGCAGTTTACATCCGTTCCGGCGAGCACGGCGTTGGCCGAAGCAGCTGCACCGTCGCCGGGGAAGATGTTGTGGGTTCCCTCGCCGTTGAAGAAGTCGCGTACGGCACCGCAGTCGCTGACGACGAGTTCCTTGTAGCCCCATTCGTCTCGCAAAATGCCCTGCAGATAGGTGTCCTGACCGCAGCAAGGCTTGCCTTCGATGGCATTGTAGGCACACATCACTTCCTTGACATCGGTGGTGCGGACAAGGCGTTCGAAAGCGTAGAGATAAGTCTCGGCCTGGTCGCGGAGCGAAATGTCGGTCACATTGAATTTGTGGCGTTCATACTCGGGTCCGGAGTGAATGGCATAGTGTTTGAGGCAGGCGTGGAGTTTGTCGTAGGGATAGGTTCCGGGAGTGTAGTAACCCAGGTCGGCGAGCAACTTGCGGGCACCCTCGGTGCGTCCCTGCAAGCCCCGAACCACAGAATAACCCATCTTCATCGTGAGCCAGGGATCCTCGCCGTAGGTTTCCTGTCCGCGTCCCCAACGGGGGTCACGGAAGATATTGATGTTGGGTGTCCAGGCGCAGAGACCGGAATAACGCGGAGTCTCCATGGGATTCTTTTGACGGGCGAGAATGAACTTGATGCGCTGTTCGGTGGAAGCTATGTCGAATACCTTCTCGACGAGTTCATCATCCCAGGATGCAGCCATCGAAATGGACTGGGGGAAGACGGTGGCCATACCGGCACGGGCGGCACCGTGGAGACATTCGCTCCACCAGTTATAGCCGGGAATACCTAAACGTTCCACAGGTTTGGAATCGCTCATCATGAGGCTGACTTTCTCCTCGAGCGTGAGACGCGAGCAGAGGTCGGCAGCACGTACTTCGGGAGAGAAACGGGTGTTTTGGAATGGCAGAAGCTGTTGGGCCGAGAGGCCGACAACAGTTCCGGCAAGGAGGAAAAGGAGGGAAAAAAGTTTTTTCATTTCGTATGTGTTACTAAATTTTTATATGGTGCAAAGATATGGATATTTTTCGATTTTTACAAACAAAGAGGTTTAAATATGTATAATATTCCACCAAAAAAGTCAGATTTTAACCCTTTTGTTTGGAGGATTCGGATTTTTTTGCCATATTTGCAACAAAAATACGATTAAATATTGTATCAAATACGTTTATCAAATGAACCGAATATTTACAGCCGCATTGGCGGCAGCCACACTGGCCAGTGCCACGGGCGAGGCGAAAGAAACTCTGACGATAGAAGACATCCAGTCAGGCTGCTATTCAGCACGACAGGTTCCGACCTTCCGCAGTACAGCCGACGGCAAGCATTACACGGCCTTGTCGTCTGACGGACGCAGCATCGAAAAGTTCCGTTATGCCGATGGCGAGAAGGTGGAGACCTTACTGTCTCTGGATGAAGTGGAAGCCGAGGGAGAGACGGAAATCGGCGATTTGAAACTCGACGGATACGTACTTAGTTCCGACGAAGAACGCATTCTTGTGTGGGCCAACACGGAGCACATATACCGCCGTTCGTTCAAGGCCGATTATTTCTATTATGTGATAGGCAGACCGAAGTTCAAACGACTTACGGAGGGGAAGATACAGGCAGCCACATTGGCTCCAGACGGGAGGAAGGTTGCCTTCGTCAGGGACAATAATCTCTATCTGACCTCCGTCATGACGGCCACGATAGAAACGACAGAACGCCAAATCACCAAAGACGGAGAGAAGAACAGCGTGATTAACGGAGTGCCGGACTGGGTCTATGAAGAAGAGTTCTCGATGAACAAAGCCATCACATGGAGTCCCGACTCGAAGGTGTTGGCCTGGCTGCGATGGGACGAAAGCGGAGTGAGGGAGTACTGCCTTCCCTTCTACAGAGGCGAGAAGCCGGCCCGTACTGAATATGAACTGTATCCCGGAAACTACCAATATAAATATCCTGTAGCGGGAGAGGCCAACAGCCAGGTGACGGCCTGGACCTACGAATTGCAGACGCGCAAAATACGCGGGATAAAAGTTCCGCAGGAAGCCGACGGTTATCTTCCCCGCATTCAGTTCACAACAGTCCCGGGACAGTTGTCGCTGATGACCCTCAACCGCCATCAGAGCGACTTGCGTCTCTATCTGGCGGATGCCTACAGCGGCGAGGCCAAGCTGATTATGGAGGACAAGAACGAGAGTTATATCAACGAGGGGAATCTCGACCTGGTCCGTTTCCATGAGGGTGGTTTTACGATGGTGAGCGAACGGGACGGTTACCGGCACTTGTATTTATATAACATCAACGGAACGCTCCAGCGTCAAATCACGAAAGGCGCGTGGGACGTGACAAATGTTTACGGCTACGATGCCAAGACGGGCAACGCCTATATCCAGTGCGCCTATTTGGGAGAAGGAGCCGAATTGCCCAATGCGCTCGTGCGCGGCATCTACCGGGTCGATGCCAAAGGCGTGATGCATCCCCTTTTCAACAAGGGCAAGGACGGCAAGGGATGCCGGGGAATCCACTCGGCTGCCTTCTCTCAGGGATTTGTCTTCATGCAGCACCGCTACAGTGATGCGCTGACACCCGTACAGACAACCTTGGAGTATGTCTCGAATCTCAAAACCGTGAAGATGGCAGAGGATAACAGCAGTCTGTCGGAGTTCGTCAAAAACGGGTACTCTCCGCGCGAATTTTTCCAATTCACCACGCCAGAGGGAGTGACACTCAACGGGTATATCCAAAAGCCCCGCAATTTTGATGCCTCGAAGCAATATCCGCTGGTGATGACCCAATACAGCGGTCCCGGCTCACAGGAAGTGCTGGACACCTGGACGATGGGCTGGGAGCAGTATCTGACGCAGGCAGGTTATGTCGTAGCCTGTGTCGATCCCCGAGGCACAGGGGGCAGGGGAGCCGAATTCGAACGGCAGACCTACCGTCAGTTGGGTGTCATGGAAGCCGAAGACCTGCTTTCGGCCGGAAGATATGTCGGCAAACTGCCGTATGTAGATGCCTCGCGTATGGCTATCTGGGGCTGGAGCTATGGAGGATATGCGACGCTCATGACCCTCTGCGGCGGAAATGATGTCTATCGCTGCGGCATGGCCGTAGCGCCCGTCACGGACTGGAAATTCTATGATACTGTCTATTCCGAACGTTACATGCGTACACCGCAGGAGAACCACAGCGGCTACATGAAAGCATCGGTGCTGGAGAGAGCCAAAGACCTCAAGGGCGAGGTACTGCTCGTCTTCGGTACGGCCGACGACAATGTACATCCGCAGAATACCCTGGAGTTGCAGGCCAAGTGGGTGGAAGAGGATATCCCCTTCGAGATGATGGTCTATACCAACAAGGATCATTCCATACGCGGAGGCAACTCCCGGACGCACCTTTACAAGACGCTCTGGCGTTTCCTCAAGAAGAATCTTTGAGCAGGATGATTACCTTTGTCGATTTGATTGATTATTTCGGCACGTTTGCTTTTGCCATTTCTGGCATCCGCTTGGCATCGCACAAAGAGTTTGATGTCTTTGGCGCTTTCATTGTGGGGATGGCAACAGCCGTTGGGGGCGGGACGATACGCGACCTCATGCTCCAGCAGTCTCCGTTCTGGATGACGCAATGGTCCTATTTTCTGGTGGGATTTTTGGCTCTTATGCTTTATGCCAGTTTCCGTCATTTCTTCATCAAGATAGACCTCACCATCTTTCTGTTCGACACGATAGGTCTCGGTCTGTTCACGGTGGTAGGTTTCCAAAAGACCATCGATGCCGGATTCCAGCATTGGGTAGCGATTCTGATGGGAATGCTTACGGGTGCCGCCGGAGGTGTGATACGCGATGTTCTTCTGAATGAGATTCCCATTATTTTCCGTTCGGAAATATACGCTATGGCCTGTTTTGCCGGCGGTATCGTCTTTTCGGTCTGTTTGCTCGTCGGGCTTCCCAATTGGGTGGCACAGGTGCTCTGCGGCACGGTGGTCATCGTGATTCGTCTGCTGGCCGTGAAGAACCACTGGCAACTTCCCACGCTGCACAGCGATGATTAACAGGACGCTTCAATCATGTCTCCCGGGAGGGTGCGGATGACACCGTCGAGTTCCATCTGGAGCAGTTCGTCGGTGAGGAGAAAGCGCTCGATGTGGAGACATTTGGCAATCTCTTCCGGTTTGAGTGTTCCCCGGTCGCGCAGGAGGTTCATGATGGCATGGGCCGTCGGAGAATGGAGCGTTGTTTCAGCCTCTGAGTTGTCTCTCAGGAAATGAAGGCTGCCGGGTTCCCATTGCATCAGTTTCATGAGGTCTGCCGCATCCGTGATGAGGCAGGCCTGATTGTTTTTTATCAGGGCATTGCATCCTTTGGAACGGTCATCGGTGGCACGTCCGGGGAATGCTGTCACTTCGCGCGAATAGCTGTTGGCTATGCGTGCCGTCACCAATGCGCCGCCCCGTTCTTTGCTTTCGGCCACCACAACCACGTCGGCCAAAGCCGCAATGATGCGGTTGCGAGCCAGGAAATTGCCGCGACAGGGTTCCGTTTGTGAAGGATATTCAGTGATGAGTCCTCCGTGCAGTTGTATCATGGCTTTGGCCACGTTACGGTTTTGTACCGGATAGATGCGGTCGAGTCCGTGGGCCAACACTCCTACCGTGGGGAGATGTACATCGAGTGCTGCCGAGTGGGCCGACACATCGATGCCCATCGCCAAACCGCTCACAATCAAAGTGTCGGGCAGAGCCTGGGCAAGGTCGCTCACCAGTTGGCGTACGCGGTCCCGTCCGTATTGGGTGGAGGTGCGTGTGCCCACAATGCTTATCACGTGGGAGGCTTCGAGCGAAGCATCCCCCAGATAGTAAAGCAGGGCAGGGGCATCGGGAATATCCTTGAGGCGAGAGGGATAATCGGTGTCGGTGCAGGAGAGGAGACGGATGTGTTTTTCGTCGGCCCACTCGCGTTCGCGATGTGCTTTTTCCATCACTTTCGGGTCGTCAATCTGTGGCAAGAGAATTTCTCCCGCATGCGTCTGCATGAGGGTATTGGCATCGGCCTCGAACACGGCTTTTGCACTGCCGAAGTATTCCATCAGCTGCTTGGCGCGGATGGAACCTATGCCTTTCATTTGGGTGAGCGCCACCAGATAATCCAGCTCGTCCATTGCGGTCTCTGTCTGTTTCAGGTCTGTCAGTTGAGATATTTGGCAAATACGGGTTCCACCTCCTCGCCTCGTGTGAGTGTTCCGTTCACGACGCAAACGCAGTGCACTTCGGCTGTGATGCAGAGCTTCATGTCACTTTTCCTGTAGATGTCCTGCATGAAAACGTAGCGCACACCCTGACGTTTCAGATTGAGACAGGAGATGAATTCCTCGCCGCCGCGCAGGGAGTTTTTGTAGGAAATGGCGATTTTCGAGACCATCACGTCGATTCCCTGATCGTGCCACGTCTGAAAACTGGTCCCTAAACTTTGGATAAATTCGTGACGCGTTACTTCGAGGTAGTGTTGGTAGTTGGCATTGTTCACCACGCCCTGCACGTCGCATTCGTAGTCGCGCGTTTTCAGTTCAATTTGGAAAATGTATTCTTTAGCCATACTTGTCGTATTAATTATAATATTTATTGCATTCTGATTTTGTTTTTATGTCAAATGCACATTGCAAAGATAGGTCTTTTTTGTGAAATTTGCAACTTTTTCAGCCGGAAATTTGTATATTGCTCCTCATTTCGCCATCTTTTTGGCTGAAATTTTATTTATTCCCGCTCATTTGCGTCGGAAACAAACAGCTCGCGTGTGATTTCGTCTCCGAGGTTAAGTCCGGCTTCGGTGAGTCGTAAGTGTCCGTTTTCGCGGGTGAGCAATCCTCTCCCGATATACCGGGCAACCGTGTCGCTGAACCCCTCTACCCATTCTTCCGAAATCCCCCTTCTGGTGCGAAGCCCCAACATCACGCGTTCGTTGCGGACGTCCACAGGGGTGAGATGCTCTTCGTGGACGGGGAAGGAATTGCAGGCGTTCCACTCCTTATTAATATATAGGGAGAGATTGGCATCGTTCCAATAGCGGGTAGCTACCCCGTCATAGCTGTGTGCTCCCGGCCCGAGACCGAGATAGGGCGTTCCGTCCCAATAGGCCGAATTGTGGCGCGAGTGGAATCCGGGAAGGGCATAGTTGGAAATCTCATACTGCACAAAACCTGCAGCCCGGAGTTTCTCTCGGAGCAGAGCAGCCATAGCGATGCATGTTTCGTCGTCGGGCAGTTGCAGCGCGTCGTCTTTCTTTTCGGTCATTCGGGCCAGGGGAGTGCCTTCTTCTACGCTGAGGCAGTAGGCCGAAATGTGTTGTGTGCCGAGGGCAAGAGCGGTGTCGATGCTGTGTTCCCAACTCCGAAGCGTCTGCAGCGGAAGACCGTACATCAAATCGATGCTCACATTACCGATTCCGTGCCGGCGAAGGATGCGAATGGCCTCAGCCGGCTTGGCGGCATTGTGACGACGGCGGAGAAATCTCAGCTCTTCGTCACAGAAGCTTTGCACCCCTATGCTCACGCGGTTGATTGCGGAACCTCCCGCCGTAAGTTCATCGGCAAACGTTTCTGTCACGTCCTCGGGATTGACTTCCAACGTGGCTTCTTCCAGGTGGCTGAGGTCAAAGGTTCGGCTCAATCCGTCCAGCAGACGGTGAAGTGTTCGCCCTCCGAGCTGAGAAGGAGTGCCGCCGCCCAAATACAATGTCCGTATTTCTCCCTGTATGCAGGATGTGCGGGCAGGATGGTTGCGGGCTTCCCGTAGTACAGCATCGGCATACGACTCCTCCACACCCCGCAACGTAGTGGAATAGAAGTCGCAGTAGATGCACCGCGAGGCACAAATCGGAACATGTATGTATAGTCCTGAGCTCATTTTCGTTTTTATGGAAGGCAGGTCGTTCAGCCGACTGATTCGGTCAAAAAAACTTTCAAAAGAATCTGAACTCCTGCAAATCCGACTGCAAAAATATCATTTTTTTTTCAGTAAACCAAACTTTTGGTCCGAAATTTTGGCTATGTCAAAAAAAAAAACTATCTTTGCACCCGTTTCCTGTATTGCTGCGGTCAAATTATAGTAATTGAGAAACAATGTTTGAAAACTTAAGCGAACGCCTGGAGCGTTCATTCAAAATCCTCAAGGGCGAAGGTCGGATTACAGAGATTAATGTTGCCGAGACCCTCAAGGACGTACGTCGTGCCCTGTTGGATGCCGACGTTAACTACAAAGTAGCCAAGACATTCACCGACCAGGTGAAGCAGAAGGCTTTGGGCATGAATGTACTCACTGCCGTGAAGCCCGGCCAGCTGATGGTCAAACTCGTTCATGACGAACTGGCTGTCCTCATGGGCGGCGAAGCAGCGGAACTGAATCTCAAACCCAATCCCACCATTATTCTGATGGCCGGTCTGCAGGGTTCGGGTAAAACGACCCACTCGGGAAAGCTTGCCCTCATGCTCAAAACCAAGAAGAACAAACGTCCGCTTCTCGTGGCCGGCGACGTCTATCGTCCCGCCGCCATCGACCAGCTCGAGGTGGTTGCCTCCCAAGTGGATTGCCCCGTCTTTGTCAACCGCGAAGAAAAAGATCCCGTCAAGATAGCCAAAGCGGCTATAGAAGAGGCCCGACGCAAGGGCAATGATGTGGTCATCATCGATACGGCAGGACGTCTGGCTGTAGATGAAGCCATGATGACCGAAATCGGCAACATCAAGGAGGCTGTCAATCCCACCGAGATACTTTTCGTAGTCGATTCGATGACGGGTCAGGATGCTGTCAACACGGCCAAGGAATTCAACGACCGTCTCGACTTCACGGGTGTCATCCTCACCAAGTTGGACGGCGATACCCGCGGCGGTGCAGCCCTCTCCATCCGCACGGTTGTGAACAAACCCATCAAGTTTGTGGGCACGGGCGAGAAGATGGATGCCCTTGATGTGTTCTATCCCGAACGTATGGCCGGTCGTATTCTCGGCATGGGTGACGTTGTGTCGCTCGTGGAACGCGCCCAGCAGAATTATGACGAGGAGGAAGCCCGCAAACTCCAGAAGAAGATTGCCAAGAATCAGTTCGATTTTGTGGATTTCTTCGACCAGATTCAGCAAATCAAGAAGATGGGCAATCTCAAGGATTTGGCGGGCATGATACCGGGCGTGGGCAAAGCCATCAAAGACATCGACATCGACGACAACGCTTTCAAGGGAGTGGAGGCCATCATCAATTCGATGACCCCCGAAGAACGTCATCATCCCGAGGTGCTCAACACCTCACGCCGTCAGCGCATAGCCAAAGGTTCCGGTACAGATATTGTGCAGGTCAACCGCCTCATCAAGCAGTTCGAGCAAATGCGCAAGATGATGAAACAGATTACCGACATGAAGCACGATCCGCGCATGATGATGCGTATGGCTTCCGCTGCCAAAAACAATTCCCGTAAATTCTAAATCATCCTATGGAATATCAGATTATAGATGGCAAGGCAACGGCTGCCGCCATCAAACAGGAAATCGCACAGGAAGTGGCTCAAATCGTCGCTCAGGGTCAGCGCCCTCCTCATCTGGCTGCCATTTTGGTCGGTCATGACGGAGGCAGTGAGACCTACGTTGCCAATAAGGTCAAGGCCTGTGCCGAATGTGGATTCAGGAGTTCACTCATCCGTTTTGAGGACACTGTCACCGAAGCCGAACTTCTGGCCGAGGTAGCCCGTCTCAACGACGACCCCGAGGTGGACGGTTTCATCGTACAGTTGCCGTTGCCCCGTCATATCGACGAACAGAAAGTCATCGAAGCCATCGACTACCGAAAGGATGTGGACGGCTTCCATCCGGTCAACGTGGGGCGCATGTCCATCGGTCTGCCCTGCTTCGTGTCGGCTACGCCCATGGGTATCATTGATCTTCTGGAGCGTTACCGCATTGAGACCTCCGGCAAACATTGTGTCGTTCTCGGTCGAAGCAATATCGTGGGCAAACCTGTCGCCCAACTGATGCTTCGCAAGGCTTATCCCGGCGATGCCACCGTCACGGTGTGTCATTCCCGCACAGCCAATCTCAAGGAGATACTGCTTCAGGCAGACATTCTGATAGCCGCCATCGGTTCGCCCTGGTTCGTTACGGCCGATATGGTGAAACCGGGAGCCGTTGTCATCGATGTAGGAACCACCCGTGTGCCCGATGCCACCCGTAAGAGCGGTTTCCGTCTCAAGGGCGACGTTAACTTCGACGAAGTGGCCCCCAAGTGTTCTTACATCACGCCCGTTCCCGGCGGTGTGGGGCCCATGACGATTTGTTCGCTCATGAAGAACACGCTCCTGGCCTACAAGAATCATCGGCAAGCCTGACCTCTGTTTGTTCTCTTTCCTGTTGGGAAGGGCATTGGATACCGACACAGAGCAAGAAACAAAAAAGAGCCGCAATCCTCGTCGTGAGGTTGCGGCTCTTACCCTTTATATTTAGTAACAAATTAAAATCATCCCGATTTTCTGCTGCAAAGATAGGCAAAAAAAAGTCATTCACCGAAAAATTCCGATGAATGACACATTTTTTTCGACGAACGTCCCGATTACCAGAGAGCGTAGTAGAGTATCGCAAGGATTACTATGACAGCAATGGCACCGAGATTGAAGGTCTTGTCGGTGTGGAACAGGTCGAGGTCGATGTCCACGGCGTTGGGATCTTTCACCTTATCCACAGCGTTCGAACGCAAGTAAATGGCCAACACGCAGAACATCAGAGCCAGGAAGAAGATGGCTTCGAAACCATAGTTCACGAGGTCGTGGTTGAACATCGAGACGACGCCTACAATCAGGCATATCACAGCCGAAACGCCGAGGATGTTGCTCCACAGCAACTGCTGCTTGATGGTCTTCTCGTCGAGCTTGTCGGCAGGAACGGTTTTCTTCGAAGCGAACGAGATGCCGAAGAACACTACTACGAGGCAGAGGAACACATAACCCATGCGGAGCAGGAAGGGAACCTCGGGCATCATGAACTTGAAGAGAATCGAGAATACGAACGTGCCGATGGCAGCCACAACGGCAGCTGTGCCCGAAGCACGCTTCCAAAGGAGGCCGAAACCGAAGATGACCACCACGCCGGGATAAACGAAGCCCGAATATTCCTGAATAATCTGGAAGGCTTGGTCAGCACCGCCCATGATGGGATAAACGGCTAAGAGAGCCAGCACGAGAGCGCAGACAGAAGTCAGACGACCCACGTTCACGAGTTTCTTCTCCGAGGCGTTCTTGTTCATGAACTGCTTGTAGATATCCATCGTGAAGATGGTCGAAGTCGAGTTGAACATCGAAGCCAGCGACGAGATAACGGCAGCAGCCAAAGCGGCAAACGAGAGACCCTTCACAACGATGGGAGTGAAGTTGCGGATTAGGAAGGGATAAGCGTCGTCCGAACGTTCGATGCTGCCTGCAAGGGTAGCATAGAGGTCAGGACGCTGTGTCATAATATAGAACGCGCATACGCCCGGAATGCAGACAATGAAGGGAATCATAATCTTCAGGAAGGCGGCAAAAATCATACCCTTCTTGGCTTCGGCCAGACTCTTGGCAGCCAAACCTTTCTGGATGATGTACTGGTTGAAGCCCCAATAGCCGAGGTTTGTCAGCCAGAGTGCACCTACGATAACCACGATGCCGGGAATGTCGAAATAGGGGTCGGAGGGCTGCAATACTTCTCCCAGACCGTTCTGTACGCCGTTGATGACGGGATAGAGTGCTTCGTTTCTCGTCACAATCAGGTGGAAATGTTTGTCGCCCGGAATGGCATCCAGCTCACCCATGATTTCGCCCAAAGCAGCCAGCGCATTGGGGGCTCCGATTTCACTTGCGATAACGTCAAGCGCAGCGTAAGCCGTAATCAAACCGCCGCCTACGAGGAAAGTCACCTGCATAACGTCCGTCCATGCCACTGAAGCCAAACCGCCGTAAATCGAATAAATACCGGCAATGAGGAAGAGGCAGAGGATGATGACCAGCAGCGTCATGTCCACATTCATACCCAAGAAAACACCGGGAGTGTAGGGGAGACCCAGAATCTGTTTGATGGCAAGGGCGCCCAACCAGGCTACCGATGTCAGGTTGATGAAAACGTAGAGGAACAGCCAGAAAATCGAGAAGGCCAGACCCACACCCCAATTGTAGCGTTCTCTCAAGAACTGGGGAATGGTGAAGATTTTCTTTTCAATCATCACGGGGAGGAGGAACTTGGCGACTACGAGCAGGGTGGCAGCTGCCATCAGCTCATAAGCGGCCATTGCGATACCCGATTTGAAGGCTGAGCCGGACATGCCGATAAACTGCTCGGCAGAAATGTTGGCTGCGATGAGTGAGGCACCCACGGCCCACCAGGTCAGCGTGTTGCCGGCCAGGAAGTAGTCCGTCGAGTTTTTCTCTTCGCCCTTCTTGCTACGCGACAGGAACAAGCCCATGCCGACGAGGATTACAATGTAGAGACCGAAGACCAAATAATCCGCTGTCTCAAAACCATTGTTTTTAAGTGCTTCAATAATTTCCATGAATCGTTATTTATTAATAGTTTGTTGTTCTTTCAGAAAGTTCCGAACTGGAAAATTGTGTGGCTTGTATAGGTTTCTCCGGGTCTCAGCACACAGCTCACCCATCCGGCCTTGCCCTCTTTGTTGGGGGTGTCGGGGTATTTCTGTGTTTCGAGACAGATGCCTGTGCGTTTTTCATATTTGATGCCCTTCTTGCCCACGGCGGTGCCGTCGAGGAAGTTGCCGGCATATACCTGCACACCGGGCTCTGTGGTGAAGACGGCCAGCGTGATGCCCGAGCGGGGCGAGCTAAGCACAGCTGCGGCCTGATTGATGTCGCCCTTGGTGTCGAGCACCCAGTTGTGGTCGAAGCCCAATCCGTACTTCACCTGCTGGTCATCGGCCTCGATGTCCTTGCCCACGGTCTTGGGGGTTGTGAAGTCGAAGGGTGTGCCGGGCTTGATGGCTGCTATCTCGCCTGTGGTCATGAAGGTCTCGTCGATGGGGGTCGTCGAGGTCGAGTTGAGATAGAGCGAGTCGTCGAGAATGGTCTGCGTGGGATCGCCGCTCAGGTTGAAGTAGCTGTGGTTGGTCATGTTGATGACCGTGGGCTTGTCGCTCACGGCGCTGTACTGAATGTCGATGGCATTCTGTTCGGTCAGCGTATAGACCACCTTGGCCTTCACTTCGCCGGGGAAGTTGTTGTCGCCGTCGGGCGATACGATTTCCATCGTGACCGAGTTGGGGGCTGTCTGTGTGGCCGTATAGACTTGATACTGCCATCCTGTGGGACCGCCGTGCAGGCAGTGACCGTAGTTGTTCTGGGGGAGTACATACTCTGTGCCGTCGAGGGTGAACTTGCCACCGCCGATGCGGTTGGCATAGCGGCCGATGGCTGCACCGAAGTCCGAGGGGGTCTTTCCGTCACGGTTGGCGTAAGCCTTCACGTTGTCGAAGCCCAATACGACATCTCTGAACTCGCCGTTCCGGTCGGGCATCCACACCGACACGATGCGTCCGCCCAAGTTGGTGATGCACACCTCTGCACCTCCCGCGTTCGTGAGGGTGTAGAGCGCTGTCGGTTTGCCGTCTATGGTGTCTGCGAAATTCGCAACATTCAGACCCGACAATGTTAACACTGGAGCCTGTGCTTCTGCTTCAGGCTGTGCTTTTTTGCCGCCACAGCTGCCCAGCAGCATGGCCGTAGCCACTGCGGTGGCTCCCATTGCAATGATTCTTAGTCTCATCATATAGTTATACAATTGTGTAAAGTCAAAAAAGACTTTGCAAAGATAAGCATTTTTATTCAAAGGAAGAAACAAAATTCATTTTTTTTGTCTTTTCCCGTTACAATTTCGTCATTTTCTGTCATTTTTATGCCTTTTGAGTGCTTTTTTTTGCATTTTCTGTACGCTTTTTTCCATTTATTCGCTATCTTTGCAATGCTTCTTGAAGGAGTTTTTTCTGTTTCGGCAGATATCTTTTTTAATTTCGAAAATCAATTCGTACAACTGTTTGTCATGTTCGATTTCCTCTTCAGAAAACATGAGTTGCTCCCGCTGCCTTACGAGCGGGACATCCACTGCCACATCATCCCCGGGGTTGATGACGGCTCGGCACTCATGTCCATGTCGCTGGACTATCTCCAATCCCTCCATGAGCTGGGGCTTCGTCGTGTGGTCTTCACGCCCCATCATGCCTATCCCAATTATATGAACGAGCCCTCCGACATTCAGCCTCTCTACGATAAACTCACCTCGCGCCTCCGGGCTCAGGCCACGCCCGTGGTCTGTGAGGGTTATTCCTTCGAATATCGCATCGACAGCACCTTCCGCCAAATGCTTGCCGCCTCGCGCTATGAAGACTGTTCTTCGCCGTTGCGTCCTTTCTTGGGCAATCACCTCCTGGTGGAATGCCCTTGGCAAGAACCCTCAGAACCCGTCGGGGACCTTATCGACCGCGTAAGAGCCGCCGGTTACCATCCCATATTGGCCCATCCCGAACGTTATCCCTATTGGGCCATCGACGGCCACGACCAATACAAAGAGCTCAAGCGGCGCGGTCTCGACTTCCAGTGCAATCTGCTCTCCTTTGCCGGTTACTATGGCGATGCTGTTCGCAGGACGGCTCTTTGGATGCTCCGTCAGGGCTACGTCAATTACCTCGGCTCCGACCTCCACAACGACATCCAGCTCCATCAGATGCAGCAGTTCCTCCGCTCGGGCAAGTATGCCGACATACGGCCGGACCTTGTCAGTTGTTGCGGAAATGACAGGCTGTGAGGGCGGGAAGGAAACTAAAAAATCCAACTTGTCTCGCGACAAGTTGGATTCACTAACCTTAAATCTTATACCATGAAAAACACGCAGCAAAGATACGCCTTTTTCGCATGTTTTTGCATCTTGCAATTCAAAAAAGTTCAATATTGATGCATATTTTATCCAAAAACGAGCTACTTTGCAAGCTCGACATTCCAATTCTTCGCCTTGTAGGGGAGGAGGCTGACCGTCTCAACCGCGAGTGTTATGTCATTGGCGGATGGGTGCGAGACCTTTTCCTCGAACGCCCTTCCAAGGATATCGATGTGGTGACCGTGGGCTCCGGCATAGAGCTGGCTCAGGCTGTAGCCCGTCGGCTCGGACGCAAGGGAACCCATCTCGCCGTGTTCCGCAATTTCGGTACGGCACAGGTCAAACACGGCGGCCTCGAAATCGAGTTTGTCGGAGCTCGCAAGGAGTCCTATTCCCACGACTCGCGCAAGCCTGTGGTCGAGGACGGCACCTTGGAAGACGACCAGCGTCGTCGCGACCTCACCATCAACGACCTCGCCCTCTGTCTCAACCATGACCGTTGGGGCGAACTCCTCGACCCCTTCCATGGCATTGACGACCTTCGTGACGGTCTCGTGCGTACACCTCTCGATCCGGACATCACCTTCTCCGACGACCCCTTGCGTATGTTGCGTGCCATCCGCTTTGCCACCCGTTTCGACTTCGAGATAGTCCCCGAGACCTTCGAGGCCATTGCCCGCAATCGCGAACGAATCCGCATCATCTCGGCCGAACGCATCATAGACGAACTCAACAAGATTCAGCTCTCCACCCGTCCCTCCATAGGATGGGCCTATCTCCAGCGCTGCGGCCTCCTCCAGATTATTTTCCCCGAACTCCAGGCCCTCGCCGGTGTGGAAATCAAGGACGGACGGGGACACAAGGACAACTTTTGGCACACCATCACCGTGCTCGACCACGTGGCGGCTACCGGCAATCGGAATCTCTGGCTCCGTTGGGCGGCCATCATGCACGACCTCGGCAAGGCCAAAGCCAAAGCCTGGGACGAGAAGAACGGCTGGACATTCTGGAACCACGACTACATTGGCTCGCGCATGGTGTTGCCCATCTTCCGCAGGCTCAAACTTCCCCTCGGCCCCGAAGAGAAGTTTGTCGAGAAACTTGTCCTGCTCCACATGCGCCCCATCTGTCTCGCCGACGAGGGTATCACCGACTCGGCCATACGTCGTCTCCTCTTCGATGCCGGCGACGACATCGATGAACTGATGACACTCTGTGAGGCCGACATCACATCGAAGAATCCCGAGAAAGTACGCCGTTTCCTCGACAACTTCAAACTCGTCCGTCAGAAGATGGTCGAGATAGAGGAGAAGGACCGCATCCGCAACTGGCAACCGCCTGTTGACGGTATCGAAATCATGGAACGTTACCGTCTGTCGCCTTCGCGCGAAGTGGGTATGCTCAAAGATTCGCTCAAAGATGCCATTCTCGACGGCATCATCCCCAACGACCGCGAGGCAGCGCTCCGCTTCCTGGACGAGAAGTACCGTTCGCTCGGTTTGCCCGCCCCGGAGGGAGAAAATCCTGCAGGCCAATAAGTGTATATATTTAAAAAGGAATCCCAATGGGCAGTTTCAGCAAACAACAGGGCAACTTCGGTGAAGACTTGGCCGTAGGTTATCTTCGTCAGCACGGTTATCACATTCTCGAACGTCAGTGGCGCCACGGACACTTTGAGCTCGACATCGTATGTGAGGACCCTTCCACCTCCCAGCTCGTCTTTGTCGAAGTCAAAACCCGTGACGACGATTTCTTCGGAGACCCCATTGATGCCATCGACCGAAAGAAAATGTCCCGACTGGCAGCCGCTGCCAACCATTATATCCACGTCTCCCGCTCCACCCTCGAGTGGCGCTTCGACGTGATAGGCATCATCCTCCATCCGTACATCGACCCCAAGTCCAAAGACCCCCACGCTCTTACCCCCGAGGAGCTTTCCCGCTATCCCATCATCAACCACATTCCCGATGCCTTCTATCCTCCGCTGATTACCAGACATTGAAAACTCCCCATCAGCGAAATGCAAATCTATGGATGAAAGAAAGATGCTCCAAGGAGGCGCACCCATTGGGAACCTTAGACCTTAGACCTTAGACCGTCCTTTAGGCCGCACCGAATATAAGCATTTGTAATGCGTAGAAAAACTCCGGGAGTAGGCTACCCCCTTCCCTTTAGGGAGGGAGAGGGGATTCAGGTTTCAGGGTTCAAGATTCAGGTTTCAGGGTTCAGGTTTCAGGGTTCAAGATTCAGGTTTCAGGGTTCAGGTTTCAGGGTTCAAGATTCAGGTTTCAGGGTTCAGGTTTCAGGGTTCAAGATTCAGGTTTCAGGGTTCAGGTTTCAGGGTTCAAGATTCAGGTTTCAGGGTTCAGGTTTCAGGGTTCAAGATTCAGGTTTCAGGGTTCAGGTTTCAGGGTTCAAGTTTCACGGTTAATGGTTCACGGTTAATGGTTCATGGTTAATGGTTCATGGTTGAACTTGGAACTTGAAACTTTGTCCTTTGACCAATCTTCAGGGGAGGTTTTTCAAGGTTTTTCTTTCGAAAGGTCTGAGTCCGTCAGGACTGATGGAGATGCTATAGGCATCAGGGAAGCTTTCTTACCATGATGCATAGAGCAGGTACATCACAGAGACGACAGTCTCAGACCTGTAGAAAGTGGTTTTCTACAGGTCTGAGACTG